>Ga0160463_100045_pt1 | contig 178980 bp, 160 predicted proteins | sample HID1975M_E6MG_FD_108276 | JGI IMG/M metagenome (GOLD analysis project Ga0160463, IMG submission 108276) | Enriched soil microbial communities from UW Madison campus, WI, USA - HID1975M_E6 MG | ecosystem: Environmental > Terrestrial > Soil > Unclassified | place: USA: Madison, Wisconsin... | reverse complement strand
GGGTGGGACGGGGGCGGGTGTGGTGCGGCGGACGGGCGGTGGGGAGCAGGGTGTGGTCGGTGGTCGGTGGTCGGTGGTCGGTGGTCGGTGGTCGGTGGTCGGTGGTCGGTGGTCGGTGGCCGGTGGTCGGGTGGGACCGGTGGGTGGGACGTGGGCGGGGGAGCGGGGCGGGCGCCGTAGGATCTGCACGATCCCCCACCGTCGCGAACCAGGGAGCACACCCGTGGGACGAGTCGTCGTCGACGTCATGCCGAAGCCCGAGATCCTCGACCCGCAGGGCAAGGCCGTCGCGAACGCGCTGCCGCGCCTCGGCTTCGGCCAGTTCACCGCCGTCCGTCAGGGCAAGCGGTTCGAGCTCGAGGTCGACGGGCCGGTGACGCCCGCGGTGCTCGAGGCCGCCGCCGCCGCGGCTGAGCAGGTGCTGTCGAACCCGGTGATCGAGGACGTCGTGCGCGTCGCCGACATCGAGGCCGACGCGGCCGGGACCGTCGCGTCCGAGGGTCTGGCCTGATGGGTCGCATCGGCGTCGTCACGTTCCCCGGCACGCTGGACGACCGGGACGCCGCGCGCGCCGTGCGCCTGGCCGGCGGCGAGGCCGTCCCGCTGTGGCACGCGGACGCCGACCTCAAGGATGTCGACGCGGTCGTGCTGCCCGGCGGGTTCTCCTACGGCGACTACCTGCGGGCGGGCGCGATCAGCCGGTTCGCTCCCGTCATGGGGGAGGTCGTCGAGGCCGCGGGCCGAGGGCTGCCGGTGCTCGGCATCTGCAACGGCTTCCAGGTCCTCACCGAGGCGCACCTGCTGCCCGGGTCGATGATCAAGAACAACCACCTGCACTTCGTGTGCCGCGAGCAGGTGCTGTCGGTGGAGAACGTGAGCACCGCGTGGACCCGCGCATACGCAGCCGGTGAGCGCATCACGATCCCCCTGAAGAACCAGGACGGCCAGTACGTCGCCGACGAGCGCACGCTCGACGAGCTGGAGGGCGAGGGCCGGGTCGTGTTCCGCTACCAGGGCACGAACCCCAACGGCTCGCGCCGCGACATCGCCGGCATCACCAACGCGGCCGGCAACGTCGTCGGGCTCATGCCGCACCCCGAGCACGCGGTCGAGTCCGGGTTCGGCCCCGACGGGGCGACCGGACCGCGCACGGGCACCGACGGTCTGCGCTTCTTCACGTCCGTCCTGCAGGCGCTCGTCGCCTGACGGCCGGCGCCGGCGTCCGTCTCGCGCGCGCCGCGTGGGACGACCCCCACGCCGCCGCACCGCGGGGCGCGCAGCAGGCCGAGCTGCGCGCGGTACGGCGACGACGACACCGGCCACGCCACGACCGGGGAGCGGGTCCTCGCGACGGTGCTCCTGCACGTCGACGGCCGGGCCGTGGCGTGCTGCGGGCACCCTCGCGTCGTGCTCGACACCGGGACCCGGCAGCCCGAGGAGCTCGGACTGTACCTGGCGCTCGGGCTGTACCTGGCGCTGGGGTACCGGGCCGTGCGTCCGGCCGCGGGACGGTCGACGCGGCCCGTGTCGCGGTGGTTCGCGCACAAGGTGTGACCGCGCGAGGTGTGACCGCGCGCGAGGTGTGACGGCGCACGACGTGCGACGGCGGCCGGCCCCACGTGCCGCCACGCCGCGCGGACACGCGCCGGCCGCGCGAGGGTACGGGGGTGACGATCCGCATCGGCACGTCGGGGTGGTCGTACGACCACTGGGACGGTGTCCTGTACCGCCCGGGCCTTCCCCCGCGCGACCGGCTCGCCCGGTACGTCGAGGCGTTCGACACCGTCGAGCTCAACGCGAGCTTCTACCGCTGGCCGCGCGACGCGGCGTTCGCGTCCTGGCGCGCGCGGCTCCCGGAGGGCTTCACGATGTCGGTCAAGGCGTCGCGGGGACTCACGCACGCGCGTCGGCTCTACGGCCCCGAGGTCTGGTCGGAGCGGATCGCGCGTGCGTGGCACGAGCTCGACGGGCGACGCGAGGCGCTGCTCGTGCAGCTGCGACCCGATGCGGAGCGGGACGACGCGCGCCTCGACTGGTTCCTCGGCACGCTGCCGTCCTGGGTGCAGGTCGCGGTCGAGCTGCGGCACCCGTCGTGGCAGACGGACGCGGTGTTCGACCTGCTCGCACGGCACGGCGCCGCGTACTGCGTCGTGTCAGGCGCGCGGGTCCCGTGCGTGCTGCGCGCGACGTCGCGGCTCGTCTACGTGCGGCTGCACGGTCCGGACCACGAGCACCTGTACGCGGGCTCGTACTCCGACGACGACCTGCGCTGGTGGGCCGACCGCATCCGCGAGTGGGCCGACGGCGGGCACGACGTGGTCGCGTACTTCAACAACGACGGCGGCGGCCACGCGGTCCGCAACGCGTGGACCCTGCGGGGACTGCTGGGCGTGTGAGGCGTCGGTCGTGCCGTGTGTCGTCCGGGGACCGGGAGGGGGCTGGTGGTCGGGCCGCGCGCCGGGTACGGTGTGCGCATGTTCTCGGTCCGGGTGTGTTGTCGCTGATCTAGCGACCCCGCGCGCCTGCGGCTCTGCCCTCGCCGCGCACCCCGTACGACCTCGAGGACATCTCCCGTGGCTCAGCCCGCTCTCGCGCTCGCCCGCGCGACCCACACCCGCCGTCCCTCGTCCGTCCGCCCCGACGTCCCCGTCGTCGAGGTCGTCGGGCACACACCCCGCACCGGTGCGGTCGAGTTCCTGCTCGACGCCGACGCGCTCGACCCGACGACGCTCGCGCTCGCGGCCGCCCGGGCGGACGTCGTGCGCGTCGTCCACTCCGTCGCCCTGCCGACCGTCGCCGCCGTCCGCGCGCTCGTGAGCGTGCTGGAGGACGAGGTGCGAGCGGTCGGCCGCGACCGCGCCGACGTCAGGCTCGTCCTCGAGGTCGAGGCGGTCGTCGCGGCCGACGACGCGGACGTGCAGCGCCGCCGGACCGCGATCGCGTACGCCGAGGCGTTCGCCGCCCTCACGTGGTCGCCGTCGTCGACGTGGCTCGTCGCGCCGCTCGACTCCCTGACGGCCGACGCCGCGGCGCTCGCGGCGCGCACGGGCGTCGACACGGTCGCCGTCTCGCTCGTCGGCGACTCGCGCCGGCACGCCGTCGCGCTCGCCGCTCGCTGAGCCCGGGTCACCGAGCCCGGGTCACTGAGCCCGGGTCGTTGACCCTCCCGGCGCGGCGACGCCCCCGCCCGGCGGACCGGTACGGGGGCGTCGGGGCCGAGGACGGCCCGGTCAGCGCGTGCGTGTCAGACGACGCGCGTCACACCACGCGCGTCGCGGGCGACGACTTCGCGGTCTCGGCGGGGTCGCGCACGACGACGTCGCCGAGGACCTCGTCGATGCGCGTGAGCACCTCGGCCGGCAGCTCGACCCCCGCGGCCTTGGCGTTGTCGTGCACCTGCTCGGGGCGCGACGCACCGATGATCGCCGCCGACACGTTGTCGTTGGCCAGCACCCAGGCGATCGCGAGCTGCGCCATCGTCAGGTCCAGCTCGTCGGCCACGGGTCGCAGCCCCTGCACGCGCTCGAGCACGTCGTCGCGCAGGAACGACGCGATCATGCGCGCGCCACCCTTGTCGTCCGTCGCGCGCGAGCCCGCGGGCAGCGGCGCCCCCGGCACGTACTTGCCGGTCAGCACACCCTGCGCGATGGGCGACCACACGATCTGCGAGATCCCGAGCTCGCGCGACGTCGGCACGACCTCGGGCTCGATGACGCGCCACAGCGCCGAGTACTGCGGCTGGTTCGAGATGAGCTGGACGCCCAGGTCCTGTGCGAGAGCGTGCCCGGCGCGGATCTGGTCGGCGGTCCACTCGCTGACGCCGATGTACAGGGCCTTGCCCTGGCGGACGACGTCGGCGAACGCCTGCATCGTCTCCTCGAGCGGTGTCTCGTGGTCGTAGCGGTGGGCCTGGTACAGGTCGACGTAGTCGGTGCGCAGGCGGCGCAGCGACCCGTCGATGGACTCGCGGATGTGCTTGCGGGACAGGCCGGTGTCGTTGGGGCCCTTCGGGCCCGTCGGCCAGTAGACCTTGGTGAGGATCTCGAGCGACTCGCGTCGCTCGCCGGCCAGTGCGTCGCCCAGGACGGACTCGGCGACGGTGTTGGCGTACACGTCAGCGGTGTCGAACGTCGTGATGCCGACGTCGAGCGCGGCGCGCACGCACGCGGTCGCGGTGTCGTTCTCGACCTGGGACCCGTGGGTCAGCCAGTTGCCGTAGGTGAGCTCGGAGATCTTCAGGCCGGAGCGGCCCAGGTAGCGGAAGCGCATGCACCCAGCCTCTCACCCGATCGGACGCTCGCGCCGCGGTGGCGCGAGCGTGCGCCGGATCGTCCGGTTCGTCCCTCCGGTGGACAGGGGTGACGCGGGCACAGGTCCCTGCGCTACGGTCCCCGCCATGCGATCTCGACGACGTCTCGCAGTGGTCCCGCTCATCCTGCTCGCGCTCGGCGCGTGCACCGGTGGCCAGGAGCCGGACCAGCCCGACGAGTCCTTCGCCGTCCCGGAGATCACGGGTCGCGGCGGCACCGAGCTGCCGTCGCAGGAGGACGTCCGTGCGGCGCTCGACGACGCCACCGAGGCCTTCGCCGGCCAGGTCGACGCCGCGGGCACCGGGACGGGACAGGTCGCCGACGCGGCCGCGGGTCCGCACGTGCTGCGCGTCGTGTGCACGTCGACCGACGGCGCGCCCGTCACCGTGTCCGTCAGCGCCGCCGGCGCCGATCTGACCTCCTACCAGGCACCGTGCGCGCCCGTGTTCCAGGGCGGTTCGACGATGGCCGAGAGCGACGCGTTCGAGGTGCCCGCCGGTGCGCTCGACGTGAGCGTGGCCGCCAACTCGGAGTCGGTCGTCGCGGTGGGGCTGGTCGCGGCGGGCTGACGTCGAGGCCGGTCGACTCGCGTCACGGCGTCACGGCGTCACGGCGTCACGGCGTCACGGCGTCACGGGTGCGCGACCTGCGGTCGTCAGCCGCCGAGCGTGGCCAGCGCCCGCGCGAGGTCGTCGCGCAGGTCCTCGACGTCCTCGAGCCCGACCGACAGCCGGACCGTCGCCTCGCCGATGCCGACCGCGGCCCGTCCCGCGGCGCCGAGCCTGCGGTGCGTCGTCGTCGCGGGGTGCGTGACGATCGACTTGGCGTCGCCGAGGTTGTTGGAGATGTCGACGACCCGCAGCGCGTCGAGCACGCCGAACGTCGCCTTCTTCGCCACGTCGGGCGTCGCACCGTCGGGGACCGCGAGGTCGAACGTGACGACCGTGCCGCCGCCCGTCTGCTGCCGGCGCGCGAGGTCGTGCTGGGGGTGGGACGCGAGGAAGGGGTACCGCACCTGCCCGACGCCCGGCTGCTCCTCGAGCCACCGGGCGAGCGTCAGCGCGGACGTGGCCTGGTGCCGCACGCGCACGCTGAGCGTCTCCAGCCCCTTGAGCAGGACCCACGCGTTGAACGGTGAGAGCGACGGGCCGGTGTTGCGCAGCAGCGTCTGCACCGGGCCTCGCAGGTAGGCCGTCGAGCCGAGGATCGCGCCGCCGAGCACGCGGCCCTGCCCGTCGATGTGCTTGGTCGCGGAGTACACGACCACGTCGGCGCCGTGGTCGAGCGGGCGCGAGAACACCGGGGTGGCGAAGACGTTGTCGACGACGACGGTCGCGCCGGCCGCGTGGGCCAGCCGGCTGACCGTCGCGATGTCGACGAGGTCCTGCATCGGGTTGGACGGGGTCTCGAAGAACACGACGTCCGCCGGCGTCGCGAGCGCCTGCTCCCACTGCTCGGGGACGTGCCCGTCGACGTAGTCGGTGCGCACGCCCCACTTGGCGAGGATCTCGTCGAAGATCACGACCGACGAGCCGAACAGCGCGCGTGCCGCCACGACGCGCGAGCCGGACCCGACGAGGGCCGCGAGCGCCGTGAACACCGCGGACATGCCGGTCGCGGTCGCGTAGCAGGCCTCGGCGCCCTCGAGCAGCCGCAGCCGCTCCTCGAACGTGGTGACCGTGGGGTTGCCGTACCGCGAGTACAGGAACCGGTCGACGTCGCCCGCGAAGCCCGCCTCGGCCTGCGCGGCCGTCGGGTACGCGTACCCCTGCGTGAGGAACACCGCCTCGGACATCTCGCCGAACCCGCTGCGCACCACCCCGCCGCGCACGGCGAGCGTGTCGGGGCGCAGCGCGTCGCGGTCGAGCCCGTGGTCGTCCCAGTCGCCCGGGCCGGGCGGGAGCGGCACGCTCACGGCTGGACCCACGGCAGGCCGTCGGCGCGCCAGCCGACGTGGCCGCGGTGGCCGTCGGGGCCCGTCGCGCCCTCGAAGCCCTCGAGCACGTTGTACGCCGGGCCGTACCCGGCGGCCGTGGCGGCCTGCGCCGCGCCGATCGAGCGCTGCCCCGAGCGGCACAGGAACACGACGGGACGGCCGTCACCGGGTGTGACGCCCGTGGCGGCGACCTGCTCGAGGAACCGCGGGTTCGGCTGCCCCGAGGGGTAGGTGACCCACTCGACGAGCGCGGCCTGGCGGCCGAGGCCGCGCAGGTCCGGCACGCCGACGTACCGCCACTCGGCGTCCGTGCGGACGTCGACGAGCACGGCGTCCTCGCGGTCCTCCAGCAGCTCCCAGGCCTCGGTCGGCGTGATGTCGCCGGCGTAGCCGGGGGCGGGACGGGGCTGCACGCTCATGGTCCTCCCATCGTCTCTGGCGGTAGCACCCTCGGCCACGGTCGCCCGTGCGGGTTGCTGCGGCGTCGTCGAGCCAGATCTCTCGGCCGCTCTGGATGGTCGCGGTGATGCTACGCCACGGCGCGGGGGCGTCGGCAGGGTGTCTCATCTCCTGCGTCGACGCGGTGCGTCCGGGCCCGGTGCCGTGCCAGGGTGGTGGGCGATGAACCGCCCTGACGGCCTCGTGCTGCGCCCCGTGACCCCCGACGACGTGCCGCCGCTGACGCGGCTGCTGCACGCCGCGTACGCCGACCTCGCGGCCGACGGGCTGAACTTCACGGGCGCGACGCAGGACGAGGTGACGACCGCGCACCGCAGCCTCGGGGTCGGGGCGTCGTGGGTGCTGGCCGACGCCGGCGGGAGCCTGGCCGGCACGGTCACGGTCTCCAGCCCGCCGGGGCGGGGGATCCGGGCTCTGACGAGTCTCGCGCTCGAGCCCGACCGGGTGTGGCTCAACCAGCTCGCGGTGCGTCCCGACCTGCGGGGTCGGGGTCTCGCGACGTCCCTGTGGGGGACGGTCCGCGCGTGGGCGCTGGACCGCGGTGCGCGCTCGGTCGGTCTCGACACGGCCGAGCCGGCGCACCCGCTGCGGGACATGTACGGGCGGTGGGGGTTCGTCGACGCCGACGTCGTGCAGTGGCCGGGCAAGACGTACCGCAGCGTCGTGATGGTGCACGCGCTGGGGCGCACGGACGCGCCCTGACCCGTCGCTCGTCCCACGCGCGACGCCTCGACCGCGAGCCGCCACCGCGGGCCGGGAATCGCGGGGGGCCGGCGCCGCGCGGACGACGCCGGGGTGCGCGCGCAGGCCGGCGACGAGGACCAGCGCGGTACGCAGCGGCGTCGGACGGGCGAACACGCGCGGGTGCGTGAGCAGGCGCACCGTGCCGCAGAGCACGGCGTCGGTGAGCCCGCGCCGCTCCGGGGCGCCGACGGCGGTCCCCGGTTAGGCGCGCAGCGCGTCGTGCCACCTCGTGGCGGTGCATCATGCGAGATGGTGCGTCTCGCATGATGAGAGCACGGGCGTGTCGTCGTTGACAGGCGCGTGTCGTGGCCCCGATCCTCGACGCAGGTCATGAGCGCCAGCGACAAGCCCCGGCTCGCTGGCCGGCAACCCTCCTCCGCGGTGGGGTGCCCCGGGTGACGACCTGGCCGCGCACCGTTCGGTGGCGGCAAGCGCGGGACCTCCCCGGTCCCCGGACCGTTCCGGAGGAGCACCATGACCACGATCACCGAGCTGTTCGCGTGTGCCGACGAGGTCTCGGGCACCTCACCCTCGCCCGTCGGTGAGACGCCCCTGCTGCCCGTCGTCGGCGCGTCGACCACGGTGCCGCTCGTCGACGGCACGAGCCGTACCTACGCCAACCTCGACTGCGCGGCGAGCGCGCCCGCGCTCGAATCCGTCAACGCACGTGTCACCGAGGTGCTGCCGCTGTACGCGTCCGTGCACCGCGGCGCCGGCTACCTGTCCCAGGTCTCGACGGCGCTCTACGAGTCCTCGCGGCAGTCGATCGCGCGGTTCGTCGGCGCGCGCGAGGACGACGTCGCCGTCATCACGCGCAACACCACGGACTCCCTCAACCTGCTGGCGGGCGTCGTGCCCGCCGGTGGCGCCGTGCTGGTGCTCGACGTCGAGCACCACGCCAACCTGCTCCCGTGGGTGCAGCGCGGCGGCGGGCAGCCCGGCACGGGGCGCGTGGCGACGATCCTGCCGCTCGAGCCGACGGTCGCCGCGACGCTCGACGCGCTGCGCGCCGAGCTCGCCCGCCGGCCCTACGCGCTGCTCACCCTCACCGGTGCGTCGAACGTCACGGGCGAGGCGCTGCCCCTCGACCGCGTCGTGCAGATCGCGCACGCGGTCGGGACGCGGGTCGCGGTCGACGGCGCGCAGCTCGTGCCGCACCGGGGGTTCTCGCTGACCGGGACCGACGTCGACTACGTGGCGTTCTCCGGGCACAAGACGTACGCGCCGTTCGGTGCGGGCGCGCTGGTCGGGCGCCGCGACTGGCTCGACACGGGCACGCCGTACCTCGCAGGGGGAGGTGCGGTCCGCGACGTGCGCACGGACCGGACGGTGTGGCAGCCGGCGCCGGCACGGCACGAGGCCGGGTCGCCCAACGTGCTCGGCGCGATCGCGCTCGCGCAGGCCTGCGACACGCTCGCGGCGCTGCCCACCGGGGCGCTCGAGGCCCACGAGCAGGCCCTGCGCACCCGCCTCGTGGCGGGGCTCGAGGCGCTCGACGGCGTCGAGGTCGCCCGGATCTGGTCGGACTCGGCCGACCCGGTGGGCGTCGTGACGTTCACCGTCGGCGACCTCAACCCCGGACTCGTCGCCGCCTACCTGTCCGCCGAGCACGGCATCGGGGTGCGCGACGGCCGGTTCTGCGCACACCCGCTGCTCGCGCACCTCGGCGCGTCGCACGGCGCGGTCCGCGCGTCGGTCGGCGTCGGCACGACGTCCGAGCACGTCGACCGCCTCGTCGACGCGCTGTCCACGCTGCTGCGCCGTGGTGCGCACGCCGACTACGAGGTCGTCGACGGCTGCTGGTCCGTCGTCGACGACACCCGCCCGCTCATCGAGGTCCACGGCCTGGACCACCTCGCGGCCACCGCTGCCGCCGCCTGCGGCCCGGCCCTCGACGACTGATCCACCCCACCCGGCCCCACCCCTCCTCGCCGAGTGCGGTACATCCGCGCCGAGTGCGGGTGAAACGAGTACCGCACTCGGCGACCGAGTACCGCACTCGGCGAGGGGGGTGGGCGCGGGTGGGCGTTCGGGGGGTAGGGAGAGAGGGTGGGGTCGGTGGGTGGGCGAGAGGGTGGGTCGGTGGGTGGGCGGTGGGGCGTCACCGGTGGCGGGTGCGTGAGGATGTCCGCGTGCTGCACGATCTGACGCTCGAGGGTCACGGTGTCCGGCTCGTCCCGCTCGCGGTCGAGCACGCGGGTGCGCTCGCGGGGTTCGTGGACGAGCGCGTGTGGCGCGGTATGACGTCACCCACCCCGCGGGGCGTGGCCGACCTGACCGGCGTCGTCGAGACCGCGCTGGCGACGCCCGCGCGGTACGCGTTCGCCGTGGTCGTCGACGGTGAGGTCGTCGGCTCGACGTCCTTCTACGACGTGGACCTGCGGATGGGGCGGCTCGAGGTCGGCCACACGTTCTACGCCCCGCGCGTGTGGGGCACGCACGTCAACCCCGCGTGCAAGCTGCTGCTCATGTCCCACGCGTTCGGGACGTGGGGCGTGGCGCGCGTCGCGTACCGCGTCGAGGCGCGCAACGCCCGGTCGATCGCCGCGGTCACCAAGCTCGGCGCGCGGCCCGAGGGGCGGTTGCGGGGGCACCGCGTCGCCGCTGACGGCACGCGGCAGGACTCCCTGTACTTCTCGATCCTCGCCGACGAGTGGCCGGACGCACGCGCGCGCCTCGAGGCGCGGCTCGCGGGGCAGGACGTCGCCGACGGGCGGACGTCGGTGCTGCTGGTCGGCGGCCGGTCGGGTGCCGGCAAGTCGAGCCTAGCGTCGGCCGTCCACGACCTGCTCGTCGCGCGCGACGTGCCGCACGCCGTCGTCGAGGGCGACACGCTCGACCTCGCGCACCCGGCACCCTGGGAGCACGGGGTCGCGGCCGCCAACCTCGCGGACGTCTGGCGGCGCTACCGTGCGCTCGGGTACCGGCGGCTGGTCTACACCAACACGGTCAGCGTGCTCGAGGCCGGCTCCGTGGCCGCCGCCGTGGGGGACCACCCGCACGTCACGTCGGTGCTGCTCACGGCCTCGGACGCGACGGTCCGCGACCGGCTGGGCCGGCGCGAGCACGGGGCGTCGTACGACGCCCACGTCGCACGGTCGGACGCGGCCGCGGGGCTCCTCGGGGAGCAGGCGGGGCCCGACGTGCACCGCGTGGCGACCGACGGACGCACCCCGGCGGAGGTGGCCGCGGAGGTCGTCGCGCTCGCGGGGTGGTGACCGCCCGCTGCCGGCAGACGTCAGCGTCCGACGACGAGGCCGACGTGGCGTGCCAGCAGGGGCGCGAGGTCGAGGAGCTGGTCGGGCGTGACCTTGGCACCGCCGAGCCCGCCGACGCCCTCGAGGACCGACAGCCGGGCACCTCGCAGGTCGCAGTCGGCGAGGCGGGCGTCGGTGGTGTCGAGGCGGCGGACGTCGCAGTCGACGACGACGAGCCGACGGACGCGCGCGTGGCTCAGGTCCAGGTCGCCGAGCGTGACGCTCTCCAGGCGCAGCTCCTCGACGGTGGACTCGCGCAGGTCGAGGTAGTCGATCTTGCCGCCGACGACGGTCGCGCGCGTCCACGTCGAGCCGAACGCGGTCAGTGCGCCGATGCGGACGTCGGTGAGCGTGACGTCGCGCCACGTCGAGGACGGCGCAGGCAGCGCCCCTGCGCGCACGGCGGTCCAGGACGTGTCGAGCACGCGCGCGCCGTCGAGGACGACCCGGTCGAGGTCGCAGTCGTCGACCTCGCAGTCGAGGAACCGCGCGCGGGACGCGTCGCGCGCCGTGAGGTCGAGCCCGCGGAAGGCCATGCCGTCGAGGTCGGCGTCGGGCTCGAGGTCGTAGGCGTCGCCGCTCAGCATGCCCCGAGCATGTCACGGACGTCCGACAGCCCGCTGGGCGTGGAGGACGGTCCAGCCGGGGGATCGCTCAGGGCTCAGGGCTCAGGGCCCAGGGCTCAGGGGTGAGGGGTGAGCGGGGTGACGGTCGCGGTGAGGTGGAGGCGGCCGGTGCGGGGGTGCCACGCGGTGAACGCGTGCCCGTCGCCGTCGCGTGCCACGCGCACGTCGACGACGCCCGGCAGCAGCACGGGTGCCGCGAACTCGGCCGACCACGTGAACGCGTCCCCGCGCGCGGCACCGACGTCGCGCAGCGCGCGCGACGCGGTGTACATGCCGTGCGCGATCGCGCGCCGGAACCCCAGCGCCCGGGCGGTGACCGGCGACAGGTGGATCGGGTTCCGGTCGCCCGACACGGCGGCGTAGCGCCGGCCCACGTCGGCGGGCAGCTCCCAGCGGCCCGTGCGCACCGGCGGCGTGAAGGACGGACGCTCGGAGTCGTCGTGCGGGGCGTCGGGCAGGCGCACGCCCTTGGCGAGGTACGTCGAGACGCCCTGCCACGCGACCTCGTCGTCGGACGTGACCTCGGTGACGAGGTCGACCTGCGTGCCGGAGCGGTGCGGCCGCAGGCCGCGGGCCCACGCACGCACCGCGAGCCGGTCCCCGAGGGTCAGCGGGCGCCGCTGCTCGACGCGGTTGGCGAGGTGCACCATCCCGAGCAGCGGCAGCGGGAAGTCGGGCCGCACCATGAGCGCCATGGCGACCGGGAACGCCAGCACGTGCACGTAGCCGGCGGGCAGCGCGTCCGTCGCGGCCTCGTGGAGCAGGTGCTGGTAGGCGGTCAGGTGGTCGGCGTCCGCACGTACGTCGTCGACGACGTACGACACGTCCGGCACCGCGCGCGACGCCGGCCGGACGCCGCCCGTGACGCCGAGCCGCGCGGACGCGAGCAGCCCGCGCCCGTACAGCCCGGCGAGCGCGGGCACGCGCGGCAGGACGACCTCGGCGGCCGGTGCGCCCGTCGTCACCGGCCCACCAGGTTCTGCCCGCACACGCGCAGCGTGCGCCCGACGATCCCGCCCGCGGCGGGCGACGCGAGGAACGCGATCGCCTCGGCGACGTCGACCGGCTGCCCGCCCTGCTGCAGCGAGTTCAGCCGGCGTGCGACCTGACGCGTCACGGCGGGGATGCGCGCGGTCATCTCGGTCTCGATGAACCCGGGAGCCACCGCGTTGGCCGTGCCGCCGAACGGCACGAGCAGCGGCGCGGTCGCGCGGACCATGCCGATGACGCCGCCCTTGGACGCCGCGTAGTTGGTCTGGCCGCGGTTGCCCGCGATGCCGGACGTCGACGCGAGGGACACGATGCGGGGTGCGTCGACGAAGTCGCCCGACGTCAGCAGCGCCTCGTTGATCCGCAGCTGCGACGCGGTGTTGACGGCCAGCACGGAGGCCCACCTGTCGTCGCCCATGTTGGCGAGCAGCTTGTCGCGCGTGATGCCGGCGTTGTGGACGACGACGTCGAGGCGGCCGTGGCGGGCCTTCGCGTGCTCGAGGACGCGCTCGCCCGCGTCGGGTGCGGTGACGTCGAGCTGCAGCGCCGTGCCCCGCACGCGGTTGGCGACCTGGGCGAGCTGCTCGCCCGCCGCGGGCACGTCGACCGCGACGACCGTGGCGCCGTCGCGCGCGAGCACGTCGGCGATCGCGGCGCCGATGCCCCGGGCCGCTCCCGTGACGACCGCGACCTTGCCGACCAGCGGCCGCTCCCAGTCCTCCGGGAGCTCGCCGGCGTCGGAGTCGACCTCGAGCAGCTGGCCGTCGACGAACGCGGAGCGTGTCGAGAGGAAGAAGCGCAGGGCCGCGACGACGCTCGGTGCGGTGACGGGCACGCCCTCGGCGACGACGACGCCGTTGCCCGTCGACCCGCCGCGCAGCTCCTTGGCGAGGGACCGCAGGAACCCGTCGACGCCCTGCCGCGCCGCCGCGACGGCGGGGGCGTCGGTGCCGAGCGCCGGCCGCGAGACGGTGACGACCCGCGCGCCGGGGCGCAGGCGCTTGAGCGCGCCCGCGGCCGCGAGCACGGGTCCTGCGAGGTCGTCGGGGTGCTCGACACCCGTGAGGACGAGGACGACGGCGGCGTACCGCACGTCGGGCGTCGCGTGCCGGTGCACCTCGACGTCCCAGCCGTCGAAGAAAGCGGGCGCGTCACCGGTGGGCGCGGCGCCGCCCGCGGGCGACGAGAGCAGCGCCGCGACGGTGTCGGCGTCGGGGCCCGACCCGAGCACCAGGGCCGGGCCGTCGAGCAGCGGCCGCCCCGGGCGGTACCGGCGCAGCACCGCCGGGCGGGGCAGGCCGAGCTGCTTCGCGAGCTTCTGCGTGAGCCCGCTGTTGACGAGCTCGAGGTACCGGTCGGTCATCGCGTCTCCTGCGTCGTCGGGTACGGGGGCTGGACCGACCTCTCGCGGGAGGTCGGTCCCGCCCGTCAGGCGGCTTCGAGGAGTGCCGTCAGGCCCAGGCCGCCGGCGGCGCAGATCGACACGAGCGCGCGGACGGGCGAGTCGTCGCCGGCGGCGACCTGGGCGGCACGCCGGGTGTGCAGCTCCTTGGCGATCGTCGCGACGATGCGCCCGCCCGTCGCGGCGAACGGGTGCCCCGCCGCGAGCGACGAGCCGTGCACGTTGAGGCGCGCGGGGTCGACCGTGCCGAACGCCCCGTCCAGCCCCAGGCGCTCGCGGCCGAAGTCCTCGGACTCCCAGGCGGCGAGCGTCGTCAGCAGGGTCGACGCGAACGCCTCGTGGATCTCGACGTAGTCCAGGTCCGCCAGGCGCAGACCGTGGCGGGCCAGCAGGCGGGGGACCGCGAACACCGGGGCCATGAGCAGGCCGTCGACACCGTGCACGAAGTCGACGGCACCGGCCTGCGCGTCGACGACCGCGGCGAGCGGCGTCAGGTCGTGCGCGGCGGCCCAGTCGGCCGACCCGAGCAGCACGGTCGACGCGCCGTCGGTCAGCGGCGTCGAGTTGCCGGCCGTCATCGTCGCGGGCGTGTCGAGGCCCAGGCCGAACGTCGGCCGGAGCGTGGCGAGCTTCTCGAGCGAGGTGTCGGCGCGCAGGTTCGCGTCGCGGGTCAGGCCGCGGTACGGCGTGACGAGGTCGTCGAAGAACCCGGCGTCGTACGCGGCGGCCAGCCGCTGGTGGCTGCGCAGCGCGACCTCGTCCTGCGCCTCGCGGGTGATGCCCCACTGCGCGGTGGTCAGCGCCTGGTGCTCGCCCATCGACAGCCCGGTGCGGGGCTCGGAGGTGCGGGGGGTGGCGGGTGCGAGGTCCTTCGGGCGCAGCCGGGCCAGCGCCGTGAGCCGCTGCTGCGGGGTCTTCGCGTGCGAGACGTCGAGCAGGACGCGCCGGAGCCGGTCGCTGACGGCGATCGGGGCGTCGGACGTCGTGTCGACGCCGCCCGCGACGGCCGACTCGAGCTGGCCGAGGCGGATCTTGTGGGACAGCGACACGACGGTCTCCAGGCCCGTCGCGCACGCCTGCTGCACGTCGTACGCGGGGGTCGTGGGCGCGAGCGCCGAGCCGAGCACGGCCTCGCGCGTGAGGTTGAAGTCGCGGCTGTGCTTGAGGACGGCGCCCGCGGCGACCTCGCCGATCGTCTCGCCCTGCAGGCCGTACCGGGCGACGAGCCCGTCGAGCGCCGCGGTGAGCATGTCCTGGTTGCTCGCCTGCGCGTACCTGCCGCCGGCACGCGCGAACGGGATGCGGTTGCCGCCGAGCACGTAGGCGGCGCGCGGCTGGCCGGACGGGGTGGTCGGGGAGCTCGGTGTGCGGGTGGCCATGTGGCCCTCCCTCTCGCATCGGCGGCGGTGACGTGCGGTGCTGGCGGGACCCGGGGTCCCGGGTGGGAAAGGGACCATCGTCCCGATGTCGGTGTCCAGAACCCACAGTACCTGATACCTTCGGTTGCGTGAGCCCCGTCACTCCGGGAGCGTCGACGACGACCTCCCCGACCCGATCGCGCGACGCCGCGCCGGACCGGCCGGTCGCACGGAGCGGCGTGCCCGCGGCCGCCGGACCGGACCGGGACCCGGCGCTCGCGGCCGACAGGGCACCCGACGACGACGCACCCGTCGACGGCCGCTCGACCCGGTGGGCCGACCACCGCGAGGCCCGGCGCGCCGAGCTCGTCCGCGTCGCTCGGCGCACCGTCCACCACCGCGGTCCCGACGTCTCGATGGAGGAGATCGCGGCCGCCGCCGGGACGTCGAAGTCGATCGTCTACCGGTACTTCACCGACAAGACCGGGCTGCAGATCGCGGTCGCCGAGGTCGTCGTGCTGCAGATCCGGGACGCGCTCGAGGACGTGCTGCGCGTCGCCCCGACCCCCCGCGACGGTCTGCGCGCCATGGTCGCGGTGTACCTCGAGATGATCGAGGCGTCGCCCCACGTCTACGCGTTCGTGACGCGCGACGGGTCCGTCGAGTCCGGCGGACCGCTCGGCCACTTCCTCGACTCGGTCACCGCGCTGGTCGCCGCACCGTTCGCGCGCGGGCTCACCGAGGACCGCGACGGCCGCGGCACCGACGACGACGGGCCCGCGCCCGACCCCGCCGCGCGCGCCATGGCCGAGTCCTGGGCCGCCGGCGCCGTCGGCTTCGTCCGTGGCGCCGGGGAGTGGTGGCTCGCGCACCGCGGCGCCCCCGGCAGCCCCGACCGCGAGGCCCTCACCGCGCAGGTCGCCGCGTGGCTGTGGGCCGGTCCCGTCGGCCTGCTCGCGCGCACGCACCCGCGCACCCCCGTCGCACCGGCGTCCGCAGCCGGCGACGACGAGGCGTCCACCCCGGCAGCCACCTCCGCTCACACCCCCGCGCCCACCCCCGCGCACACCCCCAGGGAGCAGCGATGACCACCACCACCGACCGCCCCGCGACGCGCCCCGCCGACCCTGCCGGCCCCGTCGACGCGCCGCGCGTCGACGTCGCCGCGCTCGAGGACCTGCTGCTGGGGCGGTACGCGCAGCTGCGCCGCGAGGCCCGTGCCATCACGGCCGACCCCGACTTCCAGAAGATCGAGGGCCAGTCCGTGGCCGAGCACCGCGAGCGCGTGCTCGGCCAGCTGCGGCGCCTGGAGTCCGAGCACGACGTGCTGCGCGCGTTCCCGGCGGACCTGGGCGGCGCCGACGACCACGGGGGCTCGCTCGCGCGGTTCGAGGAGCTCGTGGCCGGCGACCCGTCGCTGCAGATCAAGGCGGGGGTGCAGTGGGGGCTGTTCGCGTCGGCGATCCTCCACCTGGGCACGCAGCACCACCACGACACGTTCCTGGGCGACGCGATGCACCTGCGGGTGCCGGGTGCGTTCGCGATGACCGAGGCGGGGCACGGGTCGGACGTCGCGTCGATCGGCACGACGGCGCAGTACGACGCCGAGACGCAGGAGTTCGTCATCCACACGCCGTTCCGGGCCGCGTGGAAGGACTACCTGGGCAACGCGGCCGTGCACGGCACCGCGGCGGTGGTCTTCGCGCAGCTCGTCACGGCGACGCCCGGCGGCCCGCGCGTCAACCACGGCGTGCACGCGTTCTACGTCCCGATCCGCGACCCGCGGACCCACGAGTTCCTGCCCGGCGTCGGCGGCGAGGACGACGGCGTCAAGGGCGGGCTCAACGGCATCGACAACGGGCGCCTGCACTTCACCGACGTCCGGGTGCCGCGCACCAACCTGCTCAACCGGTACGGCGACGTCGCACCCGACGGCGCGTACTCCTCGCCCATCGCGAGCCCGGGCCGCCGGTTCTTCACGATGCTCGGCACGCTCGTGCAGGGGCGCGTGTCCCTCGACGGCGCCGCGGCCAACGCGAGCAAGATCGCGCTCGCGATCGCCGTGACGTACGCCAACCAGCGCCGGCAGTTCGCCGGCGGCACAGGGGACGAGGTCGTGCTGCTCGACTACGGCCAGCACCAGCGGCGTCTGCTGCCGCTGCTCGCCGACGCGTACGCCACGACGTTCGCGCACGAGGAGCTGCTCGCCGCGTTCGACGAGGTCTTCTCCGGCCGCGGCGACACCCCGGAGAAGCGCGAGGACCTCGAGACCCTGGCCGCGGCGCTCAAGCCGGCGTCGACGTGGAACGCGTTGCGCACGCTGCAGGAGTGCCGCGAGGCGTGCGGCGGTGCGGGCTACATGGCGGAGAACCGGCTGACGGGCCTGCACGCGGACCTCGACGTGTACGTGACGTTCGAGGGCGACAACACCGTGCTGTGGCAGCTGGTCGCCAAGCGGCTGCTGGGCGACTACGCGGCGTCGCTCAAGGCGCTGCAGAGCGACCGCGGCGACCTCGCGCGGTTCGTGGCCGAGCGGGTCGCGGACGTCGCGCTGCACCGCACGCCGCTGGTGCGCGCCGTGCAGACGCTCGGTGACCTGGGTGACGCGCGCCGGTCGGTCGGGCAGCTGCGGGACACCCAGACGCAGCGCGACCTGCTCACCGACCGCGTCGAGGCGATGGTCGCGCAGGTCGCTCAGGTGCTCGCGCCGGCCCGCAAGCTGGACCCCGAGAAGGCCGCGGACCTGTTCAACGCCCACCAGCACGAGCTCATCGAGGCGGCGCGCGCGCACGCCGAGCGCGTGCAGTGGGAGGCGTTCACGCGGGCCGTCGAGCGCGTCGAGGACCCGGGGACCCGGCAGGTCCTGACGTGGGTGCGCGACCTGTTCGGCCTGACGCTCGTCGAGCGGAACCTCGCGTGGTACCTGGTCAACGGGCGGCTCTCGGCGGGGCGTGCGCGCACCGTGACGTCGTACATCGAGCGGCTGCTGGTGCGGCTGCGGCCCCACGCGCAGGACCTGGTCGACGCGTTCGGCTACGGCCCGGAGCACCTGCGTGCACCGATCGCGTCGGGGCAGGAGCAGGAGCGGCAGGACGAGGCGCGCGCGCACTACCGCGCGCAGCGGGCCAGCGGGGACGCGCCGATCCCGGAGAAGCACCACCGGGCATGAGGTGACCGACCGAGGACGTCGCGTCGTGCGCGACGTCGTCGCGGCACCGCACCCGGACCGGCCGTGGCCGGCACCGTGCGACCCCACGTCACGGTGCGGGTCCGTCAGCCTGCCCGTTCCCACTCCTCCACGCCCCCGGGCACGACGACGAACGACGGGTGCGGCACCGGACCCCCGGCCGCCACGGCCGCGGTGCACCGGTCCGGCGAGCGGACGGCGAGCTTGCGCAGCAGGTGGTGCCACTCCAGGTCGAGCTGGCCCTCGGTCACGGCGATCCTGGGCGTCGCGCGCAGGCGCGCGGGGTCGGCGACGTCGACACGCGTCGCGTCGAAGCGGTAGCCGCGTGCACGGGCCTCGTCGGCGACCGCGAGCAGGTACGCCGCGACCGCGGCCAGCGGGTCGGGCTGCCGGCGGAACCGCGCGAGCTGCGGGTGCTGCGTGTACCCGCGCGTGCGGCCCGCCAGCACGGCCTGGGCGAGCAGCGCCTCGCGCCAGCACGCCGTCAGGCCCTGGCGGTCCAGCAGCGACGGGTGCAGCGACCACAGCCTCACGCGCGCACCTGACCGAGGACCGCGGCGGCCACGTCGGCGGGCCGGTGCTCGGGCAGCCAGTGGCCGGCGTCGAGGTCGACGCGCGTGAACGGCGCGTCGACGTGGCGGGCGGTCGCCTCGACCGACGCGGGTGCGAAGAACGGGTCGCGGCGGGCCGACACGTACGTCGTCGGGACCCGGACCGGGCCCGACCTGCCGGCGCGCGGGACGCCCAGCGCGCGGTACCAGGCCAGCGCGGCGGCGAGCGCACCGGGCTCGCGCGCGCGAGCCACGTAGTGGTCGACGCGGTCCGGTGCCAGGCCGGTACGCAGCAGGGCGTCGCGCAACCGGGCGCCGTCGTGCGCGAGGAGCGAACGCTCCGGCAGCAGCGGCACCTGGAACGCCGCGACGTACCAGGAGCGCCGGGCCTGCCCGCGCAGCAGGCCCGTCCGCAGCGCCGCGGGATGCGGCGTGCCCAGCGCGGTCAGCGACGTGACGCGGTCCGGGCGGCGCGCCGCCACGGCCCACGCGACCGCGCCGCCCCAGTCGTGGCCGACGACGTGCGCGTCGTCGACCCCCGCGGCGTCGAGCAGCGCGACGACGTCGTCGACGAGCTCGGTCACCGCGTACGCCCGACGTCCGGACGGGCGCGCGCCCGGGCTGTAGCCGCGCTGGTCCGGCACCAGCACCCGCACGCCCGCGGCCGTCAGCAGCGGCACGACCGCGTCGTACGCCGACGCGTCCTGCGGGAACCCGTGCAGCAGCACCGCGACGCGCGCGTCGCCCGCCGCGCCGTCACCTGCGGCCGCGTGGTCGTGCACGTCGAACCGCAGACCGTCACGCGTGAAGCCGTCCACCCCCGCAGCACAGCACGCGGGCGTCGTGACGGCGAGCGGGGCCGTGCCGACCGCCGGTCAGCCGTACCGCAGCATCCACTCGTGGTTCGGGTCCCGTCCGGCGTCGGGGTCGGGGGCGTCGCGGACGTCCTGACCCGTGACCATCGCCTCGAGCGGGATCGGGTCCGGCAGCCGGCGGAAGTCGGGAGCGGACGCGGCGCCGGGCGCGCGGCCGGGCTCGGTGTCGGGCGCGGTGTCAGGCATCGCTGCATCCCTCCGTCGGGTATGGGCAATCTCCCACCTCGCGCGCGCCCTGTCCACGGCCCGGCCTCGGCGGGTGCGGGGTCAGGCGGTGCGGCGGCGGCGCCAGACGACCAGGCCGGTGCCCAGGCCGAGCGCGAGCACCGCGCCGCCGAGCAGCGTGCCCGTGCGGGCGCCCGTCGCGGCGAGCACGTCGGAGCGCTCGGTCGTCGCGGCGAGGACCTGCGCCGTCGGCGACGGCGCAGGGGTCGCGTCGGTCGCGGCCAGCACCTCGGAGCGCTCGGTCGGCGTCGGGGCCGGCGTCGCGTCGGGCGTCGCGGTGGGCTCGGCACCGACCTCGGCCGTCGGGGTCGGCGTCGGCTCGGCGCTCGCCCCGGCCGTCGGCGTGGGCGTCGGCTCGGCGCTCACCTCGGCCGTCGGGGTCGGGGCCGGCGTGGCGCTCGGGGTCGCGGTGGGGGTGGGTGACGGGGTCGGGCTCGCGGTCGGTGCCGGCGTCTCGCGCGTGCGGCACGTCGGCCCCTGGCCGCCCTCGCCGTAGTGCTCGTCGTACCCGGCGACCTGGACCCAGCAGATGCACGCGTCCGGCGGCAGCCCGATGCGGTCCCACGTGAGCACCGAGGCGCCCGCGAGGTCGCCGTACGGCGAGCCCGGGCCCTCGATGTGGACGTTGCGCGACGAGGTCCCCAGCGGCGTGGTGTAGACGACGTTGACGTGGCCGTGCACCCGGAACACGTCGCCCGACGGCAGCTCGACGCCGGTCCCGGTGACGCGGTACGGCGTCGGGGAGTCGGACCCTGCGCTCGCGGCCGTCGCCGCGCCGACGAGCGTCAGGGCGGTGAGCGCCGTGGCGGTGGTGGCGGTGAGCAGGGCGGTGCGGCGGGCGGACATCTGACCTCGGCTTCGGGACGGGCTGCGGCAGCGGGCGGAGACGTCGCCGCACGGGGCTGACCTGGGCACGGGCAGGTTATCGGGCAGATCGGACGAACAGGATGAGAAGGTCGTGAGAGTCGGCTCGTCCGGCGTGCGGAGCGCGACGATCACGCGGTCCGGCCCCGGACGGACGTCCGATTTCACCCGGTCCGTCCACAGCCGGACGGGTGGTGGACGCCGGGACGGGCGGCTGCGCGGCGCCGGTACGCTGGGGCCGTCTGCCGACCTGCGGCGCGGGTACCTGCGCGGGCGAGCGCCCCCGAGGACCCGGCCTCCACCGAGGGAACCGATGACCACCGCACCTGCGCGCCCCGACGTCCCCCAGCACACCTCCGACACCGTCGAGCACGCGGCCGCGACGCCGGACCTCGGGCAGCCCTACGCCGAGCTCGGCCTCAAGGCCGACGAGTACCAGCGCATCCGCGACATCCTCGGCCGCCGCCCCACGGCGGCCGAGCTGGCCATGTACTCGGTGATGTGGTCCGAGCACTGCTCGTACAAGTCGTCGAAGACGCACCTGCGGCAGTTCGGGGACAAGACCACGCCCGCGATGCGCGAGCACCTGCTCGTCGGCATCGGCGAGAACGCGGGCGTGGTCGACATCGGCGACGGCTGGGCCGTGACGTTCAAGGTCGAGTCCCACAACCACCCGTCGTACGTCGAGCCGTACCAGGGTGCCGCCACGGGCGTAGGCGGCATCGTGCGCGACATCATCTCGATGGGTGCGCGGCCCGTCGCCGTCATGGACCAGCTCCGCTTCGGGGCGCCCGAGCACCCCGACACCGCGCGCGTCGTGCACGGCGTGGTCTCCGGCGTCGGTGGCTACGGCAACAGCCTGGGCCTGCCCAACATCGGCGGCGAGCTCGTGTTCGACGCCTGCTACCAGGGCAACCCGCTGGTCAACGCGCTGTGCCTGGGCGTGCTGCGCCACGAGGACATCCACCTGGCCAACGCGTCGGGCGTCGGCAACAAGGTCGTGCTGTTCGGGGCCCGCACGGGGGGTGACGGCATCGGCGGGGCGTCGATCCTCGCGTCGGAGACGTTCGACGACACCAAGCCGTCCAAGCGCCCGAGCGTGCAGGTCGGCGACCCGTTCATGGAGAAGGTGCTCATCGAGTGCTGCCTCGAGCTCTACGCGGCGCAGGTCGTCGAGGGCATCCAGGACCTGGGCGCCGCGGGCATCTCGTGCGCCACGAGCGAGCTGGCGTCGAACGGTGACGGCGGCATGCACGTCGACCTCGAGAACGTGCTGCTGCGCGATCCCACGCTGACGGCCGGCGAGATCCTCATGTCGGAGTCGCAGGAGCGCATGATGGCCGTGGTCCGGCCGGAGAAGCTCGACGAGTTCCTCGCGATCACGGGCAGGTGGGACGTCGAGACGGCCGTCATCGGGGAGGTCACTGGTACCGGGCGCCTGACGATCGACCACTTCGGCCACCGGATCGTCGACGTCGACCCGAGGACCGTCGCGCACGAGGGCCCGGTCTACGACCGTCCCCACGCACGCCCGGCGTGGCAGGACGGGCTCGTCGCGGACTCGGTCAGCACGCCCGACGGCGCGGCCCGGTACGCGCGCCCGGCGGCGGCCGACGAGCTGCGTGCGACGCTGCTGCAGCTCCTCGCGTCGCCCAACCTCGCCTCCCCGGCCTGGGTGACCGACCAGTACGACCGCTTCGTGCAGGGCAACACCGCGCTCGCGCAGCCCGACGACTCGGGTGTCGTGCGCGTCGACGAGACCACGGGCCTGGGTGTCGCGCTCGCGACCGACGCCAACGGCCGGTACGCCAAGCTCGACCCGTACACGGGTGCGCAGCTCGCGCTCGCCGAGGCGTACCGCAACGTCGCGACGGTCGGCGCGCGGCCCCTGGCCGTGACGGACTGCCTGAACTTCGGCAGCCCCGAGCACCCCGACACCATGTGGCAGCTCGTCGAGGCGATCCGTGGCCTGGCGGACGCGTGCCAGAGCCTCGAGGTGCCCGTGACCGGTGGCAACGTGTCGCTGTACAACGGCACGGGCGAGCCCGGCCAGATCGACTCCGCGATCCACCCGACGCCCGTCGTCGGCGTCCTGGGCGTGCTCGACGACGTCGCGCGCGCGGTCCCGTCCGGCTGGACGTCGCCCGGGCAGGCGGTCTACCTGCTCGGCACGACGCGCGCCGAGCTCGACGGGTCCGCGTGGGCCGAGGTCGCGCACGGGCACCTGGGCGGCGTGCCGCCGCGGGTCGACCTCGACGCCGAGCGTCGCCTCGCGCAGGTGCTGGTCGCGGCTGCGCGCGACGAGCTCGTGGACGCCGCGCACGACCTGTCCGAGGGCGGCCTGGCGCTCGCGCTCGTCGAGTCGAGCCTGCGCTACGGCGTCGGCGTGCAGGTCGACGTCGACGCGCTGTGCGCGCGCGACGGCCTGACGCCGTTCGAGGCGCTGTTCTCCGAGTCGCAGGCCCGGGCGATCGTCGCGGTGCCCCGCTCGGAGGAGGTGCGGCTGCTCGACCTGTGCACGGCACGGGGTGTCCCGGCGCTGCGTCTGGGGGAGACCGCGGAGACGTGCACGCTCGGCGCCGGCACGCCCGTCGACGACGCCGACCACGTGCACGCCGCCGCCGTCGAGGTCCGCGGGCTGTTCACGCTGCCGCTGACCGAGGCGCGCCGGGTGTGGGAGGCGACGCTGCCGGCGCTGTTCGGCTGACGACGGACGCGCCGCGCGCCCCGACGACCGGAACCCCGGTCACCGTCCGAGGACCCGGGCGGTGACCGGGGTTCCGGTCGTCGGGGGTCTGCTCCGGGTCGGGTGCGCACGCCGCCGCCCCGGGAACCTCGACGGGCTCCCGGGGCGGAGGGCAGGCGGTGGTGCGGGGCCTCACTCGCTCGCGGCGGTGAGGCGGTGGTAGACGCGGTCGCGGTAGATCAGCGGGCCGACGTCGGACACGCCGTGCGCGAGCGCGCGCAGCGACACCAGGTAGCTGTCGCCGACGGGCGTCCGCTGCACCACGCGACCGCGGACCCAGGCCTGCGCGCCGTCGATCACGGGCTCACCGGTCGGCAGCGCCGTCCAGCCGCCGCCGGCGAAGCGGTCGACGCCGGAGGTCGCGAAGCGGGTCGAGACCTCCTCCTGCCCCTCGGCGAGGAACGACACCGCGACCGTCGCGGCGCGCGACAGCGCCGGCCACGACGACGAGCCCGAGGCGAGCGAGAACGCCAGCAGGGGCGGCGCGGCCGACACCGAGATGACGGACGTCGCGGTGAACCCCACGGGCCGGTCCCCGTCGTGCAGCGTGACGACGGCGACGCCCGCGGCGTGGCGGCGGAACACCTGCTTGTACTCGTCGGGCGTCAACGCCGGCTCGTCGTGCTCGGCCAGCGCGCGCTCCAGGTGGCGCAGGTCGTGGGTGCTCGTGCTCATCGGGCCACCTCCAGGAGTGCGTCGGCGTCGGTGTGGGCGGCGGCGCCGACGGCGCGGCGCAGCGGGCGCTCGGCGCGCTGCCACCAGCGGTCGACGGCGGGTGCGAGGTCCGCGAGGTCGGCGTCCAGCACGCTCAGCGCGCGGGTGGGCACGGTCGCGCCCAGCTCGACGAGCACCGGCCGCAGGTGCACCTCGCCGACGAGCGCGTGCGCGGGTGCGGCGGACACGACGAGCGGCACGGCCGTCACGCCGTCCAGGCCGTCCGGGCCGTACAGGTCGAGGAACGACTTCAGCAGCCCCGTGAACGAGGCCTTGTAGACGGGGGTCGCGACGACGAGCACGTCGGCGCCGGCGACGTCCGCGAGGGCGGCGTCCAGGTCGGCCGTCCGCGGCTGCACGTGCAGCGCGGGCGCGAGCGTGGCGAGGTCCACGACGGCGGGCTCGTGCGCGCCCAGGCGCTCGGCCAGCGTCCCGGCGAGGGACGCGGCGGCGCCGAGGGTGCGCGAGCCGGCCCGCGGGTTGCCGACGAGGGCGACGACGCGGGCGGGGTCGGGTCGGGTCATGAGGGGTCTCCTGTGCTCCGTGGTGCGAGCGGGGTGGGCGGGGGCGCACGCGCCGGGACCGTCGGGGCGACGGGCCGCGGGCGGGCCGGGCGGGACGCGGGCGCCGGTGGGGCGGGCGCGTGACCGCGGCGGGGACACCGACATCGGCGTGCCGTGACGGCGCGCCCGGTCACGGCCGCACCGCCAGGGCGGGCGTGCCGGGCACCGTGACGTCGGGCGCGGTCACGTCGACGACGACGTCCGGCAGGTCGGCACCGCGCCGCACGCGCTCGAGGAACTGCACGACGGTGGCGGCGACCGTGCGGTGCGCGACGTCGTTGAGCACGTCGTGGCGGCCGTCGGTGACCAGGACGATCTGCCGGGCGCCGAGCGTGCGGTAGGCGGCGACGGCGTGCTCGGCGTGGCTGATCCGGTCGGCGGCGCCGTGCACCGCGAGGGCGGGCACGGGCAGCGCGGCGTCGTCGGGGCGCGTGAGGTCGGCGGCGACGACGGCGGTCGCGTCGGCGAACAGGCTGCTGCGGGTGGCCTGGCCCAGCACCCGCTGGTGGGACGAGCAGGCGGAGCGGGCGTCGAGCTCCGCCTGCCACGTGAGCCCGTGCTCGCCGGACGAGGTCGGGATCCCCGCCAGGACGACGGCGTCGACGTGCCCGGCGCGGGCGATGCGTACGGCCGCGAGCGCGCCCGCGTCGCTGCCGACGACCACGTGGGGCGCGGGCAGGGGGCTGAGCAGGTCCGCGACGGCCTGCGGTGCGGGGTGGTCCTCGCCGACGGCGACGACGCGGTACCCGTCGGCGGCCAGCCGGCGGCCGAACCGCTCGTAGACCTCGGGTGTCTCGCCGCGGCCGACGAGCACGACGACGGTGCCGCGGGCGGTGGGGCCCGGCGACGGCTCGTGCCACATGCGCAGGGAGGTCGGGTGCAGCGAGGTCGCGCGCAGCGCGACGGGCGCCGGGTGCGTGGTGATGCTCACGTGCGTGTCTCCCGTCCGCGGCCGGGCGGGGTGCCCGGGTCGTGCTGCTCCTCCGGCAGGTTAGGTCGGCGAGGAGAAAAAGAGGATAAGACCAGTAGGCTTTCTTGACTGGTGAGACGCACGCCCGTCCGTCGGTCCCTCGACCGGCCCCGCCGCGGTGGGGGAGTGCGCCTACAGTCGACCCGTGCCCGGCCGCCCCGTCCGCCTCCCCCGTCCCGCCGACGGCACCACGGCGGCCGCCGTGGCCGCGGGCCTCGACGCGCTGCGCGCCGAGGTCGAGCTCCCGGTGACGTACCCGGCCGACGCGCTCGCCGAGGCGGGCGCCGCCGCTCGCGGCGCGGGCGGCGTGCCCGACGTCGCGCACGCCCCGGGGCCCCGCGCGGACCGCACCGACGTGCCGCTCGTGACGATCGACCCCGCGGGCTCGACGGACCTCGACCAGGCGGTCCACGTCGCACGGCGCGGCACCGGCTGGCGCGTGCACTACGCGATCGCCGACGTCGCCGCGTTCGTCCGGCCCGGTGGGCCGCTCGACGCCGAGTCCCACCGCCGCGGCCTGACCTGCTACAGCCCCGACGGCCGGGTGCCGCTGCACCCGACCGTGCTCTGCGAGGGGGCGGCCAGCCTGCTCCCCGACCAGGTGCGCCCCGCCGTGCTGTGGCGCATCGACCTCGACGCCACCGGCGAGCCCGTGGACGTGCACGTCGAGCGGGCCCTGGTCCGCAGCCGTGCGCAGCTGTCCTACGTCCAGGTGCAGGAGCGGCTCGACGCGGGCGCGGCCGACGACGCGCTGCGTGCCCTGGCCGACGTCGGCCGGCTGCGGCAGGAGCGCGAGCGTGAGCGCGGCGGTGCGTCGCTGGACGTGCCGGAGCAGGAGGTCGTGCGCGCCGACGACGGCACGTTCGACCTGCGGTTCCGTGCCACGCTGCCCGTCGAGGGGTGGAACGCGCAGATCTCGCTGCTCACGGGTGTCGTCGCGGCGCGGCTCATGCTCGACGCGGGGGCCGGCGTCGTCCGCACGCTGCCACCCGCCGACGCCCGGGACGTCGCACGCCTGCGACGCACGGCCGCGGCGCTCGGCATCGACTGGCCCGCGGCGCTCCCGTACGCCGACCTGCTCGCGCGCCTCGACTCGCACCAGGGCCCTCACGCGGCGTTCCTGCGCGAGGCGACGACCCTGTTCCGCGGAGCCGGCTACCGGTCGTTCGGCACCGGCGGCACCGGCGGCACCGGCGGCACCGGCGGCACCGGCGGCACCGACGTGCCGACGGGCGACGCCGCCGAGCACGCCGCGATCCGGGCGCCGTACGCGCACATCACCGCGCCGCTGCGACGCCTGGTCGACCGGTACGGGACCGAGGTGTGCCTCGCGGCGGTCGCCGGACGCGACGTGCCGGACTGGGTGCACGACGCGCTGCCGGGCCTGCCGGCCACCATGGCGCGCACCGGCCGCCGCGTGTCGGCGTTCGACCGCGGCGCCCTCGACCTCGTCGAGGCCGTCGTGCTGGCCCCGCACGTCGGCGGCGCGTTCACGGGCGTCGTCGTCGACGTGGGCGAGCCGCGCGACGGGCGGGCGCGCGGTGCGCTGCAGCTGCGCGACCCCGCGGTCGTCGCCCCCGTGACGTCGGCCTCGGGCGTGCTGCCGCTCGGCGGGACGCTCGACGTTCGGCTGGACGAGGTGTCCGTGCTCCACCGACGGGTGACCTTCGTCGCGAGATGACCGGTTCGTCCGCTTTCGCCCTACCATCGCGTTCCATGAGGCCACGTCCCTGGCGCACGGCTGTGCTCGCCGTGCTGGCGATCACGTCCGTCGTCGGCGTCGTCGGAGTCGCGACCGGTCTGTGGGTCGAGCTCACCGGCACCGGGACGACCCGGGTCCAGGGCCTGACCGAGACGGTCCCCTGGGACCAGGCGATCACGGCGCCGACGTTCGCCCCGCGGGCCACCCCCGAGCCGACGTTCGACCTGGGCCGGTACTCGACGAGCGACCCCTCGAGCCCGTGGGTCGTGGTCAACAAGCAGCACCCCATCGCCGAGAGCTTCGAGCCCACGGACCTCGTCGAGGTCGACGGCGTCCTGCTGCGGGCCGTCGTCGAGCCGGACCTCAGGGCCATGGTCGAGGCCGCCGCGGCCGAGGGTGCCCAGCTGGTCGTGCGCAGCGGGTACCGGTCGTACGCCGAGCAGGCGGCGGCGCGCGCGGCCATCGAGGCGCGGCGCGGCTTCGCGCACGCCGAGCGGTACTCCGCCCGCCCCGGCTTCTCCGAGCACGAGACGGGTCTCGCGGTCGACATCGACTCCGGGTCGGACCCGGGCTGCAACCTGCAGACGTGCTTCTCCCGCACGGCTGAGGGCGTGTGGCTCGCCGAGCGCGCGTGGGAGTTCGGGTTCGTCGTGCGCTACACCGACGAGAACACCGCGGTCACGGGGTACGCCCCCGAGGGCTGGCACCTGCGCTGGGCGGGCCGCGAGCTCACCGGGTGGATGCACGCGGAGGGCCTGGGGTCGCTCGAGGAGGCGCTCGGCGTCCCCGGCGGGCCGGACTACCCCGCGGGCTGACGTCGGACCCGCCGGCGGATATTCCGGTGCCACGCGGGGCGCGCCGTCCTACCGTCGCCGTGTGACCGAGCCCGCCGTGCCCCGTGCCGTCGACGACGGCGGGTCGTCGCGCGCCCGCGTCGTGCGGGCGGACCGGGGTGCCGTGCTCGTCGTCCCGGACGACGACCTGGGCGCCGACGCGCACCGCGCGGACCTGCCGCGCGACGGTCTGCTGGCGCTGCCGGACGGCACGCGCGTCCCGCCGACCGTCGGCGACGTCGTCGACGTCCGCACGGGCGACGTCTGGTACGCGACCGGCCTGCACCCCCGGCGCACCGCGGTGGTGCGCGACTCGGCGGGTCGCACGTCGCTCGAGCAGGTCGTCGCGGCGAACGTGGACGTCGTGCTCGTCGTCGAGCACCTCGACCCCGACCCGGACCTGGGTCGCGTCGAGCGCCTGCTGACGCTCGCGTGGCGGTCGGGTGCGCGGCCCGTCGTCGTGCTCACCAAGACCGACCTGGTCCCGGACCCCGACGGCATGGCCGCGCAGGTCGCCCAGGTCGCGCTCGGGGTCGACGTGCACGCCGTCAGCGTCGTCGCCGGCACCGGGCTCGACGCGCTGCGTGCGCTGCTCGAGCCGGGCGTCGCGCTCGTCGTCGTCGGGACGTCGGGCGCGGGCAAGTCGAGCCTCGTCAACGCGCTCGCGGGGCGCGCGGTCATGGCGACGGGCGAGCGACGGGCCGACGGGCGCGGGCGGCACACGACGACGCACCGTGAGCTCGTGCCGCTGCGGGACGGGGCGGTCCTCGTGGACACCCCCGGGGTGCGCGGGGTGGGGCTCGTGGCCGCGCCCGACGCGCTCGACGCGACGTTCGCGGACGTCACGGGGCTCGCGGAGCGCTGCCGGTTCGCCGACTGCGCGCACGCGGAGGAGCCGGGCTGCGCGGTGCGGGAGGCCGTCGAGAGCGGTGAGCTGGCGCCGCGGCGCCTCGCGAGCTGGCGCAGGCTCGCGCGTGAGGCCGCGTACCAGGCGCGGCGCACGGACGCGCGGCTCGCGGCGGAGGAGCGGGCGCGGTGGAAGCGGCGGACGCGGGAGTACCACCGCGGCCTGCGGGGCCCGGGCGCCCCGCGCGCGTGACGCCGCGGCCGGGACGGCGCCGGGGCGGGCCGGATGTGGGAGCGCGACCGCACGTAAGCGGTTCGACGCCCCTCTGATCCGTGACAAAACGATTAGGGATCGGCCGTCCGCTCGCCATCGCGCACCCCCCTCGGGTGTGATCGGGGGGTCGTCCTGGGTGCGGCGTCGTCGAGGACGCCCGCCCCCGGACACGTCGAGGGCGACGTACGTCGACCCGACGTGAAGCAGGCCCACCCGACCCGAGGAGAGTCCATGTCCCCCCGCACGAAGGTGGCGACGACCACCCGGCGCAAGGTGGTCGCGGCCGTCGCGGCCGGCGCTGTCGTGGCCGCAGGAGTCACCGCACTCACGTCGACCATGGCCCAGGCCGCCGCAGGCTGCCGCGTCGACTACACCGTGACGAGCCAGTGGCCCGGCGGCTTCGGCGCGACCGTGACCGTCACCAACCTGGGCGACCCGCTGTCGTCCTGGGACCTGCGCTGGGCGTTCCCGAACGGCCAGAGCATCCAGCAGCTCTGGAACGGCGACGCGTCGACGTCCGGCTCGCAGGTCACCGTCACCAACATGCCGTGGAACGGCTCCGTCGCGACCAACGGCACGGTCCAGGTCGGCTTCAACGGCGCCTGGAACGGCAGCAACGGCGCGCCCACGTCGTTCACGCTCAACGGCACCACGTGCACCGGCGCGGTCGACGGCCCGACGACCAGCCCGACCCCGTCGCCGACCCCGACCCCGTCGCCCACGCCGAGCGTGTCGCCCACGCCCTCGCCGTCGCCGACGTTCAGCCCGACGCCGTCGCCCACGCCGTCGCCGACGTTCAGCCCCACGCCGTCGCCGACGCCGCAGCCCACCCAGCCGCCCGTCGGCAACGGTGACTTCTACGTCGACCCGGCCACGCAGGCCTACCGCGCGTGGCAGACCGCGTCCGGCACCGACAAGGCGCTGCTCGAGAAGATCGCGCTCACGCCGCAGGCGTACTGGGTCGGCAACTGGACCGACGCGACGCACGCGCAGGAGGAGGTCCGCGACTACACGGGACGTGCCGTCGCGGCCGGCAAGACGCCGGTCCTCGTCGTCTACGCCATCCCGGGCCGTGACTGCGGCTCGCACTCCGGCGGTGGCGTCGGCGAGTCCGAGTACGCGCGCTGGATCGACACCGTCGCGCAGGGCATCTCCGGCAACCCGTGGGTGATCCTCGAGCCCGACGCGCTCGCGCAGCTCGGCGACTGCTCCGGCCAGGGCGACCGCGTCGGCTTCCTCAAGTACGCCGCCAAGTCGCTGACCGCCGCGGGTGCCCGCGTGTACATCGACGCCGGTCACTCGGCTTGGCTGCCGGCCGGTACGGCCGCCGAGCGCCTCAACCAGATCGGCTTCACCGACGCGGTCGGCTTCGCGCTCAACACGTCGAACTACCGCACGACGGCCGAGACCAAGGCCTACGGCGAGGAGATCTCGCGTCTGACCGGTGGCAAGACGTTCGTCATCGACACGTCGCGCAACGGCAACGGCTCCAACAACGAGTGGTGCAACCCCCGTGGCCGGGCGCTCGGCGAGCGTCCCACCAAGGTGAGCGACGGCAGCGGGCTCGAGGCGCTGCTGTGGATCAAGCTGCCCGGTGAGTCGGACGGCACGTGCAACGGCGGCCCGGCCGCCGGTGCCTGGTGGCAGGAGATCGCACTGGAGCTGGCGCGCAACGCCTCCTGGTGACGCGCACCAGCCGGGCGGTGGCGCGTCGGTGACGGCGCGCACACCCACCGGTGCACCGGGCAGGCGCTGAGACAGGGCCCCCGCGCACCGAAGGGCGAGGCCGCGGACACCCCGGACGGGGGAGTGTCCGCGGCCTCGTCGTGCACCCGGCACCGAGCGCCGCACCGGCGCCGCCCGAGCCCGTCGTGCCGGTGCCCACGGGTCGGACGTCCCGTCCACGTCCGTGCCACGACACCTAGGCTCGACCAGTTTCCCCGTCCTCGCTGAGCAGAGCGGAGCCGACCCATGCAGGTGCAGCTGGAGCGCGTCCTCGAACAGGTCCTCGCGCGCAACCCTGGTGAACGTGAGTTCCACCAGGCCGTGACCGAGGTCTTCGAGAGCCTGGGGCCCGTGCTCGAGCGGCACCCCCACTACGTGGACGCTGCCGTGCTGGAGCGGCTGTGCGAGCCCGAGCGGCAGATCATCTTCCGCGTCCCGTGGGTCGACGACGCGGGGCAGGTGCGCATCAACCGCGGGTTCCGCGTCGAGTTCAACTCCGCGCTCGGCCCGTACAAGGGCGGCCTGCGCTTCCACCCCTCGGTGTACCTGGGGATCGTGAAGTTCCTCGGCTTCGAGCAGGTGTTCAAGAACTCGCTCACCGGCATGCCCATCGGCGGTGGCAAGGGCGGTTCCGACTTCGACCCGCGCGGCCGGTCCGAGGGCGAGGTCATGCGGTTCTGCCAGTCGTTCATGACCGAGCTCTACCGCCACATCGGCGAGTACACCGACGTGCCGGCCGGTGACATCGGCGTGGGCGGCCGCGAGATCGGCTGGCTGTTCGGCCAGTACAAGCGCATCACCAACCGCTACGAGTCGGGTGTCATCACCGGCAAGGGCGTCACGTGGGGCGGGTCGCTGGTGCGGACCGAGGCCACGGGCTACGGCACGGTCCTGTTCGCCGAGCGCATGCTCGCGACGCGCGGGCTGTCGTTCGACGGCATGCGGGTCGTCGTGTCCGGGTCCGGCAACGTCGCGATCTACGCCATCGAGAAGGCCCAGGCGCTCGGCGCGCACGTCGTCGCGTGCTCGGACTCCCGTGGCTACGTCGTCGACGAGGGCGGCATCGACCTGGAGGTGCTGCGGCAGGTGCGCGAGGTCGAGCGCCTGCCCGTCGAGCAGTACGCGGCGCGCCGCGGCGGCCGCGCCCAGTACGTGCCCGGCGCGCGGGTCTGGCAGGTCGACGCCCAGGTGGCGCTGCCGTGCGCGACGCAGAACGAGCTCGACGACACCGACGCCAAGCGGCTGGTCGACGCGGGTCTGATCGCACTCGCCGAGGGCGCCAACATGCCGACGACGCCCGAGGCCGTCGCGCTGCTGCAGGGAGCCGGCATCCTCTACGCGCCCGGCAAGGCCGCCAACGCCGGTGGCGTCGCGACGTCCGCGCTCGAGATGCAGCAGAACGCGAGCCGCGACGCCTGGTCGTTCGAGCACACCGAGGAGCGTCTCGCCGGGATCATGGCGCGCATCCACGACAACTGCGCCGACACGGCCGAGGAGTACGGTGCCCCGGGCAACTACGTGCTCGGCGCCAACATCGCCGGCTTCACCAAGGTCGCCGACGCGATGCTCGCGCTCGGCGTGGTCTGACGACCCGACCACCGCCGAGAGGGCGATCCAGCACGTGCTGGATCGCCCTCTCGCGTCTCCCCCTGCGGCCTCGGTGTCGAGCCGCCGCGGGTGGGGGGGACGCCCGACGTCCCGAACCCCGACGTCCCGACCCCGTCCGCCGGCGTCGGGACGCGCGGTCGCCGGCTCAGGACGTCTGGCGCATCGCCGTCCGGACGCGGGCGAGCGTCGCGTCCGCGAGCTCGGCCGCCCGCTGCGCGCCCCGGGCCAGCACGTCGCGCACGACGTACGGGTCACGGGCCAGCTCGGCGCGGCGGGTCCGCAGCGGTGCCAGGTGCGCGACCAGCGCGTCCGTCACGTACCGCTTGAGGGCGGACGCGCCGCGGTCCCCGATCTCGTCGGCGAGGTCCTGCGGCGTGCGTCCCGACGCGAGCGCGCCGAGTAGCAGCAGGTTCGCGACCTCGGGCCGACGACCGGGCTCGTACGTGACCAGGCGCTCGGCGTCGGTCCGCGCGCCGCGCAGGGCCGCCGCGGTCGCGTCGGCGTCGGCACGCAGCTCGATCGCGTTGCCGCGGCTCTTGCCCATCTTCGTGCCGTCGGTGCCGAGGACGAGGGGCGCGTCGGACAGCAGCGCGCTCGGCTCGTCGAAGACGCGCTCGTAGCGGCGGTTGAAGCGCCGTGCGATCGTGCGGGTCAGCTCGAGGTGGGGGAGCTGGTCGCGGCCGACCGGCACGAGCGTGCCGTGCACCGACAGCACGTCGGCCGCCTGGTGCACCGGGTAGGTCAGCAGCAGACCCGACAGCGCGCGTCCCGACGCGGCCTGCTCGGCCTTCACCGTCGGGTTGCGGTCGAGCTCGGCGACCGAGACGAGCGACAGGAACGGCAGCATGAGCTGGTGCAGCGCGGGCACGGCGGAGTGGACGAAGATCGTCGTCGCCTCCGGGTCGAGGCCCGCGGCGAGGTAGTCCAGGACGACCTCCCGGACCGCCCCCGGCAGGTCGCCGGTGTCGTCGCGGTCGGTGACGACCTGGTAGTCGGCCAGCACGACGACCGTGTCCACCCCGTGCCGCTGCAGCGCGACGCGCGGTGCGAGCGTGCCGAACAGGTGGCCGACGTGCAACGCACCCGTGGGCCGGTCCCCGGTCAGGACGCGGTACGTCGCGGGGTCGGACGCCAGGACGTCGTCGAGCGTGACGACGTCGGGCCGCGTGCGCGCGTCGAGGTGGGGCGTGGCGAGGTCGTGCGGTTCGACGTCGTGCGGCTCGACGTCGTGCGTCTGGGGGTCGTGCATCGAGGTGGTGGGCATGCGGGCTCCTGGGACGAGGAGCCACCCGCGCGGCCGTGCCGGGACGACGAGCACCCGCCGAGCCGCGTGAGCAGCTCGGGGGTGGGTGACCTACGGCTGCGTCAGGGCAGCCGCCACCACGCGAGGTGGGTGCACGGCGAGGTCATGCGGCGACCCTAGCGGGTGACGCGCACGCCGTCACCGGCCGCGTCCGGTCCGGTGTCTCGCATCGCGGGACGACCGCGTCGCGAGACCGGGCGCAGGTCGCTCATGCGGTGCCGTGCCGCATCCAGGCCCGGTCTCGTGGCGCCGTGGTCCCGGTGGGTGGACACCGCGCGGTGGGGGAGGATGGCGGACGTGCCACCTCGTCGTCGTACCGACCCCGCCGACGGACGCGCCGCGCTGCAGGCGTGGCGCGCGGACCCCGACGGCGTGCCCGTCGCGCTGCGGCGCACCGCCGTGCGCTTCGCGCTCGAGGAGCTCGCCGACGTCGCCCCCGGCAACGCGGTCGAGGTGCGCGTGCCGCCCGACGGTGCCGTGCAGGCCGTCGAGGGTCCGCGCCACACGCGCGGGACACCGCCGAACGTCGTCGAGACCGACCCCGCGACCTGGCTCGCGCTCGTGACCGGCGCCGAGAGGTGGTCCGCCGCGGTCGCGGCGGGCCGCGTGCACGCCTCGGGCGAGCGGGCCGACCTGTCCGGGCTGCTGCCGCTGCAGGCAGCCCGGACGCGCTGACCCGCTGACCCGCTGACCCGCTGACCCGCTGACCCGCTGACCTAGGATCGCCAGGTGTCCGTGACCCCCCGCCCCGACGACGCCCCCAGCCCCGCCGACGCGGCCAGCCCCGCCGACGCCGCCAGCCCCGCCAGCCCTGCCGACGGGGTCCGCGCAGCCGACGCGCCCGGTCCGGACGCCGTCGCCCGCCCCGTCGGTACGCCGGACGAGGCCGAGCTCCAGCGCGTCGCGGTGCCCGCGACCGTGCGTCGTGCCCCCAGGTACGGCGCGTTCATGGTCGCCGGTGCCCTCGTCGGCATGGTCGTGGGGGTCGTCGTCGCGTTCGCGACCGCGGGGGACAGCGGCGTGGCCGACGGGGGCGGCGGTGTCCTGCCGTTCCTCGACGGGCAGAACGGTGTGCGGTGGATCCTGGCGGTCGCCCTCGGGTTCGTCGGGGCGTTCGTCGGCGGAGCCCTGGCCGTGCTCGCCGACCGGCGCAGCACCCGGCGCCGCCATCCCGCGCCGCCCGGCTGACGTCGCGGCGGCCGCCGTCGCGACGTGGACGCGTCGTCCGGGCGTCGCGCGCGGTGTGCGACCATGGTGCCGTGGCCCCCCGCGCAGACGGACGTCTCAACCACGACCTTCTACCCGGCGAGAAAGGTCCGCAGGACGCCTGCGGAGTCTTCGGCGTCTGGGCACCCGGCGAAGAGGTGGCGAAGCTCACCTACTTCGGCCTCTACGCGTTGCAGCACCGCGGGCAGGAGTCCGCGGGCATCGCGACGTCCAACGGCCAGCAGCTGCTCGTCTACAAGGACATGGGTCTCGTCTCCCAGGTCTTCGACGAGACGGCGCTGAACGCCCTGCAGGGGCACATCGCCATCGGGCACACGCGCTACTCGACGACCGGTGGGTCGACGTGGGAGAACGCGCAGCCGACCCTCGGCCCGACGTCCGCGGGCACGGTCGCGCTCGGGCACAACGGCAACCTCACCAACTCCGCCGAGCTCGTCGACCTCGTCGCCGAGCGCTACGGCAGCCAGCGGCGCGGCGAGCTCGCGCGCGGCAACACCACCGACACGGCGCTCGTCACCGCGCTGCTCGCGGGCGACCCGGACCACACGCTCGAGGCCACGGCGCTCGAGGTGCTGCCGCGGCTGCGCGGCGCGTTCTGCCTGGTCTTCATGGACGAGCGCACCCTGTACGCGGCGCGGGACCCGCAGGGTGTGCGCCCGCTCGTGCTGGGCCGCCTCGAGCGCGGCTGGGTGGTCGCGTCCGAGATGCCGGCCCTCGACATCGTCGGCGCGTCGTACGTGCGCGAGGTCGAGCCCGGCGAGTTCATCGCGATCGACGCGGACGGGTTGCGCTCGACGCGGTTCGCGCCGGTCGACCGCGCGGGCTGCGTCTTCGAGTACGTGTACCTCGCGCGCCCCGACACCGCGATCAACGGCCGCTCGGTGCACGCGGCGCGGGTCGCGATGGGCCGACGCCTCGCGGTCGAGCACCCCGTCGAGGCGGACCTCGTCATCCCGGTCCCCGAGTCGGGCACCCCCGCGGCCGTCGGGTACGCGGCGGAGTCGGGCATCACCTTCGGGCAGGGGCTGACGAAGAACGCGTACGTGGGACGCACGTTCATCCAGCCGTCGCAGACGCTGCGCCAGCTCGGCATCCGGCTCAAGCTCAACCCGCTGCGCGACGTCATCCGGGGCAAGCGGCTCGTCGTCGTCGACGACACGATCGTGCGCGGCAACACCCAGCGCGCGCTCGTGCGCATGCTGCGCGAGGCCGGCGCGGCCGAGGTGCACATCCGGATCACGGCGCCGCCCGTCAAGTGGCCGTGCTTCTACGGCATCGACTTCGCGTCCCGCGCCGAGCTGATCGCGAACGGGCTGGGCGTCGACGAGATCGCGCAGTCCCTGGGCGCGGACTCCCTGGGCTACCTGTCGGAGGACGGCATGATCGCTGCGACCGAGCAGCCCGCGTCCCAGCTGTGCACGGCGTGCTTCAGCGGGCGGTACCCGATCGAGCTGCCGCCGTCCGAGCAGCTCGGCAAGCACCTGCTCGAGCAGAACGAGCTGCCCCTCGGGCAGCCCGAGGACGGGCTGCTCACGATCGTCCCCGCGACCGGTGGCGCGTCCGCGCTGGACCGCCCGTGAGCGCCCCGCAGCCCGTCACGTACGCGTCCGCGGGCGTCGACACCGAGGCGGGGGACAAGGCCGTCGAGCTGATGAAGGACGCCGTGCGGGCGACGCACGGACCGCAGGTGCTCGGAGGCGTCGGCGGGTTCGCCGGCCTGTACGACGGTGCCGCGCTGACCCGCTACCGGCGTCCCCTGCTCGCGACGTCGACCGACGGCGTCGGCACGAAGGTCGCGATCGCGCAGGCCATGGACGTGCACGACACGATCGGGTTCGACCTGGTGGGCATGGTCGTCGACGACATCGTCGTGGTCGGCGCCCGACCGCTGTTCATGACGGACTACATCGCGTGCGGCAAGGTCGTGCCCGAGCGCATCGCCGACGTCGTGCGGGGCATCGCCGCCGCGTGCTCGGCCGCGGGCACCGCGCTCGTCGGCGGCGAGACCGCGGAGCACCCCGGCCTGCTGGGTCCCGACGAGTACGACGTCGCCGGGGCCGCGACGGGCGTCGTCGAGGCCGACGAGCTGCTCGGCCCCGACCGCGTGCGCGCGGGGGACGTGCTGGTGGCCCTCGGCTCGTCGGGGCTCCACTCGAACGGGTACTCGCTCGTGCGGCGGGTCGTGCAGGTCGCGGGGTGGGGTCTCGACCGGCACGTCGACGACCTGGGCCGCACGCTCGGCGCCGAGCTGCTGGAGCCGACGCGCGTGTACGCGTCGGACTGCCTCGCGCTCGTCGAGCAGTTCGGCCCGGACCGTGTGCACGTGTTCAGCCACGTCACAGGCGGTGGTCTGGCGGCGAACGTCGCACGCGTGCTGCCCCCGGGCCTGGTGGCCGACGTCGACCGCGGCTCCTGGGTGGTCCCGCCCGTCTTCTCCCTCGTGCAGGGCCTCGGTGCGGTCCCGTGGACCGACCTCGAGAACACCCTCAACCTGGGTGTCGGCATGGTGGCGGTCGTGGCGCCCGACGTGGCGGACGACGTGCAGCGGGCCGCGCGGGACCGCGGGATGCCGGCCTGGGTCCTCGGGACCGTGCGTGACGCACGGGGCGACGACGCGACCGCCGGGGACGTCGTGGCAGGCACCAAGGGGGTGCAGGGCGGTGCGGTGCGGCTGCACGGCGCCTACCGCACGGCCTGAGGCACGCACGGACTGAGTGAGGCACGCACGGCGCGGGGCGCAGGGCCCGGCGCAGCGGCGCCCGGCCCGTGGACGCCATGCGGCTCGCCGGGTTCGGAGCACCGGTCACAGCGCCGTGCGCACCCGTCACGGTGCGGCGCGCACGGCAGCTCCGACGGCGTCGGGGAGTGACGGGTGCGGCCGGCCGTCGGCACGCCGCACGACGGGCGACGACGGACCCGTCGGACGCGCGGGACGCCATCAGCGGGGTCGCGTACGAGCGGTCCGTCGTCCGCCCCCGATGGTGCAGCACGACCATCGGGGGCGGACGACGACACCCGCGATCGCGAGGACGCGGTTCGTGATGCGACGGGTCAGGTGCGCGATCGGCTACGGGATCGGCACCTGTGCACCGTCAACGCTCGTCGTCGCCGGGCCAGCCCCAGCCCGTGGGGTCGTCGTCGTCCGTGCTGACCGCGCTGCGGCGGCTGTCCGTGACGACATCGTTGCGGCTCGGCGACGAGAGCTCCTGCTCGAGGGCTCGGTAGTTGGTCTCGGGGCTGAAGTACTTCAACTCCCGAGCCACCTTCGTCTGCTTGGCCTTCTGACGGCCGCGCCCCATGGCATCGACCCCCTCTAACGTGGAAGCGGGGCGGCTCCGTGCTCACACGTGCGGCCCCGGGGTGCTGTTCAGTCTCTTCGTGTGGCAACGGTACATGGTCGCGATCCATTCCGACCACTTGCCTCCGGGTGGGATGCCCCACGTCGGCCTGGCGTGCTGGGCGAGCGTGACTGATCCGACATCGCGTGTGACTACGCAGCCCTGGCAGACCGCCGGGTCCGCCCGGAGAGGCGTGCGACGGCATCTGAAGATGTGATATAGATCACATTTGATCGGTGGGTTCGCTCCCATCCGGGTGCATGGTCCACGCGTTCACCCACGTCGGACGGTCGATGCGCTTCGATGCCCGGCGTTCGTGCTGGTCAGCAGCGCGTGTCGCGGTGTGCTCCACGAGTGGGCGAAATCTTGCCCGGGATGGATGTCACACGAACGAGCGACCGCACGTCGCCCGACCCAGCGGATGTGTCCGGATTCGGACGGGTTTAGGGTGGTCGCATGCACCGCGCCTCGGGGAGGTGACGACGGTGGCGAGGCCCGGACGGGCGGGCGTCGCCAGTTGTCCGGACGTCACCGACGTGTCCTGGAGTGCCCGATGTGTCAGATTCAGTGCACGACCGCAGCCCGGTCGCGGAACACGACCCGACCAGGTGTCCGCGGGGCGGTCATGACTAAGGAGGTAACCAGTGTCCACCACACACTCGTCAGAGGCTGAGGCTCTCCTCACGCCCTCGGAGGTGGCGACCCTCTTCCGGGTCGACCCCAAGACGGTGACCCGCTGGGCGAAGTCCGGCAAGCTGTCCTCGATCCGCACGCTCGGCGGTCACCGCCGCTACCGCGAGTCCGAGGTCCGCGACCTGCTCAACGGGGTTCCGCAGCCGAGGACGACTGCACAGGACTCCTAGGTCGCCGTCCGCCGGGCTGACCATCAGGCAGGTGTGTCGCGTGCACCGCGGGGGAGTGCGCGAGACGTCGCGGCCTGGCCGCAGCCCTGGGACCGCCGCCGTCGGGTCCACGGACCCGACGGCGTCGATGACCTCGGAGCGATGGACGACGGCCGCGGACGGCCCCCGGGACGCTTCCCGGGCGGCCCGTCCGCGGCCGTCGTCGTGCTCGACGCCCGCGCGGGTCGGCGACCCGCCTCGGACGAGGCAGCGGCGTCCGTGAGACCCCGAGTCTCCGTGAGACCCCGAGTCGGGGTCCGCGTCTCAGTCCCGCGTCGCCCGGCGCACGACGCCGAGCACGACCAGCGCGACCACCGCACCGGCGATCGCGAGGACCTTGCGGGCGCGGGCGCGGTCCTCCGGCAGGGCGGCGGGGTCGGTCGCGTCGAAGACGAGACGCCGACCGCGCGCGACCGCCCGGTCGGCCTGGCGACGCGGGTCGACCCGGTCGACGAGTGCGTCGACGGTCGTCGCGAGCTGCTCGCGCGTGAGGGTGACCTCGGCCTCCAGGGCCGCGATCCGGGGCGACGGGGCCACGTCCTTGGCGCTCACCGGTGCAGCCCCTTCTTCACGGCGTCGACGTCCTCCTGGAGGTTCTCGATGGCGCGCTCCGGGACGGGCGGCACGCCCTTCTTGAGGCGCCGCACGCCGAGGAGCGCGAGCGCTGCCGTCACCAGCAGCAGGGCGACGGAGACGATCAGCGCGGCCAGCCAGGCCGGTACGGCGGTCGCGAGCCCGATGATCGCCGTCGCGATGAACGCGGCGAGCGTGTAGAGCGCCAGGACGCCCGCGCCGGCGACCAGGCCGGCACCGACGCCCACCTGCTGCGCCTTCGCCGTGACCTCGGCCCTGGCCAGGTCGAGCTCGGCACGGACCAGGCGCACGGCCTGCTCGCTCAGGTCGCTGACCAGTCGGCCGATGGACCGGGGGTCCTCGGGCGTGTCGGGACGCGTGTCGCTCGCCCAACCGGAGTGCGTGACCATTCGACGACCTTCCTCACCCGCAGCGAGGGTTGCTGCCGGAGGTCTTCAGTCTGCAGGTCGCTCCGCGTCCGCGCGAGGGCGGGGCACGCCTCGCCGCGCGTGCGGGGGCGGACGACGGGTGGCGGTCAGTCGATCCAGGGGTGCACGAGCTCCTCGGCGGGGTGCGTGCTCGGCGGCACCGGGATCACCGGGTTGCCGGTGGGCAGCATCGCCCGCCCCCAGGCCGCCGCGCCCGCCGCGAGCAGCACGAGCGCCGCCCCCACGAGCAGGGCCGACAGCCACAGCGGCACGACCTGCGCGAGGCCCACGACACCGGCGTACGTGACGAGCGCGATGCCGAGCACCGTGAGGAGCGCCGCGACGGCGAACGCGATCGCGGAGGGGCGGATGCGCACGGCGCGCGTGCGCAGGCTGGCGCCGACGGCGTCGAGCTCGTGCTGGACCGCGCCGCGGACCTTGTCCTCCACACGCTCGATCCGGTCACGTGCGCGCTCGGCCAGCGGGTCGGTGATGCGGTCGCGGATGCGGGTCCTGGGGCGGTCGGCGGTCGTGGTCACGATCGTGTCCTCAGTCGGTGGGTTCGGTGCTCCACCGTAGGCACGTGGACGTCGCGGCCGGACGGGACGATGGGCCCGAGTCGGGCCGGTGACCGGGTGAGACGTGGCGTCCAGGTGCCGGTGCCGGGTGCCGGGTGCGGCGTCAGGCGCGTGCGGCGCTGGTGCGGCGCAGCGGCCGTGCCGCGGGTGGCGGCCGGACGGGGGCGCGACGGCGGTGCTGTCGGGCGAGGTCGCGGAGGCTCGGGGCACGTGCTCAGGGCGAGTGCTCCGTGCAGGTGCTCCGGGACATGGCGACGGCCCCGGCGGGCGTCCCGCGGGGCCGTCTGGAGGTGGCTCCGACCGGCGTCGATCCGGTGACCTTTCGATTTTCAGTCGAACGCTCTACCAACTGAGCTACAGAGCCTCGCGAACGAGGAGACCGACCTCTCGGTCGGCCCTCGCAGCGACCCCGACGGGACTTGAACCCGCGACCTCCGCCGTGACAGGGCGGCGCGCTAACCAACTGCGCTACGGGGCCTCGTGACGACCGAGGTCGTCGTGAAGCTTTCCTGCTGTGCTGCTCGTACCCCCAACGGGATTCGAACCCGTGCTACCGCCGTGAAAGGGCGGGGTCCTAGGCCGCTAGACGATGAGGGCGGGTTGTCCGCCCCTGACGTCGAGGCGTCGGAAGACCGGTGATGAGCATACGGGCTGGGCGGCTGAACTCCAAAGCGAGATCGGCGGCGCAGGTCAGCGGCCCGCCGGCAGGGCAGGATGGTGCCGTGGTCGAGATGACGCGCGAGGAGTTCGAGGACGCGGTGCGCGACGCGCTGGACGAGATCCCGCAGGAGCTCGCGGCGATGATGGACAACGTCGTCGTGCTGGTCGAGGACGAGGCGCCGGCCGACGAGCCGGACCTGCTCGGCCTGTACGAGGGCACGCCGCTGACGGAGCGCGGCGAGTTCTGGGCGGCCGGCTCGCTGCCCGACCGGATCTTCGTCTACCGCATGCCGACGCTCGCGATCTGCGAGGACCGCGACGAGGTCGTCGAGGAGGTCGCGATCACGGTGGTCCACGAGATCGCCCACCACTTCGGCATCGACGACGACCGGCTGCACGCGCTCGGCTGGGCCTGACCTCCGCTGGAGCCAGGCGCATCGACTTCCGGGGCTATCGTCGCTACATGACGATGAATAGGCGGCCGCTGCACCGCCCGGTGCACGAGCACCCCGGCACCGGCGGACACCCTCACGAGGACGTCGTGCGCGTCCTGCACGCGCTCGCCGAGCCGACACGCCTGTCCGTCGTGCACCTGCTCGCGGCCGGACCGTGCCGCGTCGTGGAGCTCACCGCGTCCCTGGGCCTCGCGCAGTCGACCGTCTCGGCGCACCTGGCCGTGCTGCGCGAGGCGGGGCTCGTGACGGCGACGCCCGAGGGGCGCGCCACGCGGTACGCCCTCGCCGACGCCGAGCTCGACGAGGTGCTCGCCGCGACCGAGCGCCTCGTCGCGCGGCAGCGCGGCGCCGCGCCCCGTGCCGGAGGCCCGGCGCGCGGGGCGGACGCATGAGCGGCGGGCACGCGCACCACCACGGCACCGCGACCGCCGGGCACCGCCGGCCGCTCGCCATGGTGCTCGCGATCACGCTGGCCGTCATGGTGGCCGAGGTCGTCGGTGGCGTGCTGTCCGGTTCGTTCGCGCTCGTCGCCGACGCGGGGCACATGCTGACCGACGCGGCCGGGCTGGCCGTCGCGCTCGGTGCGAGCGTGCTCGCCGCGCGGCCCGCCACGGCGCGCCGGACGTTCGGCTGGCAGCGGGCCGAGGTCCTCGCGGCGCTCGTCAACGGGCTCGTCGTCGCGACCGTCGGGGTCCTCGTGCTCGTCGAGGGCGTCCGGCGCATCGCGCGACCGGGCGACGTCGAGCCGGGCCTCATGCTGGCCGTCGCGCTCCTGGGGCTGGCCGCGAACGTGGTCGGGCTCGTGCTGCTGCGCCGCGGTCGCCACGAGTCGCTCAACGTGCGCGGCGCCTACCTGGAGGTCCTGGGCGACGCGCTCGGCTCGGTCGCCGTGGTCGTCGCGGCGCTCGTCGTGCTCGCCACCGGCTTCGTGCGGGCCGACGGCATCGCGTCGGTCGCCATCGCCGTGCTCATCCTGCCGCGGGCCGTCGTGCTGCTGCGCGACGTCGCCGTCGTGCTGCTCGAGGCGACGCCCGCGGGCGTCGACCTGGACGTCGTGCGGGACCACATCGCGGGCGTGCCGGGCGTCGTCGGCGTCCACGACCTGCACGCGTGGACGATCACGTCGGGTGTCCCCGTGCTGTCCGCCCACGTGGTCGTCACGGACGACGAGCTCGACCGGGCCGGTACCGGGCGCGTGCTCGACGACCTGCGCACGTGCCTGTCCGGGCACTTCGACGTCGAGCACTGCACGTTCCAGGTCGAGCCCGCGTCGCACGGGGGTGAGGCGGGCCTGCACCCGTGACCGACGCGCGTCGACCGGCACCGGTGGCGGGCGGCCTCCGCGCCCCCCGAGCGGGCCGCCCGCCACCGGTTCCCCGGCCGCGCGTCCGCGGGCCGGGGGTGCCCCGGGTCCGTGGTGGCACGGCCGGGGCGGGTGCGACGGACGGGGAGGGTCCGCCGCGGTCCGTCAGCCGGTCACGAGGCGCAGGCCGTAGGCCTGCAGGATCTCGTCGACCGGCTGGAAGTACGTCGTGCCCCCGGTCCGGCAGCTCCCGGAGCCTCCGGACGTCACGCCCTGCGCCTGGGTGCCGGCGACCAGCGAACCGCCCGAGTCTCCGGGCTCGGCGCACACCGAGGTCCGGATCAGCCCCGTGACCGTGCCCTGCGCGTACCGGACGGTCGCGTTGTAGGCCTGGACCGTGCCGCAGCGCCAGCCCGTCGTGCTGCCGGAGCGGCACACGTACGCGCCGACGGCCGCGCGCTGGGACCCGGTCACGCGCACGGTGCCGCCCGACCAGTTGTTCACCAGGCCGCGCGGCGTGTTGCCTGCCGCGACCTGCACCCACGCGTAGTCGTTGCCGGGGAACGACGAGCCCCGGAACGTGCCGGACGGGCTCGTCGTCGTCGCGCCGGTGGCGCCGCAGTGACCCGCGGTGACGAACCCGCCCGTGACGGCGAACCCCACCGAGCAGCGCGAGCGCGCGTTGATGTAGTAGGCGTTGCCGCCGATGACGTCGATGAGCGTCCGCGGGGCCTCGGGTGCCGTGGTGAGCGTGACGGCGTCGGCCGGCAGACCGGCGGCGGCCACGAGGTCGGCGGCCGCCGTGGTCCCGCCGACGGCCTCCACGACGAGCTTGTTGGTCGGCACGTCGACGTACCAGGTCGCGACGTCGGCCGGCAGGCCGGCCGCGTCGAGCGCCGCACCGAGGGACTCGAGCTCGGCCAGCGAGCGTTCCACGGCGACGGTCGTGACACCCGCGGCCATCGGTCCGCGGACCCGGGACGGCGTGGTCGTGGCCACGTGCACGGTGCCGGCGGCCGGGTCGACCCAGGCGCCGGCGTAGGTCGCACCGAGGGCCTGCGTGAGCGTGCGGACCCGGGTGGCGGCGTCCGCCTGGAACACCAGGCGCTGCGCCGCCTCGGTGCGCGGCACGCCGAGGTCGCGCTCGAGTGCGTCGAGCATCCCCGCGGGGACGTCGGCCGCCGGTGCCGCCGCGGCGTGGGGAGCGGCGGGTCGGGGGGCGGCGTCGCCGCCGACGGCGAGCGGGCCGAGCAGCAGGGCCAGCGCGGTGGCGCCGACGGCTGTCGCGCGGCGGGTGCGGGCGGTGGACGTCGTCATGGGTCTGCCCCTCGTTCGATCGTGACCGTGGGTGTCACGATAGACGCTGACGGTAGTGATGTACTAGATCACCCGGAGCGTCGTCTCGTCGTGCGCGCGTCAGATCGCCGGGCGTGCCGCGTGGTCCGCCTCCCGCAGACCGCGCAGGAGCAGTGTGTCCGACGTCGTCGACAGCTCGTCGCGGCGGGCGTCGCGCGTCGCGGCGACCAGGCGCGTCCTCAGGTCGGACGAGGCGTCGTCGTGCACGGCGAGCCACGTCGACCACGTCAGGGGAGCCCCGCGCAGCATGACCGTGCGGACCCCGGCGGGCAGCCCTCCGAACGGCTGGGCGAGCCCGACCGCGGCCCCCAGGCGCACCAGGTCGAGCGCCGTCGCGCGGTCGCACTCGCCGGGCGTCGGCGGCACGAACCCCGCACGGGCGCACGCGCGCAGGAAGCACGCCCCGAAGCAGCTGTCGCCGGCGGCCTTCACCCACCGGGCGTCGGCGAAGTCCGCGAGGTCGGCGTCGTCGTCGCACGGGTGGTCGTCGCGCACGACGACGCGCACCGCGTCGGTGCCGACGAGACGCCACTGCACGCCCGGTGCGCCGGGCGGCAGGGCGTCACCGCACATGCCCGCGAGCACCGCGTCGTGCGTGCCCGCCGCGAGCTCGTCGACGGCGCGCGCCGTGCCCGCGACCGTGCGGAGCGTCGTGGCCGGCGCTCCGCCGAGCGTCAGCCGGTGCACGACGCGCGCGGCGAGCGCGGACCCCGCGCCCCCGATCCGGAGCGTCGGCGGCGCGTCGCCGGACGCGAGCCGCTGGGCGTCCTGCAGCAGCGCGTCCATCGCCGGCAGCAGCGTGCGCGCGCGGTCCAGCACTAGCGCACCCAGGGCCGTCGGGCGCACGCCGCGGTGGTCGCGCACGAACGCCGGCGCGCCGAGCGCGCGGTCGATGCGCGACAGCTGCGCGCTCAGTGCCGGCTGCGCGACGCCGAGGGCCGCCGCGGCCTTGGTGATGCTGCCGAGCGAGGCGACCGTGGCGAGCGTGCGCAGATGCCGGACCTCCAGGTCCATGGCGTCAGAGAGTACGGCCCCGCGAGGCCGCTTGTCACGAGCTGGTGTCACCACGGGTTGTCTCGATGTGACCCGCGCGCGGTGCGACGGTGGCGCGCCCGGGGGCGTCGCCGTGGGTAGCGTGGCGGCATGGTGCGCATCGGGGTGGTGCTCCTGCCGCAGGAGCGGTGGGCGACGGCGCGCACGCGGTGGCAGCGCGCCGAGGAGCTCGGGTTCGACCACGCGTGGACCTACGACCACCTCGCCTGGCGCGACCTCGCGGACGAGCCGTGGTTCGCGACCGTGCCGCTGCTCGCCGCCGCGGCCGCCGTCACCGAGCGCATCGGCCTCGGCACCTGGGTCGCGTCACCGAACTTCCGCCACCCCGTGCCCTTCGCCAAGGACGTCATGGGTCTCGACGACGTCGCCGGCGGCCGGTTCGTGCTCGGCGTCGGTGCCGGCGGCGAGGGGTGGGACGCCGGCGTGCTCGGCGCGGCGCCGACCCGTGGTGCGCGCACCCGGCGGTTCGCCGAGTTCCTCGCGCTGCTCGACACGCTGCTCACGCAGCCCGTGACCGACCACGCCGGGGAGTTCTACCAGGCGCACGCCGCCCGCATGCTCCCGGGCACGCTGGCCCGGCCACGCACACCGTTCGTCGTCGCCGCCAACGGGCCGCGGGCGATGGCGCTCGCCGCGCGGTACGGGCAGGGATGGGCGACGTACGGCCCCGGTGAGGGTGTCGGCGACGGTGCCGACGCGGCGACCGCGCAGGAGGAGTGGTGGGCCGGGCTCGCGCGCATGGTCGACGCGTTCGACCAGGTCCCGGGCGCCGCGGACGTCGGGCGCTGGCTCAGCCTCGACGGCGCGCCGCGGTTCTCCCTGGCGTCCGCCGCGCTCGCCGTCGAGGGCGTCGAGCGGGCCGCGGCCCTCGGGTTCGGCGACGTCGTCGTCCACTGGCCCCGGTCGTCCGGCGTGTACGCGGGCGACGAGCGTGAGCTCGAGCGCTTCGCCGACGAGCTGCCCCGCCTGCAGGCCCTGGAGCCCGTCCGGCGCTGACGCGCGCGCTCGCGGGCACGCGGTGCGGTGCCGGGCGATGCCCTCTCGCCGGGTGCCTGCACGTCGGGTGACCGTGTGCCCGACGGGTGGTGGGAGCACTCCGCTCAGGTGGTGCGAGGTCGATCCGGCACGGCGCTCACCCCGTCGTCAGGCGGTGGTGCGGTGGTGGGCGTCCCATGCGCTGGCGACCATCTGCTCAGCGGTGTGGCGCATCGCCCAGTCGAGGTCGCGCGCGGCGGCCTCGCCCGACGCGACGATGCGGGCCGGGTCACCCGGGCGGCGTGGACCGACCTCGGGCGTGAAGTCGATGCCGGTGACCTGCGCGACCGTCGTCATGATCTGCGCGACCGACAGGCCGTCGCCCGAGCCGAGGTTGTAGACGCGCTCGAGCGGTCGCCCGTCGGCGAGCGCGCGGGCGGCGGCGACGTGCGACACGGCGAGATCGGCGACGTGCACGTAGTCGCGCACGCACGTGCCGTCAGGCGTCGGGTAGTCGTCACCGTTGATGCGCGGCGTGCGGCCCGACGTCAGGGCGTCGAGGACCAGCGGGAACAGGTTGTGCGGGCTCGAGTCGAACAGGTCGGACGCGCCGGAGCCGACGACGTTGAAGTACCGCAGGGACGTGTGGCGCAGACCGGTGGCGACGCCCTGGTCGCGCAGCAGCCACTCGCCGACGAGCTTGGACTCGCCGTACGGCGACTGCGGGGCCGTGGGGGTGGCCTCGGTGACGACGTCGACGTCGGGCGTGCCGTACACCGCGGCCGACGACGAGAACACGATCTGCCCGACGCCCACGTCGGCCATCGCCTGCAGGAGGTGCGCCGTGCCGGTGACGTTCTGCTCGTACGTGTGCAGCGGCCGCTGCACCGAGACGCCCGCGTACTTGAACCCCGCGAGGTGCACCACGCCCGTCACGGCGTGCTCGTCGAGCGCGGCACGCACGGCGGCGGTGTCGACGACGGACGCGCGGACGAGCGGCACGTCGTCCGGGACGAACCCGGCGTGCCCGCTCGACAGGTCGTCCAGCACGACGGGTCGCAGTCGCCCGTCACCCGTCGTCCGCACCGCGTCCCGGAACGCCCGCACCACGTGCGCCCCGATGTACCCCGCCCCGCCCGTCACCAGCCACGTCATGCTGCGGAGCATAGTCCGGCACGCCTGCCACATCAAACATCAAACAACAACATCCACCAAAACCGCACAACACTGATCCACCCTTGGGTGACCAGTGGTCACCTGGGGGGTGGGTGAGCGCTCACAGAGGTCCCGGTCTGACCAGTGGTCACCGGGGTGGGTGGCGGCGGGTGGTTGGGCTGTCGGGGGGTCGAGCGGTGAGTGCGCGCGTACGCTCGCGGCATGCTGCCCCGCAGGCCAGGGGCAGCGGGTGGCGGTGCGACCGGTGAGGGCGGGTGCGTGTGGGACGGACGGCGGGGATGACGGCGCAGCGGCGCTACGACGCCACGGCGGAGCGCGCGAGCCGCGCCGTGCTGCGGACCTACTCGACGTCGTTCGGCATCGGGACGCGGCTGCTGCCGCCGCGCTCGCGTACCGACATCGCGGCGGTCTACGCGCTGGTCCGGCTCGCGGACGAGGTCGTCGACACCTACCGCGGCCCCGACGCGGCCGACGAGCTCGACGAGCTCGAGGCGCAGACGGCCCGCGCCCTGGTCACCGGGTACTCGACGAACGTCGTCGTGCACGCGTTCGCGCGCGCGGCGCGGCGCACGGGCATCGGGCACACCGAGGTCGACCCGTTCTTCGCCTCGATGCGGGCCGACCTGTCCGTGCGCGAGCACGACCGCGCGTCGTACGACCGGTACGTCTACGGGTCGGCCGAGGTCGTCGGCGTGATGTGCCTCAAGGTCTTCCTGTCCGCCGAGCGCCGCCCGGGCGACCCGGTCGTCGAGCCCTCGGCGCCGGCCGTCGCGGGCGCCCGCGCGCTGGGCGCCGCGTTCCAGAAGGTCAACTTCCTGCGGGACCTCGGCGCCGACCACGGCGACCTCGGACGGTCCTACCTGCCGGGCGTCGACGCCGACCGGCTGACCGACGCCGACGTGGGAGCGGTCCTCGACGAGGTCCGCACCGACCTCGCGACCGCGCGCGCCGCGCTGCCGCTGCTGCCGCCGCGCGCGCGGCTGGCCGTCGAGGCCACCACCGCGCTGTACGACCGGCTGCTCGCCGACCTCGCGACGACGCCGCCCGCCGACCTCGCACGACGACGCGTGCGCGTGCCCGGGCCGGTCAAGGCCGTGGTGGTCGGGCGCATCGTGGCCGGTGCGCTCGTACGCGAGGCCGGCGTGCGCGTGCGGCGGGCGGTCGGCGCGTGAGCGCGGCACAGGAGCGCGGTGCACCTGACAGCGGTGCACCTGACAGCCGCGGACCGGGGAGCCGGGGCCGGGCGAGCCGTACCCGGCGGGCCCGGGCGCACGACGGGCCCGTGCGCGTGGTCGTCGTCGGCGGCGGGGTCGGCGGCCTGACGACCGCGGCCCTGCTGGCACGCGGCGGTGCGCACGTGACCCTGCTGGAACGGCACGAGCAGCTCGGCGGGCGCGCCGGCACGTGGCAGGTCGACGGGTTCCGGTTCGACACCGGGCCGTCGTGGTGGTTCATGCCCGAGGTCGTCGAGCACGCGTTCGCGCTGCTGGGCAGGCGCGTCGCGGACCACGTCGACCTGCAGCGGCTCGACCCCGCGTACCGGCTGTTCCCCGAGCCCGGGTCGGGTGTCGAGCCGTTCGACGTCGTCGCCGACCCCGTCGCCAACGCCGCGACGTTCGACGCGCTCGAGCCGGGCGCGGGCGCGTCGGTCCGGCGGTACGTCGCCGACGCGGGCGACGCGTACCGGACCGCGCTCGACCACTTCCTCTACACGACGTTCGAGCGACCCGACCGTGCCGTCTCGCGCGACGTCCTGCGCCGCTCCGGAACGCTGGCAGGGCTGCTGACACAGAGCCTCGCGGACCGGATCTCCGCGACCGTCGAGCACCCGGTGCTGCGCCAGGTGCTCGGTTACCACGCGGTGTTCCTCGGCTCGTCGCCGTACCGCGTGCCCGCGCTGTACTCGCTCATGAGCCACCTCGACCTGGGCGACGGCGTGCACTACCCGCGCGGCGGCGTGTACACGCTCGTGGAGGCGCTCGAGAAGGCCGCCGTCGAGGAGGGGGTCGTCGTGCGCACCGGCGCCGACGTGGTCGCGGTCGAGGTCGACGACGCCCCACGCACCGCGCGGCACCCGCGCCGTCGCGGCGTCGCGCGCGGTGTGCGGCTCGCCGACGGCACGGTCGTCCCCGCCGACGTCGTCGTGTCCGGCGCCGACCGGCACCACACCGAGACCGCGCTGCTCGAGCCCGCGTACGCCGACCTGCCCGCGCACGTCTGGGAGGGCCGCGGCCCCGGCATCTCGGCGCTGCTCGTCATGGCCGGCGTGCGTGGCACGCTGCCGCAGCTCGCGCACCACTCGCTGTTCTTCACGCGCGACTGGCCCGGCAACTTCGACGCGATCCTCGGGCCCGGGCGTGCGACGCCCGCGGCGGGGCTGCACGTGCCCGACGTCGCGTCGCTGTACGTCTCGCGGACCACCGCGACCGACCCGACCGCCGCACCGCCCGGGCACGAGAACCTGTTCGTCCTCGTGCCGTTCCCCGCCGACCCCGCGATCGGGACCCGGCCAGGTGAGCTCGGCGCCCACGCCGACCGGTACCTCGACCAGGTGGGGGCGTGGGCCGGTGTGCCCGACCTGCGCGCGCGGGTCGTCGTGCGACGCGTCGTCGGGCCCGCCGACCTCGCGCGCGACCTGTCCGCGTGGCGCGGCACCGCGCTCGGCATGGAGCACACGCTGCGGCAGTCCGCGCTGTTCCGGCCGGGAGTCGCGTCGCACCGGGTGCCCAACCTGCTGCACGTCGGCGGCGGCACCGTCCCCGGCGTGGGGCTGCCGATGGTGCTCATCGGTGCCGAGCTCGTCGCCAAGCGGCTGCTCGGGGAGACGTCGTCGCGTCCGCTGCCCGCGCCGCTGCGCCCCGGGTACCTGGCCTCCGCGCTGCCGCGCGGCCTGTGGTCGAGCGTCGTCGCGGGGCGTGCATGACGGGGCTGATGTACCTCGGCGCGCTGCTGGTGTCGCTCGGTGGACTCGCGCTGCTGGACCGGCGGTTCCGGCTCGCGTTCTGGTACGACGCGCGGCGGTCGGCGTGGACCGTGGGGCTCGGCGTCGTCGGATTCCTGCTGTGGGACCTGGCCGGGCTCGCGCTCGGGATCTTCGCGCGCGGGGACTCGCCGCACATGACCGGTGTGCTGCTCGCGCCCGAGCTGCCGCTCGAGGAGGCGTTCTTCCTCGCGCTGCTGAGCTACGTCGCGCTGCTCGCGTGGCGCTGGTTCGACCGGTCCGCCGTGCAGCGGGAGGCGGGTCGTCGCGCGTTGCTGGAGGCCAGGGGGTCGCGGGAGGCGCACGACGACGCGGGGCGGGACCTGCCGTGACCAACATCGTGCTCAACGTGGTCGTCCTCGGTGTGCTCACCGCCGTGTCGTGGCCCGTGCTGCGCCGGCTGCGCGGGTGGCCGCTGGTGTGGACGGCCCTGCACCTGTGCGTGCTCACCGCGGTGTTCGACACGATCATGATCGACGTCGGCCTGTACGTCTTCGACCCCACCAAGATCCTCGGCGTGCACGTGTGGGGAGCACCGCTCGAGGACTTCGCGTACGCGATCGCCGCCGCCGTCCTCGTGCCCGTGCTGTGGACCGTGCTCGGGCGCTCGCGACGCACGTCGTCGCGCCCCGGTGCGGACGACGCGGACGGTGGCGCACCGCAGGGCGCCGGCTGATGCGCGAGGTGCTCGCCGCGTCCCGCCCGTTCTCGTGGGTCAACACGGCCTACCCGTTCGCCGCGGGCTGGCTCATGGCGACCGACGGGAACGTCGACGCCCGGCTCGTCGTCGGGACCCTGTTCTTCCTGGTCCCGTACAACCTGCTGATGTACGGCGTGAACGACGTGTTCGACTACGCGTCGGACCTCGCGAACCCCCGCAAGGGCGGGATCGAGGGCGGGCTCGTCGACCCGTCGCGCGCACGTGCCGCGCACCGGCGGATCCTCGTCGCGTGCGTCGTGACGACCGTGCCGTTCGTGGTGTGGCTGCTCGCGCACGGGTCGCCGCTCGCGGGCGTCGTGCTCGCGCTCGTGCTGCTCGACGTCGTCGCGTACTCCGCGCCCCGGCTGCGGCTCAAGGAGCGCCCGGTCCTCGACTCGTTCTCGTCGGCCGTGCACTTCGTCGGACCGCTGCTCTACGCGCTCGTGCTGGCCGGCGCCGACCTCGGCGCTCGCTCCACGTGGCCGGTGCTCGTCGCGTTCACGCTGTGGGGCATGGCGTCGCACGCGTTCGGGGCCGTGCAGGACGTGCGCGCCGACCGCGCCGGCGGCATCGCCTCGGTCGCGACCGTGCTGGGTGCGCGTCCCACGGTCCTCGCGGCGACCGCCGCCTACCTGGGCGCGGCCGGTGTGCTGCTCGCGGTGCCGTGGCCCGGTGTGCTCGCCGCCGTGCTGCCGCTGCCGTACGCGGTGAGCACGTGGCGGTTCCGCGGGGTCGGCGACGACGACTGCGAGCGCGCCAACGCCGGGTGGCGCACGTTCCTGTGGCTCAACCTCGTCACCGGGTTCCTCGTGACGATGCTGCTGATCGCGGTCGCGCGGACCTGACGGCGGCGTCGGCGGTCGCCACGCGACCGGATCAGCCGAGTGCGAGGTCGCCGTGCACCAGGAGCACGACCTCGGCCAGTGCGACCCGCAGGTCCGGCGGCGGGTCCTGCGGCAGGTGCACGTCGACCACGACGAGCTCCACCGACGTCACGCCCCGGGCGTCGACGTCCTGGGTCTGCAGGTGGGTCGCGTCCGCGAGCTCGAGCGTCGTGCACCGCCCCGAGGGCAGCCAGGTCACGTCCACCAGCGCCGGCACCGCCTGACGGGGGCGGTCCGGCGCGGACTCCGGCAGGCCGGCGACCACGCCGATGCGGTCCACGTCGGTCGGGGCGGGCAGCGTGAGCACGAGCGTCGGCGCCCCGCCCGGACGCTCGCACCTCGGTCCGGCGTCGCCGTGGCCCGTCCACGGCGCCGACCACGCGCGGCCCGTCGCCCCGTCGACCGCGTGCTGCGGACCGAACGCGGGGTCCGGCGCGGCGGCCGCGCCGGGGTCCGCGGCCGGGTCCGCGGCGGTGCCGGCGGCGGTGTCGGCGGCAGCGTCCGCTGCGGGGTCGGTCGCGGGCTCCGCGCTCGGCGGCGGGTCCGTCGTGGCCGTCACCCCGGTGACGCGCGTGTAGCCGCGCGGGTCGACCTGCTGCACGACAGCGGCCGCGCGGTCACGCACGTCGGCTGTCTGCGGCAGCACGATCACCCCCGCGAGGCCCACCGCGGCGAGCGCGGCGGTCGCGCGCGCGACGTGCACCTGGGCGCCACGGCCCCGGTCGAACACGACGCGTGCACCGTGGTTCGCAGCGCGCATCCGGCGCCGGAACGACGCCCCCGCGCCCACGGCGCGCCGGTACCAGGGCGCCGGCGCCGGTGCGTCGTCCTCGGTGAGCCGCGCGGGCGGGTCGAGCGTCGCCCCGCACCGGCAGAAGCGCCGCGACACGGGCAGCGCGCGCCGGCACGCCGGGCAGCGCACGGCCTCCTCGAACACCGGCGGCGCAGGTGCGGCGGACCGCGGCCCCGCCCTCGTCGTCGCGCCGGTGCGCGCCGGCAGCTCCTCGTCGTGCGCGGCGGTCGGCTGGAGGGCCTCGAAGCTCGACGTCCGTGGCGTCGCCGCGACCTCCCGGTCCGCCGGGCGCTGCGGGTCGACGCGTGCCGGTCCGGCCGCGACCCGCACGCCGATCGAGCGGGGTGGTGGCGTGCGCGCGTCGGGACGTGCCGGGCGCGGGGCCGAGGGGCCGAGCACGACCTGCACGGGCGCCGGCCCGCCGGGCGGTGCGGGGCGCGCCGGGGCCGCGCGGGAGGGCGACGGTGAGGTGACCGGCGGCGACCACGTCGAGCGGCCGGTGCCGTGGCGCTCCGGGCCCGGCGCCGCGGCGGGGGACGTGGCGGCACCGTGCGTGGGTGCGTCGGGTGCGTCGGGTGCGTCGGGTGCGGTGCCCGTGCCGGCGCTCGTACGCGTGCCGGTCCCGGCGTTCGCACGCGTGCCGGTGTCCGCGGTTCCCGTCGTGGCGTCTGCCGTGCCGGCCGTCGGCGGGGTGCGTGGGACGGCCGGGGACACGGGGCCTGGTGGGCCCGGCGGGCGTGGCGTGCCGGACGCGGGGACCCGTACGGCGCGGGGTGCACCCGACCGGTCCTGCGGGACGGTGATCGGGGCGGGCGGTGCGGGCCCGCGCGCGGTGCGGGCGGGTGGGGGGTCGGCGGGTGCGGGCGAACGCGGCGCGGCTGGGGGGTCGGCGGGCGGGGGGTCGGCGGGCGAGTGCGGCGCGGGTGGGAGGTCCGCCGGTGCGGGCGGGTGGGGCGTGGGCGGGACGTGCGGGGGTGGGACGTCCTCGCGCGCCGCCTCACCGCCACGGCGCCGGGCCCAGCCGAGGTACGCACGGCACGTGCCGCAGAGCAGGGCGTCGTCCGGGTTCTCGTGCCCGCAGCGGGGGCAGGCGGTGCTCATCGCGCACCCCGTGCGGCGGCCCGTCCGGCGATCTCCAGGTCGAGCGCGAACGGGTCGGTGCCCAGCCCCGGGCCGAGGTCGAGCTCGCCCGGGTCCGGCAGACCGACGAGCAGGTCGACCGCGTCGCGCGGCACGCCGTCGGCTCCGATCACGAGCACGCGCAGCTCGATGTCGCCCGCCGCGGCGCCGTCGGTGGGCAGCACGCCGTCGGTCGGCAGGACGCCGACGACCTCGCCCGCCGCGACGTCCTCGTCGTCACGCAGCCACGCGGTGTCGGGCGGCCCCGTGAGGACGAGCGTCGTGCCGTCCTCGCCCGCGAGCTCGCACCCGCCCGCCGCGAGCGTCACGGGCGCGCGCCGGACGTGTCCGGCGGTCACGGCGTGCACCGTACTCCCCGGCGCCGCGCGGACCACCGCGACCAGCGGCTCGGCCGGATCGGGCCGCGGCAGCACGCCGCCGGCCACGGGCTGGAACCAGTGCCCGAACGTGACGACGTCCTCGTCCGCCGTCGTCGGCGCCGCGGCCCCGGACGCCGTGCCCGCGCGGGCCGTCCCGGGCGGGGGCGGGGGCGCGGGCGGCACGACGTCGGCCCCGGCCGCGGGCCCGACCACGTGGTCGTCCGCGTGCTCGTCGGCGGGCTCGTCGGGGACGACGCCGCCGGTGACGGCCGAGCCGGGCACGACGTCCGGAGCGGTCGGGTGCCCGGCGGCGGTCTCGCCGGCGGGGGCGGGGTGGGTGAGATCCGCGGGTGCCGCGTCGTCGTCGTCCGGCCGGGGGACGGGCCGCGGCGGTGGCACGCGACGAGGTCGCGCGGGTGCCGGGGCGGGACGGAACTGCACGTCGGCGGGCGCGAGCAGGTCCGTCAGGTCGTCCTGCGCCGACCCGCCCCCCGCGTCCGGACCCCCACCCGGGTGCTGCACGACCGCGTCCCCTCGCCCGGTCCTCGCCGAGAATCGTCCTTTTCGTACGGTTCGTCCGGCGCTACGGTCAGCGTACGCGACACCCGAGCGGGGGCCGAGGGTGAAGCCCAGGGGAGATGCATGCGTGCGGCCGAGGACGTGACCGCGCGCACCGGGCCGGTCCCGGTGCTGCGCTCCCGTGTCGTGCGCCCGGACCCGTCCGGGCTGCGCCGTGCGCGGCTGCTCGCCCAGCTCGTCGGACCGGCCGCACCCCAGCTCGTCGCCGTCGTCGCCGGGCCCGGCTGCGGCAAGACGACGCTCCTCGCGCACGTGGCCGACACCTGCGGGCTGCCCGTCGCGTGGCTGACGCTGGACGCCGCGCTCGACCCGGCCGCGCTGCTCGGGCACCTGCACGCCGCGTGCGCCACGCTGCCGTGGCGCAGCGCGCCCGCGCCGTGGCGCACGGCCGACGCCGCGCTCGCCGCGCTCGGTGACGGGCTGGCAGGCCCGGCGCTGCTCGTCCTGGACGACGTGCACACGACCGAACGGCGGCGCACCGCGCAGGTCGTCGACGTGCTGCTGCGGCACCAGCCCGCCGGTCTGCGCGTCGTGCTCGGCACCCGGGGCGTGCCCGCCGCAGTGCCGAGCCGCGAGCTCGCGGGCACTGCACGGGTGCTCGACGGCGAGGCGCTGCGGTTCCGCACGTGGGAGGTCGACGAGCTGTTCCGCGCGTGCCACGCGGCACCGCTGCGCGCCGCCGAGGTCGCCGAGCTCACGCAGCGCACGCGCGGCTGGGCCGCCGGGCTCGAGCTGTTCCACCTGGCCACGCGCGACCGCCCCGCCAGCAGCCGCAGCCGGCTCCTGGAGCGCGCGGGACGCGGACCCGCCGTCGCCGACTACCTCGCGGGCCACGTCCTCGACCGGCTGCCGCCGTCGGTGCGGGAGTTCCTGGTGCGCACGTCCGTGCTGGGCAGGTTGTCGGCCGAGCGGTGCGACGCGCTGCTCGGCACCGCCACCGGTGCGCGGCTGCTCGCCGCGGCCCACCGTCACGGCCTGCTCGCCGCGGTCGACGAGGCAGACGGCACCCACTACGAGTGCCACGACGTCCTGCGCGGGTACCTGCTCGACACGCTCACGCAGCGCGCCGGCGGCGCCGTCGCGCGCGAGCTGCACCGCCGGGCCGCGGCGCTCGCGCTGAGCGCCGGCGAGTACGACGACGCGCTGCGGTCGTCGTGCCGGGCCCAGGACTGGGACGCCGCGCGCCGCGTCCTGACGATCGGCGGCGACGACCTCGCGGGCCGCCCCGGACCGTGGCTCGACCTGCTGCCCGGCACGATCCGCGACTCCGACCCCTGGGTCGCGCTCGCGCTGGCACGTCGGCACCTCGTCGACGGCGCGCTCGCCCCCGCGCTCGCGGCGTACACGGTGGCCGAGGAGCGTGCGGTCACCGGCTCCGGCCGCGCGCTGGTGGCCCGCGAGCGGCACATGGTGCACACGTGGGTCGAGCCGCCGATGGGGGCGTCGACCGAGTGGGTCGCGCTCGTGCGCCGCGCGCTGGCCCGCCCGCGCGAGCCGCTCGGCGTCGACACCGGCGACGACGTGGGCAGGGCCCTGGCGGCGGCCGTCGCGGGGCTGCTCGGTGCCGACGTGCGGGCCGCGGCGCGCCGGTTCGCCGCCGTGCAGGCGCGCGCCGCGGCCCAGCCGGTGGTCGAGGCCGTCGCGCTGCTCGGCGAGGCCGCGTGCCTGACCCTCGTGCACGACCGGGGGGCGCGCGACGCGCGCGAGCGCGCGCACACCGCCGCCAAGCTCGTCGGCGCGCCGGCGCTCGAGCGCCTCGCCGACGGGATCGAGCTCGCGAGCCGGCCCGCGACCGGCGGCGACGGCCTGCGTCACCTGCGGGAACGGTGCGCCGGGGTGGGCGACGCGTGGGGCGCGGCACTGCTCGGCCTGCTCGACGCGCTCGGGTCGCTCACGGGTGACGGGGGCGACGCGGACGCCGCCCTGCGCGTGGCCGACGACCTCGACGCGCTCGACGCCTCCGCGCTCGCCACGTGGGCGCGCGCCGCGGCTGCCGTCACGCGTGCACGTCACGGGCTGGGCCCGCCGCCGGCCGGGTTCGACGCCGACGTCGCGCGGTGCGGTCCGGTGCCGCACGCGCTCGTGCTCGTCGCGCGCGGCGAGCCCGCCGAGAGGTGGGTCCGGCCGGCACGCGCGGCGGGTGCGACGGCGTGGGTGCGGCTGGTCGCGCGGCGGGTCGCCGACGGTGCCGCGCGTGCCGGGTCGGTGCGCGCGCCGGACGTCGGGGACGGGACCGGGAGGGCGGGGGACGACGCGGCGCCGGCCGAGGACGGGCGGGCCGGGCAGGCGCGGGCCGGGCACGGCACGGCCGGGCACGGCCAGGTCGTGAGCGGACGGGTGGGGCACGCACGGGTCGACGCGACCGCGCGTCCCGCTGCCACGACGTTGGACGTGCGCTGCCTGGGCGGCTTCCGGCTCGACGTCGACGGGCGCGCCGTGCCCACGTCGTCGCTGCGGCCGCAGCACGCGGCGCTGCTGCGCGCCCTCGCGCTCCACGCGCCGGCGCCCGTGCACCGCGACCGGCTGGTCGAGTGGTTCTGGCCGGGCCGCCTGCCGGAGCGCGGGCAGCACTCGCTGCAGGTCGCCGTGAGCGACGTGCGCCGCGCGATGGACACGGTGCGCCCGGGGGCGGGGTCGCTGCTGCGGCGCGTCGAGCAGGGGTACGCGCTCGGTCACGACGACGCGACCCGCCACGACGTCCGGCGGCTCGAGCACGCGCTGCGCGCGGGCGAGCTCGCGCTCGCCGCGGGTGACGACGCGACGACGATCGGCGTGCTGCGCGACGCCGTCGAGGCCGGTGCCGCGGAGCTGCTGCCGCAGGACGGGCCGGCGGAGTGGGCCGTCGGGATGCGCGAGCGCGCGCGGGCGGGTGTGCTGCGCGCGTGCGCGACGCTCGCGGACCTGCTCACCGAGCACGGCGACGCGTCGGGCGCCGTCGCCGTCGTGCGCCGCGGGCTGGCGCTCGACCGGTTCCAGGACGACCTGTGGCGCCGGCTCGTCCGCGGTCTGCTCGCCGACGGGCGTCCCGCCGCGGCGGCCGCGGCGCGCCGCGACTACGCCGCGGTGCTGCGCGAGCTCGGTGTCACGTCCGGGCTCCCCACGCCGGCGGCCCCCTGACCGGCGTCGGACGGTGCCGGTCCTGGCGGACCACGGACCCGGTGGCCTCCGGTCTGCGGGACGCCACCGGGTCCGCGGGTCGCGGCCGGGGGTGCGGCGACGCGTCATGCCAGGAGGCGGACCGTCGTCGGGACGTGCACCGGGCGGACCTCGTCGACGACGCCGCGCACCAGGTCGAGCACGTCGTCGGGGTCGGGCTCGTCGGGGTGCAGCCGCACGCCCACGTCGAGGCGCAGGTGCGCCGACCCGGGCATCGGACCGTGCGGGCGGCGGCTCCACGCGGTGCCGCCGCTCTCGGTGACCTCGGGCTGCAGGCCCGTGCACGCGCGCACCGCGGCGGTGATCCCGCGCACCGTGCCGCGCGCCACGACCGACGTCACGAGGTCCGGCAGGTGCGCGCGCAGCAGGGACGCCGGCCGGCGCGCCGCGACCCGGGGTGCGAGCCACGACGCGACCCACCGCACCAGGTCGTCCGGTGCGTAGCGGGGGTCGACGTACGCGGGCAGGTGGTCGAGGACGTCCGCGAACGGCGCGAACCCGTCGTCGAACGCCCGGACGAACGCCACGGTGCCGGGCGACGCGACGAACGCCTCCGGCAGCCCGTCGACCAGGGACACGGCCACGGCGGCGGGCCGCACGTCGACCCCCCGCTGCCTGCTCACGACGCCCCCGATCCGGGCCGCCGACCTCGTGGTTCGGCGGCTTCCCGGCTGCCAGAGGCCGCCGAACCACGAGGTCGGCAGCCCACCGGGAGGACGAGGGGGGTCACGGGGTGCCGTCCGTGGCCGTGACCGTGTGCTCGACGCTGAGGACCACGTGGGTCACGTCGAGGTCGATGCGGTCCTGCGGGGCCGAGACCGACCGGTCCAGCGGGTTCGCGCGCAGCAGCACGACGTCCTCGACGTAGTCCACGCCCGGCACGCGCGCCAGCACGGCGTGCGCCTCGCCCGGCTGCACCGGCCGGGCCAGCGGCCACCCGTCGCCGTCGGGGCCCCCGGTGAGCGGGCTGAAGTAGCGGAACAGCGCGTCGACGCCCTCGTGCTCGACGGTCCGCGGATCGGCGCCCGGCCGCACGCGCACGCGCGCGTCGACGCGGACCCCGACGTACGACGGCGGCTCGACGGCCACCCGGAACCCCACGACGCGGGCCGCGTCGACCGCCGCGAGCACGCGGTCGCGCGCGTCGTCGGGCAGCTGCAGGTCCTTGAGGTCGAGGTACGGGTCGCCCGTCGCCGCGGCCGGCACCACGAGCACGCGCAGACCCGGCGCGTCGGGCCCCTCGGCGACGGGCACGCAGTGCACGCGCGCCAGCTCCGGCGCCGCGTGCCGCACCAGGTGCACGTAGTCCTCTGCCGTGACCGCGCGGCCGCGGGTGCGCAGCTCGAGCGGACCGCGCTCACGGGCCTCGGCGACGGTCTCCCCGTCGACGCCGCCGGCCGCCGCGCGCCGGTTCCACACCGCCGCGACGTACGGCACGGACGTGCGCAGCACCGCGAGCGTGCGCGGCGCGACGTTGCCGGCCGCACCGCCGCCCGTGCGGTACGACACGCGCAGCGGCGCACCCAGCGGCGGGACCGCGCCGTACGCGCGCACCGACCCGTCGGGCGCGCGCACCTGCGGGCCGAACCGCAGCTCGCCCGTCGAGCGGTCGAGCGTGCAGACCCGGTCGTCGGGCCCGGCCGACGCGACGTCGTCGACGACCCGCCACGCCTCCCACGTCACGGTCGCGTCGGCCCGCGCGGCGGTGCGCCCGACCTCGAGCACGACGGGCCGGTCGGGCTCGTCCAGGACGGGCGGGCGGCTCACCGTGAGCACCTGCCCCGCCGTGCCGTCGGACGTGCCGAGCGGCTCGTCGACGACGGGCTCGGCGTGCACGGCCTCGACGTCCCCGCCGACCGTCGCCGCGCTCAGCGACACCACGACGGGCGACGAGCGGTACGCGTGCGTCGCGCGCACCACCCGGCACCGCAGCCACGCCGCCTCGACGTCGCCGACCGTCGAGCGCTCGTGCCCGTCCGGCACGTGCAGCTCGACCGCGCCCGGCACGTTGAGCCCGAGGGTGTCGTCGCGCTCGACCGCGCACACCTGCCAGCCGTCGGAGGTCCACGCCTCCCACACCAGCGGCGGGCGGTGCGGGTCGATGCCGTGCCCGCCGACCCGGCACACGACCTGCACGAGCAGCACGCACGCCGGCGCCGGGACGTCGAGGCCCAGGTACAGGGCGTCGCCGATGACGGGCGGCTCGCCGAACGCCGCGAACCCCTCGCCGACGCCCAGCCCCGCGGTGCGGTCGGCCGTGCGACCGTCGGCCGCGACCGTCAGGACGGCGCGGGACGACGCGGGCGGCACCACGAGCGGGGCGACGGTCGTGAACGCCACCGGCGGCCGGTCCGCGGCGCGGCGGGTCGACACGACCGTCCCGGCGGGCACGACGACCTCCTCGTCGTGGTGCGACGACAGCCGGAACGTGACCTCGGCGCGGGCCGCGCGCGGCGGGAAGAGCTGCACGCCCAGCAGGTCGAGGAACGTCAGGTGCATGCGGTCCGGCACGCGGTTGACGCGGTACAGCAGCAGCTCGGTCATCCAGGCGAACGTCTCGATGAGCGTCACGCCCGGGTCGGACACGTTGTGGTCCGTCCACGCGGGGCAGCGGCGCTGCACGTGGCGCTTCGCCTCGTCGACGAGGTCCTGGAACGTGCGGTCGTCCAGGCGCGGGGTGGGCAGGGTCACGACGACCTCCGGGCGAGCGCGGGGACCGGCGGCGCGGTGCGGCCGGCGGGCGAGGGTGCGGGCAGCGCCTCGTCGGCCTCCTCGTGGCGGCCGATGACGTAGAACGGGAAGACGAGGTTGCGCCGGTCGTTGCTGGACCGGACGCGGTACGCGACGTCGATCCACAGCGTCGAGGCGTCGTCGGGGTCGATGGTCACGACGACCTCGCCGACCTCGACCCGCGGCTCCCAGCGCGTGAGCGCCGCGCGGACCTCGGTGGCGATGCGACCGGCCGTCGTCGCGTCGCCGGACTCGAAGACGAACTGCGCGAGCCGCGCCCCGAACTCCGGGCGCATGGGCCGCTCGCCCGGTGTCGTCGACAGGACCAGGTACATCGCCTGCTCGAGCAGCGTGCTCCCGCTGGTCAGCGCGAACGCGCCGGTGGCGTCGGTCTCGACCGGCCAGTGCCAGCCCGTGCCGACGAACGCGTGCCCCGTCATCGTGCGCCTCCTCGTCCGTCGACCGTCACTGCGCGACGAGCACGGTCGCGCCCGTCCCCGTCACCTGCGCCGACGGCGCCTGGCAGCCCGTGACCGGGCACCCGCTGTAGGCGGCGGCCTTGCCGTCGAACGTCACCGTCGAGCTGCCGGTGACGACCTGCGCGTCCTGCGTCGTCGGCACGAGCCTGGGATCCGACGCGTGCAGGCCGACGTGCGGCGGCGTGTTGTACCCGCTGCTGCCCTCGACCGCCGCGGGCTTGCCGCCGATGGTCACGGTCGTGGCCAGGCCCTGCAGCAGCGGCGCCTGCAGCGGCATGGGTGGTCCGGGGGTCGGCGCGCCCGTGGGCGTCGGGATCTGGTGCCCCGCGCACATGCCCGTGACCTTGTCGCCCATGACGACCGCCGGTGCTCCCATCGCGTCCTCCTCGACCGTCCGCGACGCCGCGCTCAGTTGAGCGCGATCGCGGACCCCTTGACCGTGACCTTGCCGCTGCTCTCGAGCGTCAGCCCGGACTTGCCCGAGATGCTCGCGGAACCCTGCGCCGAGACCGTCAGGTCGCCCTTCGCGTCGACCTGGACGGCGCCCTGCGCCTCGACCTTCACGTCCCCGTCGCACGTCACCGACAGCGACCTGCTCGCCACGTCGAGCGTCACGACGACCGCGTCGTCGGCCGTGCGGACCACGACCTGACCGGCGCCGTCGGTGTCGTCGAGCACGACCTCGTGACCCGTCCGGCTGCGCCACACCCGCAGGTCCACCGCCCCCGACGACGCCACCGGCCGGTCCCGCGGCGGCACGTCGACGCCGTTGTAGAGCCCGCCGAGCACGAACGCCGAGCGCCGGTCCCCGTGCTCGAACCCGACGAGGACCTCGTCGTCGACCTCGGGCAGGACCTGCAGCCCCCGGTCCTTGCCGGCACCGACGTGCACGACACGCGCCCAGTCCGACTCGAACTGCCCGTCGAGCCACGGGTACCGCAGGCGCACGCGCCCCCGCCCGTCGGGGTCGTCGACGTTGGTGACGACCCCGATGACCATCCCGGGCGCGCGCGGCGACGTCGTCGGCGCACCGCCCCGCACGAGGCCCAGCACCGACCTGTCGTGCGAGCCCGACGCCGTGAAGCACGTGCGGTACCCGTCGCCCTCCCACTCGTGACGGGCCCGCGTCAGCGTGACCTTGCCGTCGAACCGCCCGCCCGTCTGCCCCAGGCTCACGGGCGTGCCCGCGACGAGCAGCGGGTCGCCCGCCGCGACGCCCTCGGCGTGCACGCACGCACCGCCCAGGTGGTCGGCCCAGGCACGCGCCAGCGCGTCGCACTCGGCCTGCTGCGACACCGGCACGTCGACCCCGACGGCGCGCGGCCCGCCGAACCGGTCGGCGACCGACGCGGGCGTGTCCCGCATGTCCGCGCTGCTGGTCGCCGCCGACGTCGTCGCGACGAGCTCGCGCTTGGCCGTCGGGTCCCAGCCGCGCACCTCGACCTCGGCGACCTGCTGCGCGCCCGTCACGCGCACCGACAGGCGCTGCAGGTTGGCGCCCGGGACGAGCTGGCGGCGGCCGCGCGACTCGTGGTCGCCCGGTCGCGGGGCGTCGTCCGCGCGCGGGGGCCGGACGAACGACAGCGACGTGCCCGTCACCAGCAGCACCCGGCCCGACTCGCGCGCCCGGCGCTCGAGCAGCGCGACGTGGGTCTCGTTGACCTGCGCGACGTGCGCGTGCACGACGTCGGTCGCGTCGACGGTCCCCACGTCGAGGCCGACCTGCCGCGCGATCGTCGTCGCCAGGTCGGAGTCCGTCACGTCCTGGTACGACGCCGTGTGCACGCCCGTGTACAGCGCGTACGAGCGGTCGTACGCCGTGACGGTGGTCCAGCCGCCGCGCTCGTCGAAGTCGTACCCGACCGCGTGGACGACCCCGTCGAACACCGTCGTCGACGCCGGGTCGCCCGGCGGGCCCGCGGACACCGTCAGGTGCGCGCCCAGGTCGAGCCCGGTGTCCGCGAGCACGTCGCGCGACGGGTCGTCGAGCACGAGCCGGCACGCGTCGGGTCCCGCGACGTCGGTGTCGACGACCGTCGAGCGCAGCGCGGTGAGCAGGCGCGCCGACAGCTCCGTCCCGTCGACCGCGATCCGCGGGCGCGCACCCGTCGCGCTGCCCGTGCCGGACCCGCCGGTCGCCGTCGCGCCCGTGCGCGTGGTCGTCGCGGTCACGGCCGGCCCCCGTCGTCGCGCCACGACGGGCCGACGCGCGCACCGCCGCGCAGCCCCAGCGCGCCGCGCTCCTGCACGTCGGGGAGCAGCAGCTCGCGGCCGACGCGCAGCCGGGTCGGGTCGTCCAGGTCGTTGAGCTCGGCCACCGCCCGCCACGCGCCCGCGTCCCCGAGCCGCGACCACGCGACCGACTGCAGCGTCTCGCCGCGCCGCAGCACGTGCCGCAGCCGCGACCGCTCCGCGCCGGACGTCGGGTTGGTGCCCTTGGGCTCCTTCTTCGCCGAGACGAGCGTCAGGTCCACCAGGGCCCGCAGCGGCCGGCCCTGACGGTCGAACAGCTCGACCGTCACCTTGAGCTGCGACACGTGCCCCACGAGGCTGCGGTCGCCCGCGATCGCGAGCTCGCCCCACGTGAACGCCACCGTCGGCGGCCCGTCGCCGGGGTTCGTGACGTCCGGCACCGTGGTCCACGAGGCCAGCAGGTCCAGCTCGGCCTGCACGCTCGACACCCCCCGACGCCCCGCGTCGAGCAGGATCTGCAGCGTCAGGGTCGTCGGGCCCGCACCGGTGAACTGCACGGGCGGGTCGTCGGACTGCTTGGGCGCGCGGTTGTACTGCACGGGCCGCGCGAAGCTGATCGTCGTCGGGTTGAACTGGAAGCGCAGCGCCCGGTCGGGCTGGTCCTGCTCGGCGAGCATCGCGACGGCGGGCGTCGGGCTCGCCTCCGGCGGGCTGGTCGTGGTCATCGTCCGAGCCCCGCCATGCCGTGCTGCGCGGTCGGGCCAGGTGCGGGGTGGAACCGCTCGGTCCAGCCCTCGTGCGCGAACTCGAAGACCTCGAGCGCGGCCTTGCCGCCCTCGGTGGTGAAGCTCGGTCCCGTGTAGCTCACCGGCCACACGCTGCGGAACTCCCAGGTCACGACGGGCCGCCGCTGCGGGTCGAGGGCCGTCACCGACGCCGTGCCGGCCCCCGTCGCCTCACCGCGCGCGACCGCGTCGAACCACGCGACGAGCTCCTGGGTGCGCCACCCCACCGGGCGGGTCAGCTTGACCGTCCCGTACGTGAGGCGGCCGGGCAGCTTGTGGACGAACCCGTTCTCGCCGCCCGCCGCGTACGTGCGGACCTCGTACTGCGCGGACAGGCCGTCGAGCGCCGTGAACGCACCGATCTCGACCTTGTCGATGGTCACGGCGAAGTTCATGGTGCTGACGGGGTCAAGGTCGCGGGTGTCGGGCATCGCGTCCTCCTCGGGTCCGGGTCGGGCGGGGCGGGTCAGGTCGTGGGCGGGGCCGGGTCGGGTCCGGTCAGAGGTCCGGTCAGAGGTCCGGCTAGAGGTCCGGCAGCGCGCCGCGGCGTTCACGCTCCAGCAGCAGCGAGCGGCGCAGCCGGTGCTCGAGGTGGTCCCACAGCCGGTCGGCGAGGCCCGCGAGGTCGGCCCCGGAGCCGGACGTGCCGGGCGGTGAGCCGTCGGTCGCGGTGCCACCCGGCCCGACGGCCACGACCTCGCCGACGACGTCCCGCGGGTCGGCCGGTGCGACCGCGCGCGCGGCGGACGGCGGGGGCGCCGGTGCGGGGGACCAGCCGTCCGGCCGGCGCCCGACGACGAGGTCGAGGGCCGCGCGCGTGGCGTCGGGTGCGGGCACGCGTGCGGCGGCCGGGGTCGGTGCGGGGTCGGACGCTGCGGGGCCGGGGGCTGCGGGGCCGGGGGCGCCCGGCCGGGTCGCCTCGGGCGTGGGCGACGGTCCGGCGGCGTCGGCACGATGCGCGGGCGTGGCCGGCCACGCCCGGTGGGCCGGCCACGCGTCCGCGTCCTCCGGCGCACGGGACGACCGGCCGTCGCCGGGCGGCGGTGCGAGCGCGGGGCGTCCGTCGGCCGCGCCGCGCGGACCGGTCGCGTCGACCGCCCGGGCCGCGAGGGCGTCGTCGGACACCGGCGCACGGTCGAGGGGCCTGCGCGGTCCGGCGGGCCGCGCGCCGAGCGGCGTCACGGACCGGGCGGTGGTCGGGCGGTCGGGTCGGGCGCCGAGCGGCGGCTCGGAGCGCCCGGGGGACGCGTCCTGCGGGCGCGCGGCACGCGCGTCGGCACGCGGCGTCGTGGACCGGGCCGTGAGCGGGCGGTCGGGCGGGCCCGACCGACGGACGACCGGGCGTCCGAGGCCGGGCCGCGCGTCCGCGGCGCGCGACCGCGTGACCGCGGTGTCGTGACCGACAGCGGCGTCGTGACTGACGGCGGCGTCGCGACCGACGGTGGTGTCGTGTCCGACGGAGGGCCCGTGGGCGACGGCGTCGTGACCCGGGAGGACGTCGTGACGCGCGGGGAGGCCGACGGGCGGTCGCTCGGCCGGCTCGGACCATGCCGGCGCGGCGGTCGACCGACGCGTCGGGACGCCTGCCGACGGCCTGCTCGACGTCGGAGCAGAGGTCGTGCGCGGTGTCACGCTCCCGGCGTCGGACGGCCACGCCCGGGCCGCCGACCGCGCACCGCCGCCGACCGGGGTGCGGTGCGCGGGCACCGGGCCGGGTCCACCGGCAGCGGGGTCGGGGACGTCGGCGGGCGCGGCTCCTCGTGCGGGGTCGCCTCGACGTGCGCCAGTCGTCCCCTGCGTCGCGTCGTGGCTGCGCGTCGCGTGCGGTGCGCCGGTGCCCGTCGCCGGCGGCGGTGCCGACGCGACTCGGTGCGCCCCGGTGGCGGGCGCGCGCGTACCGACCTCCGTCGCCCGTCCCACGTCCCCGGCCGGGGACGCGCCCGCGCCCGGGTGTCCGAGCCCTCGCGCCGCGCGGCGTGGCTGCTCGCCGTCGACGGCGCGCGCCGGCACCGGGGACGCGGGCGTGGCCGGGGGCTGCTCGGGGTCCGTCGCCGCGCGTGCGGGCACGGTCGACCGCGGCGTCGGGTGCCTCGACGCAGGCGCAGCGCCCGTCGACGACGACGCTGTGCTCGACGACGCTGTGCTCGACGACGCTGTGCTCGACGGGGATGCGCTCGCCGACGACGCTGCGCTCGGCGACGGGGGTACCGCGCTCGGTGACGGGGGTGCCGCGTCCGTCCGGGGTGGCACGGCACCCGTCGACGGGTGGTCGGGGCCGCCCGACGTGCGCCGGACGTGACCGTCCGCAGGGCCTGGCGGGGTGCCGGCGGGGGAGCGGTGGACGGGCGGTGACGTCGAGGGGTCCGTGTGCGCGCCACCGGGATCGCCGTCCCCGCCGGTGGCGGCGCGACGCACGGCGTGCGGCGCGGGCGGTGTGGGCGAGCCGACGACGGGCCCGCTGGTCGGCCTCACCGGCGACGCCGACCGGTCCTGTGCCGCCCGGTGCGTCGTCCCAGGTCGGGACGCAGCAGCGGCTCGGGACCCAGCGGCGGCTCGGGACGCGGCAGCGGCCGACGACGCGGGTGAGGCGGGCGCACGCGCCGGCGGTGCGGCGGCGCGTGGCACGGGTGCAGGGGACGCCGGAGCGACGGACGGGGAGGCAGGCGACGCGGCGGCGCGTGACGCGGTCGCACGTGACGTGGTGCGTGACGTCCCGGCCGAGGGCACCGGTCCGCCCGCCGGTCCACCGAGCGGTCCGCCGGTCGAGCCGCCCGCGGCACGGTGGGCCTGCGGGCCCGTCGGTCCACCCGGCGGGACCTCGGGCGGCGCCCGGAGCACGTCCGTGACCCCGTCCTGGGCGGTCCCGTCCTGGACGGGCGCGTTCCGTGCGCGTCGGCCGCGCAGCAACGCCACGAGCCGCCGCACGGGCGACGCGGGAGCGACCGGTGCCGCGGACGAGGCCGGCGGGTGGCCCGCGCCCACCGTCCGGGCCGCGGGTGTGGCGGTCTGCGCCGCGGACGTCGGCGAGCGTCGCGCACCGTCGGCGGCGCGCGCCGCCGGCGGATGCGGCGCCAGGGGTCGCGCGGCCGACGACCGTGGTCCCGGCGCCGGGCGGACCAGCGGCCGCGCGAACGCCGCGGGCACGACGCGTCGGCTCGTCAGCCCGCGCGCGAAGCGTGTGCTCCGCGCCACCGACCCCGGCACCACCGACCCCCGCGCCACCGACCCCGGCACCACGGTGCCGGCCGTCGCGCCACGGCCCCCGACGCCGCCCGTCGCCCCGCCCCCGCTCACGACGCACCTCCCCGGTCCGCCACATCCCGCCGAGCTCGTACTTCGGCGGCGTCCCGCGCCGCGAGGGCCGCGGAAGTACGAGCTCGGCGCGTCCGGGGGAGGGTCGTGCGGGTCATCGTCGGCCGTCCTCGTCCGGGACGTCCTCGACGAGGGCACGCGCGGCGGCGACGAAGTGCGCACGGTCGGGGTGCTCGAGGTCGAGCAGGGTGTCGAGCGGCCAGTGCAGCACCGCCGCGAGGTACGCGATCTCGTCGAGCAGGTCGACGGCCGCGTACGTCACCATTCCCCCGGCGCACCACCCGGCCCCCCGCCCGGCCCCGCGTCGAGCCGCCCGCCCGCCCGCGTGTCGACCGCGAACTCCTCGTGGCACGCCGGGCACGTGACCGGCGTCGTCGTCGTGCCCTCGGTGTTGATCTGCCGGTACAGGTCCTGCAGGAACGCCAGGTCCGGGGTGAACAGCCCCTCGATGACACCCGTCGTGACCGCCGGCAGGTCACCCAGCCGCGTGACGGTCCGGGCCAGCAGCAGCACCGTCAGGTACGCCTCGTTGTCACGCACGCGCGGGTCGCGCAGCGGCGTGATCTCGTCGCGGGCGCGCGCCAGACGCATCGTGCCCTGCCGGTGCACGCGCCCGTGGTCGTCCTCGAAGCCCACCGGCAGCTCGAACCAGAACTCCGTCTGCAGGCCGGTGCCGCCGCTGGGCACCGGCACGGGACCGGTGCCCCCGGCCTGCGCGACGGCGGCGACGTCGGCGCTCATCAGGAGACCTTCACCTCGACACGCTCGTGGACGAGCGTGACCTCCTCGATCGCGACCTCCGTCGAGCCCGCCTGCAGGGAGCCGATCGTCAGCTTCGACGGCCAGCAGGCGTAGAGGTTGAACCGCAGCACCTCGTGGTGCAGGTAGTCGAGCAGGATGATCGACGCCTCACGGCGTGCGCCGTCGATGTCGCCCTCCTGCACGGACCCGAGCCACCGCCACCAGCCGTCGTCCTTCGTCATGCCGCGCTTGAGCGTCACGTCGTTGAACTTCTGCGCCGCGGGCAGCTTCTTGAGCACGGGGATGCCCCCGGGCTTGTTCTCCTGGTGCTCGATCACCGAGATCTCGATGCCGAGCCCGGAGGCCTCCTTGAACTGCGCGATGGTCACGCCGTCGACCTGCACCTCGAACAGGCTGGCGCCGATCGCGTCCTCACCGATGGGCATGTGCGTCGTCCTCTCTGAACGTCACGTCACTCGGCGACCGCGCCGCCGGTCGGCAGCTGGCTGATGCGGAAGACGACGAACTCCGCCGGCTTGACCGGGGCGATGCCCACCTCGATGACGACGTACCCGGCGTCGACCTGGTCGGGCGGGTTCGTCTCCGCGTCGCACCGGACGTAGTACGCCTCGGCCGGTGTGCTGCCGAACAGCGCGCCGTCGCGCCACAGCCCCAGCAGGAACGCGCCGACGGACCGCTCGATGCGCTGCCACAGCTTGGCGTCGTTGGGCTCGAACACCGACCACTGCGTCCCCAGCAGGATCGACGACTCGACGTAGTTGAACAGGCGCCGCACGTTGACGTACCGCCACTGCGCGTCGGACGCGAGCGTCCGGCCGCCCCACACGACGATGCCGCGCCCCGGGAACGCACGGATCGCGTTGATGCCCGCGGGGTTGAGGTCGTCGTGCTCACGTCGCGTCAGCGCGTACTCGACGTCGAGCGCACCGAGCACGACCTCGTTCGCGGGGGCCTTGTGCACGCCGCGCGTCTCGTCGTTGCGGCTCCAGACGCCCGCCAGCGCGCCGCTCGGCGGGAAGAGCCGGGCGCGGCCCAGCAGCGGGTCCCACATCGACAGCCAGGGGAAGTACGTGACCGCGAACGGCGACGAGAACGCCATCTTCTCGGTGACCCACTCGTGCACCTGCTGCGCGTTGAGCCCGCGCGGGGTGTCGAGGATCGCCATGCGGTCCTTGCGGGACTCGCAGTGCGAGACCACGGCCGACTGGACGGCCTTGAAGCCGTCGGCGTCGATCTGCCCCTCCTCGTACGCGGCGGCGAGGTCCGGCACCACGACGACGGTCACGTCGTCCAGCACGTCGAGCCCCGCGATGCCCGAGCGCGCCGTGACGTCGCCCAGGTAGTCGGTGGGCGTCAGCCGGGCGGGGAGTGCGGCGCCGCCGGTCAGCGCGACCTGGCCCGACGCGGGCAGACGCTCGGCGACGGGCGACGAGCCGACCTCGGTCAGGCGCACCAGCTGCGACTCCGCGACGGCCGTGACGACGTTGCTGCTGCCCTTGCGGGTCGTCACGTTCTCGTACCGCTCGACGTCGTCGCCGCGGCGCACGACGAGCGTGAACGCCTCGTCCGGCGGTGCCTCGCCACCGGCCTCGGGCTCGACCTTCGGCTCGACCGCGACGGTGATCGCGTCGCCGCCCGAGCCCGCGTCGACCGCCTCGACGCGGTACACGGCGTGCCCGGCGCGCACCGAGCTGGTCAGCTCGGCGGTGGCGCGCTGCCCCTCGTCGGACCCGAGCGCACCGACGCGCACGACGTACGCGGCGCCGCCGCCGTTGTCGAAGAACTGGTGGACCGCGTACGGCAGGTTCGCCCCCTCGACGAACGCGCCGAACGTGCGCGTGAACTGCGACCAGTTGGTGACCTTCACCGCCTGGTCGTACGGGCCGTCGGCGGTGACGCCGACGAACGCGGCGACGGCCGTGCCGACGCCCTGGATGGGCCGCGGCCCGGACGCCACCTCCTGCACGTACACACCGGGCGACCGGATGCTGCTCAGCGTGGCCATGGCCTCGTCCCCCTCCTGATCGGCGCGGTGCGCGCCCTGCGGTCCGCACCAGGGCCAGCGTCGGACGTGCGCCCGGCCGCGACCAGTGCCGCGCGGGCGCCGGTAGGGGACGTCCGCCCTGCCTCTACGGGCAGCGCTGCGCCGCGGCCGGCGCCGGGCCGTGCGGGGCGGGGTACGACGTGGGGATGGACGCGCCGGCGTGGGAGCGGTTCGCGGACGTCGTGCTGGCTGCCGACGCCGCCGTGTGCCGCGTCGTGCAGGGCGTGCCGCCGCGCGACTTCGCGGGCCTCTACGTCGGCGACGAGGACGTGGACGCGCTGCTCGCGCAGCTCCCGGGGCTCGACGGTCCGCCGCCGGAGCGGGTCGCGGCGCTGCGGGCACGGCTCGACCCGCACGTGCAGGCGGTGCGCGCGGCCGTGCACGCGTGGGCCCGCACGGGCGACGACGTGCTCGCGCGCGCGTGCCGGTACGCGGGCGTGCGCGGTGCGGCGGCGGAGGCGCTGGCGGTGCTGCTCGCGGTCGACCTGCACCCGCAGCGCCAACGCCTCGTCGCGTACGTGCAGGACAGCGTGCAGCTGCCGCGGCCCACGCTCGCGTGGGTGGCGCGGGCCCTGGGCGACGACGCGGTGCGCGCGCTCGCACCGCGCGGGCCGCTCGTGCGGTCCGGCCTGGTGCGGGTCGACGGCGACGGCGCGTGGGCGACGCGCATGTGCGGGGTCGCGCCGCGCGTCGCGTGGGCGGCCCGGGGCGACGACGCGCTCGATCCGGACGTGCCGGCCGGCACGCGGCTCGTCCCGGCGCACGACGAGCCGGGCGACGAGGCGCACGACGAGCCGGGCGACGAGCCGCCGGCGGGCCCGCGGCGTGCGGGTGCGGGACGGTCCGGGCGGCCGCCGGCGGACCTGCCGCCCGGGGCGGGCGCCCTGCTGCTCGTGCACGGTGCGGACCCCGAGAGCCGTCGGCAGGCGGCCGCCGACGCGCTGCCGGGCACCGACCTGCTCGTCGCGCCGCTGCCCGCGTCGCCCGACGCGTGGGCCGCGCTCGTGCGTGAGGCGACGCTGCGCCGCGCCGCGCTCGTCGTCGAGGTCGGCGGCCGCACCACCGCGGACGACACCGAGCACCTCGACCGGGCGCCGCACCTGGCGCTCGTCCTGGCGTCGGCGCGCGAGCTGCCGCTCGACTGCCTGCCGGCGCGGCCCTGGCGCGAGGTCCACGTGCGGGACGGCGTGGCCGACGACGGCGACTGGCGGCGTCGCACGGGCCGGTCGGCACCGGCGGGCGTGCGGCTCACGCGCGAGCAGCTGCGGCTGGTCGCAGGCGCAGGCGCAGGCGCAGGCGCGGGTGCGGGCGGGGGTGCCGGGGACCCGGCCGGTGGCGTCGCGGCGGGGGTGCGCCGGCTCGCGGGCGGGCACCTCGACGGCGTCGCCGCGCGGGTCCACGCACGCCGCGGCTGGGACGACCTCGTGCTGCCGGACACGCCCACCGGGCAGCTGCACGACCTCGTCGCGCGGTACCGGCAGCGGCGCACCGTGTTCGGCACGTGGGGGTTCCCCGCGGTGCCGTCGTCCGGCGTCGTCGCGCTGTTCGCGGGCCCGTCGGGCACGGGCAAGACGCTCGCGGCCGAGGTCGTGGCCGCCGACCTGGGCGTCGACCTGTACAAGGTCGACCTGTCGGCCGTCGTCAGCAAGTACATCGGGGAGACCGAGAAGAACCTCGAGCGGGTGTTCTCGGCGGCGGCGTCGGGGGACATGGTGCTGTTCTTCGACGAGGCCGACGCGCTGTTCGGCAAGCGCACCGACGTGTCCAGCTCGCACGACCGGTACGCGAACATCGAGGTCGCGTACCTGCTGCAGCGGCTCGAGGTGTTCGACGGGCTCGTGGTCCTGGCGACCAACCTGCAGGGCAACATCGACGACGCGTTCTGGCGCCGCATCGCGGTGTCGGTGACGTTCGCGGCACCCGACGAGGCCGAGCGGCGACGCATCTGGCAGCGCGTCTTCCCGGCGGCGGCGCCCGTCGAGGACGTCGACCTCGACGCGCTCGCGCGCCGGTTCAAGGTCACCGGTGGCGTGATCCGCAACGCGGCCCTCGGGGCGGCGTTCGCGGCCGCGGACGAGGGCGGCGCCATCACGATGGCCCGCGTCGTGCGTGCGCTGCAGCGTGAGCTGGTCAAGCTCGGTCACCTGTCGGTGGTCGACCCGGTCGACCTGGTCGACGCGCCGTCCGGCGTGCCCGCCGGGCGGAGCGGGGGCTGACACGGAACGCGCGGCGGTCACGGAACGGGGTGCGGGGGCGTCGTCGGCGACGCGGGCCGCCGGCTCCCGCGCGCCGGCGGCGGCCGTGCGGACGGCGACGCGGTCGGGGCCGGCGGCGCGGGCCACCGGTGGCGGTGCGGCGGGCGTGTCCAACGCGGCGGTCGCGCGTGCGGCGCGCCGCACCGGGGCGCCGGGCCCGTCGTCGGCGTCGCGCGGGTCGGGTGCGGGCACGCCGTCGCCGTCGTCGGCCGCGCGGGGGACGTCCGGTCCGTCGCCCTCCGCGCCCGGGCCCGCCGCACGTCGCGCGGGCCGGGAGCCCGCGGTGGACGAGCAGCCGCGGCCGCGGCGCGCACCGCTGTCGACGCTCGCGGTGAGCCACCCGGGCGACCCGGCCGAGCGGGAGGCCGAGGCGTTCGGCGCGCGCATCGCCCACCAGCGCCCCCCGGCGCCGCCCGCCGGCCCGCCTGCCGCCGCTCCGGCCGCCACGGCCGCGGCGGCCAGGGCCCCGGCGGCCACGGCCCCTGCGGCCCGCACGTCCGACGCGGGCGCCGGGACGGCGGAGCAGGTGGCCGCCGGTGGCGACGTCCCGGTGTCGGACCGCACGCGCTCGCTCGTCGCGAACCCCAGCGGCGGGGTGCCGATCCCCGAGGCCGTGCGGGCGCGCATCGAACCCCACCTGGGGGCCGACCTGTCGGGCGTGCAGGTGCACACGGACCCTGCGGCCGTCGCCGCGGCGGCCGAGCTGCAGGCGCGCGCGTTCACCGTCGGGGCGCACATCTTCCTCGGCGACGGCCAGTCGGTGTCCGACCTCGAGCTCATGGGGCACGAGGCCACGCACGTCGTGCAGCAGGTCGCGCTCGACACCTGGCGCGCGCCCGTCGCGCGGGACCTCGAGGTCCGCGACCTGCTGCCGGACTTCGTCGTCGACGGCGTGACGTCCGCCGTGCGGGCGACCCCCGGCTACGCGCTGATCGGCATGATCACCGGCAAGGACCCGCTGACCGACGAGCCCGTGCGCCCGCCGGACCTCGAGCTCGTCGAGAAGGTGCTCACGTGGGGGCCGTTCGGCGCCGCCGTCGGGCCCGTGCTGCAGGGCGTCGAGATCCTCGCCGACGTCGTCGCCTACCTGCGCGAGCGCATGGCCGCGCACGACCTCACGTGGGAGCGGATCAGCGGCGACATCGGCAGGGCCTGGGACGAGATGGGCGTCACCCAGGGCATCGGCGGCAACGTCGCGATCGTCGAGCGGTACGTCGACGCGTTCCTGGCGGACGTCCGCGCGCTCGTCGAGGACGTCGAGGACGTCGTGATCGCGAAGGTGCGCGAGGTGGTCGCGACGTTCGCGGAGCCGCTGCTGCAGCGCCCCGAGATCGCACCGCTGTGGAACCTCGCGGTCAAGGTGTTCCACCAGAACCCGCTGACGGGCGAGGCCGTGACCGCCCCGACCGTCGAGATCCTCGGCGACTTCCTGCGGCTCATCGGCAAGGGCGACGTCGTCGACCAGATGACCGAGCGCGGGACCCTGCAGGAGACCGCCGACTGGCTGGACCAGCAGTGGGAGCGGTTCACGGACCTGCTCGGGCGGGCCGGCGCGCTGTTCTCCGACGCGTGGGACGCGCTCAGCCCTGCCAACCTGCCGGACCTGCTCGACACCCTGCCCACGCTCGCGGACCGCGCGTTCTCCCTGGTCGCGGACGTGGGGGCGTTCGCGCTCGACGTCGTCGTCAAGGTGCTCGAGCTCGTCAAGAAGTCGCTGCTCGGCTGGCTCAGCGAGCACGCGCACACCATCCCCGGGTTCCACCTGATGACGGTGATCCTCGAGCGGAACCCCTTCACCGAGGAGCGCGTGCCGCGCACCGCCGAGAACCTCGTCAAGGGGTTCATCACGCTGCTGCCCGGCGGCGACCAGATGTACTCGCAGCTCGCCGAGTCCGGCGCCATCGCGCAGGCCGCCGGCAAGATCGAGGGCGCGATCGAGTCCCTGGGCATCTCGTGGGAGCTCATCACGTCCACCTTCGCGGGCGTGTGGGACCTCGTCACGCTCGAGAAGCTGCTCACGCCGATCGACACGTTCGACGAGATCACCGCGAAGCTCGGCGAGCCCCTCGGGCGGATCTTCGAGTTCGTCGCCACGGTCGTCCAGGCCGTCGTCGAGCTGGTCCTGCGGATGATGAACTTCCCGCCCGAGCTCGTCGGGAACGTCGTGGCCAACGCGCAGGCGGCGATCGACGACATCGTGAACGACCCCGTCGGGTTCCTGCTCAACCTCGTCGCCGCCATGAAGGCCGGGTTCTCGTCGTTCTTCGGCAAGATCGGCACCTACCTGCTGAACGGGCTGGCCGACTGGCTCTTCCGCGGGCTGACGAAGCTGGGCGTCGAGCGGCCCACCGAGCTGACGCTCGAGGCCGCGATCACGCTGATCGTGCAGCTCTCGGGGATCACCGTGGAGGTGATCTGGCAGAAGCTCGCGACGCACCTGGGCCAGGAGACCGTCGACCGGATCCGCGGCGCGATCGAGATGGCCGGCGAGGCCTTCGCGTTCGTCCAGGAGGTCCAGGAGGGCGGGTTCTCCGCGATCTGGGCGCGCCTGACCGAGAAGCTGTCGATGCTGTGGGACGCGCTGTTCGACATGGTCAAGGACTGGATCATGCGCGAGATCGTCGACGCGGCCGTCGCCAAGGTGCTGTCGATGCTCGACCCCACCGGGATCATGGCGGTCATCAACGGCGCCATCGCGTTCTTCCGCGCCGTGCAGTCCGTCCTGGACTACGTGCGCGAGCTGCTGGAGATCGTCGACTCGTACGTCGCGACCATCGGTGCCATCGCCAAGGGCGACGTCGGCCCCGGCGCCGCGATGCTCGAGGGCGGGCTGGCCGCGTCCGTGCCGGTCGCGATCGGGTTCCTCGCGAACCAGGTCGGGCTGGGCGACGCGCCCGAGCGCATCGCCGAGTTCGTCGTCTCGCTGCGCGAGAAGCTCTTCGAGGCCCTCGACTGGCTCATCGAGCGGGCCGTCGCGCTGGGGCGCGGGGCGCTCGCCGCGCTCACGGGGGCCGGGGGTGTCGGGGGCGCCGAGGGCACCGGACCCGAGCCCGCGCCGGGCGACTACGACGACGTGCCCGTCGACGCGACCGTGCGCGCCCCCGACGGCGAGCACCGCCTGCGCGACGACGGCGCCGACCACGCGCTCGTCGTGCACAGCACGCCCGTGCCGCTGGCGGCCATGGAGCGCCCCGGTGTGCCGCTGGCGCCGCTCATCGCGGCGTTCGACACCGCCAAGCAGGACTTCACCGAGGCGCGGGCGGCGTGGGCGCAGTGGCGCGACGACGGGCGGACGGGTGCGCGGCCCTCCCAGAACCTCGGTGCCACGCGGGCCCGCCTGGTCGCTGCGCTCAACGCGCTCGTCGCCTACGCCGGTGGCGGCCGTCCGGGCTACCCCGGCGCCTCCGCGCCGAACATCGGGGACGTCGGCCGCCACGGTGACCAGCCGCCGCGCATCCGCGGCGCGGCGCACGCGTCCGTGCAGAGCGACGACCCCGTCTGGCAGCAGGAGTCGGAGCACGTCCTGCCGTTCGGCACGGGGCGTCAGCTGTGGACGGCGCTGACGGCGAACGCGCCGGAGCGCGGCGAGTGGCCCGACATGGCGCAGACGACCATCGTCATCTACTTCGGTGCCGCCCGGCTCAAGACGCCCGACGACAACGCGCTGACCGAGGACGCCAAGACGTCCGCGGCGGCCCGTGCGCCCGAGTTCGCCCGGGTGCTGGACCTCGCGGTGGGCTTGGGTGAGGACCACCCGGACTTCGTGCGACGTCGGACCGCGATGATCGACATGGCCATGGAGTCGCTGCGTCCCGTGTCGTCCGAGGCGCTCGCGCGCACGGTCGCTGCCGTCGACGGTGAGAACACGGCCGTCGCACCTGGGTTCGCGGACAGCAACGGCGTGCGACGCGGCCCCGACGGTGCGCCCGAGCCGGCGGTGCCCGGCAGCGGGGCGGTCCAGGGCGCGTTGTCGGCGCAGCTGCGCGACGTGTGGGGGATGGCGGAGCTCGCGGTGGCCCGGCTCATCGAGCGGCTGGAGGCGCACGGCTGACGGCGACGGCGACCCGCGACGTCGCCGTGCCGCGCGCTCACCGGTCGCCCACGCGCACCTCGCGCCCGGCGACGGGAGGACCGGCGACCTGGGTCGTCGCGACCGTCAGCGGTGCGATCAGGACGACGTCGAGCGCGGGCTTGAGCTCACCGCCGAGCGCGTTCCACAGGTCGGGCGCCGACCGGTCGCCCGACGGCGGCAGGCCCACCGTCATCGGCACGTGCGCGCCCTCGAGCGCACCGCCCAGGTGCGCGGCCGGTATCGCGTCGAACCGCACGAGGTTCGCCAGCACGAGGCCCAGCAGCGTGTGCTCGTCCTCGGGGCGCTGCGTCCACGCCGTGACCAGGTACGACAGCCGGTACCACCGGGGCCCGGGGGTGTACCCGACGATGCGTCCGGTGTCGTCGCGCAGCGTCCGGGACTGCGCGTCGCGGCGGTCGACCTCCTCGCGCAGGTCGTACAGGAACACGTCGACGACGGGGCCCGTGCGGCGGGCCGCCCAGCTCGACGTGGGCGCCTCGAGGACGACCTCGGCGGGCTGCCCGCGCAGCGCCTCGGCGCGCAGCAGCTCGACGAGCGCGTCGTCGGCGTCCGAGATCATGCGCACACCCCCGTCCTGGGTCCATGGTCGCGCCGACCGACCCCGCCCGGTGCCGCCGCGGCGGTGCGGTGCCCCAACGGGCACCGGTGCGTCCAGCGCGGTCCCTCGCGCCGACGTCGTCCACCACGGCGCCCGGTTCATCCTGTTCCGGACGCCTGCGGCGGCCTACCGTCGAGGCATGGCCGTGCTGTCGGCCCAGGAGATCTACCGGTACGCGCGCCTCGCGGGTTTCGGCCCCGACCAGGCGCAGACGATGACCGCGATCGCCCTGGCCGAGTCTGGGGGGAGCACCGGCGCGCACAACGCCGTCGGTGAGGACTCGCGCGGCCTGTGGCAGATCAACGTGGCCGCCCACAAGGACCTCGCGGGCGTCGACCTGTCCGACCCGCTGGAGAACGCCAGGGCCGCCTTCCGCGTGTCGGGGCAGGGGGCGAACATCTCGCCGTGGACCGTCACGCACGGCGGCGGTGGCGCGCGCTACCTGCAGTTCCGCGACGAGGCGCAGGCCGCGGCGCAGCTCGCGGGCGACCTGCCCGGTGGTGTGTGGACCGGGACGAACGGGTACGGGCACGTCGTCGGCGCGGGCGCAGGCGGCGACGCGCTCGCGGACCTCGCGGGTGCGGCGGCCGGCGGGCCGCGTGGCGGCAGCCTGCTGCAGGCGTTCCTCGACGCCGCGACGGCGCAGGCGGGCGACCGGTACGTGTTCGGGGCGACGGCGAGCATCTCCGACCCCGACCCGGACGTCTTCGACTGCTCCGAGCTGGTCAAGTGGGCGGCGGGCCGACAGGGCGTCGACGTCCCGGACGGCACGTGGCTGCAGTACCTGGACCTCAAGGCCGACGGCGCGACGATGTCCGTCGAGGAGGCGATCCGCACCCCTGGTGCGCTGCTGTTCTCGTTCCCGTCGGAGCCGCAGCCGGGCCAGGGACGCCCGTCGCGCGCACACGTCGCGATCAGCCTGGGCGACGGGCGCACGATCGAGGCCGCGAACCCCCGCAAGGGCGTGATCTTCGGCGAGGCGGAGGGGCGCTTCAACTTCGCCGGGTTCATCCCCGGGCTCGCCGACGGCACCGTGGGACCGGGCGGCCCGGCGGGCGTCGACCCGGGCCTGGACTCCGACGGCGACGGCATCACCGACGTCCTGGAGCAGCGGCTGGGCCTCGACGCGTTCCTCGCGGACACCGACGGCGACGGGTCGTCCGACGGGTACGAGCTGCTCGTGCTGCGCACGAGGGCCGACGCGGCCGACTCCGACGGCGACGGGGTGTCCGACGGGCAGGAGCTGCTGCTCGGCACCGACCCGCTGCGCGCCGACACGGACGGCGACGGCATCCTCGACGGCGGCGCCGGCGGCGGTCCGGACTCCGACGCGGACGGTCTGTCCGACGCGCTCGAGCAGGTGCTGGGCACCGACCCGTGGTCGGCCGACACGGACCGCGACGGGTTCGTCGACGGCGCCGAGCACGCGGCCGGCTTCGACCCCCTGGACGCCACGAGCAACCCGCTCGCCCCCGACCCCACCCTCTGACCGCACCCTCTGACCGCACCACCTCGCCGAGTGCGGGGGAACGCCCGCGAGTGCGGTGGTCGTTTCCCCCGCACTCGGTGGCGTTCTACCGCACTCGGCGGGCTTGTGCCGCGGGCGAGGGCGGGGCGGGATGGGTGGGGGTGGGTGGGTGGGTGGGGGCGGGGTGGTCAGATGAGGCCGTGGCGGACCGCGTAGGCGACCGCGTGGGTGCGGTTGCGCAGGCCGAAGCGGCGCGTCAGGTCCTGCACGACGACCTTCACCGTCCGCTCGGAGTACGACAGCCGGCGCGCGATCTCGCGCGTGTCGGCGCCCTCGCCCAGCAGCCGCAGCACGGCGCGCTCGCGGTCGTTGACGCCCGTGAGCGCGAGCACGTGTCCCGCGGTGCGGGTCGACGCCGCGGCGTGCGACAGCGAGGCGTGCGACGACGAGGTGTGCGACGAGGCGTGCGACGACGCGGTGTGCGACGACGAGGTGTGCTCGGTGGTCGTGCGCGGCAGGAGCGCCGCCAGCAGGTCGACGGGGACGACGGCCTCGCCCGACGCGACCGAGTGCAGCAGCGCGCCCACGCCCTCGGCGGTCGCCTCGCGACGCCGCAGGACCCCGACCGCCCCGGCCTGCACGACGAGCGCGACCGCCTCGGTGCTGACCTCGCCGACCACGAGCACGGGCCGGCACCCGGGACGTGCCGCGAGCCGGCGCACCGCCTCGACGGCGCGCGCGGTCACGGCCTCGAGGACCACGACGACCACGTCGGCCTGGCCCAGGTCGGTGGGCTGCTCGACGTCGACGTGCTCGACGTCCACGTCGGTGAGCGTGTCCATGACGGCCCGCAGACCCGCACGGGTCAGGGCGTCGCCACCCTGCACGGCGACGCGCAGGCGCAGGGCGGTGCCCGTCGGGCGGACGGACTCGAGCGGACGCAGCGGGTGCACCGACGCGGTGGTCTGCACGGAGGCGGTGGTCATGTCCCGAGCCTCGCGACGGCCGCTCAACGCGCCCTCCACAGCGGCTCAACGTCCGCTCAACGCGACCGACTTCACCCGCCGTCCGCCCGGTGGTGGTGCCTCTTGGGGCACGGGGCCGTGGAGCGTGCGGCGACGCGCGACGGCGGTGGGAGCATGCGGTGATGGGGGACGTGCAGCGGCTGCTCGACGCGGTGGCGGACGCCGCCGCACGGGCCGGGCGGGACGACCTCGTGCAGCGCCTGCGGGCCGCCCGGGCGCGGCTGGCCGACCCGGCGTTCCGGGTCGTGGTGTGCGGCGAGTTCAAGAAGGGCAAGAGCTCGCTGGTCAACGCGCTGCTCGGCGCGCGCGTCTGCGCGACCGACGCCGACGTCGCGACGGCCGTGCCGACGTACGTGCGCTGGGGCGAGCGCGTCGGCGCGCGGGTGCTGGCCGAGGAGCACCCGGACGCGCCGACGCTCGGCGACGTCGCACCGGCGGACGTGCCCACCGCGGCGACGGGTCACGAGGTGCGCGTCCTGCCCGGCCCGGCGTCGGCGGCGGGCGAGCCGGGCGCCGCCGGGCGGGCCGTGGAGATCCGGCTGCCGCGCGAGCTGCTGCGGGGCGGGCTCGTCCTGGTCGACACGCCGGGCATCAGCGGCGGGCTGGCGTCGTCGCACGCGGGCGTCGCGCTGCGCAGCCTCGCGGTCGCCGACGCGCTGCTGTTCGTCACCGACGCGGGCGCCGAGCTGGGTGCCGCGGAGATCGAGCTGCTGCGCCGGGCGGCGGTGCTGTGCCCCGTCGTGCTGGTGGCGCTGACCCGGACCGACCTGTTCGCGCACTGGCGGCGCGTCCGCGACGCCGACGTGCGCCACCTGCGCGTCGCCGGGGTGCGCGCCGACGTGCTCGGGCTGTCCGCGCCGCTGCGGCACGCCGGGCTGCGCGCGCAGGACCGCGACCTGCTGGCGGAGTCCGGGTACCCCGCGCTCGCGGCGCGGCTGCTCGACGAGCGCGTGCGGGCGGCGGGCACGGGGGAGGCGGCCGCGGCGGCGGTCGCCGCGAGCACGCTCGGGCAGCTCCTGACGGCCCTGACGGCCGAGCGCGAGGGCCTGACCGACGACGCGACCGCGCGGGACCGCCGCGCCGCGTGGGAGCAGGCACGCGCGCGGGCGGCGGACCTGCGGGGTGCGGGCGCGCGCTGGCAGCAGGTGCTGTTCGACCGCACGTCGGACCTCGCGGCGGAGGTCGAGACGGACCTGACCGTGCGGCTGCGCGCGCTGCGGCGCGACGCGGTCGCGCACATCGCGGAGCTGCCCGCCGCGCGTCTCGAGGCCGACCTGGGTCCGTGGCTGCAGCAGCGCACGACGGCGGCGCTGCTCGACCACCAGGCCCTGGTGCGCACGCTCGCGGACCAGGTGGCCGACGCGGTGGCCGAGCAGTTCGGCTCGGCCGCGTGGGAGCTGCGGCAGGGCGTCGGCGCGGACGGCGACGGCCCCGGTGGTGTCGACGTCGCGTTCGTCGCGGCGCCGGGGACGCGCGCGTCGCGCCTGGACCTGGGCCTGGTGGCGCTGCGCGGCGGATCGGCCGGCGCGATGATCAGCCACGGCGCGGGGCTGGTGCTGGGGCTCGCGCTGCCCGTGGTGCTGCCGGTCGCCGTCGTGCTGTCCGCCGTGCTCGCGGGCCGGTCCTGGCAGGCGGCGCGTGCCGGACAGCTGCGCGCGGTGCGCGCCGAGACCGAGCGGGCCGTCGGCGCGTACCTCGAGGAGGTCGACACCGCGGCGCGCAAGCAGAGCCGTGGGGCCGTGCGCCGGTGGCAGCGCATGCTCCGCGAGACGTACGCGGCGCGCGCCGCCGAGCTGCTGGCGACCGCGACGACGACCGTCGAGCAGCTCTCGACGGCGATCGCCGAGGACGACACCGCACGCCTGGCCCGCACGGCGCGGGTCGACGGCGAGCTCGACCGGCTGCGGGACCTCGCGGCCCGCACCGAGGCTCTGCTGGCCCCGCTGCTCGCGGCGCGGCAGGCGACGGTCCCCGTCCCCGGGGGGCCGCCGTGACCGAGCCGCCCCCGGGCCCCGGGCAGCCCCCGGGCCCCGGGCAGCACACCGCGCCCGGTCAGCACACCAGCCCCGGTCGGCGCACCCCGGCGCGCGCCCGCACGGTCGACGCGGTCCGGGGGCTGCTGCGCGACGCCGCCGACGCGTACGCGGGCACGGCCCACGCCGCCGCCCTGGTCACGGCGTCCGAGCGTCTCGACGGCCCGCTGCGCGTCGCGTTCGCCGGTCGCGTCAAGGCGGGCAAGTCGACGCTGCTGAACGCCCTGGTCGGGCAGCGGCTCGCGGCCACCGACGCGACCGAGTGCACGCGGCTGGTCACGACGTACGTCGACGGGCCCGCGGCACGCGCCTGGGCGGTGCTGCCGAGCGGGGAGCGCCGGCAGGTCGCGTTCGTCCGCGAGGCCGGGCAGACCCGCGTCGACCTCGGGGCGCTGGCCGTCGAGGACGTCGCCCGCCTGGTCGTGGAGTACCCGTCGTCGCGGCTCTCGCGCATGACGCTCGTCGACACCCCCGGCCTGGCGTCGGCCCGCGCGGAGGTCTCGGCGCGCACCGAGGACTTCCTGCTGGGCGACGACGCGGGCGGCGAGGGTGCCGACAGCGCCGACGCGGTGCTGTACCTGCTGCGGCAGGTGCACGAGGCGGACGTCGACTTCCTGCGTGCGTTCCACGCCGACGACGACACGTGGGCGGTCACGCCCGTCAACGCCGTCGGCGTGCTGTCGCGGGCCGACGAGACGGGTGGCGGACGGCAGGACGCGCTCGCGGTGGCGGAGCGCATCGCGGCGCGCTACCGGGCGGACGCGCGCGTGCGGGCGCTGGTGCAGACGGTCGTGCCGGTGTGCGGGCTGCTGGGCCTCGCCTCGGTCGAGCTCACGCAGGCCCGGTACGCGCACGTCGCGGCGCTGGCGGACGAGCCGGCGCACGTGCTGCTGTCCGCCGACCGGTTCGTCCGCACGTCCGGTCCGGTGCCGTCCGACGCGCGCGCCGCGCTGCTCGACGACCTCGGCCTGTTCGGCGTGCGCCTCGCGGTCGACGCGGTGCGGTCGGGCGCCGCGCCGGACGCGGGCGCGCTCGCGGCGGTGCTGCGCGCGGCCAGCGGGCTCGACGACGTGCGGGACCTGCTGCTGCACCGGTTCGTCGCGCGCGCGGGTGCGCTGCAGGCGCAGCACGCGCTGCGCCTCGTCGAGACCCTCGTCGCGCGCGTCCCGGCCGCCGGGGCGGACCACCTGGCACGCCGCTGCGACGAGGTCGTGGCCGGTGCGCACGACCTGGTGGAGCTGCGGCTGCTGGCGGACCTGCGCACGGGTGAGCTCGACGTGGGCGACGAGGACGCGCGCGACGAGGCCGAGCGTCTGCTGGGCGCGCTGGGCGACGACCCGCGCACCCGTCTGGGCCTGCCGCCGACGGAGGCCGGCGAGAGCCGGGCCGACATCCGCCCACCTCTCGCTGCGGCGGGGGCAGATGTGCCCACGTCCGGTGGCTCGGACGGTGGCTCGGACGAGGGCTCGGGTGGTGATGCCGAGGTGCGGGCGGCCGCCGTCGGCGCGCTGCGGGCGTGGCAGCGGCGCGCCGCGCACCCGTTCGCCGGTCCGGACGTGCGGCGCGTCGCCGAGGTGCTGCGACGCACGTGCGAGGGGCTGGTGGGCGCAGCGGGAGCGCCCGGGGCGCCGACCGGACGGATCAGCCGCAGCCCGGGGCCTGCGGCGGGCTGAACAGGCCGGACGTCTTGCCGAACCCGTCGGTCACCATGACGTCGACCGCGTCGCGCCGCGCGTCGACCTCCAGCCGGTAGGTGCGGTCGGCGCCGGAGGTCGTGACGAGCGGGATGTCCCACCCGTCGGTGGCGCCGACCGTGTGCACACCCGTGCCGCCGACCGTGACGTCACGCACCACGACGACGATGGTCGTGCGCCACACGAGCGCGGGGGCGGTGGCGCCCGGCGGCGTGACGCCGACCTGCCGGGAGCAGAACGACGACGACGTCACGCTCAGCGGTCTGTCGGTGAGGACGGCCACCGGGTAGGAGCCGTGCGGTCCGGCCCCGGTGAACGTGACCACCGTCCCGGCCTGCGGACCGTCGCCCGGGGGCGCCCCGGAGAGCCGGACGTCGACGGTCCGCTCGGTGCCGTCGCCGGGCATCGTCACCGTCGACGGCCCCGTGAGCCACGGCGGCAGCGTCAGCGACGCCGTCTGCTGACCGCGGCACTCGTGCGCCGCGACGGTGAACGAGCCGGTGGGGCCGCCGCGCAGGTCCACGACGTGCTGCGACCCGTCGCTCGTGCCGTTGATCGTCATGTGGCACACGTACTTGACCCAGACGACGAGCTGCGCGCTCGCGCGCCGGCCGTCGTCGTCGACGGTGAGCGTCACGGTCACGTCGCCCTGGTCGCCCACCGAGTCGAGCACGAGGGGCGCACCGGGGGCGGGCTCGGTGAACGACGGCGGGTCCGACGACGTGGACGTCACCTGCCACGTCCACGTCGCCGCGGGCGAGACACCCGTGACCGTCGGGACGATCGTCATCTCCCCGTACGGCTGGGTCTCCGGCTGCCCGGTCGACGGCGGGTCGGTGGACAGCGCGACCGTCGGGTCGGGCGCCGCGGTGGGGCTGGGCGACGGGCTGGGGCTGGGTGTCGCGCTCGGTGTCGGTGTCGGGGACGCGGTCGCGGTCGCGGACGCCGTGGGCGTCGGGCGGGCCGACGTGGTCGGCACGGCGCGCGGGGGCGTGCGCCCGCCCGTGCCGGCGCCCGTCGTCGGACCGGCGTGCGGGTCCGCCGGGTCCGCCGGGTCGGTGTCGTCGGTCCGGCTCGGCGCGGCGTCGCGGTCGTCCGGCGGGTCCTGCGCCGCGGGCCCGTCCTGCGGGTCGGTCCCGGCCTCGTCCGGCGCCTCGTCCTGGGCCTCGTCCTGCGCGTCGTCCTGCGGCGGCGTGCCGGGGTCCTCCTGCGGGGGGACGGACGGCACGACGACCTGCGCACCCTCGCCGGTGGCGGGGTCGTACTTCTGCAGCGCGCGCGGCTCCCACCGCCCGCCGCGCAGCGTCAGCACGCCGGCGCCGGCGCCGTCGAGGTCGTTGAAGAACACGAACCCGTCCTGGGCGTGCAGCTCGAGCCGGTGGCCCGCGTCGGCGAGGGCGACGCGGTCGAGGACCGTGCCGTCGTCGGTGTCGACGACGACGGCGGTGCCGCTGGTGCGGTCGGGGACGAAGACGTACCGCCCGGACTGCGCGAGCGCGCCGTAGACGGGTGGGTCCCCGGGGCCCGACAGGTCCACCGTGCGCGCGCAGCCGTCGGTCGTGGTCGACGCGACGAGCAGCGCCCGGGTCTGGGCGACCGCGACGTACACCTCGTCGCGCGTCGCCGAGCCGAGGACCTGCACGTCGTCGGCCGGCCGGGTGTCGAGGCACCGCGCCGGCCCCGGCCGCGCGCCCCGGTCGACGGCGTGCACGGCCCCGTGCGCGGGGTCGACGAGCACGGGTGATCCCCGCACGACCACGAGCCGCGCGGTGGCGGTCGCGGCACCCGTGCGGCGCACGGTCCGCCCGTCCTCGCCGGACGTGACGCGCGTGAGCGTGCCGGCCGCGGCGTCGAGCGCCCACAGGTCGCCCGCGTCGTCGACGACGGCCTGCCCGGGTGCGGGCTGCGCGGTCAGCGGGACCTCGTCCTGGACGGCGAGCGTGCGCGGGTCGACGCGCGTCACGGTGCGCGCCTCGACGTCGAGGACGTGCACGACGTGCGTACCGCCCGGGCCGGGGTCGTTCTGCAGCACGGTGAGGCGGCCGCCGGGGGTCCCGAGCGCGACGGGTGCCGTGACGGCGTACGCGGCGCCGTCGAGCCGGGCGACCGTGCCCGCGTCGTCGTCCACGAGGTACGCGCCGAGGCGGGACTGCGCGACCCCGAGCGCGTGCCCCGCACCGGGCACGCGCACGCCCGCGACGACGACCTCCGACGCGCCGTCCAGCAGCGTGGCCAGGCCCTGCGCGGGGGACACGACCCACGCGGTCCCCGACGTCTGGTCGAGCAGGTGACGCGGGTGGCCGCTGCCGAGCGCCGCCGCCAGCGCGAGCGGCGCGGCGACGGCGAGCACGGTCCCGCCGGTGAGCAGCCGGCCGGGACCCGTGCCACGACGGCGGGCGCGGGCCAGCAGAGCCGCGACCCGCGCGGTCGTCCTGGTCCCGTCGCCCGCCATCGTTCCCCCGCGGGCGGCCGCCGACCCTCCACCGGCGGTCCGCCCGTCCGTGGAGCAGGAGGCGCGGCCCCGGCCCCTGATACGTCCGGTGCCGGATCACGCTCACCAGCAGCTCCACGAGTTCGTCCCCGTCGTCACGGGCGACGACGCGCCCGACGAGTCGGTCGCGCGGACCGTCCACCCGGTGCCGGACAGCTGCGCGCTCGGCACCTCGAGCCAGTACAGGGTGTCGGGCTGGCCGGTGTGCTGGTTCAGGCGGCGGGTCGTGCCCGCGTTCGTCAGGTCGACCCGCAGGCCGGCCTGGTCGCCGTCGCGGTACGACGCGTAGAACGTGGTGACCTCGCCGTTGCGGACGCACGTCGTGTACCCGCCGGGCATCGCGGCGGTCGGGATGATCGCGGGCGGCACGTTCGCCACGACGGTCACCGTGCGCTGCTGCGGCGTCGCGAGCTCCAGCCGCACCGTGACGGCGTCGACGTTGCGGCCGTCGACCGGCGGGTCGCCGGTGCGGCCGATCGGCAGGTACGACGTGTTCGACGGCGACAGCGTGAACGTGCCGCCGCCGCTCAGCCACGGCGGCACGACGACCGTCACCTGCTCCTGGTGGCAGCCGGGGATGCCGACGACGAGGTCGGCCGACGCCCCGACGGTCGGCAGCACGAGCTCGGTGGTCAGCACCATGAGGTCGCACACGTAGTCCACCGGGATCTCCAGCGTGCGCGTGTCGCGCGACGTGCCCTGGTCGACGGTCAGCGTGACCGTGAGCGTGCCCACCTCGCCGACGTGGTCGAGCTCGAGCGGCTGCCCGGGTGCGGGCGGTGTGAACGGCACCGGGCCCGAGACGTCGTTGACGGCGGTCCACGTCCACGTCGCGTCGGCTGCCGCGTCGGCGACCTCGGCGACGACGACCGCGGGCGCGTACTGCCCGTACCGGGCCTCGGTGCCCGCCAGCGACGTGACGCGCACGCCCGGCGGACGCACCCCGACGGGCAGCGTGCGCGTCGCGGTGCGGGTGCCCTGCGTGACCGTGAGCCGCAGCTGGTAGGTGCCCTCGGCGGCCTCGCGCGGCAGCGTGTGCGTGAAGGACGCCGCGTCGGTCGACGTCGCGGCGACGCCGCCACCGGGGTCGGTGAGCGTCCACGCCCACGTCGCGCCGTCGGCGCCGGTCGTCGTGGCGGTGAACGTCGCGGGGGCGCCGAGCACGACGGGGTCGGGCGCGACCGACAGGCCGGTGACCTGCGGCCCCGTGGGTGTGGGCGACGCGCTCGGCGTCGTGGGGGTGGGGGCCGGGCGGGACCGCGGTGGGGCCGTGCTGGGGCCCTGCCGGCCGGGGCCCTGCCGGTCGGGGTCCACCCGCGGGTCCGACCCGGTGCCCGCCTGCGCGCCGTCCCGCCGGTCGACCTGCGGGTCGTCGGGAGCCGGGTCCGGCCGCTGCCCGTCCTCCTGACCGTCCTGCCCCGCGTCCTCGGGCCCCGCGTCGTCGGGCCCCGCCGCGCCGCGGCCCTCGTCGGCCGGCACGACGACGTTCGTGCCCTCGCCGGTGCTGGGGTCGTACTTCTCGAGCGCGGTCTGCTGCCACGCCCCGCCGCGCAGGGTCAGCACACCGGTCCGGTGCCCGTCGAGGTCGTCGTAGAACACCAGGCCGTCCTTGGCCTCGAGCGTCACGCGGTGCCCCGGCTCGGTGAGCGCGAAGCCGACGCTCGTGCCGTCGGTGGTGTCGACGACCGTCGTCGTGCCCGTCGACAGGTCGGGGACGAACACGTAGCGGCCGGACTGCGCCAGCGGCCCGAACCGGGCCGTGGTCGGATCGGCCACGGCGACCGTGCGCGTGCAGTCCTGCCGGTCCACGGCCGCGACGAGCAGCGCTCCCGCGACGGCGGCGAACACCTCGCGCGTCGTGCGCGAGCCGAGCAGCTGCACCGCGTCCGTCGGGCGCGTGTCGAGGCAGCCGGTCACGCGGGGTGTGCGCCCGAGGGTCGCGAGCACGCCCGTCGCCGGGTCCGCGAGCACGGGCCGGCCCTGCACGAGCAGCACCTGCGCCGTCGCGGTCGCCCACGGGGACCGGTGCACGGACTTCACGGGGCTCGCGGACCTCGCAGGGCTCACGGCCCTCGCCGCCGGCGCGGTGCCGTCCGCGGCCCCGTGGGCGACGCCGCCGCGGCCCGGCGCGACGCGGGTGACGCTGCCCGCACCCGCGTCGAGCACCCACAGGTCGCCGTCGTCGCCGACCGCCGCCTGCCCCGGCCCGGGCTGCGCGGCGAGCGCCGTCACGTCGCGTACGTCGAGCGTCACGGGGTCCACCTGCGTGACGGTGCGCGCACCGGGGTCCACGACGTGCACGACGTGCGGTGGGCCCCCGGGCGTCGGGTCGTTCTGCAGCACCGTGAGGCCGGCACCGGGCGTGCCGAGCGCGACCGGGGTCGAGACGGACCACGTCGCCGTGTCGACGCGCGCGACCGTGCCCGCGTCGCCGTCCACGAGGTACGTGCCGTGGTCGGTCTGCGCGACCGACAGCGCGTGCCCCGCGCCGGGCACCGCCAGCGTCGCGGTGATCTGCTCGGACGCGCCGTCGACGAGCGAGAGCAGCCCTTGCGCGGCGCTGACGACCCACGCACCGCCGGAGCGCTGGTCGAGGACGTGCGACGCGTGGCCCGTCCCCACGACCGCGGCGAGCGCGAGCGGCACGGCGACGGCGAGCGCGGTGCCGCCCGCGACCGGGGCCCGGGCCGACGTCGGGCGCCTCACGGCGCCGCCCCCACGACGTCGACCCGCACCTGCGACTCGGGCCGGCCGGTGACCTCGAGCCGCAGCGCCCCGGCCACCGCGCCGGGGGCCGGCGGTGGCGCGGTCCGGCGCAGCGTCAGCAGCCCGGGCGACCCCGGGCCGAACGCGCCGCTCGCCGTGACCTCGAGCCACGGCTCGGCGGTCACCGTGATCTCCTGCGACACCGGGCACGCCGGGTCGACGCCGACCTCGAGCGTCGGGTCGCCCGCGAGGTCGACCTGCGACGCCGAGACCACGAGCGCGCACCACTCGACCACGCGGATCGTCGCGCTCGCGCTCGCGGTCGCACCACCCCGCGTCACCAGCAGCGTCACGGCGTACTCGCCGGCGCCCGGCAGGGCCGCGATCTCCAGGGGCACACCGGTCCGGTCGGCCTCCCACTGCTCGACGTCCCCGTCGACGAGGTTCTCGAAGCGCCACACCCACAGCTCGTCCGCCGCGGGCGCGCCCGTGACCTCGGGCGTCAGGAGCGCGCGCGCCCCGGGTGCGTACACCGGCCGGTCGGGAGCGAGCGACGCGACCCGGAACGGCGCGGGTGCGGCGGCGGCCGGCAGCGCGCTCGCACCGTCGGCGCGCGCGACCTGCGTCCCCGCGCCGGTCGCGGGGTCGTACTTGTCGACCGCGGTGCTGCGCCACGCGCCGTCGGCGAGCTCGAGCAGCCCCGACCCGTGCCCGTCGAGGTCGTTCCAGAACACGGTCGCCCCGCGGGCCACGAGCTCGACACGGTGACCGGCCTCGGTCAGCGCGAACGTCTGCCGGGTGCCGTCGCGCAGGTCGACGACGCTCGTGACACCCGTGCTCAGGTCGGGGGCGACGACGTACCGGTCGACGTGCGCGAGCGGACCGAGGTCCGCGTCCGACCCGCCGACGCGCGCGACGGTGCCGCACGCGCCGCCGTCGGTGGCCGCGACGCGCAGCGTGCCGCGGGACGCCGCGAACACCTCGGACGACGTCGACGAGCCGACGAGCCGCGCACCGGCGGCCGTGCGCGCCTCGGGGCACACCGTGCGCGTGCCGCCGCCCAACGTGCGCAGCGTCCCGTCGGCGACGTCCACGAGCACCGGACGGCCCTGCACGAGCACGAGGTCGCCGCCGCCGCCGTCGGTCGTCACGCGCAGCCCGCCGTGGGCGTGCCGCACGCGCGCGACGCGGTCGTCGTCCGCGGCCCACAGGTCGCCACGGTCGTCCACGACCGCCCGCACGTCGCCCCGCAGCCGCAGGTCGGCGGTCGCGCGCACGTCGAGCGTGCGGGCGTCGACCTCGCGGACCGTGCGGCCGTCGAGCACCCACAGCGTGCCGGCGGTGCCGGTCCCGGCGCGGCCCGGGAGCACGGTCAGAGGTCCGCCGTCGGCGGCGAACGCGACGGCCCGGCCGACCGTCCACGTCGCGGCGTCGAGCCGCGCGACCGTGCCGGCGCGCACGACGTACGCGTCGTCGCGGCCCTGCACGACGGTCGCGGCGGCGTCGGCCACCGGCAGCCGCAGGGTCACGGCGACCTGGGCGCTCGGACCGTCGACGAGGGAGACCAGGCCGCGCCCGGGGGAGGCGAGCCACGCGGCACCACCCGCGAGGTCGAGCACGTGCGTGGCGTGGCCGACGCCCAGCGCGCCGGCCAGGACGAGCGGCACCGCGGCGAGCAGGACCCCGAGCGTCGTGCCCACCGCGTGCCCGGTGCGGTGCTCACCGGGCACGCCGTGCTCCGTCCGGCGGGGCGGAGCCAGCCGCCGCCGCCGCGGCCTCGACTCCCACCGGTGGCGCCGTGCCCGACGCCGTGCGCGGCCGGCGCAGCGTCCGCGGGTCGACCGCCGCGAGCACACGGCGCGGCAGCGGCGTGCCGGCCACGACGCGGCGGCGGACGTCGGCCTCGAGCGCCCACGCGCGGCGCGCGGTCGCGTCGGTCGGGTCGGTCGGTGCGCACACGGCCGTCGTGACGAGCGTCGCCAGCTCGGCCACCTGGTCCGCCGCGGCAGCGGCCGCGCCGGCCGCACCGGGGGCGCCGGCCGCACCGGGGGCGCCGGCCGCACCGGGGGCGCCGGGGACTCCGGTGGCACCGACGCCGCGGCGCACGGTGGCCGCGACCTCGAGCGGCGTGCGCGCGAGCGCGACGGGCACGCCCTGCTCGCGCAGCACGTCGCACGTCTCGCGCCACGCGGCGGCCACGCGCCGCGCCGGGGTGCCGCGTGCGCGGCGGCGCGCGCGGCGGACCGTCTTGGTGAGCGTCACCGCCGCCGCCAGGAGCACGAGCGCGAGCACGGCGCCGGTCAGCACGAGCGCACCCGTGCGGGCCACGCGACCGAGCAGGCCGCCGGCGACCTCGCTGCCGGCGCGGTCGGCGGCGTCGTCCGCCTGCGTCGGCTGCGCGACCGCGTCGTCGGGGGCGACCTGCGGCACCTCCGGCTCGTCGCGGCGCGGTGAGTCGACCGTGTTGGACACGTCGGTGGGCTCGAACGCGACCCAGCCGTACCCGTCGAGCAGCACCTCGGGCCACGCGTGCACGTCCGTGGTGAGGACGTCGACGACGCCGTCGACCGCGCGCGCCGGGTCGAGCCGGTAGCCGACGGCGACGCGCGTCGGGTAGCCGAGCGCGCGGGCGACCACCGCGAACGCCGACGCGTGCTGCTCGGCGTACCCCGGCTCGGGGGAGTCGGCGCGCAGCATGCGCTCGATCGCGCCGTACGAGTGCCCCGGCAGGCCCTGCGGGTCGTAGGGCAGTGCCGCCAGCGACGTCGCGAGCGCGTCGAGCTGCAGCCACGGGGTGTCGCCTGCGGCGCGTGCGGCGTCGGCCCGTTCCGCGACCCAGCCGGGCGCGTCGGGCAGCGCCACCAGCCCGTCGTCGCCCGGCGGCGGGCCCGCCTCCTGCACGCCGTCGAGGTGCGCGACCAGGCCCGTCACGCGGTACGACGCACCGGCCGGCGTCCCGCCGTCGGCGACGCGCACGAGCGTCCCGCTGACCTCGTCGAGCGCGGCCGTCGTCCCGCTGAGGGCGACCGGCTCCCCGACGGCGGGCAGGAAGACGCCGGCCGTGAGCACCTCGACGTCGAGGTGCACCGTGTCGGCCCCGTCGGCGTAGGTCAGGGTGTGCGGCAGCTCGCTGCCCGCGAGCACGAACCGTCCGGCCTGCGTCCACAGCGCACCGTCGAAGTGGTCGAGCGCGGTGAGCCGCACGCGCGTGACGTCGGCCGGCTCGCCGTCGGTCCGCACGCGCACGCGGTAGAGCGTCACGGCGGGGTCGGTGAGCTGCGGCCGCACCTGGACCAGCGGGCTCAGGCCCTGGTCGACCTGCACGGGAGGCACGTACACCGCACGCGGGTCGGCCCGGTCGGCGCCGTCGGCCAGCGGCAGCGCCGACGTCCCGAGCACCGCGAGCCCGACCACGAGGGCCGCACCCGGCAGCCCGATGAGCACGCGACCCGCGGTCGAGTGGCGGCGCTGCGCGGCGAGGTCGACACCGACGGCCCGCGCGTCGGCGAGGCTCGCGCCGTCGTCCGTCGACGCGCGGTTGGCGCGCACGAGCACGAGCAGCAGCACCGCGCCGAGCATGCCCGTGGTCGCCGCGAGCGCCCACGCGCCGCGCGCGGCGGTCAGCGCGAGGCACGCGGCGAGCACGACGAGCGCGGGCAGGGCCACGGCGACGACGAGGCGGGTGCGCCGCACCAGGAGCACCGCGACGTACGCGGCGGCGGCCGCGAGCGCGACCGGCAGCGCGAGCAGGTCGGGCGCGGGGTCGGCCGGCAGCGTGACCGTCAGCATGCGCGCCCAGCCGGACAGCAGCCCCTGCGCGGTGGCCTGCCAGGCGGCTGCGCGCGGCAGGCCGTACAGGGTGTCGGCGGCGTGCAGGCCGTAGAGCTGGCCCACGACCAGGGCGACCAGACCGACGGGCGCGAGCGCCCAGCCGGGCAGCCGCCGCCACGTGACGAGCCACGCGAGCGTGCCGCCCGCGACGGCCGCGACCCCGACCGGCAGCGCCCAGCGCCACCCCGTGAAGAAGGGTGCGAGCGCGGCGGCGGCGGCCAGCACGGCGGCGACCGCGAGCACGGGCTCGGCGGAGCGGGCGACGGCCGGGCCCCACCGGCCGCGCGCGCGGGGCGTCGGGGCCGCGCCCGGCGCCCTGTCCGTGCCGGGCCCGGCTCCCTGCCGCCCGGGACGTGCGGGGCCGGGTGCCGCCGGCGGGGCCGTGGGCGCGTGCGTCGTCACGTCGTCACCCCCGCACCAGCGCGTTCCACACGGCCGGGAAGTCCTCGTCCGACCCCACGCCGACGACGAGCGCACCGTCGAGCGGGGCGGCGCGCCGCCCGCGCGGCTGGGCGACCTGCACGAGCGAGACCATCTGGAACCGGCCGCGCACGCGCGACACCACGGCCCGCTCGGCCGCGGGCGGCTGGCCCGTCACGACGCCCAGCGACACGCCCTCCTCGCGCGGCACCATCGACGCGAGCGCGGGCAGCCCCGGGTCGTCGGGCGTCGCGCGCGCGGCGGCCAGCAGGTCGAGCACCTCGCTGCGGTCGCGCGTGCGGTCGACGACGACGGTGTCCCCGGCGGTCGTCGACAGCTGCAGCGGGAACCGCCCGTCGACCGCGGCGACGGCGAGCGACGCCGCGACGCGGCACGCGTCCTCGAACGCGTCGCCCGGGTAGGACACGGCGCGCGTGTCGAGCACGACCATGAGCCGCGGCTCGAACGGCACGACGTTGTGACGGACCATGAGCGTCCCGGTGCGCGCGCTGGCCTTGGCGTGGATGAGCCGGTGGTCGTCGCCCGGCTCGTACTCGCGCAGCGAGTGGAACGCGACGCCGCCGCGCGGTGCGGACGACGACGTCGGGCCCTCGGCGTCCTGCGAGCGGCCCGACGGCAGCGACGCGACGTGGTGGATCCGCGGGTGCACCGTCAGCCGGCCCGTCGACGCGTGGTCCGACGCGATGCGCATGAGCCGCAGCGGGTCGCAGTGCCCGATCGACAGCGGACCGACGGGGTACACGCCGCGGCGCGCGGTCGGCAGCGGGTACGCGGCCGCGTGCGACGCGTGCGGGCCGAGGCTCGGCAGCGGCAGCGTGACCGAGCGGCCCCCGACGCGCTCGGTCGCGAGCACCGGCGGGCTGCGCCGGCCGGCCATGTTGGTCACCGTGAGCAGGCCACGCGCGGTCTCGCCCTCCGCGACGCGCAGCGGCTGGATCTCGCGCCGCACCGTCACGGACGGCCGGTACACCATCCACAGCGCCGCCGCCGCGAGCGCGAGCAGGCAGGCCAGGCCGACCAGGACCAGCTCGGGCCAGTCCGCGAGCCACCCGGCGAGCGGCAGCACGACGCCCGCGACGGCGACGCCCTGCCCCGAGCGCGTGAGCACGTCACACCCCGGCGCGCTGCTGCGGCACCGGCACGCTGGACAGCACCTGGTCGAGCAGGTCGGCCGCGGTGCGGCCCTGCAGCTCGGCCTCCGGCCGCAGCACCATGCGGTGCGGCAGGACGTACGGTGCGACGGCCTTGAGGTCGTCGGCGGTGACGAACGAGCGGCCCTGCGTCGCCGCGAGCGCCTGCGCGGCCTTCGCGGTCGCGATCGTGCCGCGCGGGCTGATGCCCAGGCGCAGCTCCGGCATGGTGCGCGTCGCGGCGGTGACGGTCACGAGGTACGCCAGGACCGCGGGCGCCAGGTGCACCTGCGACGCGATCTGGTTCATCTGCTCGAGGTCCGCGGTCGTCAGCACCGCGGGCAGGTCGTCCGTGCTGTGCCCGGCGGTGACCTGCGCGACGACCTCGACCTCGGCGTCGTGGTCCGGGTAGCCGAGGGTCGCGCGCATCATGAACCGGTCGAGCTCCGCCTCCGGCAGGTCGTACGTGCCGCCCTGCTCGACGGGGTTCTGCGTCGCGATGACGACGAACGGGCGCGGCACGAGGTACGGGATCGAGTCGATCGTGACCTGCCGCTCGGCCATGACCTCGAGCAGCGCGGACTGCGTCTTGGGCGACGCGCGGTTGATCTCGTCGCCGAGCACGATGTTCGCGAACACCGCGCCCGGGTGGAACACGAACTCGCGCTTGCCCGCGTCGTACACCTGCACGCCCGTGACGTCCGACGGCAGCAGGTCGGGCGTGAACTGGATGCGGCGCATCGACCCGTCGATCGACTGCGAGATCGCCTTGGCCAGCGACGTCTTGCCGGTGCCGGGCACGTCCTCCAGCAGCAGGTGGCCCTCGGCCAGCATGCAGACCAGCGCCATGCGCACGACGTCGGGCTTGCCGCGGATGAACGACTCGACGTTGCCCGCCAGCGCGTCGAACTGCTCGGCGAACCACGCGGTGCGACCCTGCGCCGACGCGTCGGCGAAGTCGTTGGTGTCCACGCCCTCTCCTCCCCCCGGACGCCCCCCGGCGGACGTCGGTGCGGACCGCCGGGCGCGGCCGACGTATCACCGGGCGCCGTACGCGGTACCTGCAAGGTAGGACCGCGGGCGCACGCGGCAGATACGTCGGGCGGGCAGGATTCGTGCCCGTTGGGGCAGCGGGGCTCCTCGGGGCCGGACACCGGGTGCGGGCGGGGGAAGGGTGCGGTCATGGACGTCGTCACCGACCCGGTGCTCGAGCTGGCGGAGCGGGTCCTGGCCGTCGACCCCGGCGGCGAGGCGCGCACGCGCGTGACCGTGCACCACACCGGCGCCGTCGTCGCGCAGTACCGGGTCGAGGTGCTGGGCGACGCGGCCCGCTGGTCGACCGTCACGCCGCACCTGGTGTCGGTGCTGCCGGGCGAGGAGCAGGGCGTCACGGTCGACGTGGTGTTCCGGCCACCGCCGCCGCCCGCGGCCCCGGTGGGGGACGTGCCGTTCGGTGTGCGGTGCGTGTCGCTCGAGCACCGCGACGTCGCGGCCGTCGTCGAGGGCGACCTCGTCGTCTCGCCCGTGCAGGGCCTCGACGCGCGCCTGCGGCCCGACGGTCCGGGCGGTGCGCGCACCGGCCGGTTCCGCGTCGAGCTGCAGAACGTCGGCACGACGCCGCTGGAGGTGACCCTGCAGGTCGCCGACGCGGCCGGGCTGCTGCGCTTCGCGCTCGCGCCGCGCGTCACGACCGTGCCGGCCGGTGCCACGGTCGTCGCGCTGCTGGCCGTGGCGCCCCGGGCGCCACGCCTGCTGGGACCCCCCGTGACGCACCCGTTCACGGTCACGTACGCCGAGGCCGCGTCGCTGCACGACGGTGAGCTCGCCGGCACGTGGGAGCAGCGCGCGGTGGTCCGCACGTGGTGGCTCGTCGTCGGTGCGCTGCTGGTCGCCGCGGGCGTCCTGGGCTGGCTGTGGCTGCGCGGCCAGGGTGCGGACGTCGACCTCGTGGCCGGGTCGCCGCCGCCCGTCGTGCTCACGCAGGTCGTGCCCGGCCAGCGGGAGGTGCGGCTCGTGTGGGAGCGCAGCGCGTACGCCACGGGGTACGAGGTGCGTGAGCGCACCGAGTCGGGCGAGGGGACCCAGGTCGAGTCCGTCGACGCGCAGGACCAGACGTCGTTCACGTGGCCGGGACGCGAGCCGGGCGTGCGCTGCTACGACGTCGCGGCCGTCGTCGGCGACGTCACGGGACCGGCCGGTCCGCAGCAGTGCGCGCAGGTCGCGGAGGTCGAGCCGACGCCGACCGCGACCCCCGAGCCCACCGCGACGCAGGCGCCGGCCGCGGGGGGCGTCGCGTGGGAGCCCACCGGCTGGTACGTCGTGTACAACTCGTTCCCGCTCGCCGACGCCGCCGCCGCGACCGCACCGCAGGAGCTGCTCGCGGCGCTGCAGTCCGCCGGTGCGGCGGGCGTGCGCATGGAGGACTCCCGCGGCTCGCTCGCCGTGCCCGACGGGCCGGGCGACGCGGGCCTCGTCGTCGTGTTCAAGGACGGGTTCGCGTCCGAGGCCGAGGCGCGCGCCGAGTGCGAGGAGTTCCGGGCCGTCGCGGGCTTCTGCATCGCCCGGCCCCCGGCGCCGGTCCCGGCCACGCCGTGAGCGCGTACACGCTCGGCGTCGACGTCGGCACGTCGCGCACCGCCGCCGCCGTGTGGCGCGACGGGCGCGCGACCACCGTGAACCTCGGGGACCGCACCGACACCATCCCGTCGGCCGTGCTGCTGCGCACCGACGGGAGCCTGCTCGTCGGCGACGCCGCCGTGCGCCGCGGCGTGTACGAGCCCGACCGGCTCGCGCGCGGGTTCAAGCGCCGCATGGGCGACCCGACGGGTCTGCTGCTCGGCGACGACGTGCTCGACCCCGTCGAGCTCACGGGTGCCGTGCTGCGGCACGTCGTCGACACCGTGCGCGAGCGCGAGGGCGGCGAGCCCGAGCACGTCACGCTCACCCACCCCGCGACGTGGGGCGCGCTGCGCCGCGACCTGCTCGTCGAGGCCGCCGGGCACGCGCGCCTGGCCGACGTCGGCCTGCTCGTCGAGCCCGTCGCCGCGGCCGTGCACTACGCCGCGCTGGACCGGCTGCCCGTCGGCGCCGTCGTCGCGGTCTACGACCTGGGCGGCGGCACGTTCGACGCGACCGTCGTCGTGCGCACCCCCGACGGCTACGAGCTGCGCGGCGAGCCGGGCGGCGACGAGCACATCGGCGGCGAGGACGTCGACGAGGCCGTGCTGCGGCACGTCGTCGCGACCCTGGGCCGCGCCTGGACGTCGCTCGACGCACAGGACCCGGCCGTGCTGGCCGCGCTCGCGGCGGTGCGGGACCAGGCCGTGCTCGCCAAGGAGGCGTTGTCGAGCGACGTGGAGGCCGTCGTGCCGGTGATCCTGCCGGGCCTGACGCGCCAGGTGCGGATCACGCGCGGCGAGCTCGAGACGGCGGTGCGGATCGACGTGCTGCGCACGGTGGACACGCTCGCGCGCACGGTCGCGTCGGCCGGTGTGCGGCCGGCCGACCTGCACGCGGTGCTGCTCACGGGCGGGTCGAGCCGCATCCCGCTGGTGTCGGAGCTCATCGCCGCGGAGATCGGCGCGCCGGTGGTCGTCGACGCGCACCCCAAGTACGCGGTGTGCCTGGGCGCGGCGCTCAGCGCGGCCGGCCGCGTCCTGACCGTCGCGCCGCGGGCGGTCGCGGCGCCGCCGGTCCCGCCGCCGGTCGTCGCGTCCTCGGGCGGCGTCACGCCGGCGGCCGACGAGGGCGGCGTGTCGGTCCGGCTGCTCGGCGACGACGTCGGGGCCGCGGTGCGCGCGGGCGAGGAGCGGCACCTGCTCGCGGTGCCCGAGCCGCAGGGCGTCGTGCTCGCGGCCACGCCGCGGGACGCGGGCGTCGTCGCGCCCGTCGACGAGGCGGTGCGCCCGCGCGAGGTGCGCGGTGCGCTGCGGCACCTGGCGGCGCGCGACGAGGTCGAGGTCACGTGGACCGGGGACCGGCGGCGGGGTGCGCTGCTCGCGATCGGGGTGCTGGTCGCGGTCGCCGCCGTCGTGGGGGCGCTGGTGGTGGCGGCGCTCGTGCGCGGCGGCTGACCGGAGCGTGGCGCTGACCGGAGCGTGGTCCGGCGCGGCGCGCGGCCGTCAGCCGGTCTGGTGGACGGCCTCGCCCGCGATCTCGATGCGGATCTTCTTGCCGACGAGCCAGCCGCCCGCCTCGAGCGCGACGTTCCACAGCAGGCCGAAGTCCTCGCGGTCGACGTCGGTGGTCGCGTGGAAGCCGAAGATGTCGCGGCCGAAGGGGTCGCGCCGCGCACCGCCGAAGTCCATGCGCAGGGTCACCGACCGGGTCACGTCCTTGATCCGCAGGTCGCCCGTGACGTCGAACTTGGCCCGGTTGCGGTCGGCACGCTCGATCGTGTCGGCCGAGACGCGCCGGCGGTCGGCGTTGTGGTTGCGCAGCCGCGCCCACAGCAGGATCGCGTCCTGCTCGCCGTGCCACGCGACGCCGGTGCTGCGGAACTCGATCGTGGGGAACTGCGCGACGTCGAGGAAGTCCGCGCTCCGCAGGTGGGTGTCGCGGTCCTCGTGGTGGGTCGTGAGGCTCTCGGTGGCGATGATCGCGCTGACGGACGAGCGCAGCGGGTCCTCGTCGACGGTGATCGTCGCGGCCGCGCGGGCGAACTCGCCGCGCACGGGGCTGACCATCATGTGCTGGGCGACGAAGCCGACGCGCTTGTGGGCCTCGTCGAGCTCGTACGCGCCGGGGTCGGGGATCGTCAGGCCCTTCCACTCCCGGATGGGTCGGTCCGTGGCCTGCGTCGGCTCGCTCATGTCGTCCCCACGTCGTCGGTCACGGTCGCGTCCCGCCGCCCGCCGGTGGCACGCGTACGTCGGCCGACGTCCGTCGACGTCGGCGGGGGACACAGATCGGAGAAGATTCAACCAGCGGGTCGGGTGGTATGCCCCGGTACGGAACGTTTCAGCCAGGAGTGTGACGCAGTCGACGTCAGCCGCGCAGCACGTCCCGCACGGTCGGCGCCTGCGGTGCCGTCAGCTCGACGACCACCGGGTCGCCCGCCGCGACCGACCCGCGCCGCACGACGCGCAGGTACGCGCCCACGCGCCCCGCCTCGTGGAAGCGCCGGACCCAGCCGCGCTCGTCGTCCCCGCCGACCCACCGTGCGAACGTCGCGCACGGCACGCGCGGCGCCGTCACCTCGAGCACGACGTCGTCGCCCACGCGCCACCGCTCGCCGATGCGTGCCGCGTTGGGGTCGAGGCCCGCGACGCGCAGGTTCTCGCCGAACCAGCCGGGCGGCAGGTCGCGGCCCAGCTCGCGCTCCCAGTGCTCGGCGTCGTCCTGGCCGTACGCGTAGACCGCCTTGTCCTCGCCCCCGTGGTGCTTGCGGTCGGCCTGCACGTCGGCCCGCAGCCCGTACTGCCCGACGCGGACCGGCCCGTCGACCGCGCGCTTGTCGATCGCGGTGACCCCGACCGGGCCGGCGTCCTGGCGCAGGGTGTGCACGACGCAGACGGCGAGGATCGAGGGCACCCGCCCAGCCTAGGCCGGGCCCGTCGGTGTGAGCCGGACGGCTGGACCCTGACGGCCGAACGGGTGGTCGGCCGCCCGCGCGGCCGAGAAGCGGACATACCCGGCAATACGCTCGACCGCATCGCGACCCCGACCAGGAAGTCCCATGCGCCCCCACCGCCCGCCGCGTCCGCAGGACCTGCTGCCGGCCCGCCGTCCGCACGTCACCGGCGCCGCCGCGCGTCGGCTCGTGGCCGGCGGCCGCGTCCTGGTCACGGGTGCCGCCGGGTCCGTCGGCGGTGCGCTCGTGCGGCGCCTGTCGGCGCTCGACCCCGCCGCGGTGCACCTGCTCGACGTCGACGAGGGGCGCCTGCACGCGCTCGAGCTCGAGCTCACCGGCCGCGGCGTCACCGGGACGTCGGCGGTCCTGCTGGCCGACGTGCGCGACGCCCGTGCGCTCGACGCCGCGTTCGACGAGGCGCGCCCCGACCTCGTGCTCCACGCCGCGGCGCTCGGCCACGCCACGCTCGTCGAGCGGTTCAGCTGCGCAGCCGTCATGACGAACGTGTGGGGCACGCAGAACGTCGTGCGGGCCGCCGCGCGGCACGGCGTGCAGCGGCTCGTCCACGTCTCGGGCGACCAGGCCGCCGACCCCACGTCGGTGCTCGGGGCGACGCAGCGGCTCGCCGAGCAGGTCGTGCGCGGCGCGGACGTCCCCCGCACCGCGTCCGTGCGGTTCGGGACCGCGCTGGGCAGCCGCGGGTCCTTCTGGGACACGCTCGTGCACCAGACCGCCGCGGGGCTGCCCGTCACCGTCACCGACCCCGAGGCCACCGGCCACGCCATGACCCTCGACGAGGCCGCCGCGCTCGTGGTCGAGGTCGCCGCGCTCGCGCCGGGCGGCGGGACGTACGCGCTCGACACCGGCGACCCGGTCCGGGTCCTGGACCTCGTCCACCGGTACGCCGAGCTCGCGGGACTGCCCGCGCCGCGCGTCACCGTCACCGGGCCGGGGCCGGGCGACGCGCCGCGCGCGACGTCCCCCGGCACCGGTGAGCGCCGCCGTCCCACCGGCGTCGACCGCGTCCTGCGGTGCCCGCCCGCACCGCGCCCGCCGGGGTTCGAGCGCGTGCTGGCCGGCCTGTACGCGGCGGCCGACGACGCCGACGCCCCCCGCGTGCGCCGGCTGCTCGCCGAGCAGTTCCCCGGGCTGAGGGCGGCCGGGGACGACGTCGGGAGCCCGGGCGACCACGCACCGGCGCGCGCCCCCGCGCTGCGCGTGCTCGGACCAGTCCCGGCATGACCACGCTCGTGCAGGTCGCGCTGCTGCTCACGCTGCTCGTCGAGCCTGTGCTCGCGCTGCTCGTGGGATCCGCGCCCCTGCGCGCACGACGCGGACGGTCGCCGGACGCGTCGACCGGCACCGCCGCCGGCGACGTGGCTCCCGTCGCTCCCGTCACCGACCTGACGATCGTCGTCCCCGTCGACGACGACCCGAGCGACGTCGAGGACGCGACGTGGTTGCACCCGTACGGCGACCGCGTGCTGCTGACCACGTCCGGGGGCGGGACGCGCGACGTCCACCGGCGGCTGTGGGCGTTGGCGCGTGAGCACGGGTTCCGGGTGCATCTCGCGGGTGCGGGGCATGCGGCGGGCGCGGGCGCGGGCCAGGGCGCTGGCGCGGGGGACGGCACGGGCGGCGGGCGCGGCGCGGGCGTGCCCGACGCGCTGGTGCGCGACGCCCACGCCGTGCTGACCAGCGAGTACGTGGTCGTCGTCGACCCGCGCACGGTCGTCGCGCAGCACGTCGGGCAGGTCGTCGGTGCGCTCGCGACCGCCGACCTCGACCTCGGGTGGGTGATCGGTGACGTGCCGCCGCACGGCCTGCTCGGCCGGCTGGGGCGCGTCGGCCGGACGGTCGCCCCGCGGTGGCCCCGCGGGCCCTGGCCGGTGCGTGCCGGCTGGTACGTCGCGCGCCGCACCGTGCACGCCGACCTCCTGCACCGGCACAGCCTGTCCGGCCCGCCGGGTGACGGTGAGCTGGTGCTGCTCGCGGTCGCGCGCGGGTACCGCGTCGGGCCCCTCGACGTGCCCGCCGTCGCGCCCGCCCCGGCGACGCCGCGGGCACGGTGGCGTGCCCGCGTCACGTGGGCCGCCGGTGCGTTCCGCCTCGGGGTCGTCAACCTGCCCCTCGGACTGCGGTACCGCCGCGGCGTCGGCACGGCGGTGGCGTTCGCGCTCGCGCCGCTGCTGTGGTGGAGCGCGCTGCAGGTCCCGTGGGCGCTCGTGGCCGTCGTCCTCGCGCACGGTGCGCTCACGGCCGTCGCCACGCGCCGGCTGCGGGACCCGGTCGCGTGGCTGTACCCGTTGGACGTGCTGGTCCGCGTCCTCGTGCTGCTGCCGCTCGGGTGCCTGGTGCACGTCGCGCGCGCCGTGCGCACCGGCTCCGCCGGGATCGTCCGTCCGCACGACGCGTGGTGGTCGCCCGCGCCCGACGACGCGCCCGTCGTGACCCGCCTGCCCGGCCCCGGGCCCGCGCGCGCGACGGACTGGTGGGCGCGACGCTGAGCCGCCGGCGCCCGGCCCCCAGGTGACCACTGGCCGGACGGAGCCCCTGCAAGGCGCCCACCGGTCAGCCGGGAGGTGTCGCGGACTGCACCACGCCTCCCGGGTGACCAGTGGTCACGGGCTGGCGTTCCGGGTCGCTCAGGTCAGGTCCAGCGGGCGAGTGCCGTCGTCGTGCCCGGGGCCACCACCGTCAGGCCCGCGTCGACCACCCGCACCGGTGCGGTGGCCGCCAGCCGGTGCCACCGGGCGACGTCGGGGTGCTCCACGACCACCGGGAAGCCGTCCGCCGCCCAGCGCGTGAGCCGCCCGGCCGGCATCCGCAGCGCGGCGAGCTGGGCCGCGTGCCCGGCGGCCGCCGCGGCCTTGCCCGCCGGCATGCACGCACCCGTGCTGAGCGACACCACGACGGGACCGTCGACGACGGGGTCGGCGTGCGCGACCGGGTGCGGGTCGTCGAGCTCGGTGCCGGTGAGCTGCAGCCGCGCGACGTCGCGCGGGATCGCGTCCGTCGCGCACGGCACGAACGCCCGCACGCGCGCGCCCGCGTGCTCGACGGTCACACCGGGCAGCGCCGCGGCGCGGTCCCACGCCGCCTGACGCGTCGCGCGGCGCACGTGCTTGCGGATCGCGCCGTCCGTCCACCGGGTGATCGCCGGCGCCCACCCCTCGTCCGCCCGCGGGTCGTGCAGCAGGGTGACGACGGCCCGCGCCGCCGCCTCGCACACGGCCGTGCGGGCCGGCGGAGCGGCTCTGTCGACGTGGACGACGAGCTGCATCGCCCACGGCGCCCCGCCGGGCGGGTCGGGGTGCTCGGCCGGGTCGGGTGCGTCCATGCCGCACATCATCCCGGTGGCCGGTCGGCCGTCGCGCTCGCGCGGGCCGTCCGGCAGGATCCGGCGGCATGACGCCCACCGTGCGCCCCGCGCCCACCGTGCGCCCCGCGACGGACGCCGACCTCGACGACGTGGTCCGGCTGTTCACCGGCTACCTCGCGTTCTACGGCCGCACGCACACCGCGGACGACGTGCGTGCGTTCCTCGCGGCGCGGCAGCGGGACGGGGACGCGGTGCTGCTCGTCGCCGACGTCGCAGGTGCGGTCGTCGGCTTCGCGCAGTGCTACCCGACGTGGTCGTCGCTGTCGCTCGCCCGCGCCTGGGTGCTCAACGACCTGTTCGTCGACGCCGCCGCGCGCGGCAGCGGCGCCGGGCGGGCGCTGGTGCGCGGCGTCCTCGCGGCGGCGCGCACGGCCGGTGCGGTCCACGTCAGCCTCGAGACCGCCGCGACCAACCGCACCGCGCAGGCCCTGTACGTCGCCGAGGGGTTCACGCGCGACGAGGAGTTCTGGGCCTACGCGACGGGGGTGTGACCGCGGCGGTCCGCCGTGCCCGGTCGGTGCCGGGTCGGTGCCGGGTCAGTCCCGCTTCGCCGCGCCCCAGCCGTGCCACTGGTCGATCTCGACGCGCACGCTCACACGCGCACGGTCGCGCACCGCGTACGGGTTGCCGCCGTAGTGCGTCGAGAGCCGGTCGATGTCGACCAGGTCGACGTCGTCGACGATCTCGACGACCCGGCCCTGCACACTCACGTGCGTGTACCAGTCGTCCTCGGCCAGCGCCGTCAGCGAGACGTGCGGGATCGTGCGCAGGTGCGCCAGGCGCGCACGGGTCGCGTCGAGGTTGAGCAGCACGCGGCCGTCGTCCTCCAGCAGGTACCAGGTCGCGACCGTGACGGGGTACCCGTCGGGGTGGATGGTCGCCATGACGGCCGGGTTGGGCCGGGCGAGCAGCGCGGCGACGTCGGCGGGCAGGGGAGGCTTCGGCACGGCGGTTCCTTCCGGTGGGGTGCGACCACACCATCCTCCCTGAGCACGCCCGGACGCGTGCGGGCTCTTCTCCGAGGTGCCTTCCGGGCGAGAGGATCCCGGGGCGAGAGGTGTGGCGACGGCCGACAGGATCGACTTCCGGAAGACGCTCGACTGCTACCGCGCCGCGCACGGCGAGCTCCGCCTCGTCGACGTGCCCGACCTGCGGACCTCGTGGTCGGACGGCTCCCGAGAAGCTCCGGACCCTCCTGCTGCAGCCGGTCGCCGGGGGTGACGAGGCGGTGTGACGGGCGCCCCGCGTGCAGGGCGTGCCCGGGAGGTCGCGGCGGCTACCGCGCGACGAGCCGGCCGGTGTCGACGGCGTCCGCCCAGCCGGACGCCTCGAGCGGCGAGCGCCCGGGCACGATCTGCGACGTCAGCGGCGGCAGGGTCAGCGACGGGACCGTGCCGCGGACGACGCCGAGCGCGAGCGCCAGCGCGCGTCCGTCCAGGCGCTGCGGGTCGGCGACCGTGGTGCCGGTGGTGGTGCTCATCGCGGGTCCTCCTCGCCGGGTGGCGGAGCAGCTGTCGTCCGTGTCCTTGTCGTATCGGGACGCGACGGGGTGCTGTTGAGGGAACGGGGTGCTGTTGGTCCAGCAGGTGGTGCAGGGCCGCCGGAGCGCTCAGCCCAGCAGAGCCCGCGCCCGCTCGTCCTGCGGGGCCAGCGCGCGACCAGCACCACTCAGTGCTGGTCGCGCTGCCGCGTCGCGAGGAACGCACGTGCGGGCGCGGCGTCCGCCGGGCGGCGTAGAGCTCCAGGTAGCCGACGGCCCGGGCGAGCCGGCGCGATCACGGCCGGCTGCCGGCCAACGCCATCAGGCAGGTCGCCGTCGTCACGAGAGCGCGGTCGTCGACGGCGTGCTCCCCGGGCCCCGCCCCGCGCTGGTCCGGGACCCGCATGCGAGCCGACGGCTCCCAGAGACCGTCACGACGCTGCAGGTCGCGCAGCCGTCGCCGGGTCAGCTCGGCGCGACGCGCCAGCCGCCGTGCACCGACCGGGTCGTGCGCCGCGAGCACGTGGGCCGCGGTGTCGTCGGTCAGCGCCGCGAGAGCGTCACGGAAGACGCCGGGCGAGCTGCCGTCGTCCGGCGCGGCCGTGGCCCGCGCGGCGTGGGACGCCGCCGCCCGCCGCGTCGCAGGTGACCGCGGCGCGAGCAGCGCTGCCGCGGCCAGGGCGGCCTGCCAGAGGTACACGTCGTCGGCCCACCAGAACGGCCGGGGTGGCTCGGTCGCGGTCAGCCGCGTGAGGACGCGTGCGCAGACGCGCCGCGCCACGTCCCGGTCACCGCCGGGGGCGGTGAGCGCGAGCGCGACCGTCGCCGCGACGTCGTCGTGGCCCGTGCTCCAGGAGCCGAACCGACTGCCGCGGAACGTGCCGACGTCGCCGTGCTCGTCGACGTACGGGAGCAGGACCTCGCGCGCCGGGCGGTCGGCGCGGGCTCCGGCGCCCGTCAGGAACCGGACGCACCACGCCGTGGAGTCCGCGTCGCACGCGGTGACGAGGTTGTACCCCCAGCCGTCCGCGGCCTCGACGGCCGTCAGGGCGCGCACCGCGCGCGCCAGCGCCGCGTCGACGCGCGGTGACCCCACGAACGGCAGGAGGGCCACCCCGACGTACGCGGTCGTCCACGCCCGCCCGGCACCGACCTCCAGGTGGTAGTCGTGCCAGTGGCCGTCGGGCGACTGGTGGGCCAGCAGCGCCGCGACCGCACGCACCGCTACCACCCGCCGGCGTCCAGGCCGAGCGGCTGCGCGTACACGGTCCGGTGCCGCACGCCCCGCGTGTCGCACCCCAGGCTGCAGTAGTCCAGCTGCGCGCCGGTGAAGTGCTCCGCGAGCAGGGTCGCGAAGCCGGCCAGACGCGCGCGGTCGGGCTCGTCGAGCGTGCCGAGCAGCCACTCCTCGAAGCCGTCCGCGTCCTGCGCGACGTACCAGCGGCAGTTGACGTCGACCTTGACGCGCCGCGGGACCGACCGCAACACACCGTCCTCCACGTGGAAGTCGTGGGCGACGGTGACGCCCTGCGCACCGGGTCGGCCGTGGTCCGCGACGAGCGCGCGCAGCGGGGCCAGGACCGCGTCCTCGGCACCGTCCCGCAGCGCGGTGGGGATGCTCGCCGCCACCCCGACCTCGTCCGCGCGCTCCAGGCCCTGGTACACCCGCACCGCCCGCAGGCGGCCCCCGGCGAGCACCAGGCCCAGCCCGACCGGGACGGCCGTCGCCTCGACGCAGCGGTCGATGAACTGCCCGAAGCAGCGTTCGAAGTCGCCGTCCGCACGCCCCAGCAGGACGTCCACCACCCGCTGCCACCGCGCGGCCAGGGTCCCGCTGCGCAGGTTCAGGTAGACGCGCAGGTCGGCGCCGTCGGGTCCGGCGGCGGTGCCCAGCCACATGCCGCCCCACCACGTGGCGAGGTCCCGCGGGTCCCTCGGGTACACGCCGCGTGCGACGTCCAGCACGTCCCGGCCGCACGTCTCCCAGCCCTGCTCGGCCAGCAGCCGGCCGAGCACCTGCAGGCTCCGGTCGATCTGCCGTGGCAGGTCCAGCGCCAGCCCTCCCGGTTCGACGAGCATGCGGACGTACCCCGCGGCTCCCGTCTGCCAGGAGAAGCCGACGGGTGTGCCGTCCTCGAACATCGAGGGCTCCCGCGCCCGGGGCAGGTCCTCGACCTCGAGCGCGGCCGCGGCCAGGGCGTGGACCAGGCCGCGCGTCCGGCCCGCCAGCGCCGGTCCGGGCGCGCCCGGACCGGCGGCGACGGCGTCCGCGAAGGCCATGGCCCGTGTGACGGCGTCGGTGTCCCTGCCGCCCACGTCACCCGCCGGACGGCAGCAGGCTCAGGGTCCCGGCGGCACCCGAGGCGCCGGCGTCCCCGGGGTCGCCCGCGTCGCCCGCCTTCCCCGAGGGGCCGGCGGCGCCCGTGAGCGGTGGGCTGCTCAGGACGACGCCCTGGGCGCCCCCCGGACCTCCGCGGCCCCCGGTGCCGCCCGTTCCACCGGCGCCACCGGCGCCGCCGCGCCCCCCGCTGAGCCCGTCGGGTGGGTCGGGCTCGAACCGGGGCTGCGGCTGGCCGGCGGAGTAGATCACCTCGACCCGACCGCCGTCGCCGCCGCGGCCACCGGCGCCCCCCGGGCCGCCGGGACCACCGGTCCCGCCCTGGCTCCCGGCACCGCCCGCGCCTCCCCGGCCCTGCGTCGTGCCCGGCCCGCCCGCCCCGCCGGTCCCGCCGGGCTGCCCGTTCGCGCCCTGGCCGCCGGGGCCGCCGCGTCCGCCCCGGCCGCCGGCGCCCCCGCGGAAGTTCAGGGTCATGACGCCGGAGAACCGGCGTCCGTCGACGACGAGGTGGCCGCCGTCCGTCCCGGACCCGCCGCGCCCGCCCGCGGTCCCCGCACCGCCCGTGGTGGCGCTCGTCCCGGGATACCCGGTGTCGCCCGGGTCGCCCGCGCGCGTGTAGTTGCCCCAGGTGTTCGTCGGTGCTGCGGGCCCCGGGGCACCCGTGGCGGCGGGCCGTGCCGCCGCCGGCTGGGGCGGGACGACGGTCTGGTCGGTGCCGGGCCGGCCGTCCGTCCCCGGTGAGCTGAACATCGCCATGGCGTCCTCGGATCCTCGGTCGGCGTCGGTGCAGGCTCGGTCAGCTGCGGGGGAGCAGGTTCACGACCGCGGGTCGGCCCGGCGCGCCGGCCTGGGACGCGGTGCCCGGTGCACCGGACCGTCCGCTGCTCCCGGCGGACCCGGGTGGTGTCCCGGCGCCCGCCGTGCCGGGCTGACCGGGCGCGGCACCCGCACCGGAAGCCCCGCCCGGTCCGCCGGGGCCGGCTGCCAGGCCCGTGGCGGGTGGGTCGGGTGTCACCTGGGGCGACGGCGTCGCCGGGTCGTACAGCAACGTGAGGATGCCGCCGTTGCCGCCGGAGCCCCCGTCACCGCCGTTGCCGCCGTTGCCGCCGTTGCCGCTGCTGCCGCCGTTGCCGCCGCGGCCCTGGTCCCCCTGGGGGGAGCCGTCGCCACCGGGACCGCCCGGACCACCCGGCTGGCCGCCCTGGCCCGCGGCGCCGTCACCACCTGCGCCGCCGGTGCCCCCGCCGCCGCCGGCGAAGTTGACGGTGATCCTGCCCGAGTAGCGCCGGCAGTCGATGGTGACCGTCGCCCCGTCCGACCCGGGGCCGCCCGCGCCGCCGTTGCCGCCGTTCGCGCCGTCGCCCCCGCTGACGCCGGGCGTGCCCTGGCCGCCGGTGCCGCCCTTGCTGTCGTAGTTGCCCCACACGTTCTTGCCACCGGGGTTTCCCTTGGTACCCGGTGACGGGGCCGGTGGGGCGGGCGGGCTGACGGGGCCGGGGGCTCCCGGCCCCCCGGGCTCGCCTGCTGCTCCGGGACCGTTGAACATCGCCATGGCGGTGTGCCCTCCCTCAGGCCGGGACGTGCGTGATGACGTCGCAGATGATCTTGACCTGACCCTCCGCGACGATCTGGCCGGTGCCGTGCACGGTGATCGAGTCGAAGTAGAAGGTCGGTGCGTCCTTCAGCGTGTAGACCTCGCCGTCGTGGACCACGAGGTCCGTGGTCGCGAAGACAGGGAGCTGGGAGGCGGCCTGCAGCATGAAGTCGCGGACCTCGCCGGCGGCGTCCTGGGCGCCGAGTGAGCCCTCCCAGTCGCCGAACAGCGCGGCGCGCGCGCGGTCCACGAGCTCGGTGCCGTCGGTGCCGGTGCCGGTCGTGAACGCCGACGCGTCGTAGGTGCCGTCCGACGCCGCGGTCGCGGCGACGTGGCTCGGGACGCCCGCGAGCCGTTTGAGGTGCTCGACGTCGTCGACGGGCACGGTGACGAAGTAGGGCGCCCAGGTGGCGTCGTCGCGGCTGACGACGACCTGGGGACCGAGCCCGTCCGGCGGGGCCGCTGGTCGCCCGACCGCGTCAGCGAGCCCGAAGGGTTCCAGCAGCCGTCGACGTTCCTCGTCCTGCAGCGCCATCGCTCCTCCTCGTACGGCCGGTGTGGCTACTTGCTGTGCGTCTCGGTGACGCTGAGCACCTCGGTGTCTGTCGCGACGATCTCGACGGACACCACGTCGACGTCGTCCGTGCCCGGGCGGGGGGTCGTCTGCACCACCTCGTACACGCGGGTGCCGGTGTCGCGGCGGCCCTGAGCGGTCGCCGTCACGACCCGGTGCGGGGTCACGGAGTAGTCGACGAGGTCCAGCCGGTCGGCGGCCTGCGCGATGGCCGCCGCGACGACGTCCGGCACGGGATCGGCCGGTGCGGGCTCGCTGAACTCGATGGGCATGGCCGGCTCCCCGGAGGTGACGGCGGTCGGGGGGTGCGGGGCCAGGACGGGCGCGAACCCGCTGTCCCCCATGATCATGAACTGACCGAGGGTCTTGAGGTTGGACGGCTCGCGCATTCTCTCCGTCCGGACGAAGTCCTGGCGGGCGGCCAGCGCCGCCTGCCCCACGGTGGACCCCTGCAGGACGTGCACGAGGAACCGCTGGCAGATGATGTCGGCCTGACCCTGACCCCTCGGTGGCCCGTACGCGATGTTGCTGCTGCCGAGGTACCCGCAGCACCCGGACCGCAGGGCCTCGTTGACGATCGCCATGTCCGTCCCGGCAGCGGCCGGGTCGTAGAGCTGGGCCCCGTAGCAGGCCTCGACGGAGGCGACCATCCTGGCCGTGAGCCGGCCGCTGATCCCCGCCGAGGTCAGGCACACGGGGAAGTCGCGGAGGAGCTGTCCCGAGAGCTTCGGTGAGTCGGACGAGCCGTGGGCGTTGACGAAGAAGCTCAGGTGCGCCATCTGTGCGGGGCGCCAGGACGGCCCGTCGGGAGGCGACAGGTGCAGCGCGGCGGCGTCCCCGAAGACCGCGGTCAGGCTCGCCCGGGTCGAGATCTCCCACTCGGCGCACGAGAGCCCGAAGTAGTCGGTGTACTGCGCGGGGGTGCCCTGGCGTCGGTCCGCGGCGTCGGCCAGCACGCGCAGCGCGTACGCCGTGCTCGCGGGGCCGTCGGCCGGGTGGCCCGTCACGTCGGGCAGCCGCGTGACGTCGCGGGTGGGACCGAGGAAGTCGGCGACCTTGGTGCTGTACGCGGCGGTGCACGCGTACGGCAGGTCGGACGGGAGGTCCGGGTCCGGGTCGGTCTTGGGGTTCTCCAGCGTCTGGTGGGGGACGACGTCGGGTGCGCCGAAGATCGTCATCGAGGTCGGTGCGGCCGAGGCGAACACGCCGTCGATCGCCGCCTTCACCTGCCGCTCGTCGCCGGGTGCGGTCACGGGCGGGGCACCGAGCGCTCGCATGGCCGCGACGTCGTCGAGGAACAGCACGGTCGTGGTGATGCCGGCGGCCCGGTCGGCCGCGACGACGGGCGCGAACGCCGACTCGACGAGAGCTTCCTGCTCCAGGTACTTCGCCGTGAGCGCAGCCCTGTTGGAGACGAGGTACTTGGTCGTCGGCATGCCCCACCCCCGAGCGGACGCCGCGGGGGAGAAGGACCCCCCGTTCGCTCCAAGTTAGCGACTGCTGTGACCTGCGCCACCATCCGTCGAGAGGTTTCACCCCCGACGGCCTGCTCCGACCAGGTCGCGCGCCCGCGCGTCCTGCGGCGGCAGCGGCAGACCGACCCCCAGGGGGTCCGTCGCCCCGGGCCGCCGACCCTGGTGTCCGCCCGCGCCCCCTGCCATCATGACCGCGTGACGACGACGCCCCTGGCGCCTGCTGCGGCGACCGACCTCGTCGTGCCGGCGTACGCCGGCTGGGGGCGACGCGTGGTCGCCGCGTTCCTGGACGGCGCGGTGCTCGGCGCGGTCGCGTGGCTCGTCGCCGGCGACGCCGTCGCGGCACCCTCGCTGCAGCCGACGTTCGAGCCGGCACCCGCCGCCGACGTGCTCCCGTGGACGTCGTCCGCACTCGTCGTCGGGGCGTGGCTGCTCCTGCTCGTGCTCCAGGGGCTGACCGGGCAGACGCCGGGGCGACGTGTCCTCGGGATCATGGTCGTACGTGCGCCGGCCGACGGGGCGGTGGGCGGGCCGCCCGGCGTGCTGCGTTCGGTGGCACGGTGGTTCGCGCACCTGCTCGACGCGATCCTGCTCCTGGGGTACCTGCGGCCGCTGTGGCACGTCGAGCGGCGCACGTTCGCCGACAGCATCGTCGGGACGGTCGTCGTCCACCGGCCGCCCGCGCCGCGCGGTGCCCGGCGGGTGTCGGCCGTCACGGCGGCCGCCTGGGTCGTCGTCGCCGTCGGCCTCGCCGCCGGGGTGGGCGTGGGGGAGGGGGGCGGCGTGGAGCGCGGCGCCGAGAGCGCGTGCGAGCTCAGCGTGCAGGACCCGCACGCGCCGGTCCAGGTGCACGACGTGAGGCTGGCGCGATCGACGGCGTGGAGCGGGAGCGTGCGCCTGTGGCCGTGGGCAGGGGAGGGGCGGCACTCGGAGCAGCAACACCTGTGGCTCGAGGCGTCGTGGGACGTGTCGGGGGAGGCGGACCCCGCGCGGACGATCCTCGTGCGCGCGACGGTCGACGGCTCGACCTCCGAGACCGAGGCGTCGCTCGACTCCTGGGGGACGTCGTTCCCGGTCGAGGGGGCGGGAACCGGGCCGGTCGACGTCGAGGTGCTGCTCGACGGCCGGCCGCTGACGGCGTGCCGTGCGGCCGTGCCCGGGCAGGGCTGAGGACGACGAGCGGCGTCGCCGAGGACGTCGTCGGCGGCCGACCGCCGAACGCGGCCGTGCGTCTCCCGGCGCCGTGGAGACAGTGACAGTCTTGTCACTGACTGTCCGGATGTGTCGTCGGGAGGTAGTGGTGCGTGACGCGTCAGCCGGATCGTCGAGCGCACGCCCGCACGTCGTCGTGCTCCACTCGCGCCAGCTCCTCACCACGAACCCGGCCGAGGCGTTCCCGCTCGACCGGTTCGAGGTCGTCGTCCTCACCGACTCCGACCCCGCGACCGTGTTCCGCGAGGACGTCGAGACGTCGGTCGAGGTCGTGCACGCCGGGCGTGAGGAGTGGGAGTCCGTCGTGCGGTCGGCACCCGGAGGTCCCGCGGAGGTCGTCAGCAACGACGAGTACTGCCTCGTCGAGTGCGCACGGCTGCGAGCGACGACGGGCCTGCCCGCACGTCACCCCGCGCACCTCGAGGGGTACCGCGACAAGGTCCTCATGAAGCGTCGGCTCGAGGCCGCCGGCGTCCCGGTCCCCCGGTTCCTGACCTTCGAGCCGACCGTCACGTCCTCCCGCGCCGTCGCGGACCGTGTCGTCGCGACCGTCGGGCTGCCCGCCGTCGTGAAGCCGCGTCGCGAGGCGAACTCGCGAGGCGTCGAGGTGCTGGCCGACGTCGAGGCCGTCCGCGGGTGGCTGGCCCGGCACGACGGCGAGCCGGGGTGGCAGGTCGACGAGTTCGTGGACGGGGCCCTCGGCCACGTCAACGCGCTCGTGCGCCAGGGCGACGTCCGCCCCGTCCAGGCGGGGCGCTACCTGGGGCCCCTGCTCGGGTTCGACCGCGGCCGGGTGCTGGGTGGGTGGACGCTGCCGGCCGACGCCCCGGAGGCCGTGGCGGCGCACGGGCTGAACGAGCGCGTCGTCCGGGCACTCGGAGCGGACGGCGAGTTCGTCGTCCACACGGAGTTCGCGACGACGCCCGACGGCCGGCTCGTCGTCCTGGAGACCGCCGCGCGCGCTCCCGGCGCCGCCGTCTCGGAGCTCGCACGCGTGCACGCCGGCGTCCAGCTCGAGGTGGCGCACCTGCGGCTCCAGGCAGGGCTGCCCGTCCCGGAGCCGGACCGCACGGCCGGGCGCCAGGCTGCCTGGTTGTGGCTGCCGGTGATGCCGGGTCGACGCTGGGGCGGCACCCCCGAGGTCGTCGACGGCCTGGCGAGCACCGTCGAGGTGCACGTGCGCCGGGCAGGACGCGACGGCAACACCGGCACGGAAGGCCAGCTCGGCGCCGCGGTCCTCCTCACGAGCACCGATCCCGGCGCGCTCGCGAACGACGTCGACGTCCTGCGCCGCGCGCCGTGGTTCCGCACAGCGGAAGCGCTGGACGGGCTCTCGGGCAGGTGAGACGACGCGGGCCCCAGGGACGAGGGACAAGAGGAACGCGGATCGATGACATGCTCGGCCACCTGTTCACGCTCGGGGAGCGCTAGCGATGTACTGGCTTCACCCGGCCGTAGAAGGCGACCTCGGTCCGGTGTCGACGACGACATCACCCGTGATCCGCAGCTACTCGGTGAGCTGGCCTACGAGTTCGACGACTGGCGCGGCGACGACCTGGTCGCGTCCGCCGGCTTCTGGCTGGTGACGGAGGGACTCGCGAACGCGCTGCGCTCGAGCGACCTGACCGGACGGTCGCTCGCCACCATTCGCGTCTCCACGTCAGGTGTCTTCGATGATCTGCATCCCGACGAGCTCGAGCTTCCCATCTGACACAGGCTCGTCCCCGGTAGCGAAGGTGACATCCAGGTCCAGGAGGACGTGTACCTGTGCGTCAGCGACCGAGCGCTGGAACTGTTCCGTCGCTTCACGATCGAGTACGCGACCGTGCGCACCGTCTCGGAGATCCCGGCGCGGTGAGGGAAGAAGCGCGGAAGGCCCTGACCTGCACCAGACTCGGCGCGTGAACGCGAGCCTGGGCGGTCAGCCCGCGCCTACCCGATCGGGTGCCGCCCACGGTCTTCCAGATCAGGTTCCCCGATGGGCGTCTGTACCCACAGATCGCAGGAGGTTGATGTGGGCGAGACCCGATGGAACGTGCTGCTCGCCGACCTGGGCGTCGTTGCCACCCAGCTCTCCCAGACCGCGCCCGCCGTGCATCCGCTGTCCGCCCCGGCGCGGGCCGATGAGCGTGTCATCGAGCAGAAGATCGTGGGCGACAGCCGAGCGGGTATCCCCGCTACGCCGCTCCCAGGGGGCGTGACCGGGGTCTACAGGTCCTCCTGCCCCGTGCCCGGCACGCGGTTCGGATCGATGCCCAGCCGTGCCTCGTCGCGCTCCAGGTCGGCAGAGTCACGCGAGAGCAGCACGAGAACGACGATGTCGCCCAGGTGCTGCACGACGATGCGTCCGCCGGTGCTCAGGTCCCAGACGGCGCGAGGGTTCTCCCAGCGGTCGAAGCCAGTCGGCACCCCCAGCTCATGCTCGACCGCCGTGCGGATCTCTGCGAACGCCGCATCGACCGCACCAGCGTCATCCGGGGTGCGGTCGGACACGTGCACCGTGAGGTCGACGACGCTCCCCACGGGGGGAGCGTCAGGATCGATGAGCGCGTTGGCCCGGTCGTCGTTGGTCCCCAGCCCGGTCGTGAAGCGGACCCCTCGTCGTGTCTCGAGCGTCAGGGTCCACCCACGTGCGGTCCCGAGGGCCACGGCGTCCTGCTTGCTCGCGGGCCACTCAGTTCGCGCAAGCGCACGTAGCAGGTCCTCGATCTCGGCCGCTGACACTGTCGGCATCCTCTGTGCTCCTCTGTGCTCAGCGACTAATCGATGACCTGGATCACGAGCGACGCGCGGTCCAGCATCAGTTCCGAGATACGCACGGTGCCGCCTGCAGACCGGACGAAACGGACGTCGAGTACGGTAGCGGCACCCGTGTCGACACCGCGCAGCTCGTTCGCAGGTCCACCCGGACGGATCAGTGCACGCCCTGGATGCGGGGAGCCATGGGTGAGCGCCCGATCACTGTGGCGGACCTGCGAGCTGATCTCGTCCTCTCCCGACGGCGCCCTGGTGGAGGTGCACGTCCCTGACGGCCCGGACTCGACACGCGTGCTGCGCGTCATCGCGATCGGCGACGGTGACGGCGCGCCCGACGAGGTGCTCGGCCCGGCGCTCCCGCTCGTCACAGAGCCGCCACCTCGCGCCCGAGAACCCCTCCTCCTGGGAAGGGCCCGGGAGAGGGGCTCGGCGGACCGACTCAGTCCGTGAGGTCGGCGTCCAGCGTCCCAGGTTCGTAGCGGCAAACGCCTTCGCGGCGGCGGGCACGCTCGCCTTCCTGCCCGCCACCGGCGCGAAGGCCGTCGCCGAGCCTGTTGGCCACCGACGTGTACCCGTTCTGGACGAAACCGGTCGGACACGTTGCCAGCGGCGATGATGAAGATCATTCTGATACCTGCGTCGTCGGTAGCCCGGCACCGCTGGCAAGCATCTCGCCCTGCGTGCGCAGCTCCTCAAGACCGGAGACGGTTCCGGAACTGGCTCAGCGTCCGAGGGCCCTCGTCGTGTGCGGGCACCGGCACCAGCGCGTGAGGCACTCGATCGGTCGCCGCGACGGCCGGGCGACTCGTGTCGAGGTGCTGTCGGACGAGTACACGATCGGTAGCGCGGTCGTGCTCGACCTCGCTGACCTGTCCGTGGAGCCGCTGCAGGAGGCCTGGTCGCGGGAGAGCGGTAGGTGAGTCTTGTGGCCCAAAAGTGCCACGCAGAGCAAACCGCACGCGTCCCGGTCTCGGACCCGGGTGTGTTCGTGCAGGTCAGGCCCTGTGCACGGTGGGCCCCGTGGGGATCGAACCCACAACCCGCGGATTAAAAGTCCGCTGCTCTGCCAGTTGAGCTAGAGGCCCGGGACGGTCTCCGTCCACCGGAAGGCTACGGCACCTCCGCCGCACACCCGGGGCACTGTCAGGTCGGGGCGCGCGTCCCGGCGAGCAGCGGCAGCACGCGCTCCTCGAGGAGGGGTGCGAGGTCGTCCGGGAGGTCGGCGGTCGGGTCGAGCCACCGCAGCTCGGCGATCTCAGCGGACGGGGCCACGTTGGCGACGCCGGGGTGCTCGAAGACGGTGCCGATCACCTCGTGGCCGGCCTCGTTGGCGGCTGCGGCGCGGAACGTGCCGAGCTCGCGCAGCCGGGTCGCGTCGAGCACCGCCCCGATCTCCTCGTGCACCTCGCGGACCGCGGTCTGCACGGGGGTCTCGCCGGGCTCGGGCTTGCCGCCGGGGAGCATGAACCGGTGCGTGCCGCGCTTGCGGACGGTGAGGACCTCGCCCGACGGGCGGCGCAGGACGACCGCGCTCACGTGGATGACGGCGGGGGCGGGCACGTGGGCGATCGTACGTCGCCGTGTCCCGGGGTCGGCGCGTCGCGTCGCACGGGCCGCGCGCCTCACAGCGCGACGACCTTCTCCGACCGGACGGTCCGCCGCCCCCCGCTGCCGAGGTCGATCGTCACCTGTCCCGCCCGCACGCCGGAGGTGCGGCGCGGCGGAAGTCTCCGGCGCCTCCGGCCTCCGACCCGCCCGGTACGCCCCGTAGTGTCCCGCGGGTGAGCACATCGACCGCCGTCGGACGGACCGACGAGAACCCTGGCCGCACCCGCAAGCGACTGCTCGTCGTGGTGGCAGTCGTGACGGCATCCGTGGCGGCTGCCGCGGCGGTCCTCGTCCCCGCCCACGTCGAGCGTCAACGCGTCGCGCGTCTGACCCTCGCCGCGGCGCAGGACGCGGCCCTGCTGACCGCCGCGCACACCGAGGCCGGCACGGCAGCGGCCACGTACGCCGACGCCGAGGCCGCGCTGCGTGAGGTGCTCGACACCGTCGCGCTGCCGTTCACCGAGGCCACCCTGGACCTCGTGGACGACGAGGGCGGGACCCGTCTGACCGCTCACGTGGAGCAGCTAGCGGGCCTGCTCGACGACGCGGGCACGCACGTCGAGCCCGTCCTCGTGGGGGAGCTCGCGGACGGGTGGTCGGCCGCCGCCCTGACCGCGCGCTACGTCGCGGCCCGCGGCGACGAGGAGCTGGCCGACGAGCAGCGGGCGCGCGACACCGAGATAGAGCGGCTCGCGGCCCTCACCGCCGACGTCGAGGCCCGCACGGCCGCCTTGCACGAGAGCGTGCGCGGCTTCGCGACCCTCGTCGCCGAGACGGCGCCCGCCGCCGTGCAGACGGCGCGCACGGCTCCCGGGCAGCACGACCGCGCCTCGGACGAGTCCCGCGCCCAGCTCGAGGCCGCAGCGGCCGCAGCGGAGGGGCTCGTGGAGCTCGTTCCCGCGCCCGAGGCGACGACCGAGGACGTCCGTGCCACCGCGCTCGCCCTGGACCCGTCGCCGAGCGACCGGATGCGCGCCCTGGGCGCCGCCGTGGACGCGGTCCGCGCCTCGCACGCGGAGGTCGTCGCCGCCGAGGAGGCCGCTGCCCGCGAGGCGGCGGAACGACGGCAGTCCTCCCGGAGCGGGTCCGGTGGCGGGAGCGGCTCGGGTGGAGGCTGCCAGTTCATCCCCATGGGCCTGACGATGACGTTCGTCTGCCACTGACGCCGCGTCGCAGCATCGCCCTGTGGCCGCGCCGGGCGCCTGACGTGCCGCGCTCCGGGTGAGCGCAGCGCTTGTGCCCGCCCGGCCCGTCGGTCACGGTGGAGGACGAGCACCCCCCGCCGCACTCGTCTCACCGGATCAGCCGGACCCGCGGGTCGTCCTTCCACGCGGTGTCGGCAGTGAGGACCGTCGCGTCGAGGCGGTCACCGAGCGCGAGGCAGAACCGGTCGCCGAGGGACAGTCCGGAGCCCCGCCCCCACCGGTCCGCTGCGCGCTCGGCGTCCGCTGTCGTGGCGTCGCGGACCGTGAGGCCGTAGCTCGCCAGCAGTGCTGCTGCCACCGGCCAGTCCCCGCCGGCGGCGCGGACCTTCTGGGCTGCCTCGGACCAGTTGACGGCCGAGCACACGGAGCCTGTCCCGAGCTGCTGCTCGACCACGTCGGCGCCCGGCTCGCCTCCGAGGAACGCCAGGAGCGCAGAGGCGTCGAGGACCGCCGTCACGCGACGTCCTCGTGCTGGGCGGCGGACCGCCGCTCGGTGAGCAGGGCGTCGACCATGCCGGCACCGGCGAGCTGGGACCGCAGGTGGTCTCGGGCCTGCTCCCGCGTCATGACGACAAGACCACCTGTCGTCTCGACGAGGATCAGCGGGACGCCTGCGTCGAGGCCGGTCCGGGCGCGCACGTCGGCAGGGACGACCAGCCGGCCGCGATCGCCCATCGTCACCGCATATGTCCCACTCATGGTGCGACCATACCACTGCGGTCCGGTCGATGGGAGGCGAGAGGAGGGCGTCGTCGCCGGCCGAGCGCCCGGAGCCCCGGTGAGCGCAGCGCTTGTGCCCGCCCGGCCCGTCGGTCACGGTGGAGGACGAGCACCCCGCCGCACCGGAGGAGACACCCATGCCGTCCAGCACACGTGCCCGCCGGGCCGCCGTCGGCGCCACGGCTGCCGCTGCCCTCGCCCTGCCGCTCGCGTTCGCGCCGCCCGGCGAGGGGCCGGCCTGGACGCCGTCGGACGTCCCCGCCGTCGGGGCGGTGCCGACCGCGGAGGACCACGCCGCTCTGTCCCGTGCCGTGCTGGCGGCCGCGCAGGAGGCGGCCTCCGTACCCGGGGTTTCCACACGCAGCCAGGGACCCGGCCGGCCGACCCCCTCGGATCCCGACCGGTGGGCGCTGGACGCCGCGGTGCGCACGCTCGTCGACGAGGGCGCGGTCGCCGTCACCGCCCGCGTGGAGACGCCCCGCCTGCGCTGGGCGGGGGCCGAGGGCGTCCGGCGTCTCGACGGTCGCGCACCGGCCCGCACGACCGACCGCTTCCGGGTCGCGAGCCTCACCAAGCCGATGGTCGCCACGCTCGTCATGCAGGAGGTCGAGCGCGGTACCTGGACGCTGGGCACGCGTGTCGAGGACGTCCTCCCGGGTCTGCTGCCCGGGCAGCCGGACGTCACGATCGAGCACCTGCTGGGCCACCGTTCCGGCATGCCGACGGGGACCGACTCCCTGCTGGCCGCCCGGATGACCGACCCGACGTCGTGGGAGGAGTTCTTCGCGGTCCTCGGCCAGGACTACACGGACGCCGACCACGTGGCCGCGGCGCTCGCCACGCCGTGGCTCTTCGCCCCGGGCACGGACTGGTCGTACTCCAACTCCGGGTACGTCGTGCTGGGCATGCTGCTCGAGGAGGTCACGGGCCGCGACCTGGAGCACCTGCTGCGGCACCGCGTCTTCCGCCCGGCGGGCATGCGGCACAGCGACTACCCCGACGAGCCGCAGGCCCACGGGCCCCTGCTGGTCGATGCCGCCTACACCGGCGACGAGGGTGCCGGGTGGTACTCGTTGGGGCAGTTCGACCCGGACGTCTTCGGTGCGGCCGGCGCGGTGACGAGCACGACCGCCGACCTCGTCGCGTTCGCCGACGGTCTGCTCACGGGCCGGTTGCTGCGTCCCGGGACCGTCGCGGACATGGGGACGCCGCGCAGCACCGACCCGCTGGAGTACGGGCTCGGCGTGTACCGGGTGCCGGACCCGTGCGCCGCGCCGGAGGCACCCGCCTACCTGTACGGGCACGACGGTGCGACGTACGGCACCGTGAGCATCGCCCTGAGCTCGGCGGACGGTGCGCGCTCGCTGGTGCTCGGCGTGACGGGGCGCAACCTCAGCGTCGACCCGGAGGCGCTGTACGACCTGGGTGACCTGCTCGTGCCGATGCTCCTGGCGACCTGCTGAGCCCCGGAGCTCCCGAGCGCGTCGCCCGCACAGGACGCCCGACGGGCGGCGGGCGTCGTCAGGGCGGCGTCACCGTGGCACGCGTCAGCACGACGCCGCCCTGCGTGGACACGAGGCGCCCGGCGACCGTGGAACGGGTGACGGCGATGTCGCCGTGGGCGAGCAGCACGCCGCGCACCAGGGTGCTGTCCGTGACGGACACCGTGGACGTGCTGAGGAACAGGACGCGGTCCGCCGCCGCACCGTTGGCGAGGACGACGGACGCGCCGGCCGCGAACGTCAGCGCGGTCCCGCTGAACACGAAGAGCGCGCTGGAGTCGCCGCGCGCGTCGAGCGTGAGCGTGCCGGTGACCTGCACGGCGCCGGTCCGGTGCGTGACGCCCGGGCGCACCGTGCCCGTGAGCGTCGCGGCGGCCGGGCCGGTGGCCGGGCGGCTGCGGACGGCGTCGTACAGCGCGAGGGCGTCGGTGCGGGCATTGCGTGCGGTCGTGGTGTTCCGCTCGGTGCTCCCGGTGATGTCCCAGGCCCAGAAGCCGGTGACCGTGGTGCTGGGGGAGACCCCGACGTTGCCGCCCACCGAGCTGCCGAGGCCGAGGAAGGCCTCGTTCGCCACGCGCGTCGCGGCCAGGATCGCGAACGACGTGACGCGTCCGAGCGCGAGCGTCGGCCACGTGCCGACCCGGAACCTGTTCGACGTCGTCGCGGTGCGTGCGGAGAATCCCGCCCACACGGGTTCGTGGCTGACCAGGGCGGTGCCGCCCGCCGTCACGGCGAACGCCCCGGCGAGGAACGTGCGCCGCGTCAGCGCGGGCGCACCCGAGGGGCCGCCGGGTGTGCGCGGGGGTGTGCCCGGCCGGGTGCTGCCGCGTGTGGGCCACGTCCCGGCGACGAGCGCGATCGCCGCGAGGGTGACGGCCGCCCACCCGGCCAGGTGCGCGGTCATGCCGTCGCGCACCCAGATGCTCGGCAGCCCGACCCACCGCACCAGGAGCCGTGCCTGACCGGTGATCTCGTCGCGCGTCAGCGTGTCGCTGTCCACGTCGTCGTTCGCGTCACCGGCGGTGACCCACTCGCCGCGCACCTCGCCCTCGCCGACGATCCGGTGCATCACGGTGCGCTCGCCGCCGTCCGGCGCCAGGGTCCGGAACTCGACGACGCCGCCGAGCGGCACGGGGGAGTCCTCGGGGAGCGTCGTCGACAGGACGACGTCACCGGGCTGGACGTGAGGTCGCATGGACCCCGTCTGCACGACCGAGCCGCTCCACCCGAACCCGAGCGGCAGCACGGCGATCGCGGTCATCGCCAGCGCGAACACCAGGTAGCACTCGGCCAGCGTGCCGAGGCCGAACGCGACCCAGCCGTCCCGGCGCAGCCACCCGTGGCGCGCCTCAGTCGAGGCGCGGCGCACGGGTGGCTCCCGGGGTGGTCGGGCGCGGGGTCGTGCTCGACACGTCCCCGCGCGCCGTCACGGGGTCGCCGGGTCGGCGCTCTGCAGCTCCCACACGAGGTCGATCGACACCTGTGCGCCCTGGAGCGCGTCGATCTGCTGCTGCGTGAGGCCGGTGGTGTCGAACGTCCACGTGCCGCGGTACGTGGTGCTCTCGCCGGGCGTGCCGGTCGTCGTCCACGCCTGCCCGCCGGTCGCGTAGCTGTTGTACCCCTGCGCGAGCACGCTGAGCGGCTGGGCGGGCAGCGACGGCTGCGCCGCCTCGAAGCCCGCGCAGCTCTCGAAGTTGCCACCCGTGCCGCGCTCGACGCGCAGACGCACGTGGTCCTCCAGGCCCTGCGCCGAGCCGGACAGGTTCTGGACGTACGACCGCACCTCGCCGGCCACGGTGGAGTTCGAGGTCACGACGATGCAGCGCTCGCCGGTCTGGCCGGGGACCAGTCCGTCGACCGTGAAGCCGGCGCGGCCGGCGTCGTCGTCGGTGAGAGCGACCTGACCGGTGCTCCACGAGTTGCCCGCGTTGCGGGTCGTGGCGGTGAAGGCGGCGGTCGAGCTCTGCCAGACCATCGCGCCGGCGGCGAGGATGGCGACGGGTGCAGCGGCAAGGGCGACGGCGCGGCGCACGCCGTGGGACGGTGTAGCCATGGTGATGTGTTCTCCCCCTGATGGGCCCGCGCGCTGATCGGCCGGCCATGTCGCGGAGACGCTACGTAACGGATGCGTGACAGTGCAACGTTTCAAAATGGGCGAACCGGACGTCGAAGGGTGAAGTTCGTCGCTTGTGCCTGACTCGACCGATCCCGCGACGCCGGACCTCCGACGCCGCTCGACCGCCGCGCGCCGCCCTCGCGGCCGACCGGTTCCGTGTCGAGACCCACGCGCCGACGATCGCCGCACCGCGTGCTGCGGGAGGCCGGGTGCGGCGCCCGGACGCCCGGCGTCACCGCAGGTGATCACCCTCAGGGACGGTTGAGCACGCACTTGCTCTGCGGCAGGCCCAGGGCCGTGCGCAGCTCTTCACCGGCGCGGGCGCGCTCGACGTTCACGGCGTCGTCCTCGTCGGGGTGACCCGCCAGGTAGCCGGGCTCCTCGAGGCTGCGGACCATGAGTCCGCGGTACGACTCGACAGCGCCGACCATCCGCTCCGCCGCAGGCCGTGCGACGGGGGCGAAGGGGATCGCCCGCAGGTCGGTGAGGAACGCGTCGTCGATCGCCACCGCGGCCGCCACGTGCTCGGCGGACACCATGTGGCCCGCGTCGGCGATGGCCTCGCTGAGGGCCACGCGTGCAGGAGTCACGCGGTTGACGGCGTCGACGTACGCGACCGCGTCGGCGGACGCCCCGGCGGGCGCGCTCTCGACGCACTGCCCCTGGCCGCGCGCGTCCAGGATCGCCGGCATGACGACAGCAGCGACGACGCCGAGGGCGACGGGCGTGAGCACCACCGCCAGCACGATCGCGAGGACGACGCCGCCGCCGCGCCCGCGGGGCGGCGGGGCTGGAGGCGGGTAGCCGGGCGTGGCGTACCCGGGGTACGACGAGCCCGGCGCCTGAGGCCCGGGGTAGGGGTGGCCCGGCGGCTGCTGACCAGCGGCGGGGTGGCCCGGTGGCTGCTGCCCGGCGGTGGGGTGACGCTGCGCGTCCGGCGCCCACCAGCCGTCGGGTCCGACGCTCACGGTCGCCTCCCCGCGCTCGTCGCCGCGCCCGTGCGCGTGGCGGTGCCGTGCATCGCTGCTCCCAGTGCCGTGGTGTCCTGGTCAGGTATCGGAACGGGCAGACCCGACCTTGACGCACCGAACCGGGTGGGGGCCGTGGTAGCGCCGCTCCCGCTCCACCATGTGGGACTCGCGGAGGTGTCGTCCCAGATGGTGGTCGCGGGGTCGCGTCGACGGCCGGTGCCACGGGGCCGGGAGACCGCCGACCGGCCGGTCAGGCCGCGGGGAGGGTGCCCCCGTGGCCCCGCCCGGCCGCGCGGCACCGCCCCCGGCGGCACCGGACGTCACACGTCGGGTGCGGCAGCGTGGCGCGCACGGGGTCACGCCGTCGGGGCGTCGTCCTCCGCCGGCGCCACCGCGCCACCCGTCCGGCGCCGGACCCACACCTCGCGCCCCTTGTCGACGCCCGCCTGCCCGGCGGCGCGCGCCCGGTCGAGCCAGCGCCGCGCCCACGCGAACTCGGTGGCCAGCAGCGCGAGCCCGGCGAGGATCGCGAGGATGCCGGGCCCGGGCAGCACGAGCATCGCGACGCCCGTGAGCATCACGGTCCCGCCGACCACCGACACGGCCACGACCCGCACGGGCCGCGGCAGCGTGGCGATCTGCGCGCGCAACCGCGCGAGCCGCTCCGCCCATCTGGCCACGGTGCCCCCCTCGTCGTCCGTCCGGTCGTCCGTCCGCCGCCCCGACCTGCCACCCTCAACGCGCGACGCGCCCCGGTGGTGCCCGCCGCCCGGTTCCCGACGCTCAGGGTGCCAGACGGCGGTGCACCGCCGCGGCGACCGTGTCGGTGACGTCGGGGGCGACGTGCAGGTTGAGCGCGGGCTCGAACAGCTCGGCCTCGAGCAGCACGAGCCCGTGCGCGGCGGAGTCGACCGTGTCGATGCGCGCGTACAACGGCACGCCGAGCCCGGTGGCCTCGTCGACGGCCGCGACGACGCGACGCGCGAACGCCGCCTCGGCGTCGGTGACGTCGACCCGCACGGGGTGCTCGGCGTACACGCCGCCGATGAGCCCGCCGCCGGGCGCGAGCAGGGCGCCCTTCGCGATCGCGTGCGTGAGCTCGCCGTCGATCACGTACAGCGCCTTCTCGCGGCCCTGCGACAGCTCGCGCACCTCGGGCTGGACCATGACCACGCCGCCGGCGGCGAGGACGCGCGCGGCCAGCTCGAGCGCCCGCGGGTCGTCGGCGCGGAACAGCCCGGTGTCGCGCGCGCCGGCGGAGACGGTCGGCTTGAGCACGACGTGGGCGTCGGGGGCCGCCGCGGCCAGGTCGGTGCGCACGTCGTCGAGGTCCGTGCGGTACGTCGTCGGGACCACGGCGACGCCCAGGTCGGCGAGCTGCGCGAGGTACCGCTTGTCGAGGTTCCACCGCACGAGCCCGGGCGGGTTCAGCACGCGCGTCGCGGTCTCGGTGCGCGCGAGCCACTCCCGGAACTCGGTGAGCCGCTCGGGGTAGTCCCACGGGCTGCGCAGCACGAGCAGGTCGTGCGCGGCCCAGTCGACGTCCGCGTCGTGCCAGACGACGGGTGCGGCGTCGACGCCGCGCGCGTGCAGGGCCGCGACGAGGGGCGCGGTGTCGTGGTCGAGGTCCTCGGCGGGGTACGCGTCGGTGACGACGACGCCGACGCGGGGAGCACGGGGTGACGGGGTCATGGCCGGGACCCTACGTCGGGGCCGGCCCGCGGCGGGCGCGGGTAGGGTCGCGCGTCGTGACCTCCACCCCGTCACCGCACGCTCCCGCCGGGCCCGCGACGACGAGCCGGCGCGGGCTCGCGGTCGCGGCGGCGGGTGCCGCGGTGCTGCTGGGGGTGGCGGCGGTGCTGGTGCGCGTGCTGCCGTCGCACGGCGAGGTGTGCACGAACCTCGCGGACGACGCGCGCCCGCCCGCGGCCGTCACCGAGGCCGTCGGCCGGTTCCGCGACGCCGTCCGGGACGACGTGGCCGTGCCGGACGTGGTCGTGCTGGACGTGGTCTGCCGCCTGGCCGCCGGTGTCGTGGTCGACGACCCCGTGGCGGCGGACCCGCGGCAGGACCCGGCGTCGTGGGTGGTCGGCGTCGACGCGCAGGTGGCGCAGGTCGACGAGGTCGTGGCGGCGGCGCGCGGGGTCCTCGGGGCGGCGGACGACGCGCCGTTCGCGTGGGACCTGCGGGTGCGCGACGCGGCCCGTTCGCTCGAGGTGGTGCTCGCCGCGGGTGGCGGTACCGGCCTCGTCGAGGACGCCGTCGCGCTGCGGCAGGTCCCGGGCGTCGCCGAGGTGTGGTTCGGGCCGGACTCCGGCCGGGTCGCGGTCGCGGCGGGCGGCGACGTCGTGCCGCTGCTGCACGCGACCGCCGGGCGCGACCTGCCCGTGACGACCGTCGAGGTGCGCGGCCCGTGGGTCGAGGTCCGGCAGGTGCACGCGGGCACGTGGCCGGACGACGACGCGGTGGCGCTCGCGCTCGACGTCGGCGGCTGGGACGGCGTGTACCGCGTGCTGCTCACGGGTGGTGCGCCCGCGTCGACGGACCTGCACGCGGACGTCGAGGACGACGCGCACCGCGCGCACGTCGCGTCGCGGCTCGACGCGCTGGTCGGCCCGCCCGTCACGTACCACGTGACGTCGCCCGCCGCGACGGTCGTGGGGGTCGTCGGCGGGCGCGGCGCCGACGGGACGGGCGCCGCGGACGCGGCCGACGAGGCGGCGGCCGCCGAGGCCGACGGGGTGCCCCGCTGCACGGGCGAGGAGCTCGACGTGCAGGTGCTCGGCACGGACGCGGCCGTCGGTGCGCGGTACCTGTTCCTGCGTGCGACGCACGCGGGTGCGGCGCCGTGCGTCGTGCAAGGGCTCCCGGCCCTGGCGTTCACGCGCGCGTCGGGCACGACGACGCCGGACCTCACGCAGCTGCCCGACCTCGTCGCGCCCGACGCGCAGCCGCCCGTCGTGCTGGTGCCGGGCGGGTGGGTCGAGTCGCAGGTGCGGTGGGCCGCGATGTCGACGTCGCAGGACCCGGACGTCTCGGTCCGGGTGACGGTGCGGGCCGTCGCGGGCGGCCCGACCGTGGACCTGGCCCTGCCCGGCCCGCTCGACGTGCTCGCGGGGGCGACCGTCAGGGTCGGCCCGTGGCGGACGCCCGACGCCACGGGCTGACCGGACGTACGCCGTGAGGTCGACGCGGGTCGGCCTCACGGGCGATGCCGGCCCGCGTGCGGCGCCGTGATGCTGGGATCCGCGACGCGAGGGCGTCGCCCGGCCCCGGTCGCGGGTCCCGGCGCCACCGGGTCTGAGTCACCGGGTCTCAGTCGCCGGTCTCAGTCGCCGGGTCGGGAGGAGGGGAGGGTCGCGGTACCCGAGGCGTGCTGCGTCGCCGACCGCGTCACGGTGCCGAGCATGCGGCCCAGCACCGCGAGCTCGACGTCGTCGAGGCCGAACGCCGCGCCGATCCGCGCGGGCAGGTGCGCGACCTGGGCGCGCAGCGCGCGGCCCTCGTCGGTCAGGGTCACGGTGACGGAGCGCTCGTCGTCGGTGCGCCGGCGACGCTCCACCAGCCCGCGCGCCTCGAGCCGCTTGAGCAGCGGGGACACCGTCCCGTAGTCGAGGCGCAGCAGGTCGATGACCTGTCGCACGGTCTGCTCGCCGCGCGTCCACAGCACGACGAGCACGAGGTACTGCGGGTAGGTCAGGCCCACGGGGTCGAGCAGGGTCCGGTACACCGACGTCATCGCGCGCGACGCGGAGTACAGGTCGAAGCAGAGCATCGTCGCCAGGGAGATGTCGTCGGGCTGCGGCGCGTCGTCGGGCCGGGGGTCGTCTGTCACGGACCCAGTCTAGATCCGGGATTGACGTCTGCAACTAGATCGTGCACGATGTACTTGTGTCCGAGGGGAACCCGGACCGCCACAGTCCGGGGCACATCGCCCGGGCCTCCACCACGGAAGAGGGCAGGGGAATGCCGTTCATCACCAGCACCGCGACGGACCAGCAGGTCGAGCTCTACTACGAGGACCACGGCAGCGGCCAGGCGGTCGTGCTCATCCACGGCTACCCGCTCGACGGGCACTCGTGGGAGAAGCAGACGGTCGCGCTCCTCGACGCCGGCTACCGCGTCGTCACCTACGACCGCCGCGGCTTCGGCCGCTCGACCAAGGCGAGCGAGGGCTACGACTACGACACGTTCGCGGCCGACCTCGACGCGGTCCTCACGACGCTCGACCTCACCGACGTCGTCCTCGTCGGCTTCTCGATGGGCACGGGCGAGGTCGGCCGCTACCTCGGCACCTACGGCTCGGCCCGCGTCGCCAAGGCCGCGTTCCTCGCGGCGATCGAGCCGTTCCTGCTGCAGACCGACGAGACCCCGCACGGCCTGCCGCAGGAGGCGTTCGACGGCATCGCCGCCACCGCCCGCGCCGACCGCTACGCGTGGTTCGACGAGTTCTTCGCCAACTTCTACAACCTCGACGAGAACCTCGGCACGCGCATCAGCGAGGCCGCCGTGCGCGGCTCGTGGAGCGTCGCCGCGGGCTCGGCGCCGTGGGCCGCGTGGACCGTCGTGCCGACGTGGCACACGGACTTCCGCGCCGACATCGCCAAGATCGACGTGCCGGCGCTCATCCTGCACGGCACGGGCGACCGCATCCTGCCGGTCGAGGCGACGGGCCGGGCGTTCCACGCGCTCCTGCCGGCGGCGACGTACGTCGAGGTCGAGGGCGCGCCCCACGGCCTGCTGTGGACGCACGCCGACGAGGTGACCACCGCCCTGCTCGAGTTCCTCTCCGCCTGACGGGACGCCGCGCCGCGGCCACGCCCCGGCGGAGGGCCGGATCGACCTCTCACCACCTCGCGGGTGAGAGGTCGATCCGGCTCGCGGCAGCGGCAGGATGTGGGGCATGCGTGCGGTCGTGGTGGACGAGTTCGGGGCGGTGCCGCAGGTCCGGGAGGTCCCGGACCCCGTCTGCCCGCGCGACGGGGTCGTCGTGCGCGTCGCGGCGACCGGCGTGTGCCGCAGCGACTGGCACGCCTGGCAGGGGCACGACGACGACGTGACGCTGCCGCACGTGCCGGGGCACGAGCTGGCCGGAGCGGTGGTCGAGGCCGGGCCCGACGTGCGCACGTGGGCGCCCGGCGACGTCGTGACCGTGCCGTTCGTCATGGCGTGCGGTGCGTGCGCGACGTGCCGCGCGGGCGACCAGCAGGTGTGCCCGCACCAGACGCAGCCGGGGTTCACGCAGTGGGGCTCGTTCGCCGAGCTCGTGGCGCTCGACCACGCCGACACCAACCTGGTCCGCGTGCCGCCGGGGCTGTCGCCGGTCGCGGCGGCGGCCCTGGGCTGCCGGTTCGCGACGTCGTACCGCGCGGTCACGGTGCACGCGGCCGTGCGCTCCGACGACGAGGTCGTGGTGCTCGGCTGCGGTGGGGTGGGGCTGTCCGCGGTGATGGTCGCCGCGGCGGCCGGTGCGCGCGTCGTCGCCGTCGACCCGTCGCCCGGTGCGCGCGCGGCGGCCCGTGACGCCGGTGCGCACGTGGCCCTCGACCCGGGTGACGACGCCCCGGCGGCCCTCGCGGCGCGGCTCGTCGAGGTGACCGGGGGAGGTGCGCACGCGACGCTCGACGCGCTGGGCAGCCCCGCGACCGCGCAGGCGGGCGTGCTCGCGCTGCGCCGGCGTGGCCGGCACGTGCAGGTGGGGCTGCTGCTGCGCGACGACGCGTGGACGGCGCTGCCGATGGACCGCGTCGTCGCGTGGGAGCTGTCCGTGCACGGCAGCCACGGGATGGCCGCGCACGAGTACCCCGCGATGCTGGCGGCGATCGCGGCGGGGCGGCTCGCGCCGGCGAGCCTCGTGGGCCGCACGATCGGCCTCGACGCGGCCCCCGCCGCGCTCGTGGACCTGGCGACGGCCGGCGCGGCGGGGATGACGGTCGTCGTCCCCTGACCCGCGCAGCGCGCCATGGCGCGCTGCTGCGCCCGCCGGGCGCACGACGTCCCGGGCGGTTTCACCTGAACGAGTGGTGCGTGCCCGCTGACCTGCGGTGATGCGTCCGCGAGGCGACCCCGCGCAGTGATGGACAACGATGTCCATGGTCATCACATGGTTGACCGTCCGATTCGTCCCGGACTAGCGTCGTTCCTGTCCTATTAGTACATAGTCCTTACATATTCGACGAACGGGAGTCGAGATGTCAAGCAGCAGGACGCAGGGAAGAGGGCACGACGCGCCGGGGGTCTGTCGCCCGGTGCGCAGGCGGTCGCTCGTCGCCGCCGTCGCGGCGCTCGCGGTCGTCGTGACCGGCCTGGTGACCGCGCCGGTCGCCAGCGCGGCCGGCGGGGTGACGGTGACGTTCACGTCGCAGGGCGACTGGGGGACCGGCCACCAGGTCGCGGTGACCGTCACCAACACCGGCACCGCGAGCGTGCCGACGTGGTCCGTCGACTTCCGGCTGCCCGCCGGCGTCGCGATCACCAGCGCGTGGGACGCCGACGTCACGCGCACCGGCCAGGACTACCGCGCCGTCAAGAAGGGCTGGGCCGGTGCGCTCGCGCCCGGTGCGTCGCAGAGCTGGGGCTACGTCGCGTCCGGCGGGTACGGCGCCCCCACGGCGTGCAGCGTCAACGGCGGCACGTGCACGGGTGGCACCCCGACGCCCACGTCGAGCCCCACGCCCACGTCGAGCCCCACGACCAGCCCGACGCCCACCACGAGCCCCCGGCCGACGACGAGCCCGACGCCCACCCCCACGACCCCGCCCCCGGGCGGCGGCAAGGTCGTCGGCTACTTCGCCGAGTGGGGCGTCTACGGGCGCAACTACCACGTGAAGGACATCCACACGTCGGGCGCGGCCGACCGCATGACCCACATCCTGTACGCGTTCGGCAACACCACCGGCGGACGCTGCTCGATCGGCGACTCCTACGCCGACTACGAGAAGGCGTACACGGCCGCGGAGTCGGTCGACGGCGTCGCCGACACGTGGGACCAGCCGCTGCGCGGGTCGTTCAACCAGCTGCGCAAGCTCAAGGCGATGCACCCGGGTCTGAAGGTCATCTGGTCGTTCGGCGGGTGGACGTGGTCCGGCGGCTTCACGCAGGCCGCCGCGAACCCCGAGGCGTTCGCGCAGTCCTGCTACGACCTCGTCGAGGACCCGCGCTGGGCCGACGTGTTCGACGGCATCGACGTCGACTGGGAGTACCCCAACGCGTGCGGTCTGACGTGCGACACGTCGGGCCCGCAGGCGTTCGACCGCGTCGTCACCGCGCTGCGCACCAAGTTCGGTGCGAACAACCTGGTCACGGCCGCGATCACGGCCGACGGGTCGTCCGGCGGCAAGATCGACGCAGCCGACTACGCGACCGCCGCGACCAAGCTCGACTGGATCATGCCGATGACCTACGACTACTTCGGTGCGTTCAACCCGCAGGGCCCGACCGCCCCGCACTCGCCGCTGACGTCCTACGCGGGGATCCCGCAGCAGGGCTTCCACGCCGAGGCCGCGGTCGACAAGCTCATCGGCAAGGGCGTCCCGGCGCGCAAGATCCTGCTGGGCGTCGGGTTCTACGGCCGCGGGTGGACGGGTGTCACGCAGGCCGCACCCGGCGGCACCGCGACCGGCGCCGCCCCCGGCACGTACGAGCAGGGCATCGAGGACTACAAGGTCCTCAAGACGCGCTGCCCGTCGACCGGGACCGTCGGCGGCACCGCGTACGCGAGGTGCGGCAACGAGTGGTGGGGCTACGACACGCCCGCCACGATCACGTCGAAGATGACGTGGGCCCGCGGCAAGGGCCTCGGTGGCGCCTTCTTCTGGGAGCTGTCCGGTGACACCGCCGACGGTGAGCTCGTGCGCGCCGTCGCGAACGGGTGGTGACCTGAGCGGCCCGACCTCGACGACGCGCACCCCGGCCGACCGCGGTCGGGGTGCGCGTCGGGGTCGGGTCCGCGCTCGTCCCGGGTCAGGCGGGAGCGTGTCCCCGGGCTGGACTGTGGTTGACGTCACGTCCCGACGTCAGGTAGACCTTGCCGCGGCGACACAACGGCGTGCCGCCGACGCAGGACACGGGCCCGGTTCCTCGGTAGGCCGAGAGCCCGGCGTGCTCGCCGGTTCGTTCAGCGACGGCGGCGAGCACGTGCGGTGTGGGAGCGCGACCACGCCGAGGCTCAGGACCCTCCGCCTGCCACGTGCCGAACCCGAGCACGGGGATCGCGCCGCCGGGGATGGTCAGGGTGGGTGTCGTGAGCTCGGGCATGCGTCCAACCTCGACGACGGCACGAGCGCGCGCAGGTCGGGAGGCGCCGGCCGCCGCGTTCAGGCCGGCGGGGCGGCGAGCGCTTTCTCGAGCGTGAGGAGCAGGCGCGTCACGACGGCGTGCCGGTCCTCGTCGCCCGCGCGGACCGTGGACCACGCGAGGTAGAGCGCCGACCACACGACGCCCAGGGTCCACTCGCCGCTCATGCGCGGGTCGAGCGAGCCGTCGCGCAGCCCGCGCGCGTGGAGCGCGCCCAGTGCGGCGTCGTTCACCTCGTCGTCGGACCAGCGGTCCTCGGGGACCGCGCCGGTGAACAGGACCGTGAGCAGGTCGCCCAGCTCGAGGTACTCCTGGGCGACGCGCAGCAGCGCCGCGAGGGCCGTGTCGTCGTCCAGGCGCGCGCGGACGTGGGCGGCGGCGATGCTCGCGACGGCGTGCGTGCCGACGGCGGCGAGCAGGTCGTCGCGCTCGGGGAAGTAGCGGTGCAGCGTCGTGCGCCCGACGTCGGCGAGCTCCGCGACGCGGCCGAGGGACGCACCGGGGTCGTCGGCGAGCGCGCGCACGGCGGCGTCGACGATCGCCTGCCGCGTCCGGGCGCGTGCCCCCGTCGTCGGGACCGGATCCGGGTTCGCCACGAGCGTGACGGTACACCGAGATATCAGACGGGAGATGTATTGACCGGAGTGGAACAGCAATGTTCCACTCGACCCATGAGCGACGCCGCGCCCCCCGCCTCGACCTCGCCCCCCGACCCGACGACGTCCGCGACCGGCGGTCGCGAGCGTCTGCGCATCCTGTTCGACCTCGTCCGCCCGCACCGGCGCACGCTGGCCGTCGGCCTCCTGCTCGGGCTCGCGGGCACCGGGCTCGGCCTCGCGACCCCGATGGTGACCAAGTGGGTGCTCGACACGCTCGGCACCGACGAGTCCCTCGCGCGGCCCGTCACGTGGCTGCTCGTGCTGTTCGTCGTGGGCACCGTCGTCGGGTACGTGCAGTGGGTGCTCATGGGCACGCTCGCCGAGCGGATCGTGCTCGACGCGCGCGAGTCGCTCGTGCGGCGCTACCTGCGCGCGACGGTCGCCGCGATCACCGGCCGGCCCACGGGCGAGCTCGTCACCCGCGTCACGTCCGACACCGTGCTGCTGCGCGAGGCGACGTCGTCGAGCCTCGTCGGGCTCGTCAACGGCGTCGTCGCGCTCATCGGGACGCTCGTCCTCATGGGGGTGCTGGACCGGGTGCTGCTGGGCACGACCATCGCAGCGATCGTCGTCGTGGGGGCCGTCATGGCCGTGCTCCTGCCCGGGATCGGCGCCGCCGAGAAGGCGTCGCAGGAGGCGCTCGGGACGCTCGGCGGCACGCTCGAGGGATCGCTGCGGGCCGTCCGGACCGTCAAGTCGAGCCGCGCCGAGGCGCGCCAGGGCGGCACCGTCCTCGCCGCCGCGCGTGAGGCCCGCGACCACGCGGTGCGCGCCGTCCGGACCACGGCGCTCGCGTGGACGGTGTCGTGGGGCGGCATCCAGCTCGCCATCATCGTCATCCTCGGCCTGGGCGCGTGGCGCGTCGGCCAGGGCGAGCTCGCGGTGTCGAGCCTCGTCGCGTTCCTGCTCTACGCGTTCAACATCGTCGGGCCCATCACCGAGCTCACGCAGGCGATGACGCAGCTGCAGTCCGGGATCGCGGCGGCCGCGCGCATCAGCGAGGTCGCGGCCATGGACGTCGAGCCGGACGCGCCGACGGCGTCGCCCGCCGGGAGCGTGACGGGCGACGGCCCGCCCGACGGCCCGGTGATCGAGCTGCGGGGCGTGACCGCCGGCTACGGCCCCGGTCTGCCGCCCGCGGTGCGCGACCTGTCGCTGACCGTCCCGCGGCGCGGGCACACCGCGCTCGTCGGACCGTCCGGTGCGGGCAAGACGACCGTGTTCTCGCTGCTCCTGCGCTTCCTCGAGCCGCAGTCCGGCCAGCTGCTCCTCGACGGGCAGCCGTACGCCGGGTGGAGCCACGCCGACGTGCGGGCCCGCTTCGCGTACGTCGAGCAGGAGACGCCCGTCGTGCCCGGCACGATCCGCGACAACCTGCTGTTCAGCAACCCGGACGCGACCGACGACGAGCTGACGGCGGCGCTCGCGGCCGTGCGGCTCGACGGTGCGTTCGACGCGCTGCCCGACGGGCTGGGCACGCGCCTGTCGGAGACGTCGGTGTCCGGCGGGCAGCGGCAGCGCATCGCGCTCGCCCGCGCGCTGCTGTGCCGCCCGCAGGTGATGCTGCTCGACGAGGCGACCGCGCAGGTCGACGGCCTCACCGAGGCCGCCGTGCACGACGCGATCCGCGCCATGGCCACGACCGGCGCGGTCGTCACCGTGGCGCACCGCCTCTGTCGACGGTGGTCGACGCCGACACGATCCTCGTGCTCGAGGACGGGCAGGTCCGGGCACGCGGCACGCACGCCGAGCTGCTCGTGTCGGACCAGCTGTACCGCGAGCTCGTCGAGGCGCTGCGGATCGCCGACGTGCCGGCCGAGGTCGACGCGGGCTGAGACCCGCGCCGCGGCGGGCGGGGCCTCGGCCCGCCGTACGCGACGAGCCGCGTCGAGACCCTCGCCGTCAGCCGGCGTGCCCGACGGCGTCGATCGTCACGACCGTCGAGCAGGCCGCCGCGACCTCGGCGTCGTGCGTCGCGACGACCACGGCGCAGCCGCCCTTGGCCAGCTCGCGCAGCGACTCGACGACCATGCGGCCGTTGTCGGCGTCGAGGGACCCGGTCGGCTCGTCGGCGAGCACCACGCGGGGCTCGCGCACCAGGAGCCGGGCGAGCGCCACGCGCTGCTGCTCGCCGCCGCTGAGCCGGTAGACCGGCTCGCCGCCACGTCCGCCGAGCCCCACCTGCTCGAGCGCGTCCTCGAGCGCCGCACGTGAGGCGCGCCGTGCACCGCCGACCGCGATCTCGAGGTTCGCCCGCACGGACGCGTTCTCCACCAGCGCGTAGCTCTGGAACAGGTAGCCGAGGCGGTCGCGCCGGAACCGGCGGGCGCCTCCGGCGCGCAGGCGCGTGATGTCACGGCCCTCGACCTCGATCCGCCCCGACGTCACCGGCTCGAGCAGCCCGATGCAGTTGAGCAGCGTCGACTTGCCCGAGCCGCTGGGGCCGGTGAGCGCGACCATGTCGCCCTCCGACGCGGTGAAGGACAGGTCCTGCCAGAGCGTGCGCGGACCGAAGGACTTGGTGAGACGGTCGACGACGAGCACCGGTCGGCCTCCTGGGGTCGTGACGTCGGACGGTGGCACGGCTCAGGCCTCCGCGGATCGGGTGCGGACGAGGCGGCGCGTGAGCACCGCGAGCGTCACGACGACGAAGGTCGCGTTGAGCGCCGCCCACGTCGACGTGAGCACGGGCTGCAGACCGCCCAGGGCGAGCGCCACCCCCTCGTGCTCCGGGCCGCCGCCCGGACGCGTCGCCAGCAGGGCCGTGGTCGCCCACACCGACCCGCCGACGACGGCCACGAGGAGCGCCACCTCGACCGCGAGCAGCCAGGGGTGGGTCCGCACGAACGACCAGCCGTGCACGTAGGTCACGAACAGGCGCTGTGCGTGGCTGCGGGTGTACACCTGCCCGAGCCCGACCGCGGTGGCCAGCAGCACGAGCAGCGCCGCGCCGACGTTGGCCAGGTGGACGCGCAGGTCGCGCACGACCTGCGCGTACACGTCGACGGCCTCCTGCCGCGCGGGGCGGAAGCTCGTGACGAACCCGGCGAGCCCGGCGGCCTGCGCGGCCTGCACCGCGCGCTCGGGCTCCAGCACGAGCACGCCGCCCTGGCTGGCCCACGCCATGTAGTCGTCCGGCCGCACCGCGCCGGAGGTCGCGTCGACGACGACCACGACGGGTCCCGTGAGCACCGGTCGTTCCTGCGTGCCGCGCTGCGTGCCGTAGGCGAACAGCTCGGCGTCCGCCGGGAGCGCACCGGTCTCGACGGTCGGCTCGCCGGGTCCCGGGCCGCCGCGCGCCCACGCGGCGACGGACCGGGCGATCGTCTCCCGCTCGGCGGCCCGGTCCTCGGGGACCAGGACGAGGACGGCACCCGGCGACGGTCCCGTCACCGGTGTCCCGGCGGACGTCCTGACGTCCTGCTGCGCCAGGTAGATGCTGTTGACGAGCAGCACCTCGCCGCGCGCGCCCGGGGCGAGCAGCTCGAGGCGGTCCTGCACGGCGAGCACCATGCGGCCCGCGCCCTCCTCGGCGACGAGCCACTGCCCGGTGGTCGTGGTGAGGCGGTCGGTCTCCTCCGGCGAGAACACCGGCGCGAAGGACAGGAAGGCGGCGTCGCCGGCGGTCGCCCAGCCATCGAGCGCCGCGCGTCGCTCGACGACGTCGGCGCCGGCGACCGTCGCCGTCACGGACGCGGCGACGGCGAGGACCAGCGCCGGCACCCGGACCAGGTAGACGGCGGCGGTCGTGCCCTGCGCCGGCAACCTGCCCTTGAGCGCCTCGAGCACCGGCAGGCGGCCCGTGAGACCGATCGCCGCGACGTGCGCGGCCAGGACGACGAGCAGCAGGCCGGCGGCGGTGGCGCCGGCGACCGCGGCGTACGCCCGCCACTGGTTCAGGCCGTTCCACGCCCACAGCGCGCCACCCACGAGCGCCCCGAGGACGACGACGGCGACGAGCGTGACGCGGGCGACGTCCCGCAGGTCCCGGACGACCAGGGTGGCCCCGGACGCGCCGTGCAGGCGCTGCACCGCGTACGACTTGACGCTGCTGAGCACGCCGGCCGCGACGACGACCACGACGAGCAGCGTGACGACCAGCAGCCCCGTCCCCAGGGGCTGCGTCCAGACCCACTGCGCGATCGCCCCCGGGGCGTAGTAGGCGCGCGTCTCGACGTCGTACCCGAGGTCGCGCAGCGCCGTGCGGAGCGCGTCGCGCCCGTCGGCCCCGCCGAAGACGACGTAGTAGCCGCGCGGGTCGACGTGACCGAGGTCCCCGACGTCGTGCACGTCGGTGCGGCCCTGCGGCCCGAACGCCGGGTAGCCGCGCTCGAGCCAGCCGGCCGGGACCCCGTCGGGCCGGCCCACCGCGAGGTACAGGTGGCGCCGGTCGCCCGGTGCGAGCAGGTCGTCGACGAGCCGGGCGACGTCCACCCGGTGCGAGCGCGCGACGTCCTGGACCGCGGCGACGGCCGGCGCCGCACCGGCACCGGACTGCCCGGAGACGAGCACGACGTGGTCCGCGCCCAGGACGCCGGACTCCTCGAGCCCGCGGACGACGAGGAAGGCCGCGGCGGCGGAGTACAGCAGCACCAGCACGTACGCCAGACGGGTACCCCGGTGCGTCATGGCACGTCCCCCCGGTCGCAGGTGTCGGGGCCGGCCGCGGGTGCGGCGGCCGGCCCCGACCTGGTCACACGCTCGCGATCAGCAGTAGTGCCAGTACGCCTGGTCCATGCGGAACGGGTTGCTGTCCCACGCGGACGCCTTCGACCAGACCCCCCCGTCACGGCAGGCCGAGCGGACGAGCCCCCTGTCGCCCGTCACCGACGACGCGTGCGTGGTGGTCGGGTGCAGGTAGTTGGACCAGTTGTTGCTCGGGATCAGGCTCGGGCCGCCGTAGTGCCAGGTGCCGCCCCCCGCGGACGTGATGGCGGCGAACGCCGCCGTCCCGCCGCTGACCGCGATGCCCAGGCTGAGCGCGACGGCCAGGACTGCCCTGCGCGTGCGCGACGGACCGCGTGTCGTGCCGAGTGCTGCCATTGGTTCCCCCCAGTGACGTGCCGACCGTGACCGGCAGTGGAGTCCCGGACCAGGCGGTGCCGGGACGTGGGTCCCCGGGTGGCTCGACGCCGCCGACCGGCAGCGGAGGTGCACAGCCGACAAGGCTGTCGCGCAACGATGCGCAGCCCCCCGGCTCCTGTCACGCCCCCTGTGACGGTGCGGCGGTGATGCGACCTGAGTCGAGAACCGGTCGACCCGCCTTCGCCAAAGTAGGGCACTCCGGGCGCGTGGTCAAAAGGTCGGACCGCCGCGCCGCGGTCACACCTCGGCGCCCGGCCCGGTGCGGCCCGGGGTCGCGGTCAGGCGCTGACCGGGATGGCCGGTCAGGCCCAGCTCGTCGGCGAGGTACATGAACGCCATGGCGTACGGCTGCCCGTCGATCTCGCGGCGGACCCGGTCCCAGTCGATCTGCTCGCGCAGCGCGCGTGCCATGGGCAGCAGCCACGTGAAGTCGCAGTAGTGCTCGCCGAGCACGCGCATCTTCGCCGAGATGATGTCCGTCGCCGGCAGCACGGGCATGCGGACGGCCAGCACCTCGAGCTGGTCCGCGTGCGCGAGGTGCTCGCGTGTCACGGGCTCGCCGACCATGCGGAAGATGACGTCGACGAGCTGGCCGTGGTGGTAGGCCTTGAACAGCCAGTTCTCGGCGGGCTGCTGCACGTCCAGGCCCGCGGCGGTGAGGGCCGCGCGGGCCGCGTCGACGTCGTCCTCGGCGACCGCGAAGTCGGCGTCGTGGCTCGGTTCGGGTGCGCCGCGCGCCCAGGCGGCGTAGCCGCCGACGAGGGCGAAGGGGATCTCCGCGTCGATCAGGGCGACGGCGGTCCGGCGCAGACCGTCCTGCAGGGCGGCACGGTCGTCGGGGGTCGCGGCGCCGGTCGGGACGGGCAGCGGTGCGGGCGCGGCCCCGGTGAGCAGGGGCGGTGCCGTGGGTGCGGGCGACGACCCGGGCACGGGGTCGCTCGGCGGTGTCGTCGGGCTCGGGGGCATGCACGGTGTCTACACCGGCCCGCGTGCGCCCGCGCGCCGAACCTGCCCGCCGTGCAGGCCCCGTGCGGTGCGGTGAGAATCGCAGGGTGCGGCTCGCGACCTTCAACATCCTGCACGGGCGCTCGCTCGTGGACGGGCGGGTCGACCTCGACCGGTTCGCCGACGCCGTGCGACGACTCGACGCGGACGTCCTCGCGCTGCAGGAGGTCGACCGTGCGCAGACCCGCTCGCACGGCGCCGACCTCACGGCCGTCGCGGCCGACGCGATGGGCGCACCGCACCACCGGTTCGTCGCGACCCTGCACGGCGAGCCCGGGCTCTGGGTCGCCGGCACGGGCGAGGAGCAGCCCGACACGGCCGCGTACGGCATCGCGCTGCTGTCGCGGCGGCCGGTGCACGCGTGGCACGTCCTGACCCTGCCGACGCTGCGGCGGCGTGCCCCCGTGCGCTTCCCGGGGCAGCGCTGGCCGGCGTTCGTGCGCGACGAGCCCCGCACGGCCCTCGCCGCGGTGGTGGACGACGACGGGGGCGCGCCGCTGACCGTCGTCGGGACGCACCTGACGTTCATCCCCGGCTGGAACGTGCGCCAGCTGCGCCACCTCGTGCGCGTGACGCGGACGCTGCCCGGCCCGCGGGTCGTCATGGGGGACCTCAACCTCGCCGGTGAGCAGCCCGCGCGCCTGTCGGGGCTGCGCTCGCTGGTGCACGCCGCGACGTTCCCGGTGGCCGACCCGGTGCGTCAGCTCGACCACGTCCTGGCGGGGCCGGGTGTGCACGCGGCCGGACCGGGCGAGTCCCTCGACCTGGGCCTGTCGGACCACCGCGCGCTCGTCGTCGACGTCACCCGCTGACCCGTCGGCCGGACCCCCACCCACCAAGACCGACGCCGACCGGAACCCGGCTCACCGCAACGGGTCCCGGTCGGTGACCGGTGTTCCGGTCGGCGGGGTGGCGTCGACCGGAACCTGGCTCACCGTGACGGGTCCCGGTGGGTGACCGGTGTTCCGGTGGGCGGGGTGGGGTGGCGTCGACGGGAACCTGGCTCACCGTGACGGGTCCCGGTGGGTGACCGGTGTTCCGGTGGGCGAGGGCGGGGCGGCGGTCGCGGGAGTCGGGTCCGGGTGGCCGTCGGGCTGTTCCGGGCTCGTCGGGCTCGTCGGGTGCGGAGCGTAGGGGTGGGGGCGGGACGGTGCAGCGTGGGTGGTCCGCGTGTCGGGATCCGTCTCGCACCCCGGGCGAGCGTTTGCGTCCGTGCGCGACGCGGGTCACGGTGGAGCGTCCGACGGCGTCGGACCGGGGCACGACGTCCCGCCGGTCGGTGCGACCTCTCCCGCGCCGGTGCAGCGGGGCCGCGCGTCCCGGCCGACGTCCCCAGGCCACCGGAGAGGAGCACCCGTGCTCACCCTGACCGACAACGCCCGTACCGCCGTCGAGACCCTCACGAGCCGCGCCGGGCTGCCCGACGAGGGCGGCCTGCGCATCGCCGAGCAGGACGAGGGGACCTTCGAGCTCGCGCTCGTGGCCGCCCCGGCCCCGGACGACGACGTCGTCGCGGACGGCGACGCCCGCGTCTACGTCGACCCGCGCACGTCGCAGACCCTCGCCGACCAGCAGCTCGACGTCTCGACGACCGACGCCGGGGCCACGTTCACGCTGACGCACCAGTGACGGCCCGCTGACGTCCCCCGCGGCCCGGGGGAGGCGCGCCGTCGCACGCACGAGGGGCCGGTCACCGCACGGTGACCGGCCCCTGGTCGTCCGCCCCGCTCAGGCGCCGCCGAGCAGGTCCTCGAACGAGGGCACGGCGTCGTACAGGCCGCCCCGGGCGTGCGGCTCGCGCGCCGCGACGCGCACCGCGAGCTCGCCCGCGGCGCGGCGGATGCGCTCCGGCAGCGGCTTGACCTGGTCGCTGCCCGCCTCCGCCCAGTCGTCGGTCGCGGCGAACACGGAGGTGGGGACGGCGTCGGCGTGCAGGTACGCGAACAGCGGGCGCAGCGCGTGGTCGAGCGCGAGCGAGTGGCGTGACGTGCCGCCGGTCGCGCCGAGCAGCACGGGTGTCCCGCTGAGGGTGTCCGGCTCGAGGACGTCGATGAACGACTTGAACAGCCCGGCGTACGACGCGGCGTAGACGGGTGAGACGGCGATGACGCCGTCGGCCTCCGCCAGGGCGCTCTGCGCGGCGGCGAGGTCGGGGCGCGCGTAGCCGGTGAGCGTCATGTCGACGACGTCGTGCGCGAGGCCGCGCAGGTCGATCACCTCGACGACCGTGTCGACGCCCCGGGCGGTGAGCTCCGCGACGGTCGCCTCGGCGAGGCGGTCGGCCAGCATGCGCGTCGACGAGGGCTGCGACAGCCCGCCGGAGACGACGACGATCGAACGGGACGGCACGGGGTCCTCCTGGTCCACGTCAGCGGGCATTGACGGCGTCGGCGGCGTCGAGGTCGTCCTCGGCCGCCTTGCCGGTCCAGTGGTCGGCGGGTGCGACCTGCTGGGCGTGCACCTGCCCGGCGGCGCGGGCGGCGGCGACGCGCTCGGCGTGCGTCGGCGGGCCGGCGGGCACGTCGGCGGGGCGGCGGGCCTCGGCCTCCTTGCGCAGCACGGGCACGACGTCCTCGGCGAGGATGTCGATCTGCTCCAGGACGGTCTTGAGCGGCAGGCCGGCGTGGTCCACGAGGAAGAGCTGGCGCTGGTAGTGGCCGACCTGCTCCCAGAAGGCGCCGTACCGGTCGACGACCTGCTGCGGGCTGCCGACGGTCAGCGGAGTCTCGCGCGTGAAGTCCTCCATCGACGGGCCGTGCCCGTACACGGGGGCGTTGTCGAAGTACGGGCGGAACTCGTCCCACGCGTCCTGCGAGTTCTTGCGCATGAAGACCTGCCCGCCGAGCCCGACGATCGCCTGGTCGGCGCGGCCGTGGCCGTGGTGCTCGTAGCGCTGCCGGTAGAAGCGCACCATCTGCGCGGTGTGCTCCATGGGCCAGAAGATCGCGTTGTGCAGGAACCCGTCGCCGTAGTACGCGGCCTGCTCGGCGATCTCGGGGGAGCGGATCGACCCGTGCCACACGAACGGTGCGACGCCGTCGAGCGGACGCGGCGTGGACGTGAAGCCCTGCAGCGGGGTGCGGAACTTGCCGGACCAGTCGACGACGTCCTCGTCCCACAGCCGGCGCAGCAGCGCGTAGTTCTCGACGGCCAGCGCGATGCCCTGGCGGATGTCCTTGCCGAACCACGGGTAGACGGGGCCGGTGTTGCCGCGGCCCATCATGAGGTCCATGCGCCCGTCGGAGATCACCTGGAGCATCGCGTACTCCTCGGCGAGGCGGACGGGGTCGTTGGTGGTGATGAGCGTGGTCGCGGTCGACAGCACGATGTTCTTGGTGCGGCCCGCGAGGTAGCCGAGCATCGTCGTGGGCGACGACGGCACGAACGGCGGGTTGTGGTGCTCGCCGGTGGCGAAGACGTCGAGGCCGGCCTGGTCGGCGTGCTCGGCGATCGTGAGCATGGCGCGCACGCGCTCGGTGTCGTCGGGGGTCCGGCCGGTGGTGGGGTCGGTCGTCACGTCGCCGACGGAGAAGATCCCGAACTGCATGGTCCACCTCGTTCGTCAAGGTCTATGCGTTTGCATCGATCAGTGGGCTCAACGGGGGACGGCGCGCGGGTATTCCGCTGCCGGGCGTGCGTGGGGACGTGCGGCAGCCCACGACGGGCTCGAGGCCCCGGCCGACGACGGCTACGGGGTCTCGGATGGCCGCGGGACCGGGAACTCGGGCGTCGTCGACACCGTCGTCGTCGCCTGCGTCGTGTCCGTGAGCAGGGCGTTCGTGGCGCCGACGGGCGGTGCGAGCAGCAGCAGCGCGACGATCGCCAGCAGCAGGACCAGCCGCCCCCACGTGCCGCGGTCCTCCCGCGCACGGCGCGACCGCGCGTCAGTCCAGGAGGAGCGCATCGACCCTCCTGTCGTCCCGCGTGCGCCGCACCCGCCGTGCGCGACGACGCGCCTCGGCCACCGAGAGCAGCTCGAGCGCCGCGAGGGCCACCAGCGGGGGGACGAGCATCACCGCGCGTCCCTGCGCCGACGTCGCCCACGTCAGCACCGCACCCCAGCCGTGGTGCGCGCGGAGGAACACGCCCTGCACGCGCTCGACCGGCGTCGCGTTCGGGTCCGGGCTGGGGTTCGCGTCGCCCTGCGTGCGGATGTACGGCTGCATGACCGGTGCGCCGTCCTCCCCCAGGACCGGCTCCATGCGGCCCGTCCCGTCGCCGACGTCCCGCATGGCCGGCAGGCTGTGCAGCGACACGATGCGGTGCGTCACTAGGGCCGTCGAGCCGACGGGCTGGAACGTCACGACGAGGTCCGGCTTCAGCTCCGACGCGTCCGTCACGGACCGCAGCACCACGACGTCGCCCGCGACGAACTGCGGCGCCATCGACCCCGACGTCACGATGAGCAGCCGCTGCCCCTGGACCTGGAACCACAGCGGCGTGGCGAGCGACACCAGGTACGCGCCGACCCCCACCGCGACGACCGTCCACAGCGTCGCGCTCGTCGCGCGGCGCCACCACGGGGTGCGGGGGCGCACCACCGGACGCGGCGCCCGGCGGTCGACGAGAGGAGGGCTGCTCGGCTGCACCACGAGGTCGTCAGTTGTTGACCGTCTGCTCGGAGTCGAACCGGAACGTCAGCTCGGCGGCCGTGTTCTGGAACGTGTTGTCGGCGGCGAGGGCCATGTCCACGCGCACGCACAGCGTCTCGGTGCCCGTGACTCCCGCGAGCACCCGGTCGCCCTGCTGCGCGCCCGTCAACGGGTCCCCGACGATCGCGGTGACGTCCGACGGCAGGCCGAACTCGGTGCCCACGAGCGTCTGCGTGTCGCCCAGCACGGGCGGCGCCGTCTCGACGCTCGTGACCGTGCACGTCGCGTCCGCCAGGACGCGGGCGCGGAGCTGGTCACGCAGGTCGCCCGTCCCTGCCGTGCCGGCCGTCGGGACGGCCGTGGCGGCCGACACGCTCACCGCGTAGCGCAGCTCGAGCGACCCGGTGTTGCTCAGCGTGATCGGTGCGACGACCGTGCCGCCCGGTGCGAGGCCGCCGACGGGCATCATGAACTGCGCGCCGTCGGCACCCAGCACGACCGTGCCCGTGCTGATCGTCCCGGCCAGCGAGTCCTGGTCGGTGAAGAGCGCGGACGTCGTCAGCGAGGCCACGCCCGCGGCCGCGAGCACGAGGATCGAGCCGGTCGCCCACGCGCGCCGCCGCCGGGCGACGTCCTGCCGCGACGGCTCGGGGTCGATCATCTTCTCGAGCAGCTCGTCCATCATCTCGGCCGGTCTCCCTCTGCGCTGCACAGCGTCGCGTCTCCCACCGACCCCACGCACGCGCGCGGGCCGAGGGCGCACGACGCCCTCATCGGAGAGTGTCGGCCTCGCGCTCACGCACCTTGAGGTCCGGCCCCTGAGTTCACTCGATCGGGTGAGCCCAGGGCGCCGCTGGGAGGGTGAACCGCCGATGCGGGGGCCGGACGCGCCCACAGGAAGCCCTGCGCGCGGTCCACGCCGAGCCCGGCCAGCGTGCGGGCCGTCTCCTCGTCCTCGACGCCCTCGGCGACGACCCGCAACCCGAACGAGTGCGCGAGGTCCACCATTGCCTGCACGACGACCTCCGACCCCGCGCGGCCGCCCTCGGCGAGGTCCGCGACGAACAGCCGGTCGATCTTCAGCTCGTCCACCGGCAGGTCCCGCAGCTGCGAGATCGAGGTCGTCCCCGTGCCGAAGTCGTCGATCGCGACGCTCACGCCCAGGGCGCCCAGCCGCTCGAGCACCGGCACGACGCGCGACGGGTCCGCGACCAGCGCCGTCTCGGTGATCTCGACCGCCAGCAGCGACGGCTCGACGCCGTGCTCCGCGAGCAGCGCCTCGATCAGGTCGACCACCATCGGGTTCGCGACGTCGTGCGCCGACAGGTTCACCGCGACGGGCACGGCCGTGTGGTCCGCGCTCCAGCGCGCGAGCTGGCGCACGGTCTCCTCGAGCGCGAACGCGGTCACGCGGTGGATGAGACCCGACTGCTCGGCCAGGGGCACGAACACGCCCGGCGCCAGCAGCCCGCGTGTCGGGTGCCGCCACCGGATGAGCGCCTCGAGGCCGACCGTGCGCTGCGACGCGAGCTCGATCTTGGGCTGGTAGTGCATCTCGAGCTGCGAGACCTCGTCGGGGTCGGTGCGGGCCTCGAGGGCCTGGTGCAGCTCGCCCAGCAGCACCAGGCGTGCGGGGGACGAGTCGTCGGCGTCGGGGGAGTAGACGCTCACGCCCGCGCGGTGGTGCTTGGCCGCGTACATCGCGATGTCGGCGGTGCGCATGAGCGCCGACGCGTCGGCCGCGTGGTCCGGCAGGCACGCCACGCCGATCGACGTCTCGACGTGCAGCGCGATGTCGCTCAGCTCGAACGGCCGGCTGAACAGGCCGCGCACGCGGCGGGCCAGGCGCTCGGCGTTGGCCACCGTCCGCACGTCGGGCAGCAGGATCGCGAACTCGTCGCCGCCGAGGCGCGCGACCACGTCGTCGTCGCGCAGCGCGTGCCGCAGGCGCTCGGCGACCTGCTGCAGCAGCTCGTCGCCGTGGTCGTGACCGAGCGTGTCGTTGATGTCCTTGAAGCGGTCGATGTCCAGCAGGATCAGGCCGACGCGCGCACCGCCGTCCGCGACCTGGTCGATGGCGCGCTGCATCTGGTCGGCGAGCAGCCGGCGGTTCGGCAGGCCCGTCAGGGAGTCGAGCAGCGCGAGGCGCGCGTTCTCCAGCGCGGTCGCGCGCAGCCGGCGCGACGTGGTGTGCACGATCTGGAACAGCAGCAGCCACAGCACCACGAGGCTGCCGGCCACGACGAGCGTCACCGTGCGGGTCGTCGCCCGCAGCGTCTGCTGCGTCGCCGTGCGGTCGAGCATGACCTCGGCGGCGCCGATCACCGTGTCGCGGCCGACGCCCTCCTGCGCGTTCGGGGTGGCGGTGTCGCCCAGCAGCACCGGGACGTACACGTCGAGGACCGTGCGCTCGTCGGCCGAGCCGCCGCCCGCGCGGACGTCCGGCTGGACCACCGCGTCGGGCTGCCCCGTCCGCATGGCGCGGGCCAGGCGCTCGGCGTGCGGCAGGCCGGTCGCCGCCGCGTCGGACGAGTACATGAGGCGGCCGTCGGTGCTCCACAGCCGCAGCTCGACGAGCTCGTCGTCGAAACCCCGTGTGGCCGTCGTCACCGCGACGTGCTCGTCGGCCGACATCACGCCCGTCACGAACGCCGTCGAGGGGACCACCCCCGCCGCGTACACCGCGACGCGCGCCGCCGACCCCGTGCCGTCGCGCACGGCCTGGCCGCGCATCTGCGACGACGTCACCAGGACCAGGGCCACGCCGAGCAGGGTCATGCCGACGAGACTCACGACCGCGAACCGGCGGGTGGGGCTCGAACGACGGCGACCAGCTGGCACGTGCACCTCGCGGCTCAGGGGGACCCCTGACGGGAACCTCCCGATCAGCGTATGTCGTCACGCGTGCGCCGTGCAGGAGCCCCGCTGGACGAGCGTCCGCCTGGCACCGGGAACGCCGGGTGAATGTCGTGTGTTGAGTCCGACGGCGCCGCCACGAGGGCCGCGCCGCGAAGGAGGCACCGTGACCGATCCCGTGACCTACCCCGTGACCAAGACCGACGCGCAGTGGGAGCTCGAGCTCGAGCCGCAGGAGTTCGCCGTGCTGCGCCGCGCCGGGACCGAGCGCGCGTGGACCGGTGCGCTGCTCGACGAGCACCGCGAGGGCGTCTACCGCTGCCGCGCGTGCGGCAACGAGCTGTTCCGCTCGGACACCAAGTTCGACTCGCACTGCGGGTGGCCGAGCTTCTTCTCGCCGCTGGCCGGCGACCGGGTCGAGCTGCTCGCCGACACGAGCCTCGGCATGGTGCGCACCGAGGTCCGCTGCGCGCGCTGCGGGTCCCATCTGGGGCACGTCTTCGACGACGCGCCGCAGACCCCGACGGGCGACCGGTTCTGCATGAACTCCGTGAGCCTGACCTTCGAGCCGGCGGCCGGGGACGGTGCGTCACCCGGAGGTGAGCAGCCCGTCGAGGGCTGAGGTCCGAGCGGGTGACGACACGCCGCGACACGCCGCTGGTCGGCGAACTCCCCCGTGGACGGGGCTGAAGTCGGTGGGCCGTCGTGCCGATAATGCGGACGTGGACGAAGTCCTGACTGTTCGGCGATGGCGGCGATACGGTGCCGACCGTCTCTACGTCACGCACGAGACCGGTGCGCGCGTGGGATCCGTCGACCTGCAGTCCGGCGAGGTCGCCGCCGACGACCCCGTCCTGGAGGCCCGCGTCCGCCGCGCCGCGCAGGCGTACCTGCGCTCCGACGTCCCCGAGCTGGTCCTGCCGGTCACGTCCGAGCTCGCGTCGATCGACGCGCTCGAGGGGGCCGGGCGCGAGGCGTGGCTCGGCGAGGACGACGACCACCGGCGCGGTGAGCGCGGCAGCCCCGTGCGGGTGCGGCTCGACCGCCTCGCCGACGACGGCTGGCAGGCGGTGCACGACGTCCCGCTCGGACGCCAGGGGACGGTCCTCGAGCACCTGCTGGTCGGCCCGGGCGGCATCTTCACGATCGCCGAGCGCCGGCACCCCGGCAGCCACGTGCGTGCCGCGTCGCGCACGATCCACGTCGACGGGCGTGCCGTGCCGTACCTGCGCGACGCGCGCCTCGAGGCCGCACGCGTGCAAGGGCTGCTGCAGTCCGCCGGCTGCTCGGGCGCCGGTGTGCGGCCCGTGCTGGTGGTCACGGGCGACCTCGAGCGCGACGTGCAGGACCCGCCGCAGGACTCGCTCGTGATCGCGCGCCACGAGGTGCCGAACGTCTTCCGCCGCCTGCCGGAACGGCTGGACCCCGCGCGGGTGTCGGCGATCGCGCAGGTGGCGCGCCGCCGCGCCACCTGGGCGCGCTGAACCGCCCGCGACCCGGGCTGCGCGAGGATGAGGGCATGAGCGACGACCCCGTGCTGCGCGTCGAGCGGGAGCTCGGGCTGTTCATGCGCCGGGCGAGGGCGGCGTCGGCGGGCCTGGCCCGCACGATCCACCCCGACCTCGACGCGTCGGCGTACCTGCTGCTCGCGACCGTGGCCCGCACGCCGGGCACCCGCACGAGCGACCTGGCCGACCTGCTCGGCGTGGGCCGCGGGACGATGTCGCGGCAGGTGACCCGCCTCGAGCGCCTGGGCCTGCTCGCGCGCACACCCGACCCGCACGACTCGCGCAGCCAGCCGCTCGCGCTCACGCCCGAGGGGGAGCGTCGGTTCACGCACGCCCGCACGGGCCGCCAGGAGTACATGCGCCGGTCGCTCGAGGCGTGGCGGGCCGAGGAGCTGCTGCAGCTCGCCGACCTGCTCGCCCGGCTCAACGAGGACCTGGTGCGCGACTCGGAACGGCCCGCCGACGAGGGCTGAGCCCCGGCCGGCGGGCCGTCGGTGCGGCGACGGTCCCCGCCGCGTCGTCGTGCCCGCGCGTCAGGACGCGACGACGGGCTCCGCACGCTCGACCGGCGTCGCACGCTCGTCCGGTTCTGCGCGCTCGTCCGGTTCCGCCTGAGCAGCGGCGCGCCGCTGCTCGACGCCCGAGGCCCGCCCGAGCGGCACCTCGCGCAGCGCGAGCACCGCGACGAGCGCCAGCAGGGCGATGGGTGCGCCGACGAGGAACAGCTCGGCGACCCCGAGGCCGAACGCGTGCTCGACGACACCGCGCACCGGACCGGGCAGGGTCGCCAGGTCGGGCAGCGAGCTCGTGCCGCCGGTGCCCATGGCGGACGGGTCGACGCCGATCTCGGCGAGCCCGTCGACGAGCAGGTGCGAGACCCGGTTCGACAGCAGCGCGCCGAGCGCCGAGACGCCGATCGCACCGCCGAGCGTGCGGAAGAACGCGACCGTCGCGGTGCCGGCACCCATGTCGGTGATCGGCAGCGTGTTCTGCGTCGCGAGGACCAGGTTCTGCATGAGCATGCCGACTCCCGAGCCGACGACCAGCATGTACAGGCCGACGAGCGTGAAGCTCGTCGTCTCGTCGATGGTGCCCATGAGGGCCAGGCCCGCGGTCAGCAGGACCGCGCCGGCGACCATGATCCTCTTGTAGCGGCCGCTCGCGGAGATGGCCCGGCCGGACAGCGTCGAGGCGAGGAACGTGCCGACGACCATGGGGATCGTCAGCAGGCCCGACTGGGTCGGGGTCTTGCCGCGCGCGAGCTGCATGTACTGGCTGAGGAACACCTGGGTCCCGAACAGCGCGATGCCGACGGCGACCGACGCGAGCACCGTGAGGACCACGGTGCGGTTGCGGAACAGGTGCAGCGGGATGATCGGCTCGGCCGCACGCGACTCGACCCAGACGACCGCGACGACGCCCAGCGCCGAGGCGCCGACCATCACGGCGGTCTGCCACGACAGCCAGTCGAACGACGAGCCGGCGAACGTGACCCACAGCAGGAGCGTCGCGATGGACGCCGAGAGCAGGATCGCCCCGGCCCAGTCGATGCGGACGCGGCGGCGCGCGAAGACGGGCAGGTGCAGCGTGCGCTGCAGCACGACGATCGCGGCGACGGCGAACGGCAGCCCGACGAAGAAGTTCCAGCGCCACCCCGCGGTGTCGGTGATGACGCCGCCGAGCAGCGGGCCGCCGACCATGCCGACGGCCATGACGGCGCCCATGAGGCCCATGTACCGGCCGCGCTCGCGCGGGCTGATGATGTCGGCGATGAGCACGGTGCCCAGGGCTGTGAGGCCGCCGGCGCCGATGCCCTGCAGCGCGCGCATGCCGATGAGCATCTCGGTGGTGTGCGACAGCCCGGCCAGGGCGGACGAGATCACGGAGACCGCCAGCGCGAGCTGGATGAGGAGCTTGCGGTCGACGAGGTCGGCGAGCTTGCCCCAGATGGGCGTCGACACGGTGGTCGTCAGGAGCGTCGCGGTGACGACCCAGGTGAACGCCGACTGGCTGCCGCCGAGGTCGGTGATGATGCGGGGCAGGGACGTCGAGACGACGCTCGTCGCGAGGATCGAGACGAACATGCCCAGGAGGATCCCGGACAGGGCCTCGAGGACCTCGCGGTGCGTCATGGCGGGTGCCGCGTCGGTGGGGCCGGCGGGCCGGGGCTCGACGGACCGAAGCTCGGCGGGTCGGGCGTCGGGCTGGGCGTCGGCGGCGGTGCCGTCGACGGGTGTGCTGGTGGTGCTCAAGGAGTGCTCGCTTCCGGGCGCGGGGGCGGGGCTCGACCGGGCGTCGTCGGCGGTCGGGGAGGGTCGGAGGGGCTGGAGGGGCTCCGACAGTTGCTCTAGGCAACTCTACGTCGGATCGTTACCTCAGGCAACATGTTCCGCACCACACCCCGCCCACCCCCACCCCACCCACAGCCCCACCCCACAGCCCCCGGGCCCCTCCATACCCGCCCACTACACCGCCGAGCGGAACCTGGCTCCCCGTTCGAGGTCGCGAACGAGGAGCCAGGTTCCGCTCGGCGGTGTGCCGGGTGCGGGTGGGTGCCGGGTGCTGGGCGAGGTGAGTGCCGGGTGCCGGGTGCTGGGCGAGGTGGGTGCCGGGTGATGTGGGTCAGGGGTGACGTGGGTCGGGGGCGACTTGGTCAGGTGGAGGCGGAGCGGCCGTGGCGCTCGACCTTGAGGCCCTCCATGTCCTCGAGCTGCACGCCCTTGGTCTCGGGCACCTTCGTCAGGACGAAGAAGAACGAGATCAGCGCGAACGTCGCGTACATCAGGTACGGGACGGACGCGCCGAACCGGTCCAGCATCTCCGGGAACGACAGCGTGATGAGGAAGTTGGCCACCCACTGCGCCGACGCCGCGACGCCGAGCGCCGCCGCACGGATCCGGTTGGGGAACATCTCGCCCAGCAGCACCCACACCAGCGGGCCCCAGGTCGCGCCGAAGAACACGACGAACGCGTTGGCCGCCACCAGCGCGATCACGCCCCACGACCCCTCGAGGCTGATCTCGTCGCCGGTCCCGGTGGCGTTCATGAACGCGACCGCCATCGTCCCCAGCGCGACCGTCATGCCCGCGGAACCCACGAGCAGCAGCGGTCGGCGGCCGACCTTGTCGATCAGCGCGATCGCGATGAACGTCACCGCCACGTTCGTGACCGACGTGATCGTCGAGATCAGGAACGACTGGCTCTCCTCGAACCCGACCGCCTGCCACAGCGTCGTCGAGTAGTAGAAGATCACGTTGATCCCGACGAACTGCTGGAACACCGACAGCAGGATGCCGACCCACACGACCGGCAGCAGCCCCAGCACCGGACCGCGCAGGCTCGCCTGCTCGCTCAGCGCCTCGTCGGTCCGGATGGTGTGCTCGATCTGCGCGACGCGGTCGTCGGGGTCCTCGTCGGCGCCGAGCACGTCCGCCAGCACGGCGCGCGCCTCGTCGCGACGGCCTTGTGCGACCAGGTAGCGCGGTGACTCCGGTATGCGCAGCGCGAGGACGCCGTAGACGGTCGCGGGGACGACGCAGACGAGGAACATCCACCGCCACGCCTCGAGGCCGAGCCACAGCTCGTTCGCGGCGCCGCCGGCGGACGTCGCCAGCAGCTGGTCGGACAGCAGGGCCGCGAAGATGCCGAGCGTGATCGCGAGCTGTTGCAGCGACCCGAGCCGCCCGCGCATCGCGGCCGGTGCGATCTCCGCGATGTACGCGGGTGCGATGACCGAGGCGATGCCGATGCCGACACCGGCCATCACACGCCAGATCGCGAGGTCCCACGCGGAGAACGCGATGCCGGACAGCACCGACGAGACGAAGAACAGGATCGCGCCCAGCACCATGACGCGCGTGCGGCCCCACCGGTCGGACAGCCGCCCGCCGAGCCAGGCGCCCGCCGCGCAGCCCAGCAGCGCCACGGCGACGACGAACCCCGTGACGACGCCCGACAGCTCGAACTCGCCCTGCACGGCGTCGACCGCGCCGTTGATCACCGAGCTGTCGAACCCGAACAGGAACCCGCCGACCGCGGCGGCGACCGCCAGCGTGACGGCCTTGCCCTTGTACTTCGAGGACCCTGCCGGGACCGGTCCCGATGCTGCGTCCGCCATGGTCAGCCACCCCCGCGTACCCGCCCGGGTCGGTCCCGGCCCTCCTTACTCTCACCCCGGCCTACGCGCCGCGCACGTCGACACCGAGTGCGGTACTCGACCGTCGAGTGCGGGTGAAACGAGTACCGCACTCGGCGATCGAGTACCGCACTCGGCGGTTGGGGAGCGTCCGGTGGGTGGTGGTGCGGGGCGGGGGCGGGGGATCATGCCGCGGTGAGTGCGGACGGGACGGGCGTGGGTGGGACCGGGGGGACCGGGAAGAGCGGCGGGGGTGGTGGCGTGGGTGGGTCGCGGGGTGGACGGCGCCACCACCGGCCGGTCGTGCTCGACCCGGCGCTCGCCGACGAGCTGCCCGGCGACCTCGACCCGACGCTGCGCGACGAGATCGCGCACACCACGGCCCACGCGCTCGTGCGGCACGGGCGCGCGAGCGCCGACCCGCAGGTCGTCGCGCGGCTCGTGGCGCTCGTCGAGACCGAGGGGCTCGACGTCGTCGCCGCGATGTGGGCGGACAGCCCGCCCGACACGCTGCCCGGTGCGCTGTGGCGGCTGTACGTCCTGGGCGAGTGGGTGCGTCGCGACCCCGCGACCGTCGCGGACCGGTACCGCCAGGGCGTCGCCGCCGCGCCCGTGCACGACGTCGTGGCGGGCGTCGTCGACATGCCGGGTCCGGACGACGTGCGCGTCGTCGCCGACGCCGTGCTGTCGGGCGTCTACACCGGGGACCTCGCGGTCGCGCTCGAGCGCGCGGCCGCGTTCTGCCAGGTGCTGGCCACGGGTGCGGCGTTCGACGCCGACCACCTCGACGTCCTCGACCCCCACGCCGCGGCCCGCCAGACCCGCGGTGCGGCGTCGCTCGTCCGCACCGCTGAGGAGCTCGCGCACGCCGCGAAGCTCTGGCGGGCCGACCGGCTCGAGTGACGCCGGGCCGCGTACACTGACAGGGCGACGCCGGGTCGCGGTAGCCCCGGGCTCCATCATCAGCCGCTTCGAGCGGCCACGCGCCGAGAGGCGCTCCCGGCCCGGCGTCGTTCACCTGAAGCGGTTCACAGAGAACTCATGCCTGCGGGCGACAGCGGTCCGGCGCATCCGGTGTTCACCGCCCGTTAGGCTGGGCGCGGCCCCGTCCCCTGGGGTCTACCACCAGTCGATGACCCGGAGCCCTCCGTGCGCCTGCGCCTGACACCGCGCGACACCTCGTACTTCGACCTCTTCGCCGCCTCCGCCTCGCACCTCGTGACGGGCGCGAACCTGCTGGCGGAGATGCTCGGGGCCGACCGCGCCACCCGCAAGGAGATCAACAAGCGGATGGCCGAGGCCGAGCACGCCGCCGACGACGCGACGCACACGATCATGCGGCGCCTCAACCAGACCTTCGTCACGCCGTTCGACCGCGACGACATCTACGACCTCGCGTCGAGCCTCGACGACTGCATGGACTACATGGACGAGGCGTCCGACCTGATCGTGCTCTACAAGGTCGAGGAGCTGCCCGCGCGGGTCTCCGACCAGGTCCAGGTGCTGCAGCGCGCGGCCGAGCTGACGGCCGAGGCCATGCCCCGCCTGCGCTCGATGGACTCGCTCCAGGAGTACTGGGTCGAGGTCAACCGCCTGGAGAACCAGGCCGACAAGTCGCACCGCAAGCTGCTCGCGCAGATGTTCGACGAGATCTCCGACCCGATCCTGCTGATGAAGCTCAAGGAGATCGTCGAGAAGCTCGAGGACGCCGCGGACGCCTTCGAGAAGGTGGCGAACACGGTCGAGACGATCGCGCTCAAGGAGTCCTGAGCACCCGTGGAACCTGTGCTCGTCGTCTTCGTCGTCGCGCTCGCCCTCGGGTTCGACTACACCAACGGCTTCCACGACGCCGCCAACGCGATCGCCACCTCGGTCTCGACGCGCGCGCTGACGCCCCGCGTCGCGCTCGTCATGGCCGCGGTCATGAACTTCGCGGGCGCGCTGCTCGGCACCGAGGTCGCCGAGACCATCGCGACCTCGATCGTCAACCTGCAGGACGCGCCGTCGCACTCGGCGCTCGTCGTGGTGCTGTGCGCACTCGTCGGCGCCATCACCTGGAACCTCGTGACCTGGTGGTTCGGCCTGCCCTCGTCGTCGACGCACGCCCTCATCGGCGGGCTCGTGGGTGCGGGCCTCGCCGCCGGGTTCGGCGTCTACGGCTCGGCGATCGTCGACAAGGTCGTCCTGCCGATGATCTTCTCACCGCTCATCGGCTTCGGGCTCGCGTTCCTCGTCATGTGCGGTCTGCTGTGGCTCATCCGCAACCGCCCGCCGACGCGCGTCAACCGGCGCTTCCGAGTCGCGCAGACCGTCTCGGCCGCGGCGATGGCGCTCGGCCACGGCCTGCAGGACGCGCAGAAGACCATGGGCGTCATCTACCTCGCGCTCCTCACGGCGAACTGGGCGGACCCCGAGGACGGCATCCCGCTGTGGGTCAAGCTCGCCGCCGCTGCCGCGATCTCGCTCGGCACCTACGCCGGCGGGTGGCGGATCATGCGCACGCTCGGCCGCAAGATCATCGAGCTCGACCCGGCCCGCGGGTTCGTCGCCGAGTCGGTCTCCGCGGTCGTCCTGTACGTCAACGCGTTCGCGCTGCACGCGCCCGTCTCGACGACCCACACGATCACGTCCGCGATCATGGGCGTCGGCGCCACCAAGCGGCTGTCGGCCGTGCGCTGGGGCGTCGCCAAGAACATCGCGGGCGCGTGGATCCTCACCATCCCGGCCGCGGCCGCTGTCGCGGCCGTCGTGTTCTGGGTGGTCCACCCGATCCTGGGCTGAGACCGTCAGTCCGGCGCCTTGGGCGACCGGTGCTGCTCCACCGCCAGGACGCGTACGCCGCGCGGCGTCGCGCCCGCGTGCGCGACCAGCACCTCCGCAGGGGTCAGGAACGGGTTCTCGCGCGGCAGCGCGTCGGCGACGTGCCGGCGGCTGTGCTCGGCCAGGACGTCCAGCACGGTCGGCAGCACAGGCCGGTGCGTGCACAGCACGGCGTCCCGGCGGTCGTCCAGCAGCCCGCGCACGATCGCGCCGACGCGCGCCGGGGACTCGTCGTGACGGGCCTCCGTCAGGCCGTCCGTGACCTGGGGGACCACGTCGGCCGCAGCGGCGTACGGTGCGACCGTCGCCGCGCAGCGCTCCCACCCGCTCGTCACGACGCGCTCGACGCCGAACGCCGCGAGCACCGGCGTCAGCGAGGCGGCCTGCCGCAGACCCAGACCCGTCAGCGGACGGTCGTCCTCGGTGCCGCCCCACAGGCTGCGCTTGCGTGCCTGCGCATGCCGCGCCACCACGATCGTGCGGGTGTCCAGGCGGCCCTTCGCGTGCGCCTCGACGAGCGCGTCCAGCGGTCGGCCGTCGGCGCGCCGCGTCAGGCGTCGCGCGGCCTCCCGCACGTCGAACCACTCCCAGTGGTCGATCTCCGCGCGGTCCGCGTGCCGGACCGGTGGGCGCGCCCGCAGCGGCGCGTCGTCGGACCGCCCGCCCGGCCGCGCGGCCCAGTAGTACACGACCTTGCGCCGGCCGTCCGACAGGTCGTACTCCAGCCCCGGCAGCGGCATGCCGAGGACCACGGCCAGGCCGATCTCCTCCTCGACCTCGCGCACGGCCGCGACGGGCGGGATCTCACCCGGGTCGAGCTTGCCCTTGGGCCACGACCAGTCGCGGTACCGGGGGCGGTGGACCAGCGCCACCTGCAGCCGGGCCGCGCGCACGCGCCAGACGAGCGCCCCGGCGGCCTCGACGGGTGCGCTGCCGACCGCCCTCACCGGGCGGAGCCCAGCCGACGCCTCTGCCGGTGGATCAGGACCTCCTGCAGGTCCACCAGGGGGCCGTCGGGACCGCGGTGGTGCCGCACCCACTCACCGTCGGACCCCAGGTGCCACGACGACGTGCTGTCGTCCATGGACTCGTCCAGGTACTCGACGAGCTCGGTGACCTGAGCCGGTTCGGCGACGCGCACGAGCGCCTCGACGCGGCGGTCCAGGTTGCGGTGCATGAGGTCCGCGGATCCGATGAAGACCTCCGGGCCGTCGAACCCGTCGTCGTCCGACGGCGTCGCGTGCGCGAACGCGAACACGCGCGAGTGCTCGAGGAACCGTCCCAGGATGGAGCGCACGCGGATCGTCTCCGACAGGCCCGGCACCCCCGGGCGCAGCGAGCAGATGCCGCGCACGTTGATGTCGACCGGCACGCCCGCCTGCGACGCGCGGTACAGCGCGTCGATCGTCGCCTCGTCGACCATCGAGTTGACCTTGATGCGGATCCACGCGGGCTCGCCACGGCGGGCCGCCTCGGCCTCGCGCTCGATCCGCTCCAGCAGCCCCGAGCGCACCGAGCGGGGCGCGACGAGCAGCCGGTGGAACCGGGACTTCGGTGCGTAGCCCGAGAGCTGGTTGAACAGGCGCGTGAGGTCCTGGCCGACGTCCGGGTCGGCCGTCAGCAGGCCCAGGTCCGTGTACAGCCGTGCGGTCTTGGGGTGGTAGTTGCCGGTGCCGACGTGGCTGTAGCGGCGCAGGCCGTCGGCCTCCTGCCGCACGACGAGCGACAGCTTGCAGTGCGTCTTGAGCCCCACGATCCCGTAGACGACGTGCACACCCGCCTGCTCGAGCTTGCGGGCCCACGAGATGTTGTTCTGCTCGTCGAAGCGCGCCTTGATCTCGACCAGCGCGAGGACCTGCTTGCCGGCCTGCGCGGCGTCGATGAGGGCGTCGACGATCGGGGAGTCACCCGACGTGCGGTACAGGGTCTGCTTGATCGCCAGCACGCTCGGGTCGGCGGCGGCCTGCTCGAGGAACGTCTGGACCGACGTCGAGAACGAGTCGTACGGGTGGTGCAGCAGGATGTCGCGCGCGCGGATCGCCGCGAACACGTCGGTCGGCGTCGCGGACTCGACCTCCGCGAGGTACCGGTGCGTCGCGGGCACGAACCGCGCGAACTGCAGCTCGGGCCGGTCCAGGTCCGCGATGAGGCTCAGCCCCGTGTGGTCCAGCGGCGCGGGCAGCTCGTACACGTCGTCCTCGGACATGCCGAGCTCGCGCACCAGGAACTTGCGCACCCGCGGGCTGATGCCCTCGGCGAGCTCGAGGCGCACCGGTGGGCCGAAGCGGCGGCGCAGCAGCTCCTTCTCCATGGCCTTGAGGAGGTTCTCGGCGTCGTCCTCCTCGACCTCGACGTCCTCGTTGCGCGTGATGCGGAACGTGTGGAACTCGCGGACCTCCATGCCGGGGAACAGCATGTCGAGGTGCTGGGAGATGACGTCCTCGACGGGGACGAACGACATCGGGCCGCGCTCGGGGGCGGCGGTCTGGGGGACGGGCGCCGACGGCCGCCCGGCCGCGTCGACCGCGATGTACCGCGGCAGCAGCGGCGGGACCTTGACGCGCGCGAAGTGCTCCTTGCCGCTCGCGGGGTTCACGACGCTCACCGCGAGGTTCAGCGACAGGCCGGAGATGTACGGGAACGGGTGCGCCGGGTCCACCGCGAGCGGCGTCAGCACCGGGAAGATCTGCCGCCGGAAGAACTTGTGCAGACGGTCCTGCTCGGCGTCGCCCAGGTCGTCCCAGCGCACGATCGTGATGCCCTCGCCGGCGAGCGCCGGCTGGACGTCACCGGCGAAGACCCGCGCGTGGCGCTCCATGAGCACGTGCGCGCGCTCGCTGATCGACTCGAGGACCTGACGCGGTGACAGGCCGGACGCGGCGGTGACCGCGATGCCCGTCGCGATGCGCCGCTTGAGACCGGCGACGCGCACCATGAAGAACTCGTCGAGGTTGGACGCGAAGATCGCGAGGAACCGCACGCGTTCCAGCAGCGGCAGGTCGGCGTCCTCCGCGAGCTCCAGGACCCGCTGGTTGAACGCGAGCCAGGACAGCTCACGGTCGAGGAACCTGTCGTCGGGCAGGGCCTCGTCCACGGGGAGCGGTGCGTCGTCGGGGGACTCCACGTGCTCGGCGATCCGCTCGGCCAGCACCGGGTCCATCGCAGGGGCGTCCGTCATGTGCCCATCGTGGCATCGTCGGGTGAACTCGTCGTGCCGTCGTCGTTCACCTGGTGGAGGGGGATGCCGCGCGCCGGGCTGCCGGGTGCCGGCGGGCCGAACATGACGTCGACGGCTGTCCGGGCGAACCCCGCGCGCTCGTACGTGTGGACGGCGACCGCGTTCTCCGCGCCCGTGTACAGGATCACGGTGCGCAGCCCGCGGTCGCGCAGGTGCGCCAGCCCGAGCGCCGTGAGCGCACGGCCCATGCCGAGGCCCTGCGCGTCCGGGTCGACGCCGACGACGTAGATCTCGCCGACCTCCTCGGCGGGTGCCCCGTCCGGGGCGTCGCCCGGGGAGTGCACCTTGGTCCACACCGAGCCGAGGAGCTGACCGTCGCGCTCGGCCAGCAGGAAGCCCGCGGGGTCGAACCACGGTTCGGCCTCGCGCGCCCGCAGGTCCGCCGACGTCATGCGGCCCTGCTCCGGGTGGTAGGCGAACGCGCGGGCGTTCACGCGCCGCCACGCCTCCTCGTCCTGCCCGGGGACGAACGTGCGCACCTGCACGCCCAGCGGCAGCGGCGCGTCGGCCGGCGGGTGCTGCGTGAGGTCGACCGCCATGCGCAGCAGCTCGCGCACCACGACCATGCCTGCTGCGGCGGCCGTCGCGCGCGCCGCGGGCAGGTCGCCGTGCGCCCACACGTGCAACCGGCGCTGCGGGACGGTGCCCGCCTCCTGCGTGGCGCGCGCCAGCAGGGCGCGGGCCACACCGCGGCGGCGGTGCGCCGGGCCGACGACGAGCTCGGTGCGGACCGTCGTCGAGCCGCCGACGTCGAGCTGGGCGTACCCCACGAGCTCGCCGGCGGTGCCCGTCGCCGCGTGCCACGCGAGCAGGTGGACGACGGGGGCCTCGCCGTCGGACAACCACAGCAGCGGCTGCTCGGACAGCGGCGGCACCCCGTCGTGCCGCGCGGCGTCGTGGTGCAGCGCCCGCACGGCGTCCGCCTGCGCGGGGAGCAGCGGCCCGGAGACGGCCGTGACCAACGTCGGGACCTCGGTGTCGGACGACATGCGTCCATCCCATCATGTGAGCCGTGTCGCACGGCACCACGCCCGGGTGATCCCGTCCGGTTCGTCCACCCGGACGGCGCTCGTGCGGTCCGCGGCAGCCGGTAGCGTGGACGGCGCCATGCACCCACTCGTCCCCGCTGCCCCCGTCGTGGCCGGACGACGTGCACGCAGGGGCCCGCGCTCTCCCCGCACCGTCGACGTCGACGTCGTCGTCGTGGGTGCCGGGCAGGCGGGGCTGTCCACCGCGTACCACCTCGCCCGCACCGGGCTGGTGCCCGTCGGCTCACCCGGCTGGGAAGGCGCGCGCGGGACGTTCGTCGTGCTGGACGACAACCCGCGCGCCGGCGGCGCCTGGCAGCACCGGTGGCGCTCGCTGACCATGGCCGACGCGCACCGCGTGCACGACCTGCCCGGTATGCCGCTGACGATCGTCGACCCGGCCGAGCCGGCTGCCGACGCCGTGCCCTACTACTTCGCGCAGTACGAGGAGGCCTACGGGCTCAACGTGCAGCGCCCCGTGCGGGTCACGCGCGTCGAGCGGTCCGCGGCGGACGGGCCGCGGTTCCTCGTGTCGACGCAGCACGTCGACCACCCCGACGAGGTCGTCCTGTGGTCGGCGCGAGGGATCGTCAACGCGTCCGGCACCTGGCGCAAGCCGTTCTGGCCCGCGTACCCCGGGCGCGGGGTGTTCCGGGGCCGGCAGCTGCACACCCACGACTTCCGGTCGGCGGCCGATCTCGCGGACGGCCACGTCGTCGTGGTGGGCGGCGGCACGTCGGCCGTGCAGCTGCTGCTGCAGGTCGCGCAGGTCACGACGACCACGTGGGTGACGCGGCGTCCGCCGGCCTGGGTCGACGCGCAGTTCACGCCCGAGCTGGGCCGGGAGGCCGTCGCCCGGGTCGAGGACCGCGTGCGCGCGGGACTGACGCCGGAGTCCGTGGTGTCCGTCACGGGTCTGCCGCTCACCCCCCTGTACCGCGCGGGTATCGAGTCCGGTGTGCTGCGCGCGCGGCCGGTGTTCACGCGCATCGTGCCCGACGGCGTCGAGTGGGCCGGGCCGGGCGGTGCGTCGGGGTCTGTGGAGGACGTGGTCGACGAGCGGGTCGCCGGTGGTGACGGTTCGCGCGACGAGCGGGTGGACGGGCTCGACGGCTGGGTCGACGGACCGCCGTTCGTCGCGGCCCGCACGATCCTGTGGGCGACGGGGTTCCGTGCGTCCCTCGACCACCTGGCACCCCTCGCGCTGCGCGGCCCGGGAGGTGGCATCGCGATGGACGGCACGCAGGTCGTCGCCGAACCCGCCGTCCAGCTCGTCGGCTACGGCCCGAGCGCGTCGACGGTGGGCGCCAACCGCGCGGGCCGCGAGGCGGCCCGCCGCCTCCGCCGCACCCTCGGCTGGTAGGGCGACAGCCTCCTCCTGCCGGGTGGGCGATGGCGGCCCGGCGGGCCCCCGGTGACCAGTGGTCGACGAGGTGCCTGACCGACCAGTGGTCAGCGCGGAGGGTCGGCTCGGCCGGACGCGGGGCGCCGGGCTGGTCAGGCGCGGGTGAGGCGTCGGGCCGGACGGGCGCGGCCTGCGGCGGAGAAGGCCGAACCGGCCAGCAGCGTGAGCCACGGTCGGATGCGCGACGGCGTCTGTGCCACGGAGTCCCGACCGGTGGACGGTGGTGCTCGTGGGCGGACCTGTGGGCGGCTCGGCGAGCGAAGGATCCGGCGCGGACAGGCGTCGGCCCCGCCCGGGGGGGATGGGCGGGGCCGACGGGGGTGGACGCGCTGGGCGCGTCCGGTCAGGGGTGGGTCAGCGGCAGGTCACCGCGACCGAACCGGTCGGGGCCGTGCCCGCGCCGATGAACCCGTAGGTCACGGTCTGGCCGGCGCCGAGGGCACCGTTCCAGGCCGCGTTGCTGGCGGTCACGGCGCTGCCCGTGCCGCTGAACGTGGCGCTCCAGCCCTGCGAGACGGTCGCACCGCCCGGCAGCGTGAACGACGTCGTCCAGCCGGACAGCGCGCTCGAGCCGGCGGTCACGTCGACCGTGCCCTGGAACCCGCCGGGCCACGAGTTGGACACCGTGAGCGTCGCGGTGCACGCCCCGCCGGGGTTGCTCGTCGGCGTCGGCGTCGGCGACTGCGTGGGGGTCGGCGACGACGTGGGCGTGGGTGACTGCGTGGGGGTCGGCGACGCGGTGGGCGTGGGCGACGAGGTCGGGGTCGGCGACGACGTCGGGGTCGGCGACGACGTCGGGGTCGGCGTCCCGCCCGAGAAGAACGTGGCCGTCCTCGCGGTCGACTTGATGCCGTTCGCGCCGTCGAAGATCAGCGTGCCCCACGTGGTCTTCTGCGCCGGGTTGAAGTTCGTCACCATGTCGAGGTACTCGACGCCGCCGCTGTTGCCGGACCACGACCAGCCGTAGTAGCCGATGCCGCGCGTGACGGCCTCGCGCATGATCGTCGCCTCGTCGGGGTTGCCGTCCGAGTGGTCGTGGCCGAACTCGCCGATGACGAGCGGCAGGCCCTTGGCCTTGAACGCGTCGAGGTACGCCGTGATGGTCGACGCCTGGGCGTACACGCCGTACATGTGCACCGAGAACAGCGTGTTGCCCTCGGGGTCGGCGGCCGCGACGGTCTGCGCGGTGTCGCGCATGACGCCCTTCCAGTCCTGGCCCCAGTTCGGCGCGTCCACGACGATGTTGTGGCGCAGCCCGGCGGCCCGGACCTTCTTGATCGCGTTCGCCGTGTCGGTCGTCCAGCCCGTGACCTGCGGCTCGTTGTTGCCCGTGGGCTCGTTGCCGATGTTGATCTGGATGAAGTCCTCGGTGCCCTGCAGGACCGACGCGAGCGACACCCAGTACTGGGCGGCCGTGTCGAGGCTGACGGCGCCGGACTGCTCACCGTTGCCGGTGGTGTCGTGGTTCTCCAGCATGCAGACGAGCTGGTTGGCCTTGCACAGCGCGATGACGTTCGCGACGTCCGCGGGACCGTTGGCGGTCCAGCGGCCCCCGGACAGCACGACGCGGATCGCGTTCGCGCCGGCCGCGCGGATCGCGGGGATCGCACGGTCCGTCTCGTGCGCGTACCAGGTGTGGGCGTGGCTGACGCCGCGAGCGACGAACGGTGTGCCGTTCCGCTCGACCAGCTGGGTGCCGGAGATGTGCAGGCCGACGGGGTCGGCCGCCGTGGCGGTCGTGGCGACGGCGGTGATCCCGCCGACCGCCAGGAGCGCGGCGCCGCAGGCGGCTGCCGCGCGCAGGGAGGTGCTCTTCATCGACGTCCTCGTTCCGCGAAGGTGTCAGGATCCGCCGTGCCCGCCGACGGACGGCGGGGGCGGGTGCGGCGGTCAGACAACCAGCAGGCCCGGCACCCCTCCATCGGTGAAGCGTTTCGCCGCGAGATCGGACGGGACACGCCGCGGACCCGGGCGCGGCGCGCGGTCCGGCCGGCACGACGACGGCCCGGGACGACGCGCGTCCCGGGCCGCTGCCTCGTGCTCCGTGCGCCCTCAGTCCTCCGAGGCCGCGGCCGGCTTCGCGAGGCCCTGCGCGATGAGGTCCATGACCGACGAGTCCGCGAGCGTCGTCGCGTCGCCGACCTTGCGGTGCTCGGCGACGTCGCGCAGCAGGCGGCGCATGATCTTGCCGGACCGCGTCTTGGGCAGCTCGGCGACCACGAGGATCTGCCGGGGCTTGGCGATCGGCCCGATCTCCTTGGCGACGTGCGTGCGCAGCGTGTCCTGCACGGTCGCGGCGTCGGCGGAGGCGGCGTCGGCCGCGTCACCGCGCAGGATGACGAACGCGACGACGGCCTGGCCGGTCGTCTCGTCGGTCGCACCCACGACAGCCGCCTCGGCGACCCACGGGTGCGAGACGAGCGCCGACTCGATCTCGGTGGTGGACAGCCGGTGGCCCGACACGTTCATGACGTCGTCGACGCGGCCCAGCAGCCAGATGTCGCCGTCGTCGTCCTTCTTGGCGCCGTCGCCCGCGAAGTAGATGTCCGTGAACCGCGACCAGTACGTGTCCTTGTACCGGTCGGGGTCTCCCCAGATGCCGCGCAGCATCGACGGCCACGGCTCGGTGAGGACGAGGTAGCCGCCCCCGCCGTTCGGCACGGGCTTGGCGTCGTCGTCGACGACGTCCGCGGCGATGCCCGGCAGCGGGACCTGCGCCGACCCGGGCTTGGCCTCCGTGACGCCGGGCAGAGGGCTGATCATGATGGCGCCGGTCTCGGTCTGCCACCACGTGTCCACGATCGGGGTGCGGTCGCCGCCGATGACCCGGCGGTACCACATCCACGCCTCGGGGTTGATGGGTTCGCCCACCGACCCCAGCAGGCGCAGGGACGACAGGTCGAACCCGCCGGGGATCTCCTCGCCCCACTTCATGCACGTACGGATCGCGGTGGGCGCGGTGTACAGGATCGTCACGCCGTACTTCTGCACGATCTCCCACCAGCGCCCGCGGTGCGGGGTGTCGGGCGTGCCCTCGTAGATGACCTGCGTCGCACCGTTGATGAGCGGGCCGTACACGACGTACGTGTGCCCGGTGATCCAGCCGACATCGGCGGTGCACCAGTACACGTCCGTCTCGGGCTTGAGGTCGAAGACGTTGAGGTGCGTGTACGCGGCCTGCGTGAGGTACCCGCCGGTGGTGTGGAAGATGCCCTTCGGCTTCCCCGTCGTGCCGGACGTGTACAGGATGAACAGCGGGTGCTCGGCGTCGACGTCGACGGGCGCGTGCTCGGCCGACGCGGCCTCGACCGCGTCGTGCCACCAGACGTCGCGCCCGTCGGTCCAGTCCACCTGCTGCCCGGTGCGCCGCACGACCAGCACGTGCCGCACGCTCGGGGCGCCCTTCGCGAGCGCCTCGTCGACGGCGGGCTTGAGCGCCGACGGGTTGCCGCGGCGGAACCCGCCGTCGGCCGTCACGACGAGCTTCGCCTCGGCGTCGAGGATGCGTGAGCTCAGTGCCTCGGCCGAGAACCCGCCGAACACCACCGAGTGCGGTGCGCCGAGGCGCGCGCACGCGAGCATCGTGACGACGGCCTCGGGGATCAGCGGCAGGTAGATCGCGACCCGGTCGCCCGTGCCGACGCCGAGCGCGGCGATCGCGTTGGCCGCCTTGGACACCTCGCGCTGCAGGTCCGCGTACGTCAGGGTGCGCGTGTCGCCGCCCTCGCCCTCGAAGTGCAGCGCGACGCGGTCACCGCGGCCCTCCTCGACGTGCCGGTCCACCGCGTTGTACGCGGCGTTGAGGCGCCCGTCGGCGAACCACCGCGCGAACGGCGCGTCCGACCAGTCGAGCGTCTGCGTGAACGGCGTCGACCAGGTGAGCAGCTCGCGCGCCTGGTCCGCCCAGAAGCCGGGCCGGTCGGCGTTCGCCCACGCGTACGTGTCGGCGGTCGCGTTGGCCTGCGCGGCGAACTCGGCCGACGGCGGGAAGCGGCGCTCCTCCGACAGGAGGTTCTCCAGGCCGGGCGAGCCCTGCGGTGCGTCGGGCGACGTCGGGGCGGCAGACGGTTCGGTCACGTTGTCTCCTACGCAGCGGCTTCGGTGCGACGGTGGGCTGACCAGTGCGGTCCTCGTCCACGGACCTTAGTCCCGGTTGTCCGGGTCGCGCACCGTACGCGGTGCGCGAGGTGGGCCGTCAGACCGCGCGGTTGCGCTCGCGGAACGTCCCCAGCCGCACGCCGTGCCGGCGCGCGAGCGCCGCGACGACACCGGCCGTGAGCAGCAGCACGCCCGCCACGAGTGTCGTGCCCGAGGCCCCCGCGACGCTGACCTGCGTGACCGTCAGGTGCCACGCGTCGGCGCCGACCACGTCGAGCGTCGTCATGCGCGCGATGCCGGGTGCGTACACCTGCAGGCCGCCGAGCGCACCGAGCACCACCCCGGCGGCGATCGGCACCGCCGCGGTCCACAGGCCCAGCACGAGCAGCCCCGCGAGCAGCACCGCGCCGACGCTCACCAGCACGATGCCGAGGAGCTCGAGCGACGCGTCCCACCCGTCCACCTGCACGGCGAGGATCCGGCTCTGACCGAGCAGCAGCAGCCCGAGCGCGAGCGGTGCGAGCACCAGCCCGACGAGGGCCCCCAGCACGTGCGAGCCGGTGTGCGCGGTCCGGGGGGCGTTGGGGTCGGGGAACAGCTCGTCGTCGTCCGCCGGCGCGGGTGGTCCGGGGGGCGCGGTGCGGCCCGTGGGCGGGAGCTCTGCGTCGGGCTGCACGGGCCGTGTGGCGGTCGGGGCGCGCACGGGATCCGGCGGGCCTGCGGCGGCAGGGGCCGGCGGTGTCGGGGCAGGCCGCGAGACGGCGTGGCGGCCCGCGTCCGGGGCGTCGGCGCCGGCCGGTACCGCGGGGCCCGGTGCGGCGCCCGTGGAGCTGGTCGTGTCACTGCGGTGCGGGTCCGTGGTGCTCACGCGTGCTCCTCGGGGTCGCGGTGGCGCGCCGTACGACGCCCTGCGTGGCCACGCTATTGCGCCGCCCGCCCGCCCGCCTCGCGGCGCGCGGTACGCGACGTCACCCAGGCGGCACGCGGCCCCCGACGCGCGGCGTCGGCCGTGTCAGGACCAAGGTCCCTGCAGAAGGCCGGTGCGCTCGCCGCGCATGCCGTGCGCGCGGGTGGACCGGCTCCGCAGTGACGTTGGTCCCCCTCCGCACGCGCCGTCCACCAGCACGATGTGCGTCACGCCCGACGGAGGGCATCGACGTGGGAGGACTCCTGATGAGCGTGCTGGACAAGAGTCGGACCGTGGCACCGCACGGCTACAACCGCTGGCTGGTCCCGCCGGCCGCGCTCGCGGTGCACCTGTCGATCGGGCAGGTGTACGCGTTCTCCATCTTCAAGAACCCGCTGCTCGACCGGTTCGGTACGAGCCACACCTCCATCGCCGTCATCTTCTCGATTGCCATCGTGATGCTCGGCCTGTCGGCCGCCTTCGGTGGCAAGTGGATGGAGCGCAACGGGCCGCGCAAGGCGATGGCGCTCGCGACGGTCTGCTGGGTCAGCGGGTTTCTCGTCGCCGCGCTCGGTGTCTCGCTGGGACAGCTGTGGATCGTGTACCTGGGCTACGGCGTCATCGGCGGTATCGGTCTGGGTATCGGCTACATCTCGCCGGTCTCGACGCTCATCAAGTGGTTCCCGGATCGTCCAGGTCTGGCGACGGGTCTGGCGATCATGGGCTTCGGTGGCGGCGCCCTCGTCGCCTCGCCACTGGCGGCCCGGCTGCTCAAGGCGTACGGGCCGATCCCGTCCGAGTCGATCGTCCCGACCATGCTCACGCTCGCCGCGGTGTACGCGGTGCTCATGACCTGCGGTGCGGTCACGATCCGCATCCCGGCGCCGGGCTGGAAGCCCCAGGGATGGACACCTCCTGCTCGCGGCGCGAACAAGACGCAGTCGCACGCCAACGTACGCGTCGGCAATGCCGTGCGGACCCCGCAGTTCTACCTGCTCTGGATCGTGCTGTTCACCAACGTCACCGCGGGCATCGGTATCCTCGAGCAGGCCTCGCCGATGATCCAGGACTTCTTCCCGGGCGTCACCGAGTTGACCGCCGCCGGGTTCGTCGGGCTGCTGTCGCTGGCGAACATGGGCGGCCGGTTCGTGTGGTCCACCACGTCGGACAAGCTGGGCCGCAAGCGGACCTACATCATGTACCTCGGCGTGGGGGCCGCGCTGTACGCCGGGCTCGCGGCCGTGGGGGCGTCGGCCGTGGGGCTGTTCGTGGCGCTCACCTTCGTCATCGTGAGCTTCTACGGCGGCGGGTTCGCCACCATCCCCGCCTACCTCAAGGACCTCTTCGGTCAGCTCGAGGTCGGTGCGATCCACGGTCGTCTGCTCACCGCGTGGTCGGCCGCCGGCATCGCCGGACCGCTGATCGTCAACGGCATCGCCGACGCGCGCGGCGCGCAGGGCGTCACCGGCGCCGCGCTCTACCTGCCGTCGCTCGTCACGATGTGCGCCGTGCTGGTCGTCGGCTTCGTCGCCAACATGCTGGTCCGCCCCGTCGCGGAGCGGTTCCACGAGCCGACCGCTGTACCCGTCCCCACCGACGAGCCGGTCCTCGCCGCTGTGCCCGTGGGCGTCGGCACGACCTTGAAGGAGTCCTGATGACCAGCGACACCCGCAGCACGTCACCCGTCGCCGTACGCGCGGCCGATGACGTGCCGGCCCAGGTCGGCGCGTCCGTGCGGCTGATGGCGATCGGCCTGTGGGTCGTGGTCGGCTCGCTGCTCGCCTACGGGATCTTCCAGACCGTCGTGAAGGCCTCCGCGCTGTTCTCCTGACGTCTCACGCGCCGCCGGCGGAGCCCGCCGGCGGCGCGGACGGTGCAGGGATGACGTCGTGACGTCGCACGGCGACGATCTCGCCCGTCGGCGGGTGCGGGTCGCGGCCCGACCCGTCGGACTCCGCGACACGCCGGACCGCGGCCGCGACCACCGACGTCACCTCGGGGTGGAACACGCTCGGCACGATGTACGTCGGGTTGAGCTCGTCGGGCCGCACCACCGACGCCAGCGCCTCGGCCGCGGCCAGCAGCATGCCGTCGGTGATCCGGTGCGACCGCGCGTCGAGCAGCCCGCGGAACACCCCCGGGAACGCGAGCACGTTGTTGATCTGGTTGGCGAAGTCCGAGCGACCCGTGCCGACGACGGCCGCGTACTGCGCCGCGTCGTCCGGGTCGACCTCGGGTCGCGGGTTGGCCAGCGCGAACACGATCGCGTCCGACGCCATGCGCGACACGTCGTGCCCCGTGATGACGTCGGGCGCGGACAGACCGACGAACACGTCGGCACCCACGACCGCGTCGCGCAGCGTGCCCGTGACGCCACGCTGGTTGGTCGCCTCGGCCGTCCAGCGCAGCGACGGGCTCAGGCCCGGGCGGTCACGGTGGACGACGCCGTCGACGTCGGCGACGACGACGTCCCGCGCGCCCGCCGCCAGCAGCAGCCGGAGCACCGCCGTGCCCGCGGCACCGGCGCCGGACATCACGACGCGCACGTCCTCGATGCGCTTGCCGACGACACGCAGGGCGTTGCGCAGCGCCGCGACCACGACGATCGCGGTGCCGTGCTGGTCGTCGTGGAACACCGGGATGTCGAGCTGCTCGCGCAGCCGCCGCTCGACCTCGAAGCAGCGGGGTGCGGAGATGTCCTCGAGGTTGATGCCCGCGAACGCCGGTGCGATCGCGACGACCGTCTCGACGATGCGGTCCACGTCGGTCGTGTCGAGGCACAGCGGGAACGCGTCGATGTCCGCGAACCGCTTGAACAGCACCGCCTTGCCCTCCATGACGGGCAACGCCGCGAGCGGGCCGATGTCACCCAGCCCGAGCACGGCCGTGCCGTCGGTGACGACCGCGATCGTGTTGCGCTTGATCGTCAGGCGGCGGGCGTCCTCGGGGTGCTCGGCGATCGCCCGGCAGACGCGCGCGACGCCCGGCGTGTACGCCATGGACAGGTCGTCGCGGTTGCGCAGCGGCACCTTCGACTCGATCGACAGCTTGCCGCCCAGGTGCAGCAGGAACGTGCGGTCCGACACGCGCTGGACGACGACCCCGTCGAGCTCCTCGAGCGCACGCACGACGTCTGCGGCGTGGTCGGTGTCACGCGTCGCGCACGTGACGTCGACCGTCATCGTCTCGTGGAACGACGCCGTGACGTCGAGCGCGGTGACGATGCCGCCCGCGCGCTCGATGGCCGTGGTGAGGTCCGACACGGCGGTCGGGCGGGCCCGCACCTCGAGCCGGGCGGTGATGGACGACGACACGGACGGTGCGGAGACCATGCGCACATTGTGGCGGTCCACGCGGTCGGCGGCGCGTCCACGCGGTGTGACCAGTGGTCGGTGGGGGTTGTCGGGGGTGACCAGTGGTCGGGTGGGGTGGTGCCGGGTGACCAGTGGTCGTCGGCCGCGGCGGGACGACGGCCGGCGCGTAGCATCGGCGCGTGCCCGTCCCACCCTTCGTCCTGGCCCTGCGCGAGCGCATCGGGCACGACATGCTCTGGCTGCCCGGCGTCACCGCCGTCGTGCTGCGTGAGGACGGGCCGCGTCCGCGGCCGCTGCTCGTGCGCCGCGCCGACACCGGCGACTGGACGCCCGTGACCGGCATCGTCGACCCGGGCGAGGACCCGGCCGTCGCGGCCCTGCGCGAGGTGCAGGAGGAGGCCGACGTCGTGGCGGTCGCCGAGCGGCTCGCGCACGTGTGCGTCGTCGGGCCCGTCGAGTACGCCAACGGCGACCGGTCGCAGTACCTCGACCTGACGTTCCGGTGCCGGTGGGTGTCCGGCGAGCCGTTCCCGGCCGACGGCGAGAACACCGACGCCGCGTGGTTCGACCTCGACGAGCTGCCCGCGATGTCCGCGTCGATGTCCGCCCGCGTCGCGGCCGCGCTGCCGGCGCGCGGCGAGGCGACGTTCACGGCGTGAGCCGACGGCACGCGGCGGACCCTCGATGACGGACGCGCTCGCGGGTCTCGCCGACCTGCCCGGTGTGCGGGACGCCGTCGACGCGGCGCGCGGCGCGTGCGAGCAGCTGCGCTGGCACGAGGCGTTCCGGCGGCGCTGGCGCGAGGTGCGTGCCGAGTCCGGGCTGCGCGCGGCCGCCGCGTCGGCCGCGCTGGACGGCGCGCCCGTCGGCGTCGAGGCGCTGCGCGGGTGGGCGACGGGGACGTCCGCGCCGGCGGCAGGGGCCGAGGCCGTCGCAGCAGGTGCGCTCCGCGCGCAGGCGGTCGTCGAGGCGCACCTGCCGGAGCTCGGCGCGCGACCCGGGGGAGCCCCGACCCCGCTGCCCCAGGTGCTCGCGCGCCTGCACGCGGCCGCCGCGGCGGACGTCCTGCCCGCGGACGAGGTCGGTCGACCGCGGACCGGACCGCCGGGTGACCTGCGCGGCCTGGGCCCCGCGCCCGCGCCGGACGTCGCGGCGGCGCGGGTCGCCGGGGTGGTCCGCGACGTGGCGGGCACCCGCGCGCCCGCGCTCGTCGTCGTGGCCGTCCTGCACGCCGAGCTGCTCACCGCCCGGCCCTTCGCGGGCGCCAACGGGGTGGTCGCGCGTGCGGCAGCACGGCTCGTGGCCACGCGCACCGGGCTGGACCCGACGGGTGCGGTGCTGCCGGAGGTCGTGTGGCGGGACGCGCCGCCCACGTATCTCGCGGCGGCCGCGCGGTACGCGACGGGTGAGCCCGACGCGGTGGCCGGCTGGGTCGTGGCGTACGCGGACGCGGTGGTGCGAGGTGCCGGGCTCGCGCGCCAGGTCGCGGACGCCGTGCTCGCGGGACGCCGTACGGCGGGGCCGCCGGGCTGAGCGGTTCACAGGACGAGTGGTTCACGGGGACCAGCGGGCGGGGCGCGGTGACGGCTCAGCGGCGTCCGGGGCCGGACACGAACGACGGCGCCTCGCAGGACGCCGTCGCCGTACCGAGGACCGCCAGAGTGATCAGGCGTGCATCATCGCGGTTCGCTCCGGGACCAGCCCGGTCGACCTGCCCATAGGTGGGCCATCCTGCGCGTGGGTGCTCTCGCGGCCGTTCAGTTGTGGTCCTGTCCTACACCCCGTCCTGCGGGAGGGCAACGGGTCGGTACGTCGTCGCAGGTGGGGCGGGGAGCGCGGTCGCATGGTGAGACCAGGTTCCCGTCACGCGGAACGACGTCGTCGTCGTCGGCGCCACGCCCACAGCGCCAGCACGACCGCGGTGACGCCCACCAGCACGGCGCCCGTCGTGACCCGGACGCGCGTGTCGAGGTGACGCAGCGGGACGGGGCGGCGGAACGTCAGGACCTCCCAGCCGTGCTCGGCGGCGAGGCGGCGCAGCGTGCGGTCCGGGTTGACGACGTGCCCGTGCCCGACGGCCGCGAGCATCGGCGCGTCCGTCACGGAGTCGGAGTAGGCGAAGCTCGCCGCGAGGTCGTACCCGCGGGACGCGGCGAGCTCGCGGATCGCGACCGCCTTGTTCTCGCCGTACGCGTAGAAGTCGATCCCGCCGGTGTAGCGGCCGTCGGCCACGGCCATCCGCGTGGCGATCGTCGCGTCGGCCCCCAGCATCTGCGCGATGGGCTCGACGACCTCGGCACCGGACGCCGACACCACGACCACGTCGCGCCCCGCGGCGTGGTGCGCCGCGATGAGGTCGACCGCCTCGGCGTACACGGTCGGGTCGATCGACTCGTGCAGCGTCTCGCGCACGATCGTCGAGACCTGGTCGACGTCCCAGCCGACGACCGTGCGTGACAGGTGCGCGCGCAACCGCTCGGTCGACGCCTCGTCGGCGCCCCCCAGCAGGTACGCGAGCTGCGCGTAGGCGGACGCGACCACGGAGCGGCGTGTGAGCAGGCCCTGCGCCAGGAAGCCCCGGGAGAACGCGGTGGCCGACGAGGTCGCGATGATCGTCTTGTCGAGGTCGAAGAACGCGGCCGCGCGAGCCCGTCGCGCGCGCGGGTGCGCGGCGTGCGACGGGTCGGTGGGCTGCTGGTCGGCCATGACGCTCCGCGGCTCCGGGGACGAGGACGAGACCTGGGCGAGCGTAGCGGGAGGGCCCGACACGTGCGCGGTGCTGCGCGGCCGGCGCGCGCCGTGCCCGCCGGCCGCACGGACGGCGCGATCCGTCGCGGCAGGTCATGCGGCACGCAGAGCCGTCGTGCGCCCGTCCGGCGGGTGAGGTCCCTCAGGCTGCGGGCGAGCTGGCCTCGAGCGGCGGGCGAGGTCCCGTCGGGCGGCGGGCGGGTCCTCGGAACGATCCGACCGACCACAGGTCCCGGTCCGGACGATCGCGTCCACAGATGTGCGGCGCGGCCCCCACGGGTCGCCCGGCGTGCGCCAGGGTCGGACGGCGCGGGTGGGGTCCCGCGGACGGGACGGACGGAGGACCGGGTGCAGCACGGACGCAGGGCGGTGGTCGTCGGGGTCGTGGGAGCGAGCGGCGGGGTGGGCGCCTCGACGCTCGCGGCCCTCGTCGCACGGACGCTGTCACGCACGACGTCGACCGCACTGGTCGACCTCGATCGTGCCGCGGGCGGCGTCGACGTGGTCGTCGGGATCGAGGACGTCGACGGCGCCCGGTGGCCCGACCTGCGCGGCGCGGGCGGCGACGTGCGCGGTGCCGACGTCGTCGCCCTGCTGCCGCGCTGGGGCGCGTGCGCGGTGCTGTCCGCCGACCGCACCCGCCCGGAGCCCGTGGACCCGGGGGTCCGGCTCGACGTGCTGCACGCTCTCGCGTGCGAGGTGGGCGCACTCGTGCTGGACCTCGACCGCGTCACGGTCGTCGACGGCGACGCACCCCTCGCGGCGTGCGACGCCGTGGTCGTCGTCGCACGCCCCGACCTGCGCAGCGTGGCGGGTGCGGTGGCGCTGCGGTCGCGGCTCGACGAGGCCGCCACGACGTGCGGCTTGGTGCTGCAGGGCGGGGGGCCCGCCGGTCTGGGCGCGGCCGACGTCGCCGACGCCACCAGGCTCGACGTGTGGCACGTCGCGCGCCGGGACCGCTCGCTCGCAGCGCGGGCCGAACGCGCGGGACCCGCCGGGCGCGGACCGGCCACCCGCGCCGCGGCGGCGGTCGTGCGCAGACTGGGACTCGTCGCGTGAGCGAGCTCGTCCCGCGGTCGCGCGTGGCCGCGGGGCGGCCCGTGGCACCCGCCCGGCGGCCCGCACCCGCGGACGTCGTGGCGCGCGTCCGTGAGGCGTTGCGCGCGCGCCCCGCGCACGGCAGCGACCTCACCGCGCTCGTCGACGACGCGCTGCGCGCGCACGGCACGCTGCTCGGACCGGTCCCGCTCGCGGAGACCGCACGGTCCGTCGCCGACGACCTGCTCGGCGCCGGTGCGCTGCAGCGGTGGCTCGACGACCCGGCCGTCACGGACGTCCTGGTCAACGGCCCACGCGACGTGTGGGTCGAGCGGGACGGTGCGCTGGTGCGCGTGGACGTGGACCTCGGCACGCCAGGTGACGTCCGCGCGCTCGCGGTGCGCCTGGCCGCCGCCGCGGGACGTCGCCTGGACGACGCCGCGCCCACCGTCGACGCCCGGCTGCCCGACGGGACCCGCCTGCACGCCGTCCTGCCGCCGCTCGCCGGCGGGTGCACCGTGCTGAGCCTGCGCGTCGTGCGGCCACGCGCGTTCACGCTCGCGGACCTCACGGCGATGCGCACGGTCGCACCACCGCTCGTGCCGGTGGTGCGGTCGCTCGTCGCCGCGCGGGCGAACGTCCTGGTCTCCGGGGCGACCGGGGCCGGCAAGACGACGCTGCTCGCGGCCCTGCTGTCCCTGGTGCCGCACGACGAGCGCATCGTGCTCATCGAGGAGTCCGGCGAGCTCGTCGCCGACCATCCCCACGTCGTGCGGCTCACGAGCCGCCCCCCGAACGTCGACGGCGCAGGCGGCGTCGACCTGGCGGACCTCGTGCGGCAGGCGCTGCGCATGCGACCCGACCGGATCGTGCTCGGCGAGTGCCGGGGTGCCGAGGTGCGTGAGGTCCTGGCCGCGCTGAACACCGGTCACGAGGGCGGGTGCGCGACCCTGCACGCCAACACCGCCGCCGACGTCCCGGCCCGGCTCGAGGCACTGGCCGCGCTCGCCGGCCTCGACCGCGCGGCGGTCGCGGCGCAGGCCGTCAGCGCCGTCGACGCCGTGCTGCACGTGCGCCGCGTGCGGCACGGCCCGGACGCCGGCCGACGCCACCTGTCCGAGATCGGCGTCGTGGGCCGTGACGCCGACGGCGCGCTGAGCGTCGTGACCGCGCTGGACGTCGCCGCCGACGGCCGCGTGCGTGCCGGTGACGGGTGGCCGCGGCTCGCGGCACGCATCGGTGCGGGCGACGTGGCATGACCCTGGTCGTGGCCTGCCTCGTGACGGTCGCGGCGCTCGCGCTCGTCGCGCAGCCGCCGCGCCGTGGCGTGCTCGGCGGGTGGTGGGGTCGCACTCGGGAGGGCGACGTCGGCGGTGACCGGCGGGTCGCCGCGACGCGGGCCGGTGGGAGGCGCCGCGTCGTGGCACAGGGACGAGCACGACGCGACGGTGTGCGGCGGCGGGGCACGCGCGGGATGCCCGGGTCGCTGCAGGACGGACCGCTCGACCTGGTGGGCGTGCTGCACGCCGTCGCCGCACAGCTGCGCGCGGGTGTGCCCCCCGGCGCCGCGTGGGCGCGCGTGCTCGCGGTCCCCGTCGAGGGGCAGGTCCCCGAGCCGGGGGTGCTGCTCGCCGCGCTGGGGTCCGACGCGCGTGGCCGTCCCCGCGCCGGTCCGGAGGCGGTGCAGCACGCCCGGGTCCGCGCGGTCGTCGCCGGTGCGCACGTCGCGGGCGAGACCGGTGCACCCCTGGCGGACGTGCTCGAGGACCTGGCGGACGCGGTCGCGTCCGACGCCGAGCAGGCCGACGACCTCGCGGCCGCGCTCGCGGGTCCGCGCGCCACCGCCCGGGTGCTGGTGCTGCTGCCCGTGCTCGGCCTGCTCGTCGGTGCCGCGATGGGTGCGCGGCCGTGGCAGGTGCTCGGCGACGGCGGCCTCGGGACGGGGCTGGGCGTCGTCGGTGCGGCGCTGGTCGTCGTCGGTCGCGCCTGGGTGACTGCCCTGCTGCGTCGGGCGGGGGCGACGTGACGGCGCTGGTGACGGGCGTCGTGGTCGCCGTGGTGGCGCTGCTGGCGGCGGTGCCGTGGTCGGTGGGGCGCGCCGCACGCACGCGTCGGCCGGGGCGTGGCACCGCACGGGTGCCGTGGCGGCGCGTGCCACCCACCTCGCCCCTCGACCCGGCGTTCGTGCTCGACCTGTGCGCCGCCGCGGTCCGCGGCGGCTGTGCGGTCCCCGCGGCGCTCGTGACCACGGGCCGCCACCTGGCGGGGGAGGAGGGTGAGGGCCTCGTGCGAGCAGGTACGGCACTCGGCCTCGGTGCGCCCTGGGACACCGCGTGGGCCGGGGCGCCGCCGTCGGTCGCGGCGCTGGGGACCGCGCTCCGCGTCGGGTGGGACGCGGGCGCGTCGCCCGGTCCGCAGCTGCGTGCCGCCGCCGCTCGGTTGCGCCGTGGACGACGAGCCCACGTGCGCGCGGCTGCGGGTGAGCTGGGGGTCCGGCTGACGCTGCCCCTGGGGGTGTGCTTCCTGCCCGCCTTCGTGCTGCTCGGGCTCGTGCCGGTGGTGCTCGGGCTCGCGGGTGAGCTGGTCGGGGTGGGCGGGTGACCGGCCGGACGGTGACCTGGGTGGCCTCGTGCGCGTCGACCCGCCCACAGGCACCGGTCGCGACGGGCCGATCCACGGATCGGCCCGCGGGGCCTCACGGCGGCGGTGTGGGCCGCGACGCTCGTCGTGGGCGCCGATCGGTGCCCGGCCCGCCGGGACGGGGGCCAGGTCGACGACGAAGGAGCAGGTCGATGGGACGGACGACGAACGGGCGCGCGCTGGTCGCGGTTCGAGCGGGGACCGGGGAGGACGCGCTGGTCGCGGTTCGAGCGGGGACCGGGGAGGACGCGCTGGTCGCGGTTCGAGCGGGGACCGGGGAGGACGCGCTGGCCGGCGATCGAGCCGTGACTGGGGGGCACGCGGCGGTCGGCCGCGTCGTGGCCGCGGCGTGGGCGGTGCCGGTGGTGCGTGCGGTGCACGGGGCGGCTGTCCGCCGGTCGCGGACCGCTCGGGCGCGTGCGCACGACGCCGGGATGGCGACCGCGGAGTACGCGGTCGCGACCCTCGCGGCCGTCGGGTTCGCGGGTGTGCTGGTCGTGGTGCTCAAGGGGAACGAGGTGAAGGGTCTGCTCTCGGGGATCGTGCGGCAGGCGCTCGGCGCATGAGCCCGCGGCGCCGCGGTCACGTCGACGACGCCACCCGCCGCACGGTCGGGATCCCCCGCACGGTAGGTACCTGTCGCACGGTCGGGACCGGTCGCGAGGCCGGGACCGTGAGTCCGGTCGGAGCCGGTCGGGTGGGTGCGGAGCACGCCGACGTCTCGGTCGGCACCCGCTGGGTGGGGGCGGGTGGCGACGGAGCCGCCCCCGCGCAGGTCGTTCTGCGTGACCGCGGCGCCGTGACCGCCGAGCTCGCCGTCGGGCTGGTGGCGGTGGCCGCCGTGCTGCTCGCCGTCCTCGCGACAGGGGCAGCGACCCTGACGCGGCTGACCTGCCTGGATGCCGCGCGTACGGGTGCCCGCTCCGCGGCCCTGGGTGAGGCGGACGGTGACGTCGTCGCCGCCGCGCACCGCGTGCTGGGCGCACGGGGCGGTGACGTGGACGTGGCGCGCGACGACGGGTGGGTCACGGTCACCGTGAGCGCCCCGTTCACGGCGTGGCCGGGTGTCGACGGCCTGCGCGCGCGGGCGTCGGTGACCGCCCGGGCCGAACCGTGAGCCGCGCCGGGGCGGAGCCGCCGTGCCGCCCGGGCCGGACCGTCAGCGGTGCTGGAGCGGAACAAGCTCACCGCCTCGGCCGACGCCGGGTGGCGGCCCCCGGCCGCTGCACGTGCACGGAGCGCGACGCGGGCTCGGGAGCCGTCCTCGTGCTCGCCGTCGTGGCGGTCGCGATCTCGTCCGTGCTCGCCGCGGCACTCGTCGGCACCGCCCACGTGGCCGCGGCGCGGGCCGGTGCGGCGGCTGACCTCGCCGCGCTCGCGGCTGCGCAGCACGTCGCCGACGGTGGGACCGACCCGTGCGGACGGGCCGACGTCGCCGCCCGCAGGAACGGTGCGGTCGTCACGTCGTGCACCCCCGCAGGGGGTGGTGTCGTCACGGTGCAGGTGCGGGTCGACTCGCCGGTCGGGGCGGCGCGTGACGTCGCGCGGGCGGGTCCCCGGTCGGCCGGGCGCGCACGACGGCGGCACGTGGCTCCCCGGTCCTGCCGGGCGCACCTGCCGAACGGCCCCGGGCAGCCTCCGGCGGCAGGGCGCCCGGCCGGATCAGCGGGAGGTCGCCGCCGAGGCGTGGGTGAGCACCGTCGTCAGCAGACGCACCGCGCCGGCCTTGTCGAGCGGCTCGTTGCCGTTGCCGCACTTGGGGGACTGCACGCACGCGGGGCAGCCCGTCGCGCACGGGCACGCGGCGACCGCGTCCCGCGTGGCGCGCAGCCACACGGGTCCGAGGTCGAAGCCGCGCTCGGCGAACCCCGCACCACCAGGGTGCCCGTCGTGCACGAAGACCGTGGCGTGCCCCGTGTCGGCGTGCACCACGGTGGACAGCCCGCCGAGGTCCCAGCGGTCGCACGTCGCGAGCAGCGGCAGCAGCCCGATCGACGCGTGCTCAGCGGCGTGCAGAGCGCCCGGCGCGACCTCGAGCGTGACGCCGGCGCCCGCGAGCACCTCGGGCGGGGCGGTCCACCACACGGCCGCCGTGCGCAGCGTGCGCTCCGGCAGGTCGAGCTCGTGCGTCGACAGCACCTGCAGGTCGGGGATGCGCCGGCGCTGGTACCCGACGACCTGTGTCGTGACGTCCACCTGCCCGTACCCCCAGGTGACCGGCCCCCACGCGACCTCGCGCTCGACGTCCACGACGGTCGTGGACGTGACCCACCGCGCCCACGTGCCGTGCTCGACGTCGCGACGTGAGACCAGTGCGACACCGTCGCCGAGGTGCAGCTCGTCGACCACGTACGTCGCACCCAGGTGCACGTACACCGCACCGGGGTGCACGGTCGCGTCGGCGGACGCCGCGTCCACCGTGCCCAGCAGGCGACCGGTCGTGGTCTCGACGACGCGCACTGGCTCGCCACCCGCACCACGCAGGTCCGTCATCCGGCTGGCCGGCTCGGCGTGCGTCCAGTACCAGCCCGACGTGCGACGCCGCAGGATGCCGCGCTCGGTGAGCTCGCCGAGCAGCTCCGGGGCACGCGGGCCGAACAGGTCGAGCTCGGCGGCGCGCAGCGGCCGCTCGGCGGCGGCGGCGCACAGGTGCGGTGCGAGCACGTACGGGTTGCCGGGGTCGAACACGGTCGCCTCGACGGGGGTGTCGAGCACCGCCGCGGGGTGGTGGACGAGGTAGGTGTCGAGCGGGTCCTCGCGCGCGACGAGCACGACGAGCCCGTCGGCGCCGGCTCGGCCCGCTCGGCCGGCCTGCTGCCACAGCGACACGCGCGTCCCGGGCCATCCCGCGATGAGGACCGCGTCCAGCCCCGAGATGTCGACTCCCAGCTCGAGCGCGTTCGTGGTCGCCAGCGCGCGCAGGTGCCCGGCGCGGATCGCCTGCTCCAGTGCTCGACGTTCCTCCGGCAGGTACCCGCCGCGGTAGGAGGACACGAGCGGCGGGAGGGTCGGGTCGACCCCGGCGAGGTGCGCGCGCGTCGCGGCCGCGACGGACTCCGCGCCGCGTCGTGACCGCGTGAACGCGAGCACGCGTGCACCGGCCGCCACCAGGTCCGCGAGCAGGTCGGCGACCTCGGCCGTGGCGGTGCGCCGGGGACGGTCCTGCGGCACCGCGACCAGTCGCTCGCCCGTCCCGAGCGGTCCGGAGCCCTCGGGTGGCACGCTCGACGGCAGGGTGCCGGCCGGCGGTGCGGCGGCCCGGCCCACGGCAGGGCTCCCGTCGGGGCTCTCGGCGGGTTCGCCGCCAGGGGCGCTGCCATCAGAGGCGCCGCGATCAGGGGCGCGACCGTGAGGTCCCGGGCCCGGGTCGTCACCCGGTGGCACGGTGATGACCGTCGACCACGGGTCCTCGGCCGGGAGCAGCGACGACCACGGGCCGTCGCCGCCCGGCAGCTCGGGTGGCTGCCACAGCACGAACGTCTTGCGTCCCGCGGGGGACGTGTCGGCGGTCACCGCGTGCACGTCGTCGGGGGCCGTGCCGAGCAGCCGGGCCGCGCTCGCGGCCGGCTCGGACGTCGTCGCCGACGCCATCACGACCACGGGTGACGCGCCGTACGCCGCGGCGAGCCGCCGCAACCGCCGCAGCACGAGCGCGACGTGCGCCCCGAACACGCCGCGGAACGCGTGGCACTCGTCGACGACGACGTACGCGAGCGAGGACATCAGCCGGGACCACGACGCGTGCGCCGGCAGCAGCGCGAAGTGCAGGAAGTCCGGGTTCGTGAGGACGACGTCGGCGTGCTCGCGCACCCAGCGGCGCTCGTCGCGCGACGTGTCGCCGTCGCACGTCGCGACCCGCACGTCACGCGTGCCCGCGGCGACGAGCAGACGCTCGAGGCCCGCGAGCTGGTCGGCCGCGAGCGCCTTGGTGGGGCTCAGGTAGAGCACGGTGGGGCGGCGTCGGGTGGTCTCGATGCTGCCCGGGTCGAGCAGAGCGCCCGCAGCGCCGCGGCGGACGGCGGACAGCGCAGGCAGCCAGAACGCGAGCGACTTGCCCGAGCCCGTCGACGTCGCGAGGACGGTGTGCCGTCCCGACCACGCCGTGTCCGCCGCCTCGACCTGGTGCGCCCACGGCCGCTCGACGCCCATCGACCGGTACCCGCGCACGAGGTCGGCGTCCGCCCACGCGGGCCAGTCCTCCCGGACGCCGTCACGGGCGGGCAGCTGCCGCACGTGGGTGGCCCGGTCCGCCCGCCGGCCACCGGCGAGCAGCACGTCGAGCAGCTCGCCGGGACCCACCCCCCGATCCTCCCACCCCGTGCCCCGCCCCCACGCCCCCGCACCCCCACG
>Ga0160463_100042_pt1 | contig 180781 bp, 133 predicted proteins | sample HID1975M_E6MG_FD_108276 | JGI IMG/M metagenome (GOLD analysis project Ga0160463, IMG submission 108276) | Enriched soil microbial communities from UW Madison campus, WI, USA - HID1975M_E6 MG | ecosystem: Environmental > Terrestrial > Soil > Unclassified | place: USA: Madison, Wisconsin... | reverse complement strand
GGAATAAGCGGAGGAATTATAAAGATGCTGATCGACTGTGCGGACGGGGCCCCTAAGCACGGTTGATGTATGATGAGTGTTGTGCAACACGAATTGAGGAGTAGGGTTTTAGGTATTCGCTATTAGCCTTTAACTTTTAGCAATGAGGTACCAGCTATTAGCGGTTGTGTTTTAGGGATTAGCTTCTTAGGTTTTAGCTGCCGTTATTTGCTTTTTGCAGATAACTATCGGCTGAGGGCTATTGCCACTGGTTTTTGTTTTTGCCGCCGTGAACGATGAAAGGCTTTGGTGAGCCAGCCACCAGGCACCAGACAAAGGTGCACCTACAGCGGGGAATAAAAGGCAGGTTTTGGACGAGACAAACAGCTACCAGGAGTTAGTTGTCCGGACCAGCTATTGGCAGTCAGGAATTGACTGTTAGCGATTAGCTGTACCCAATAGCGGATAAGGCTTTGGTTGAGTAGTTATTTTTTAAACATTAAAATGTATGATATGGGAACTCTAGCCGATGCTGTGAGCCAGGTAGTGACAGTTGGTAAGCAGGAAAGGTAATGGTTCTTATCGATCTGGTATTCCTATGAGTGGCCCCGTTCTTGCGAACGGGGCTTTTTTAATTGCTGATTACCAGATTGTGCTGATTTCGCGGATTGTATTGAAGCGTTTATATGTTGCGTACTTACTATTTGGTCAGCGGTACATATAAAAAGGCCCGGAGGCCTTTTTATATGTGACGTAGGAAATGCCGGGCAACGCCTGGGCAGCTGCCGTAACCATGAGAATGCGACCTGCATACTCCTTTTCAAAAGCCGCGCACAAGGACCTGCCAACGATGAAACCGCGACACTGCTCAATGCCCACCATACAACAGGTGGTACGCGCAACTAGATAATACTTCATACTAAAAAATTAAAAATGAAAAAATAACAGCAAAAGCTGCGGTACAGCTGCATGGCGGCATGAGCGCAAGGCCAAATGGAACGCGGAATAAATGCGCGGCATTCATCAGCTCCCCTACCGGTAGAGCTGGCGCGGGATGTGTGGTTGAAAGTTTGCACTAAAGCTTTATGCCGAACCATTTGGCGGCTGGAGGGGAGGCGTGAGCCTGGAGTTGTGAGTTGGGCCGGGAGTGAAAACGTTGCTAAGTGTAATGCAATTACGGGCTGGTGTAGATCTATTTTCAAGGGATGGGTGGTTGGGGTGTGCGTGGATGTGTGCAGGCAGGGGTTGGGATGCCGCCATAACTTTGTGTAGCGGCTTTTTGCTGTTTTTTTAGTATGGGGTATTGTTGCGCACGCCTGGAAGGTGGGCATTGCAGTGGTGGTGTTAGAGGCAGGTGGTATGCGGGATGGGATAAGGAGTATGCTTCGCTGGTGGTATATGCAAAAGCCCCGTTCGGTTAGACGGGGCTTTTTTTGTATCTACAGTCGGTTAATGAAATTCCACAATTACTGGCGTAGTTGTTTAATTGTATGCTTGAGGAATTGCAAGCATTAATACAAATAAAAGAATTACATTCATTATACAATAAATGACAAGGAATATTCCACCATGTTTTATTTTTTCCTCATCATACACCAAATTTTTTAAGTCTTTGGGCTTTACCAGGTATCCCACAATAAGATATATAGGCACAAACAACAGAATAGCCTTCCAGTACAACATTCCTCTTGAATCATCTCTTTTGAAAGGAAGTAAAACATCAACCTTTTTAATGATGGTTAAAATTTGAAAAACATGTATGTAGATTGAGAAAACAACCGCAGATAATGCGCTAAAATAAGGAATATGCTTAGTGCCTCCTGTAGAATAATACCTAAAAAACAAGTACATAACAAATCTTAAAGTCTTCATATTTTGTTTTTTTACCAGTCAAATGCCCAGTCAGTGAAACCTGTTATGTCTAATATTCCAAGTGCCAACCCATAAACGGGATTCATTCTTACAAATACAAGTGCAGTTTTTAAGGCAGCTTTACCAATAGCGCCAGCTTTTTCCATGCGCGTGGCATTAGGATCATTAATAATGACACCCGCTTTGTATATAGCAACACCTGCATCAACAACCCCCGAAGCTTTTCCTAAAACGCCTACAACTTTATTAATTCCATTTGTAGTCCTTATTGCCTCAATGCCCCTATACAACTCTTCCGTGTTATTCGCAGCAAGAGTAGCTCTTGCCGCCAATCTACCCCATTGATTTGTCCCTATTGCCGCGGCATCAAGTCCAGCCCCCAGAATATCATTTGTATTATCTAAAGCCTCTAAATTATCACCAAAATTCAATGGCCCGCTAAACAATCGCATCATTTGTTGCGCAGAAACAAACTGTGATTGAATATTGCCTGTTGTCGCAACTGAAACTTCTGAAAAACTAACAAAAAAACCGTTCTTGTCGTTAGAATTGTCTGCTGCAATATTGAACCACGCTCCCGCCCTTCGCGTCATATAATACCCTTCTACCATCTCTTTGTTTAAATGACCACCGTTATAGTTTCTCAAAGCCTGCCTGAATGATGACGCCATTCCATAACCGCCGCCCCACATATTATGTGTAGCCATATACATGGCTCCTGCTCCAAATGCCTGATCGCTGCTACCAAAAAGAGACATGGTGCCGCTCACAAACCCATAGCTTCCAATGCCTCCATCTTTTGCACTCCAGGTCCCACCCCAGTGACTGCCATTTAAGACATCTAAAATCCTATCTAACTCTTTCTGTGTCAACGCCCCTGTGGGGTCGTTAAATGATAGAGGGTTATTGAAACCAAACTGGTAAGGGTTAATGCCCGCCGTTTGTTCGGCCAATATATCTACGCCATTGAAACGGCCGATCTGGGGATCGTATTTGCGGTAGAGGGTGTTGTAATAGCTGAGGCCATAGTCTTCCTCCAACTCTATACCACCGTTGAATTTCTCCGCAGCAGTTAGTTTCAGCAGGGCCTTGTCGCTGATGGCGGCCATCTGGAGGCCAAAAGGATAATAGCTTTGCTCTTGTACCAACGGGCCGGTATAATGCTTTACATTGAGGTCGTCAAAGTAAACATCCTGCTGGCTTTCGTTGCTAACGTATACATAAAGATAGCCATTCTTACCGATCGATTGCAGGGGAGCTACAAGAGGCTGCTTGCTGCTACCGGGCTGCACCTGCTGTACGCCAGAGTTGGAAGCTACATAATTGAACTGGTTGTCGAACAGTATCCAATTGAGGTAAGCCTTCGGCTTTGTATTATCGTAAGTCCTGCCGTTTAGAAACTGCACTACATTTGGGCTCAGGGCATTGCCGATGCCTGTAACATCGCCTATACCAAACTTGCCGCCACTACCGCTTACGATACCACCTCCCAGGACGGTTATAATTTCTGACGCGAGGTCTACCCCTCCTGGCGGTGGCTGAACAGCAGCATTGTAAAAGGCATAGGTGCTGATCTGTACCTTATCGCCCGCCATTACTTTCAAGACCAGCGAAGGCCCGGTCTTTTTGTTTACACCAGCGATGGCATTTAATCGGGCAACCTGCAGGTTGGCATTGTCGGTATCGAAGCCAGCAGGCTTGGCAGCAACTGTTCTTACCGGAGAATATACATTGCTAAACAAAGAATTGACCACGGCACTGTCAGCCGTTTCCATCGTTGCGGCATAGGTAGCGGTATCGCGGCCTTCGGCAAGTACGGTACGTACATTGCCCAGGTGGTCTTTTACAAAATAATCGTATTCATACGCATAGTAGGTTGCGCCGGTGGTACTGTTCTTTTTCTTTGCATACCTGATACGGCCCTCTTCCTGCAATACATACTGGAGGGTATCATTAAGGTAAACAAACCCGTTTATGTACAGATAGTTCTTCACCTGGCCGCTCACATCTTTCACCTCCCTTCGCAGTTGAACACCACCTGCATCGTAATAATAACTGATGCGACCTTTACCGGCTATTACCAGGGAATCGGGTTTATTGAGGAAGTTAAAGGTTGCACCTGCTCCATTTGCTGTAGTATGGAGATGGCGATTGTAATCTTTGGTAATATTGCCGTTGGCATCGTAGGTATAATCATCGGCAGCCAGGGCAGTATCTTTGAAATCGCCCATCGGGCTAGTGTCGGCTATGCCATCTGATACTTTTTGCAGCTGATTGGAATTGGCAAAATACTGGTAGGTAAGGGAATCGATGGTTGCAGAGTTGCTCAGTTTCAGGCCACGCTGTTTCATGGACAATAAATTGCCACCAGCATCGTAGGTCAGCGCACTTACGGAATAATCAACTGTATTGCTGGTCCAGGCAGTTGAGCCCTGGTTTTGCTGAGTAAAGTCGGCCGTTTTCAATCTATTGGCCTTGTCATAACTAAAACCAAATGCGCGTGCAATACCATCTCCGGCAGCTTTCCATTTGGCGCCGGCAATGGCGCCATTCAATTGATTGGTGGTAAAGCCATAGTCAAAGGATAGCGATTCTCCAAAGTAATTGGCGGTACTACCGGCTGTATTGATGTATTGCTCGTTTATGCCCGTAAGCCAACCCCGAATATTGTAGCTGTAGGTTTGGGTCTCTACATTAGCGCCCTGAACCTTGGTCTTTAACTGCCCTAACTCATTATAGGTATACTGACTAATGGTTTGCTCGGGTGTGTTGTCGAGCTTTTTGGTCACTGACAACACGCGACCGGCATGGTCATAAGCGAATTTGGTGAGCATGGTATGGCTCTGCGGATTGTTGCCCGATTTCTGGTGCTGCACATGGGTACGCAAAGTTCTTCCGCTAAAACTGTACTGTACGGTAGCAATATCAGTTCCACCTGAATAATTGGTAGTAGCTATCTGAATGGCCCGGGTACTTTGGTCGTAAATATTGAGGGTATATAATACTGTGGAGCTATTAACCACTATGCGCTTGTTGCCCGTCAATGAGCCCCTAGTGCGGCTACTGGCAGTAAGCGGCTGGGCATATTCAGGTGAAGTATTGTAACTGGTAATAAAATTGGTACCATTGATGTTAGTAGTAACGAGGCTGCTGCCCAAGGTGGAGCCAGAAGAAGCTACCCAACTGTAATCATCATAGTAGTTAACGGCTAAATATTTAAATACGGCACCTGCAGGAAGTGGGCTTTTGTTGACATTTACCCCTTCGACTACCGTTGACTCCCCATCGCTGCCTCCCTGTGCCGCTGCTGTTTGGGTAGTTACTACACCCTGTAAGGTAGCCCGGCCGTTACTGTAAGTAAGCAGGCCACTAATGACAGGTCTGTTCATGGCATCGTACAGGATAGTTCTCCATTGCGGCTGAGTCAGGGCACGCAGTGCAGAATCCTGTGCAAATACCAACCGGTCGCGAATATCATATACGAGGTAGCTCTTCCCTTTGCCCGGTATACGCTTCATGATCATGCGCCCGCGGTTGTCGTAAAAATAGCTATAACAGAGGTTGGTGTTTATGGTGGGATTGACTGTAAGGTTCCAGTTGGCCGTTCCATTGTTCAGGGCTTCCACCGCTTTTGGCGTGATCACCAGCCGTACACGGTTGGTTTCATCATAAACGTAGTATGTGCAAAGCCATCCGGTATGGCCGGTACCAGGTGAAGAAACTGCCTGACTTTTAGTAAGGATGGTCCTTCCAGCCTCATCAATGTATTTAATGGTACTGGTACCCTGTTCATCAGTAGTCTGCATGACGAGTAATGTACCTGGCAGGTAAGTGGTGCTGGTAGCTGGCACATCATCTTCGCCTGTGATGGGAATTGTCCATAACCGCACACTATCGGCCGTAGTATTGGCTCTTTGGGTGCTGATAATTCCTACGCCCATGCCGGTCCAACTAGAGCCTGGCGCTGTGGCTTTGTTGAGTATATTCAAAGGAGAACCATCAAAAAACAGCTGGTTATAAATGTATTTTTCTCCGGGAAAGAGTGCTTTATAAAATGCAGAATCCTGGACGTAAGGGTTTTTCTTAAACTGGCCGTCGTTGTTGTTTCCTGATTGGGAAGGAAACGGCATGTATTGTACGCTGCTTCTTCCAAACTCATCATAGTGAACAGGCGATACGAAATCGTTCTTTGCAGGCGAGGCCTGACGGGCAACACTTTGTATGGGCCTCCCATAACTATCCTGGTATTCGGTTTGAATACCCACTTCATTTACAAGGGCGCTGAGGTTGACCTGGGCGGTATCCTGTATGGGTTTGAATGTCGTAAAGGCGCGCACAAAATTGCCCGGGGTTGAATAAAATGTATCGGGCATTTTCTTTACCGGCACCACAGGTGTTGCCGGACCAGTAGCCCCGGTAGGAATATTTGTTTGGCCAGACAATGTAGTCACCAGCAGGAACTGGGCTAATATAATACTGTATAATAGTTTATACATAAAGCAGGAATATTTCGATTGTTGGTATTTAGTTGCCTATTGCGTTTTCTATATCGTTGTTAAGGACATCCATGCCCCCCAAATCAATCTGGCCCCCCGGTTGAACAAGCCGTATCCCTGTATTCTATCCAGGCAAACTCGGTAGACAAATCAGGGTATCTCCAGTAAAAGGTGCATTTCCATTTCCATACCCCCGTTTCTTTTGTCCATACCGAGGAGGCTGCGTACAGGTAACCTGTTTGACATAGGCAATTGATCAGTTTTTTGCCCGGTGGCGAACAGGGAGGCGCGCAGGTAGCGCAATCGTTGTGATCAAATATCTTACGGATGACATTGTAGGAATCGCTGAATGGATTCATATCCTGCTCAATCTTGTCAACCTTACCATTGAGGGGTATTTGGCATTCCGTGCCTTGGTTTTGCCAATCGGGGGTTGTGTTGATGGCAATGGTATTATTGCCATATTCATATTTTTTCAGGATGTTGAGGTCCTTATCTTTCAAGGTTTGCATCCTACCCAGTTTATCATAGGTATAATAGCTTACGGTATTGTTGGCATCGGCAGCGCTGGTAATACCGAGGGCAGGATCATACGTGCTGGTAGCCATATTGGCTTCGCGTGGGTGCAGGCGTAATTCATCAATTAACCCGCTGCCGCTGACGGTAACAGAGGTGACGCCTGTTATGCTGGCCTGGTAGAGGTTCCAGCCATTTTGGGTAGCAATGGCTGAACTTAGCAAGGAGCCATTTACGGATACGGAAGCGTCTGATTTGGCCCATACGAAAACCAGGTAGATGCGGGAAGCGGTTAGTCCGCTCTTGCTGATGGCGCCACCCGACAATTGATAGGATCTGCTGCCGGTGAGGCTACTGCTGTAATCGCGGTTGGCAGAACCGACGGTCCAGTTACCGGTTCCGTCTGATTCAAAACTGGTATACGCTATATCGGTGTAGGCGCTATTGGAGACCTTAGCAATAGCCAATTGATTGGTATAGTCGATGATCACAGCGCTTCTTTCATCCGACAGGGCATTCTTCGACTCCAGGAGATTGCCTTTGCTGTCGTAAGTAAGAAAGTTTTGTTGTGCTACGAGCCAGGTACTGTTGCGCACCAATGATGCCGGGTTGAATGTTCCGATAACGGATTGGGCCAGCGGTGCATTTGACTGCAAGGCATATACGGCAAGAGGACGGATATAGCCCTGTGGCAGTTGCTGGTAATCGGTAATTCCCGCCTGCAGCATTCTGGGATTAGCATCGCCTACGATCCAACTTTCGGCGGATACCTGTGCACTGATAATACCGCTGTCCTTCATTTTTTTAATGGCACCTGAAGCCAGTGTATAGTGGTAGGGATAATACAACCGTTGTTCGAGTGTAAGCGCCCGAGATTTATTGTATGGGGAAGTGATCTTTACCAGGTTGAAACTGGTATCATATTGCATGGTTTGTTCGGATACCTGTACGGAACCATTGGGATGGTACAAAGAATCTACGCTGGCCACCAGGTTGGCGCGACCGGATTCGGGAAAATAACCCTGGGCACTATACAGTTCTGTACGAGGTGTTAATCCGTAGTTGGGTTCGCCGTTGTAGGTAATGGAGATCCTTCCCAGTTTGACAGATTGGAATTGACTGTTGTTATATGCAACCGTGGTGATGTCGTAGGTATTTCTTTTCACCTTTACCAGATTACCCAGGCTATCATAGGTGGTAATACGCTTTGGTAAACCCAGTGCCCAATCGCGCTGTACAACGGCGGGATAAGGGAAAAGAGCTGGTACATTGCTGGTATTGGCATCCTGCAAGCTTGTGAATTCATAGACTTCCTTACCCAGGTTACGGGCGGGGGTCCCTTTGTATACTACTACGCGGCTATACCCCACGGGACTACCTTGGGTATATTGGGTATTCTGGACAGGATCACTGGAAATGGCTGTATAATTGGTCGTAATAGTTGATCCGTTAATCACCGTTCTTTGATAAGGGTAATCATATTTAGGTATTGCGCCGAGAAAGCCAGAGCTTTTACCATCGATTGTGAGGTAATTATAAGTAGCAATCGTATCCCACTTTTGTGTGACCGGATCATAATTTAGCTGCTGCTTGATCCTTATGCCGCCTGATATAACCGAATTGGCAAGGAATGATTGGTTAAGCCAACTGATATTCAAGGGCACGGCAGCAGGGGCAGTACAGCCGGCCGACATACTGGTACTGACCTTGTACTGTGCGTTGGGACCATTAAAGGAGAAATTCAATGACCCGAGTTGGAACAACTCTGATAAGCTGGTAGCAAAACTGCCATAGGTGGTCAACCCGTCGGTGCTGGTGACCAGGATCGTTAAATTACAAGTACCTGAAAACGTGGGAGCAACCAAGGTTACATAATCCGGTACGTTAAATTTCAGCGTATGGAGGTTGTTTTGTGCCTGACTACAGGTAATGTTGGTTTGAGCATTGACCCTGGCATCAGCTATAGTAGCATTCTGTTGTACATAAGCATAATCGGAAACGTCGTTTGACTCATGCACGTACCTGGTAATACTACCGGAGGGATCAGTAATACTAAATAAAGTACTGGCCCTGGACGAGGTGGGGGAAGCAGTTCGATTGGCGCCATTATAAGTACCTGGCACCGTTGGAATAACATTGGTGCCATTATTGGCTTTGTTATAAAAACCCCAGTGATCTCTTTTATTGGAGAGGGTATCCCCGGCCGAACCTACTGGCTTAAAATAGGGTCCGTAATAACCAAATTGGTAAGCGGGCATAGCCACGGTTGCCGTATACTTTTGTAAGCCATTCAGTAAAGTAAATTCAAGCCCTTCTTCAGGAATAAACCATTTGAACCGGTATCCATACCTGAATACGCTGTCGCTGATCTTTATTCTGTCGATGACAGAATCCTTTCCATCATAGGTATACAAGGGATTGTACAAAATACTTACCTGTTTTTTGTCGGGGAAATTAATGCCGGCTAATTTCTTGAAATACCTTGTTCTGTTTCCTATAGGGGTATATCTGAAATCGACGGCCAGGGTATTATTGTTGACATATGCTGTTTGCGGAAAAGCAAACGTATCAGTTTGGTTTATAGTAGTGTAAGAAAAACGGATCGTATCGGTACCAAAAGGCGCAATGACCTGGCTCAGGTACCATGCGGTGGTATAATTGGTATAATGATACCCGATGGTGAAATCGGGCGACCAGATCATTTGATATTCAAGGTCGTTGAATACATACTTTGTTCCATCTTCTGCCACCATATAAAAGGAGGTGATGGGACTGTTGGCAGCAGCGGTATAACCGATGCGTAATTTGGAAAGGGGCACGGCCACAATTTGTTTGTTCTTACCGATATAAAATTTGCCCGAACGGCCATTGACGTTGAACTGGAATACATCCTGTTCTGCATCGAGGGAGTCGTAATAGTATTTGGAAGCATTGCTGCGGTAATTGACCGGCAAAGTACCGGAATACATATATCCGGTGGCATCCATATCATCGGGCCGTCCGCGGACGGTCCGGGTAATCACACCCCCTGCATTGAGAGACCATCCTATTCCAGCCGGAGAAGGGGCCTCATTGACCTTGATACCTCCGCCGCCAATGTAATCCAGCGAAACCGTCATCGATAGTCCACCCGGGCCGCTGTATTGATACAAAGGAAAAGAGATATTCGGCGTACCGGTGTACAGGTTTATGCCTGCATTGGCCTGTTGGTTGGCCGCATTGGCGGTGCCACTCAAAGGTGTAAAGTTGGCATCACTGGGCGCCTGCGCTAAAATTACCAGGCTGTTTAACAGCAGGCATAGAACGAAAAAGGGTCTGATTTTCATATTGATCAATATTGAACTTATTATCGTTTTAAAAAGCGTATCCAATACGGAATTTAATGGCTTGTGTACGTGGCACCTGTTGATAGCTTAGAAAATCCCAGAGCAACTGTGCTTTTGTTTTTTTGAACATTTTACTGCGTAAGGAAATGATCTTGCTTATGCCGAGCAGACCACTTTGCTTCCAAGGAGCGGCCTCCCCCCGCCCCCCTCCTGAAGGAGGGGGAAGAGATCCATTTACATTTAGAGGTTGGTAGTTGTATTCGAAACCTCCGGATGCATAGAAACTTTTTTTTATGCGCATATCCAGGTAAGACCTTAATCCTACCCCTTCACTGGTTATTGCTATATTATTGATATTCTTCCCCCACCCTACTTTATAACTGGCCCCTACCCCCACTGTGCTTTTATCGTTGAGCTTGTATCCTACAGACAGGCCTACATCGGTGGTAGTAGGGAAAAAACCGTTGGCCTTAGCGGTTTGCAGGTTGGTGCCATATTCCAGCCGCCTGAGAAAGCTCTTGCGCTTTTGGTTATTGGGCTTAAAGTCGGGCATGTCCATATCTTCTCCACCCGCACCCAGTTTATTCAACTTATCCTTTAGCTCGTTCAGTTTTGCCTGGGCGGCCTGTATATTCTGCTGTACCATTTGCGCAGCATTCGGGCCTCCGGCGGCTATCTGATTTTGTACTACCTGCTGTACCTGGAAACGGGTTTGCAAGCCTGTCATATCCGGTGAGCTATAATTACCTGGTAATGAAAACAAATTAGCCAATGCACTATGGCTTGCCATAAAATCCTTGAATGCAGGTAGTTCCCGTAATAATCCTATTAACTTTCGTTGCATTCTTTCGGGATCATTCAGTATTTCTTTGTACTCCTGTACTTGTTGGGAATAGTAGTAGAATTCTTTTCCTATTTCCTGGTAGGACTTCGTAATACTTTTGGGCAAGCCTGTATAAGACTCCAATGTCTCCTTAATCAACTGCTTGCGTTGACGGACATACTCTTTTATTTGTTCTGTTTGCTGTAGTTTGGACTGGAGTTGTTGAACCTGGCGAAGGGAATTATTGACCTTATCGGTTACTTCTTTACCGTTAGCGAGTAATTGTGAATTCTGTTGGAGAAAGGAAAGGCAGGATTTGAGGGAGTCTACATTAGGAAGGTACTCAACTGCTTCAATACCAGCAGCAGTGTCTTTCATTTTATCCAGCAGGGCCTGGTATTGCTGGTTGGAAGTCTCATTAAACAATTGATTTACAGCAGTAGAATCTACCTGCTGAAGCTTGCGTTGTAAACGCGCTTCCTGTTTAGCGAATTTGCGTAAGTACTTTTCTGATTGGCGGGTAACCTGGTCATTCAATTTAGTAGCTCGCTGGCTAACTTTATTGAAGAATTGGAGTTGAAGATCAGCAACTTTAGATAAAATACGATTACCCTCCTGTGATTGGGCAGCCTGACAAAAAGCCAGGAATAATACCATCAACAACACTAATCTATCGCGCAGCATGGTTAGCTTGGGTTACAGGGTGACGTGAATCAACAACGGCACAAAGGAAGTGAATTGGCATAACATAAGCGGGTTTAACTTATCTTTTTTAATTATACTTTTTTTCGTATGCGCAAACGAATGCGTATATGATTATCAAGTGATTACTGGAATGACTGAACGCTAATGGAAAATACTTAGCAACTCCTGACCGGAGATACATCATAGGTGGTTCGACCAATCATACGATTTGTAAAACGGATATACCTGCACGTAAAATGCTAAACATTAAATAGACGAGGTTTGCTTTCTGATATCAACGTAGCCGTAGAAGAATAGTCATCAGTGTTTATGCTTTGAGATAAACTTACCTGACTTTATTTATAACAACTAAAGGGGGAACCTGTACCAATTGAATAGAAGATATATTATTGCAACAATAGGTCTTATTTGACCTTTATATAACTACCGTTATATTAATATTTTATATTTATCCATATCAGGCCCGAGTCAGTTATTTGAATTTGGTTTTGTTATCCAAATCCTGGACCAAGCAGAATTGTTACCCCAAAAGTGACAGTTGTGATGTTGGGATCGATTTTTTTTCAATTTTTGCTTTATCACCATTATTTTTTCAAAAATGACGTAAGTAAGTGACTGGCCATCGAGATAGGTTTTGGTATAGGCAAGTATCCAATATGCCCTCGTTGGCAGGAAGAAGTTACAGGCTTCATAACTGTAAGTTTATGGCGACTTATTATTGAAGAAATCTAAAAGAAAAACAAGCTTTCTCTTCACCAAGCTTATATCGCCATTCAAAGCAAGAACGATGAAGACAACAGCGGCCAATGCCAAGACTATAACCGTAAGCTGAAACCACAGTGGTTGATTGGTAAACTCCGCATAAAACAGAAGAAAGCGAAATTTCAACTTTTTTTCTGTTGGTGTTTCGGATTCTAGTTTTGTCTTAATCTCTTTATTCATAAGAAGTTTTTTATTTTAAGAAATAGCGATATTCTCAGAAGTGTCACCCTCCGCTGCTGCCTACTTGGTCGACTGGTGTGGTGCATCGCGAGTCAAAAACCTTGACGGGGATATTTCATACCTTTGGCTTGCTCATTTTCAATATTGCGTAGCCCATATAAATGCAGTTACTTCCTTCAAATTATCAGAACATTTTATAGGCACCTGGCTACTGTGTCTTTTAACCTGTTACATTGGTTTGTTCTTTGGTTGCATTATTTTTGGGGGCTGCATACCTTTTGCTCTACGCTGAATGGTAATTCAAGAGACAGAGTTTATAACACAACTCTTTATTTGAGTATTCATGACCTGTTTCACCGTCAAAACTTTATATAAAATTAACAGCAAAGTGTAGTGATAATAAAATGAGTCACTTTACCCCTAACGGAAGTCCTTTCTTCTTTTCAAATACTCCCTAATGATTTGTCTGATTTAGCTTCATTCTTCTTGCTCATAACAAGCGTTTTTGTAATCGAATAGCACTTATTCGCCTGCACTTTTGCTACCCCCCCATAAAACATGAACCAGGGTGGTACGCCCTCTTATCCGCTTCTATAGAATTGAAAATAAATAGTTTAGAAATGCTCTTGGATAAAATGCAAAATTCAAGAAGACTGCGAAAACACAGCTCCTTTAAGTTAAAGGACGAATTTGCTATACTAATTTGAAAAAAATCACAAATTTGATAATGTCAAACCGAAATTTTCATAAAATGTCAACTATATACCCAATAGCCCGCTGAGAGGGCAAATGATATCAAAAACATGGTCGAAAATTGCCAATGAAAAAGAAAGGAGATTGGCAGAAGACAAATCGTGCTAAATCTGTGGACGAGTATCCGTTCCTCGATCGTGTGAAGATTAACACACTTTAGAAAAAAACGTCCATTAGAACAATCGTTTTTCTAATAGTCAACTTTGTACTTAATAGTGTTGCTGGTGAAAACTTGACCGGCTCAACAATGAGCAGTTCATCAGGGTACACCGGTCCTATGCGGTCAACATTAACCAGGTAACAGCTTTAATGAAACATTGGTGGTAGTGGGTGAAGAAGAAGTACCGGTAAGCAAGAATTACAAGGATGATTTCCTGAAAAACTTCGGCACGCTATAGTGGATCGTCGTTGAATTAAGATGTCACCCTGAGCCCTGTCGAAGGACCTGCAGTGAAAAACAAACTCACTCCGAAGACGGTTTCGACAACCTCAACCTGACATCTTATTTAATTCAACGACATTGATATCAGATGGTGATGCGCCGGGTAGCGCCCTCTTTGATCGTATATTTCTTAGCCTGTCCTTCTTTGGTGATCAGGATATCCAGTTTACCACCGGCAGCCCGTAATACCTCTATATCAAACAAAGCACCGAAAGCATGTACGCCACGCAAGGCCATCTTATTCCATGCAGCCGGTAAGTGGGGTGTGCAGTCAAAACTGTTTAAACCGGTAGGGCGCATACCAAACATGCCTTCGGTATAGATACGGCAGTAAAGTCCGCTTTCGGCAGAGAGGTGACGCTGGTTGCCTTCCGGATAAGCTTCCACCGCATAGGGCACATGTTCACCCAGTAAACGGCGGCGTGAATAATATTGCAGGTAGTCAAATGCTTTCTGCGTTTCACCGGCTGCAAATACACCACGCAGGGCATAGAGGGTAGAACGGTCCCAGAAAGTTTTATTACCTGCCAGCGACGCCAGTCCGTCTTCTGTCCACAGGCGTGGAGAGAATAAGGCTGACACGGTGCCTTGCTTACGGTCAAATATATCAACGATCAGGGGTGAACAGATCCAGGCACGCAGGGTATCGTTGCCTTCATAATAACGATAGGTATTGAATCCCTCTACGGTAGCACCAAAATACTTATCAATATTGGTGCGTATGGCTTTTGCTTCCTGTTCATACTTTGTCAACTGCGCTTTGGGCAGGGACAATTGTTTGCCCAGCATAGCGGCAGAGCGCAACGCATCATAATACAAAATACTGGTATTGAGATTGGCCTTGCCAGCCGGGAAACGGCCTTCCAGTTCATCACTGTTGGACTTTACTACCCCCTGCTCATTGAGTTGAAGACGGCAGTATTCTAAGCACCATTCAATTAAGGGCCATAGCACACGGGCTGAATCGGCATTGCCATTGGCCAATGCATAACGACCGGCCCCGTAAGCAATCATGGCCATATCGCCGCGATCTTTGGCGCCCTGCCATACGCCATCGCCTTCGGCAATAATAGAACTGGGGATTGGCTTATACTCCGGGTTCATATAATGGGCAAACCAGCGGTAAGCATTCATGGCTGACTTATTGCCTACTTCATCGCCCAGAAAAGCAAAGAAGGGATTAATATATTCCGCCTGGTCATTGGCCCAGATAGCAGCATAATAGCGCAAGCCACCGGGGCCATGCAGGTAACCACCTTTGGTAAGGTAAATACTTTCTGTAGCCCTTATTTTAGCAAAGGCAAAAGCGGTATTCAACATTTCATCGGGTGTTTCCAGTTGCAGTAAGGATAAAATCCCGGCTACTCTTTGCCGCCTGCCCTGCTCTTCGGAAAGCAGATTGGCTACAACAGGCTGTGCTCCTGCCCGTACAGCCTGGTAGCTGAGGCCAAACACTACCGAATCGCCGGGCACTACGGTTTTCAATCCTTCTGCGATGGTAGATACTACAAAGCTATGCTGCGCGGGGGTAGTACGTTCTGCAGCCGGCTTTACGAAACGCTGCAGGTATTCCATTTCAATTTTCACAGGCTGTTTGCCTGTATTGACAAACACCCATTTCTCCAATGCGACCGGTTTGTCTACAGAAGGAAACAAGGTCCTTTTGAGCAAGAGGTCTTTATTCTTTCCGATCAGGCTCTGCACTTCCATGATGCCTTTATGGCGTATGCTGGTTACCTGCTCGGGCATATCCTCAGTCACTGCGGCATTGTATACACCGGCTTTGAATAATTTATCGTTGATCAGGAAACGTGGCAGGTCGTAATCGGTAACATTGTAGGTCATGCTGGCAATGGTGCGCTGTGGTAATAAGCGGAAAGTGGGAAATACCATCGTACGGTTTAAAGACAGCTTACCACTGATATCAACCCCGTATTGTACCCAATAAGAGACCTTCTCTCCGCTCATCTCGATATGATCCTGGTGTGGCAGCCTGCCATCGACCGTCCACAATATGCTACCATCGGGCTGGATGGCCCAGCGGTCCTGCTGCGGTGTATTTTGTGCAGTCAATGCCTGTGATAATAACAGGCTGACGCCTGCGAGCAAACAATGTCCAAAAGAAACTTTCCTATTCATATAGCAGTAATAAAATTTTGAAGATATAATGGGTGAAATTCGTGCCCTCTATTTGTGTAATACCTCTTCCTATTGGCAAAGCATTCAGCTATTCTGGCAAAGGCTTCCAGGTGATTGAATTTTGTACTTACTTTCATTCCACAATCTATCGCACCATGCCTCTATTCATACAAAACAAACACCTTCCGCTGATAGCCATTACTGCCGTATCGGTAATGGCTTTTACTGTTGTCCGCTCTGTACAATGGGAATCAAAATTCGTACAAGTTGACAAGAAGGGGAACCTTACTTACACACCGGATGAGAAAGGCAATATCATTCCCGATTTTAGCCGGGTAGGTTATTACCAGGGGGATAAGACCATTCCCGACCTGCCCGTGGTGACCACTATCACACCATCGGAAGATGCAGCCCAAAGGATACAGGCAGCCATCAATGAACTGGCTGCCAAAGCAGCTGATAAAAGCGGGTTTCGCGGCGCCATACTCCTGAAAAAAGGTACGTATCATATTCCTGCCACGCTGCAAGTGAGCGCCAGCGGCATTGTACTGCGGGGAGAAGGGGATACGGAGAACGGTACCAAACTGGTAGCCACGGCTGCAACACAAAAACCGTTGATTGCCTTCACGGGCAGCGGCAATCCAAAGGCCATTAGCGCCCGGATAAAGATCACGGACAATTATGTACCGGCAGGCAGCTTTTCCTTCACGGTAAGCGATGTCAAAGGCCTGCAGGCGGGTGATGCCATCATTGTGAACAGACCGGGTACGGACAAATGGATAACGGATACCAAAATGGACCAGATTGAGGGACGCAATGGCACCAAACAATGGAAAGCCAATGAATACAACCTGGAATTTGAAAGAGTGATCACGCAAATACAAGGCAATAAAATCACTATTGATAATCCTATTGTACAGGCGCTCGATGTGCAATATGGCGGCGGCGAAATATACAAATACAGTTTTGATGGCCGCATCCGGGAAATAGGTGTTGAAAACCTTTACCTGGAATCTGTCTACACCAGTGATACAGCAGAGAACCATGCCTGGGATGCCATTGCCATCAACAAAGCAGAACAGGGTTGGGTGCGAAATGTTACCTCCCGCTACTTTGCGTATGCCTGTGTGAACCTGGGTGATGATGCGCGGTATATTACGGTGAAAGACAGCAAATGCTTCGATGCCAAATCGGTGATCACGGGTGGCCGTCGTTATTCTTTCAACAACAATGGCCAATGCAATATCTTCATGAACTGTCATACTACTGAAGGCAGACACGATTATGTGACAGGTTCGAAAACTCTTGGCCCCAATGTATTTTACAATTGTACGGCTAAAAAAACGCATGCCGATATCGGCCCGCACCATCGCTGGGCAGTAGGCACTTTATACGATAATATTACTACGGATGGTGAGATCAATGTACAGGACAGGGGCAATTATGGCAGCGGCCATGGCTGGGCGGGGGTAACGCAGGTATTGTGGAATTGCACGGTGAAAAGAGCGGCAGTACAAAGCCCCTGGGCCAGCGGCAAGAACTACAATATTGGCATGAAGGGTGATAAATACCCCGGCCGTTTCAAGGACCGGCCGGATGGAGAATGGGAAGGACAAAACAAGGAAGGCTTACAGCCGGCTTCGCTGTACATGGCACAATTAAAAGCAAGACAGGGGAAGTAAATGCAAGCTTCGAGCCACGAGCTGCGAGCTACGAGCACTGAGCCTTCGGCTTCGACTGTGCGTAGCAAACGTGTATTTGCTCGCAGCTGGAAGCTCGCAGCTCGCAGCTGTTAAAACAATCTATATGAAAAAAAACTTCACGCTATTACTATTTGCACTTTCCCTATACACACACGCTTCCGCGGCGGACGTCAACATAAAAGACTATGGCGCTACCGGCGATGGCACTACGCTTGATTCCAAACCGATCCAGCAGGCCATTGACGCCTGCACCCAAAAAGGGGGTGGTAAAGTGATCTTTCCGGCCGGCAAATATCTTTCCGGCACCATCGTCATCAAAGACAATATCACGCTTCTGTTACAAAAAGACGCGCTCATACTCGGCAGCACGGATATTGAAGCCTATAACAATATTGATCCTTTTACGGATGGCCTGGGCATTGATGTAGGCTGGGCCTTGCTGGTGGCGGTAGATGCCAAAAATATCGGTATCGAAGGAGAAGGGTCCATTGACGGACAAGGGGCTGCCCTGAAAGCCAAACATGTGCTTGCTGATACGAGGGGTGAAGGTAAAATCTGGGGCCGCCGTCCTTTCCTGCTGCGCATTGTGCGTTGTACCGGTGTTACGGTAAAGGGTGTATCCCTCTTTTATGCGGCCGCCTGGACCTCGCATTATTTCCAGAGTAAACAGCTACTGATCGAAAACGTAAAGATTGTGAGTGTAGGTGTTGCACACAACGACGGCATGGATATCGACGGATGCCAGCAGGTGCAGATCCGCGATTGTGATGTAGTGAGTGGAGATGACGCACTTTGTTTTAAGACCACTTCCAGCACCATGGGCTGCAAGGACATTACTGTTACCCGCATGAAGTTGAAAAGCAACCAGGCGGCTATTAAGATGGGGACGGAATCGATGGCTTCATTTGAAAATATCGACATCTCTCATTGTGAAATATATGATACGCGCAATGGCGGCATTAAACTGCTCACGGTAGATGGCGCTCACCTGCGCCATGTGACGATATCGGATATTACGATGAAGAACGTGCGCACGCCTATGCTGCTGCGCCTGGGCTCGCGGCTCAATGTATTTCGCAAAGGAAAGGATACGCAGCAGCCTACGGGTAGTTTCGAAAATGTGGTGATACGCAATGTAAAAGCAGAAGCAGCTGCGGATGCACAACTGAAACCGCCTTCGGGTATCCTCATCACAGGGGTGCCCGGTCACTATATCAGTAATGTAACATTGGAGAATATTGAGATCAGTCTGGCTGGTGGCGGCACGGCAGAAAATGCCCGCCATGCGGTGCCAGAAGCTGTGGACCAATACCCAGAAGTAAAAACATTCGGTCCTCTTATCCCTGCCTGGGGCATCTGGGCGCGCCATGTAAAAGGATTGACCCTAAAGAACATCCGGTTCAACCTGGCCAGCCCCGACCTTCGGCCGGCTTTTATTGCTGAAGATGCACAGGATGTAGAACTAACGGACTGGAAAGTACCTGCCACTGCAGAAGCGGAGTGTGTAGTACGCCTGGAAAATGTACAGGGCGCCAATATCAATGAATTCACGATCACAGGCAAAGCTGCTTCATTTGTGAAGGTGGAAGGGAAGGATAGTAAAGGGGTAAAAGAAGGGAAGGTGAAATACGTTGTTCAATAGTAAAGACATCATAAAGAGGCTATCTCCTATACTTGTAAAAACAGGAGATAGCCTCTTTTTGTTTTATGCTCATCCTCACTTCACTACCACGATTGGTTTTGAGGTCCAGGTCTGGCCGTTATAGATCAGAACAAAATAATTGCCAGCCGTGAGGCCGGTTACATCGAGGCTCACCCTGCGGATATCGCCCGCATATTTCTGGTGCTTCAACACTTTGCCTTGTATATCCATCAATTTCACTTCGGTAATGTGTTCTCTATAGGTTGCTGTTGCCGTCTTTTTGGTCTGCTTGGCCTGTCCGGACTGACGGGCTTTCACATTGGATTGCGTCTCTGCTATTTCCTTTACGCGTTTATTCTCCTCTTCAGCATCTACTTCTACCATTACCTGGTTTGCGGCCGGGTTGGGCGATACTTTGAAAGCCCCGTTGCAGTTTTGCGAAAATACCGGCCAGTCATTACGCGGAGAGGTCCCGCACGAGGTAACTGCTTCTATACCCAGTGTTTTTTCCATGCCGCAGACACCACTCCCAAAGGACATGTTCCTGCTGGGGCCGACAGTTGTTGCTACCAGTACGTTTTCCAGGTACCATCTATAAGCGGTGGCGCCCGGTACAACCTCCGCTCTCGCGATGATCTTATTTGTAAAATCAACCTGTACGGAAATCCACTCGGGCATTGGCGATCCCACCAGCAAGGGGCGGTTAATGGTAAAGTTTCCGCAGGGACCCTGGATATTGGCCGTTAACGTAAAAGCGCCGTTACCGATACGCGTAAGTGTAACCTGGTTGCCGGCAGCTACCATACTTACAATGCCCGCCGGATTTACCTGCCAGGAAGTAACAGTGCTGCCCGCGGCAAGAGTTACTGCATACGGCTGTGCGGCGCAGAATACGCCCGGACCCTCGATCACCCGGCTACAAAAAGCATTACAATCGGCCAGGAAGGGAAGGGTATTTAATTCTGCCGCCAGCCAGTTGCCGCTTCTTCTAAAAAGGTCTGTATGGGCCTGGTTGCGGGTATCTCCGTCATTAAACTCTGTAATAAAATTGGCAAATGGCGTGTTTTTGGGTGCTGCCGGCGGGGCGGTAGCGCGGTATTGCGTTGTATAATCAGCTGTTACCAGGGGGGGGATGCCCCGACCGATATCCAGCACATGCGCCGTGGGTGTAAACGTGAAGGTAGCGCTGGCCATGAAAAAGTTTACGCCCCTGTTGAATGTCGCGTTTTGTATTTCCTGCCAGAAGGAGGTGCCGAAATCGCCGTTGAAATTCCGCGTTATCTGTTCTCCTACCTGGTTCACTGCATATTGTATGCATCCAGTGGTAATACACCGGAGGGTGAGTTGTACGCGTTGGTCGTAAGGTTCTGGCTGACATTAATAAAGAACAATATCTTTTTTTCAAGCCATACCCTGCCTTTGTACACTTCCACGCTGCCCGAAGTGGGTGTGGTGCGCACCACAAAATCGCACTTTATGGCCGTGGGGCCGGGGAACAGATCGATCAGGAATTGGGGGTAATTGCTCAGTGTACCAGCTGTTAAACCAATCATGGGCAATGCAAGAGACCCAAGTACGGAGGTGCTGTAATTACCGGACAGACGCAACAGGTCGGAACCTGGCGCAATAGGGAGCGATTGCGCGCATTCGGAACCATTAGAGATGGCCACATTGCGGCTGTTGACGGGGTACCCCAATGTGGTGAGGGTTGTCATAAAGGCATTGTGTATGGAATTGTCCATCGCCAGATTCCCGTTTATAAAGCTGGCCTTTACATAATAAGTGAGCAGCTGCTTAGCCGCGGGGGTGGAATAAACCTGCAGTGCTTTTGCAACGCTCCCTACCGTTGTAACGTACCCGATCGATCCTGACACCAGCCCTACTTTGAGCTGTGTGCTGGCAAGGTGGGTATTGAGGGCCTGTAAGCCCAGGGGCACATTGGCACCCAGGTGAGGAGCATCGAGGCTTACGAACAGCCGCGTCTGGTGGTTCTGGCCATTTATTTCCATCTGTCTCAAAGCTATCCGCGATACCAGGCCGCCCATGCTGATACCCACTACCACATTAGGCTCGGTGGAAGCGGCGGCCGCCTTTTGGAGGTTCACCTCATTGATCACTGCCGTAAGTAATGCGGCATTGCGCATGATGTCGTCCGTACCTTCGTTGTAATCCAGGTAAATGATATCATAGTCTTGATCCAGCAGGTCCCGAAGCTGTGGCCAGTTGTCACGCTCCCGCCAGAAGTCGTCAAAAATCACATTATCGTCTTCATCACCTATATATTTCCACGGGTCGAATCCTTCCGCGATGATCAGCGGGCGGGTAATGGTTTGGGTCCACCAATTTGCAGCGGAGAAATGGATCTCCATCGTGCCGCCGGAATGGTTGGCGGTGGCAGGGATTGGTATACGCAAGTGCTCAAACTCGCGAGCTGTGCCGGAGGCATTGGGAGGCGGATAAACGCCGATGGCGGTACGGCTGTTGTATTGCTGACTATTGGTGAGTGTTACGCGGAATTGCAAAACTTTCCTGCCGCTATCTGCATAACTGACTGGGATATCCGTATCTGTTGCAATCGTCCGCCAGCCGATCCCGTCGGCAAAATCGGCCTGTATGCTCTGGATATTGGAAAAGTTGGTGTACACCAATGCAGCGGGGAGCCTGAATACCATGCTTTTCTTCCTTATGATGTTGGCATTCGCTCTTACGCCCATGGCCGTTTTTTGCTGATATGGGTTTTGCCATACGCCGCCGGTATATTTGTCAAAGACCTGATCTCCGGTGACGGTTACAAGCCCTGCAGCAACAGCATTGTCCTGGTAAGCGTCATATTGCATCAATAGCAGGCTTAGCGGCACTTTTCCACCCGACGCAGCCGTATTGATCGCATCAAAAACAACATCGGGATGTGTCATGCCTGCCATCACATTGTTGAACCGGTAGGTATACAAGGAGGTGTAAAGATCGTCCCAGGTGTTCACGTACATAATATTGCTGTTGGACATCTGTACGCCATCGTAATCGGAGACATTAACGAAATCAATTCCGTAGTCTTTTAACAAACCGGTAGATGCCCTGTTGGTTTCTACGTTTTGAAAAATGTGGGTCATTTTCAGGTAAAAGGAATCAGCCACCTGGGCGGTGGCGGTGAATGCAGTAATGGAAAACATGCCCACCAGGAGCGCTAAAAAGGATAAAGTTCTCTTTTTCATAGCAGAAGACATTTGTTTTGAAAATAAGGTTTCATAATAAAAGAGAGGATCAGCACGGATCCGGAGGAGTTGCTAAAAGTATAGTTATTATTTCTTTATTAATTCCGTATTAAAAAATACCAATTAATAAATTAATGTATCAGTGTTGCGCACACTAAAAGCAATATAACAAAACTCAGCAAAAGAATACGACCCCTATCTGTTAAAAATAGGAGACATCTTCTTTTCTGCCTTTGCGGCATGGTCTGTAACGGTAATGAAGATTTGGAAACGGGTAAATGGGAGTCGTATGAAACTGTATGCGCTATTTTATTGAAATTACGCCTTTGTCGAGTTTCGTGGGATCAATGAAGAATTCAGCACTACGGTTTCTGTCAGGTAGCCCGGTTTGTTTTTCTCCAGCATACGGAAAAGTACGGAAGCGGCTTTTTTGCCAATATCAAAAGCAGGCTGTGTAATGGTAGTCATGGATGGATTGAGCAGGGAGGCTGTTTCCAAATTGGAAAAACTGATAATCTTAACATCCTGGGGAATACGGATCTTCAATTCTTCACAAACATGATAGCTGGCAATGGCCAGTTTCTCTACGGAAGCGAAAATGCCGTCCGGCCGCTTTTTACCCGACAATAATTTACGCAGCACGGGATAACTCAATCCATTGTCGCTGCTGCATTGTACAATGAGCTTACGGTCGGGTTTGATATTGTAATGCTCCAGCGCTTCCAGGTAACCGCGCATCCGTTTATTGGTAATGGACAGGTGTTGGGAGAACGACAGGTAAGCAATTTGCTTACAGCCGCATTGTATGAGGTGTTCGGTGGCTTTAAATCCGCTGTCATAATCATCGGTGGTGATCCTGGAGGTATCAATGGCATCACAGATGCGGTCGAAGAAGATGATGGGTATACCCTTGTTGTGCAGCTCTACAATATGGCTGGTGTCTTCGGTGGTGGCGGATACGGACATCAGGATGCCGTCTACTCTCCCACTCTGCAGGTGGCGCGTAATAGATACTTCTTTCTGGTAATCCTCGTGGGTGAGGTAGATCAATACATGGTATCCTTTTTCCTGTGCAATAGACTCAATGCCATTAATAGCCAAAGAGAAAAAGTTATTGGCTACTTCGGGGATCACTACGGCGATGGTTCTGCTTTTTTGTTTGCGCAAACTACTGGCATATGGATTGGGCTCATAATTCAGCTTTTGCGCCAGCTCAAATACGCGTTTTTTGGTCTCGGGACTGATATCGTAGCTGTCGCGAAGGGCGCGGGAAACGGTGGAAATGGCAAGATTCAGTTCTTTGGCAAGCCTTTTCAGGTTAACAGGTTCCATATTACAAAGGGTGAAATGATAAACTGGCAGGCTGAAAGGTACGCAAATGTTTCCGGAAACGATTCCGCAAAAAGCGTTGCATCCCCTTCCGGTTTCCGGAAATTTTCGCAGATTGCAAGTGCTCCCTACACTTTTACGCCTTGTTGCTTTATCCTCTACAACCCGAAAATCAGCCCGATGGCCGCCTGTAATGAGGGATATTTGACGGGCACATGTACATGGATAACATAAAAGAAACTAATATAGACCTTGATGAGTAACAGCGCAAACATCAGCAACATCAGCAGCATTTTGTGGCCCAGTGTGCTACCGAATACCTTCCAGGCATGTATTAACATGATCAATACCCCTAGCGCGCCAAGTATGTTATTAAGCAGCTCGGTATGGTGGATCAGCCAAAAGCGGATAGGCGTTAATACGATGAGCACAACATTCACAAATCCGGTACAATAAAGCCAGAATACAATACATTCTGCCAGATTACGCCGGCGGAAAAACAACAGGTAACTCAACAATGCCTGGAAAGGCAGCCAGGTAAGTGCTATATACTTTAGCTGCAGGTGATACAGCCGGTTATATTCATTGTATTTGTGTACAATATAATCTTCATAATCGAATACCTTTTGGTCCAGGAAAATATAAATACCAAAAGAGAGCAGGAAAAAGACAACCGGACTGAAATAGGTTTTGCGCGCCCCGCTGAAATAAGCATTGTACACCCGCGCGGGCCTCAGGGTAAGGTCCTTGATCAACTTCAATATCCCTTTGTCCGTATGCGTAAATCCATGCCATAATTCATGTATCAGGGAATGCATATTTAATCTCCCTACATGAGCATCCTGACCGCATTGGGGACAATAAGCACTTGTAATGGCTGTTTCACAGTTACGGCATACCTTTTCCATCTGACAAAAATAGCCGTGATCGCTATAATTTCCTGAAACCTCGTGTAATCTTTTTGTGCTGCGCGGGGTACCAACCAGGTACCTGGCAGAAGGAAGTCTAGTAGGAAAACGCCAATTCAAACAACAATCCCTGCAATTCATGCAACCTACTTAGGTATACCGGCCCCTACCCCCTATTTTAGCCTGCCTTCCAGCATTATGAAATTGGCATATTACACCAAAAAGGATTGGTTGATCATCGGCTTGCTTTTACCCCCGGTCATCATACTGGTCAACTATTGTATTTTCGGAAAAAGGTATTTTTCCGGGGCGGCCATCTTTTGGTGGTCTACCTTCCTTTCAGGCAGTTTTGGTCTTTTATCCTGGTACCTGCAGATCATTATCGCCCTCATCATGAATGCCAAATATCCCCGGTATAATCAAACCTTCAGGCGGGTATTGACCTCTATGGCGCTGTATGTACTGGTAACGACAGTGACGGTAGTCATGATCTTCCTGCTGTATGATCGTGTAAAGTTTTTTCAATATGAATTGAATGTATGGCATATGTTCCTGGCGGCCATGTCCAGCGCCGGCGCCTCCATCCTGGCGGCCAGCTTTCATGAAGGGGTGGCATTTTATGAAAAATGGAAGAAGGTGACGGATGAAGCGGAGCAATTGAAAAAAGAAAACCTGCAAACGCAACTGGAAAGCCTGAAAGCACAGGTCAATCCGCACTTCCTGTTCAATAGCCTCAATTCCCTTTCCTCCCTCATCAGCGAGGATGCGGCCAAAGCAGAAAAATTCCTGGATGAAATGTGCAAGGTATACCGCTACCTGCTTCGTAATAATGAGGACGACCTGGCGCCGCTGTGGGTGGAAATGCAGTTCATTCAATCCTATTATCACCTGCTCAAAACACGGTATGGGGAAAGCTTATTCCTGGAAGTGGACATCCCCGATGAGCTGGTATGGTACCGTATTCCTTCCCTGACACTACAGATGCTGGTGGAAAATGCTGTGAAGCATAATATGATGCTGAAAGACAGGCCCCTTCAGATTGTTATTACCACAGTTTCCGGTCCACGGTTGATCGTATCCAATAACCTGCAGCGCAAAAAGCGGATCTCTTCCAATAGGGTTGGGCTCAATAATATTGTAAAGAAATATAAACTGTTGAAGCAGGATGATATAATCGTGCAGGAAGATGAAAAGACCTTTGCGGTGGTGGTGCCACTCATAAAAGTGGAAGAGGAAGCCCCACTATAACATCCTTATGTATGCTGCTCCTATACCAATTGCTGTATTTGAGCATATTGCAGCAACATGATCGTTTTGGCATCTTTGATCTCTCCGGTACTGATCATCTCCAGCGCTTTGACAAAAGGCAATTCCAGCACCTCAATATTTTCCTGCTCATGCTCAATGCCTCCGCCTTCATGTACCTTCATTGACTTCGTATAGGCAGCCACAAAGAAATACAAGATCTCTGTTACTGATCCGGGCGACATATATGCTTCAAACACTTTACGAACCTCGGTAACCTTATAACCGGTTTCCTCTTCTGTTTCGCGCCGGATACAATCTTCGGGATTGTCTTTATCCAGTAAACCTGCACAGGCTTCTATCAACATACCTGTTTCATTGCCATTCAGAAAGGTGGGCATGCGAAACTGGCGGGTCAGGATAACAGTACCTGCTTCTTTATTGTATAATAAAATGGTAGCGCCATTACCCCGGTCATAAGCTTCGCGGCTTTGCGTTTCCCAACTGCCATCCGGCTTTTGGTATTCATAATTGATCTTTCTTAAAGTGTACCAATTAGCAGACAGCACTTCCGATTGTAGTATTCTGATCTTATCATTCATCTTCCTGTCGTTTATTTAAGGCTTCAATATTACAACAATCCGGTTGGCCGGCCCCCACTTAAATAGTAAAAGGCAATCAGGACATTATCGTTTGGGAATAATGGCAGTGGCTTCTACTTCCACCAGCAGATCATCCCTGATCAGTTTACTCACCTGCACCAGTGTACTGGCCGGCGGAGATTGAGCATTGATGAATTTATTACGGGCATCCCGGAAGGCCTGTACCTGGCTTATATCCGTAAGGTAAACGCCAATCTTCACTACATGGTCCATGGTGCCACCCGCAGCTTCCACAATCGCTTTGATATTCCGGAACACCTGTTCAGTTTGCCTGCCCATGTCGCCCTTGCCCGTTACTTCTCCCTTGTTGTCAAGTGCAATCTGCCCGGACAAGAGGAGCATGTAGCAAGTTCCCAGGTCTACCTTTACCGCATGGGAATAGCCTTTGGGAACAGACAAGCCCACGGGGTTCATAAACTTAGTCAGAGAGGTATCTGTTTGCGAAAAACCCAGGACGGGCAAGAGCAATAGCAGCAAGAAAATGATCTTGTTCATGGCATGAGTTTGTATGGTATGCCAATATACTAAAAGAAAAAAGTCTGGCCATGCCAGACTTTTATTACAATATATAAATGCGATTGGATGAACGGTATTTATGCTTCTTTCTTAACGTTGATAGCGCTTGGCCCTTTAGGTCCCATTTCTACTTCAAAGCTCACTTTATCCTTTTCTTTCAGCGGACCGGAGAGTTGATTGATGTGTACGAAAACACTTTCCTGGGTCACGATATCATTAATGAATCCAAAACCTTTGGCGTCGTTAAAGAATTTTACGACACCTTTTCTGATCCTTTCACTTTCCGGCATCGGCTCATGTTTGGCCACACCAATTTGAATGTCTTCTACATTGATGATGCGCTTCTTTTTAGGATCGATAGGCGTAGAGCTAAAATTGCCATTTTCATCTACATACGCGATCATATCTTCAAAGCTCTTGCCTTTGCTGTTGTTGGCTTTCCGCTCTTGCTTGCGTTGTAATTTATCCTGTCTTTCTCTTGCTTTTTTCTTCTCTTTTTCCTTTTTTCCAATTGTTTCCTGTGATTTACCCATATTTAACTGTCCGTATTGATTTGGCTAAAGGTCAGCTATTTATACGACAAATGGGTTTAATCCTGTAGAGTGTTGGCTATCAAGCTTTCATCAGAGCGAAAACATCCTGCCCAGGGAACTGGCAGGCGGATATTTGGAATTTAATCGGAAGTTATTATAGGTCGCCAAAGACCTCTATTCTTTTCCCTGGCCTCCTGTTGTAACTGCAAGAACATTTCTGCATACTTTACATTTGGGGGAACAGTCATGACCATTGCATAACCCTGCTTTACCAATTCGGCATTGACAAAAGTGCCATTCTCCAAATACACATAAACAAGGGCCCTTCCGTATTGATCTTCCCGATCAATATCATATTCCAGTTTCACTTGTTGCCCTATCAGTAATTTTTTCAAATATGCCTTTGCCTCTTTACCATAATATCCTTCCTTCTTCTTAAATACTGCCCTTGATTCGGGGGCGTCTACGCCAATCAGGCGTGCTTTTTCACCCTTTGCACTCCCATTGTCAAAATAAAAGGTATCACCGTCCACTACTTTAGTCACTTCTACATATCCCGCCAATCCTTTTTTTAATGCACTTCGTGAATCACAGGCTACAGGAAATAAACATACAATAAAGAACAAAAAAGCTAATTGGCTCCTATATGTCATACCTTATTCAAATGTTATTTCTAACCTATTATAATCAATAGATATCCTACCAAAACTCTCCAATGCAGATTGTCCCATCAAAAGGGGAGCTTTCAAATTATGAGCAACAGAGGCTTTTACATCTTTCAAAACCTTATTTCCAATTTTAACACTTCGCAATACAACTACTGTTCCTTCTGAAATATCACCATTCGCATCAATGAAATTAGCTTTTCCCAATATGTCGTCATTCGTAAGCTTATCCTGCTTATAAAGAAAAGTTGCCTCTACTTCGGAAATGGAGATTAATCCGGCGCCTGTATCAAAAATAAAATACATAGGGATTCCATTTATTTCTGTTTTTATCTGGTAAACCCCGCCAATTTTCTCCATCTTAACTACATTTTTTCTCCTGGAGCCTATATTCTCATCCGCATCTTCCACATATTTATCCTTGGCTGATAGACTTCTCTTTTGAGCAGACTTTGAGCATCCTTCACATCCGGAAAGTAATACTATATTACAAATAATAAAAACAAATATTATATTTTTCATTGGTTGTTGGTATTACCGATTTTGGGGATAATCTGAATAATAAATCGTTGGTTCTTTCTTTCACTTTGCATTCCGTTCTCAGGATCCCGCTCAAACCGTCCGATTCCTCCCCATCCGTTCCCGGCAATCTGCAGATCAATAAGGTCTTTATATTGATTCCCTTCAAAATTGATCCCACTGCTATACCAATATTTCCATAAACTGTAGGCACGTTTATAACTTAATTCATAATCATCAACTTCATTACCAAGCGCCAGGTGGGACGCATATCCGGAGACAATAACGAGGTAAGAAACATTCGCCATACCGGGGCTTCTCTTCTTTTTACTTAGAAGATTATCAATAGTGATTCGGAGTTGTGTGCCAACTTCATCAATTTTCCTGGCTGTGACCGAATAATCCTGAAGTTTTCCGGGTTCAATAGCATATTCCCCCACTTCAAAATTTACGTCAAACCCTAATACAAACCTTTTATATTTTTCCTCATACCGGAACAAGGTCTTGTTCTCTTTCAAAGGTTTTAGGTTTTGCTCAACCAGCTCAAATACTTCCAGCTTATGCTTTAAGTCATCAACAGTAATCTGTAATTCTTTTTCCTTTCGCTTTAATAAAATATAGGTCAGTATATACAGAACAAGCACGATAAAGAAAAGGCTGGTCATCAGATCTGAAAAGCTAGCCCAGAAAAAACCTCCATCGCGCTTATGTTTCATTTTAACTATTTATTTACAGGTACGTACTTCCTGGAGTAACGGAAATAAAAAACATGAAATGCTATTGCAACAGTTGTAAACGCAAGGAAAAATGCTTTTTGATATCCATCAAATACATTACTCCACAGATCTAAATAATTATACATGATTTTAAATCCTGATGGAATTAACATAAGAATAAACATTCCGGAAATGACACCAACAAGCGTGTTCTTTAATCGTGTCCGGCGTGCATCCATTGACCAGGCAGACAGAAAGAAATACCAGAATAAGCAAAGAATGGAGATATAAAGAACTACATACATATAAATAAGGTACAAACAGGAAGTAGTAGGCAGAACTTGTCTCAGGATAATGGGTTCCCGTACCTTAAATGTCTTTCCTGCATGTCCGATTTCGAGATAGTAGTTTCTATGGTCTCTTTTATCCGTAGTAAATTTTATAGGCACTTTTTTAGCCGACTCGAACTTTACACGGTTTAATGCAAAAGGATAAATTTTATCAGCAGCTCCATTCATAAGCAGGTATCCTGAAAGTTCATTATAGTGGGATGTAGCCACCTTATCACGTAAGCTTAAAAAAACAGATTTATCGGAAACCTGAGATTCGAATGAAGCTGAACCTACATAGTCATAATTAACATTATTATCGTTCCACAAGTAATACAAATACAATGCTTGTTGTAAAGAATCTTCGGAGGAAGACCCAAATATTGACGTAACGACATCAATAGGGGCCTGGTTATGATACATCAGGTCTTCATTAAATTCATAGAAATGAAGATGACAAAAACTCTCATAAAACAGATCTAATGTTTCATTCACTTTTAAAATATCTGTACCTTTCCCCTTAACTCTTATAAGGTCGATTTGATTCAATCTTAAACCATTAAGAGCATAGAAAGAGTTACTCAATTCAGAATAACTGGACCCCGACTCGGTCTCGTGCTCAAAATCACTAACTATATACAAATTTGACTCAACTGAATCACCTAAAAAAACATCAGTATGAAGGTCATCAAATATTTTTTTAAAATTTGTATACTTTCCCCTTGCAGACTTATATGCAGTATCTGAAAGCCACTTTAAATATCTATTCACATTATCCAATAAGGTCTCCTTATTAAATTCGACATCCTTTCCAAAAGGTGATAAAGTAATATTATCACCAAAATAATACAAGAGTTCCACAGAATTTTTAGAAGCCCCATTTTCAGATAATTTCTTTAGAGCTGTAAGAACAAATAAATCCTCCATGGCAACATTCTTAAGATTCAACCCGTTCTGGCTTATGCTTTTTTGTAACTCACTCCCCAATTTTTTCATAAAATCAGAGGAGATTCGTTTAGTAAAATTATCAGGTTCTGTAGACGGACTTTTATCTACTACGATAGTATACTTTCTGTCATAAGCTTTTGAAAGTGCTTTATCTATCTGAATATTATTATCCGGAAATTGCTTCTTATTTATTTTATACTGATCGATAGGAAATCTTGATACATCTACGGGATTGAACCAATCATAAGACCCTTGCAATTTATTATTCAACTTGTCATAACTGGAGAATATTTCAGCATGAATGCTAAACACAAAGGCAATAAGCGCCAACAATAAGATCATCAAATTTCCAGAGAATTTATAAAAGGGGTGCCCGGAAATATCAAAAAAGAAATTTGCTTTCAGGCAAACAAGCAAGGTACATAATATCAAAAAAACACTTAACACAGGCAATATGTAATTTTGCATAAGCTATCTCTTTTTTTCAGTTATCCATAGCCAGAATTGGTGCATTCTACCAACTAAACCTATTTTTCCAATATTCTCATTTAATTGTTCTAAAAGCATACTAATATCCTTTATAGCCTCCCGGTTTTTAGAACTGGCATGCTTCAATTCCTCCATACAACTCAGCGAACCACTCTTAAAATCAGTCATATTCCTGTTTAGTTCTTCCAACAAAGAGAGTTTGGAGATATGGCTTCTGTTCTCTGCAAAAGCCTGGGTCATCAGATCTTCTTCCTTTATAGTAATGCTCTTGATAGATTCAATCTTATTCTGGGTATGTACTTCGAGCTGGTTTAGTGATTTAATCATTACATCTTCCACCTTCACGACCGACTCCCTTATGATCGTACCCCGTTCTCCCAATTGCTGAAAGTGGTCGTTTAAAAATTGCACCAACTTGTTACTATCTTCAATCCTTCTATCGAGCTTTACAGCCAAATCCTGAAAATTATTAGATCGTGTTAGCAATTCTTCGAAAGAATTTGCTAAACGTGAAGTACCGCTTACCAGATAATTCAGAGAATTGAGGTATTGGTTAAACTGACTCAGTTGCTCAACACCCGACTTCAACTCCTGCAAAATGGTTATGTTTGCTTTTGCAAACTCATTGATATTTATATTCTCTAACGAGCTTATTATTTTTTCCTGCGCAATTAATGCGTCGTGATTCTGCGTCAATAATTTACTCAGACTACCCAGGTTATTAGCAAATCCATTATTAAAACCGATCAGGCTTTTTTCCAAAGTATGAATGCTGGATGATACACTCTGATTAAGAACGGGTAATAATCGGGTTTGAATAAACGTATAAAATGAATTTTTTGCTTTCTCAGATCTTACCCGGGCAGATTTAAATATAAAACTGGAGTTAACCACAGTACAGAACAGTCCCCAAAAACTGGAAAACATAGCAATAGAAACACCTCCGAGGAACCCTTTAATATCGAAGTCTGTATTTACGTCCACCACCAGAAACAGATTAGCCAATCCAAAAACGATTCCAACCATAGTGCCCATTAACCCCAGGTATAAGGGCACTGTTATCATTTGATTTATCCCATCTTCTTCGGTATCAATATTCCGCTCAACGATATCCTTTACCAGATTAAAATCGGCCACCGCTCCTTTATTTTTTAGCAGATAAACATTGATCGACAACAGAATATCATCAAATATTGCATTGCTTTCATCGCTGGGGTTTATCAGGCTTACCTCGGCCAGTTCTGTTCTTTCGTATGGATTACCATCTACGGCATTGATCCAGTATTCTGTATCATCCCCTACCTCGGCAGGCTGTTGATGCCAGGTTTGATAGATATGGATGTTTTGCAGTAATACTTCCGGCTCCTGCTCATTCAGGTGCCGTACGGGAAGATAAAACCTGGCTATCCTAAAAAAATCACGGGCAGGCACTATGTTGCGTAGCAACTTGATTTTACGATAGGTATAAACTGCCAGCCAGGTCTGGCACAATACAATCCCGCCCACCAGTAACAGTTCAATAATGCTGATATTATTATTCATATCTGATTTCGGCAGGTGTATCGAGCACCCATTTATCATTTTTCTTCACTACGATACCAGGCTTGGTGGTTACTATCCTTTTCGCGTTTTGGTTTAACGGATTGTTGATCTTACAGACAGGCCGTAAAATGCGATCCGGTGCATTGGTGGCATCCCTGACCGCCCTTTCTTCATTCAGGAATTCAAAAGTGGCCTTGGTTGATGAGCCATCTGTAAGGGTGAATTTATAAAAACTGGCTGTAGGATTAAGTTCTGCAGATACGGCATCATCGGTAAAACTTCCGTCCTTATTGGGAACAGGCGCGTACAAAACAGTTTTTGGTTTATTGCTTACCTGTGGCCTGGCATTGTCATATTGCTGGCCAGGCACATAGACCTGATCTACAGAGGGGGTATTGACAATTTCTGCTGCCTGTAACTTTCCCAATGCTATATTAATATCAGATATTTTTTCCTCAATATCATTTTGCCAGCCGGCTTTTGCATTTTCTCTGGCACTGATCGTCGGACTACTGCCAGTTATGGATTGAATAAGTTTAAAGGCATTACTATGCTCGTCCATTCTTTTATGAATACTACTAATCTGGTCAAGCAGTTTTTTATACTTATATATAAAAAAAACACAAGCAGCAGCTAAGCAAAATATTGAGCATATCAAATAGACCCATAAATTATCATTCCTGCTGATACCCATCCTGGTTAGCTTATTTTCAATAAGTGTATCAATTTGGCTACGCATGATGGCAGAATCAGCCCCTCCTCCACCGCCAGAACCTTCCGACAGGTAAGATTTATCCTTAAAATATGTAGTTATTTCATGGCGAAAGTTCTCTCGCAGATCCAGGATATTATATTTGCCTATAAATTTGCTCAGGTTCTTATTATCATATATATTAACTAGTATTTCATTAACCGCATCATCGAGGGTCAGGGTCTTTGAATATTTCTTTTTTACTCCATCAATTATTTTTGAAAGCGCAGAATCAGTGGAAGGAAATCCATCATCTTTAAGAAGTAGCTTGGACAAATCAGCATGATTTAAAGAAGTGCCTATTTTACATTCCAATAAATTATTTTTGATTTCCTCAAATTTGTTCTTATCCTGGTGCTCTTGGTTTATATTATCAACATATCCTTTTAAATAGGCATAAGTGATCCTGCAATTACAATAATCAACCGCTGCATCGAACAATTCCTGCTGCGCATTAGCATTACTAAAAACCTGTAAAAAGATAAAAAAAGCAATCATCCTTTTCATACCTGCTCTTATTACTTAATCGTTTATAATCGTACTCAGTGCCAGTTTATTAAGTGCCCCGATCAATGGATAAAAGAAAAGTGTCTCTTCTACCGGGATATTTGTTTTCCCTTTCAATTCCTCTTTCTTTAATCCAATACCCGACTTCAGGAACTGCATCAGATCCTGCTGCATGATTTTCTTATTCTGTTCCATTTTACCGGAATCAACACCAAACTTATCCGAGAAATTAAACTCATTATTTATATCAAACAGCAGCTCTGTAAATGCCAATACTTCATTAACGACGCTTTTGAGCAAAAGAGGATCGTCGATATTGTTGTAGGTGATTCGTTTTTCGGGGCTTTCAAAATCATCTTTTGTCCCCAATTCAACTGATTTAATATCATCAATCTCGACTTCCACATCACTGTGCAACCCCCCCTTACAGGTTATTTCCTTGGGATCTTTATGTTGCACTATTTCAATATTGCAGTCAGCAACACTATAGACCTTCCTGAAAATAATATTGGTGAACTTTTGTAGCCCTGCCAGTTTATGATGGCTATCGGCAAGACTAAGCACCTTGGAGCCTGTGCCGCTGAACGTAATAAATCTTGGAATTTCAAGCTTATTTGATTTCATCAACCTGGCCAGGTGATATATTAAGGAAGCATAGAACACCACAAATACAATTTTCAGATCCGGATCCTTCGACAGCATTCGTTGAAATGAAACAGGTATTTCATGCTCTACCACATCCTTATGATTCTCTAATGAGAAAAAGAAAGCGCAAATGTCCTCAGAATTTTGTTCTCTGCTGATCATCTGCAACACCTTACCTAACTCCCCCATTCTATTCTCCTCAAGCAACTTCCTGATCTTATCATAATACCTGATAACAAAACCATTTCTTTCAGGAGAGCCGTTGTAAGCATCGCCAAAAATTGAATTGGCCGCAAACCGGAAAGAAGTCAATATTTTCGGCGCATTATTCTCATAAATGGCAATATCAGTTGTACCACCACCAATATCAATAGCAGCCACAGGCAGGTCTGAAGCATCAATTCCTCCCCTGTTCTTAAAATAATAAAAAGGAGCAATGGATTCCGATATCTTTTTTGGGGGTCTTTTAGAAGTAATATATTTTTTAAACAACTCCTGCCAGATGGTTTCCAGTTTATTTCTTCTGTCTTCCACCATACTGGATGGATAGAACCAGATCAACCTGGTCTCTTCAAGCTTTCCGTTATTAAGTAATACTTTATTCCTTATCAATAAAATAAGTTCTTCAAAAAAAGCCTGGATCTTCCGCTCATCCTCATCATTCATTGCATAATTGGACCATTTAAGGTTTGTTTTAACCTTAATTCCCCTGTATACAGATACTTTTTCATACACAAAGGGGATATTGAAGTCGGCCAGAGAATAGGTAGGATTACCCGTATCAAGCGACTCATGATTTGCAATAACGGTTCTTTGCGGAAACCTGAATTCGGAATCCTTACCTATTGTATCAGGCAAAAACTCTTGTGGGATGAGGTCAAAAATGGGAACAGCGCCCGTTTTGGCCTCGGTCATTTCCTGTGCATTGGGATCATGTAATGTAGCGATCTGAATATCATCAGCTGTTATTTCAAAAGGGAATATATTCCTGGACTTTGGGAGCTTTGAAGTATAATCAAGCGTATACTCAATGTGCGTATTCGTTGTACCAAAATCTATGGCAAATGTAAATTCTTCAGTTCCGTGGTTGTTCGTCACGAAACGTGGTATAATATAACCGGAAACCAGGTTATGCTTTACCTCCACAAAATCGAATTCCCGCTCTATAACAAAAAAGTTTGAAGTAGCATAGGCCACCTCTTTCAGGCTTCTTGTTTTTTTAGCCTTATGCCCTACAACCTCATTACCTGAATTTTTGTGAAACGAAAGATCATATTTAAAATGTTTATTATCCTGCTCAATATCCCGGTCCACAAGCATTGCCCGATAAAAAGAGCCCGTCCCGTTTTCAGTCTTTACAAAAGGGTAAATAGTTAATCCAAACTGCCCTTCAATTATATATCCTTTATTATTAAGGATATCCGGTTCAGCACTGCCGCTATTTTTGCTTTTACCCTCATAAGTCCTTTTAAAAGTGATATATTGACCACCATCCTTAATTGGTATCCTTATGTAAACATCTACCGAACCTGCGTATACCACCATTTCAAATAAGGGTTTCCCATCAGACATTTGACTGATCAGGTCAGCAGTATCGAAAAAGTCAAAAAAACGTTTGGTAAGCGGAAGCACAAAGTGCTTATGCTTATCACCTGTTTCAAATCGGATATTACCATCAAAAAATCGCTCCGCGTTGATGGGATACACTAACCTGATAATATAAGGCTGTAAGAAATCACTTACTGTCAGATAAGGATACTTATCCAGTTGCTGGGGTAGCGTTCGTTTATTCAGATCATCTTCTTCATCGTAATAAGGAACTACGGTAGTGCTATTCCACAAAACTGATTTATCTGTATAGACAAGCCGTTTTGAGAAGTTGTTTTGCAATACAAGTGGCTTATACCCACCTGCATATTTAGTAGTTTGTATGGTAAAATCGCTGTTTGTTTGGATCACCTCTCCCCTGTTACTCATTTTCTTTTTCCAGAGCTGACAACCTATTGCTTCCACAAGATCACCGTCCTCACCCGTGTCCAGAGATACATATTTACTTTGTAATGCTTCTTCCAATATCGCAGCTTTGCTAGCCTCTAAACCCTTGATCTCGTTATAGAGTTCTTTGTTGGTACGTAGAAGAATTTGTTCATTTATTTTAAGGTATGCAGCAAACTCTTTCATCTTCCCAAACAACAACGGATATGCCTTAAATAAGTGATGAAGATAACGCTGGTAATCGGGCTCACGCTTATAAAGCGGTACAAAATCCTTGTCAAAGAGTGAATTATTACCAAACTTGATATCGGTAAAACGAAGATCATTGGCAGAAGTAAAGAAAAGCGTTGCCGGAGAAGTGCCCCCTATGATCTGATGATCATAAAAGATAAAAAACATGCGATCCATCAGATCAAAATTATACGTAGCACTATCCTGGTTCATGAAAAGCTCCAATGTTTCTCCATATAAACGATGCCTTGGATTAGTAGAAGAAGTCAGTAGCTCAAGATCTGCTTTCTTATTCCAGCTTTTTATTTGGGCCCGGCTTCCCAACAGATCAATCTTAAAGAACATTTCCCCTACATCCAAACAATCCGAGACGATCTTATGATAAATAGTATCGCCATCCAGATCCTTATACCCATTAACATAGGCAAAAGCTGTCTTTACCAGGTCGATCCTTGCGAAGGGACTGGGGATGGAAGTAGGCTCTTTTGTAGCGAAATCCCCATCTGGATTGGGAATTTTCTCAATAACCGTATGTCCGAATGGCTCTCCCCTATCCTCCCAATGCTGGAGATCTTTGTCCTCAAATAATCTGAAAACCTTTGCCATAAATTAAAATAATTTTTGATTTACTATGGAGCGGGTAGCTTTGGAAAACACTCCCATGAATCTTTTATTGGAAGTTGAATCGCCCACCTTTTCTGCAGCCTTGTTCAAATGAGCAATAAAAAGTTCATAATTACTCTTATCAAGCCCGGGAATATGACTAATCCAGTTTTTCTTTTCAGCAACTCCATTAACTAATGAGAAGATGCTTTCTGTACCGATATGTATATCTGTAACTTCCTGCCTTGTGCCAGTATGAACTTCTATATTGAAAGGACAAAAGGAAACTTTATTCCTATGCAATTCTCCCATCCATATCCTATAAGACTTATTAAAATCAGTCAATGTTTTATAAAAAGCCTGATCCATGAAGTTTTTGTCTATCTTATTAGAGTACGCCGATGCATAGGGATTATTAAGCGCTGCAGAAAGCTTCTCTTTCAGGAATAAATTAAAATAAAAATACTCTGTCATGCAGAAACGCATGAGTTTAGCTGTATCATCAGCCAGGTCATTAAACCGGATGCTGTTCACGTTCTCTTTTATCCCAAATTCCTTATACAGTGGCTTTTCCGCCTTACCTTCTACTGTTCTGATAAGATCACTATTAATACTTGCAAAGTCAACAATAGCCAGGGCAGATGCTATTTCTATAAAATGTGCATCATTTCGCTGGTCGCCGCCTCCTTCTTTATTTTCATATTCGTTAGCAACCAAGTCACCAATATAATACAGGGCATTTACCGAATTATTACCAGTTACGTTATTATAATAATAGTGTAAAGCGGCCTTGGTTTTGGAGACAAACCCTTTACTGTCGATCTTCGACTCTTCATCTGCCGATACTTTAAAATAGGGCTGAACAGTGACGGCTCCAATAATGGCCTCCTGCAAAAAAGCATATACCTGCTCTTTTACAACCCCTTCCCGGATATTCTTTAGAAGAAGCGGGAAACCCGCCGCCCCTGTACCTCCAAAAATGGAACTGATAATAAATATCCTGTCATCCTTTTCAAAACTGGCAGCAAAAGCCTGGAAAGCCTCTGACCTTGTAAACTGATTCAATACAACACTGCCGATATTAGGATTACCTTTGAAGCCTACTTCAAGATTTGAATCCAGATTTTCTTCCGAAAAAAGCAAACTGGTAAACCATTTATTAGCAGGATCCAGATTGGGGAAATCTATAAAGTCTTTAAACTGGTCCGTTTGTACGCCTTCCAATTCAAACCGGAAACCATCAATTACATTTGAATTACTCCCTTTCCTGGCAATGATTTCACTTAGCGTCAACACATTGGTATTAAAAAAATGAGCGTGTTCATAGTCTTTCAACTCTCTCTGGATGAACTGATATTCCCGCAACAACTTAACCGTTCTGTTCAAATCGCCTCCAGCCCTATCAGGATCAATCAGAATTGGCACCACTTCATAATTAAGTTTTATACCAGAAGCAAGTAACATAACAAGAGATTTCACCACTCTTGCCCCTGTTCCTCCAATGCCAAAAACAAACAATTTAGCCATTGATATTTTTTTATTAGTGAGGGATAGGCGTACGTTTAGCATTTGTACTCCACCATCTTAAGCCAAAAGACAATAAAATAAAAAAGCAGGAAGCGATAAGTGCATTCTTCAAAGCAAATGCATAATATTCGCTACTGTATTGAATACCCAACGCAGAAAATCTAGTTTTAGGAATAAATGCTCCTAAAGAAAAAGCAGTTAAAAAGTTGATACCCAGTATAATGGCCCAATGATACCATCTCGAAAAAGCAGGCCTGTTGATAACGTAGTAAAACAACATAACAAAGGCAAAACTAATGAGTACAGCATACAGGCCTAAGGTTCCATATACGCCTTCATCAAACAAGTCATCAGAAAATGGAACTGAATAATGGAAAAACTCATACAATGGTGCGAACATCTCGTTCATAACGTATTACTTTTTTACAGAAACATCTATTTTAAAATAAGAGCCATGATGAGGATTGTGCGTGGCATATGCTTCAGCCACTCCTTTTATCAGGTATGAAAGCCCGAAAGTCTTATCAGGTTCGGCAATAACATTCCGGTCATCCATGCTACTGCTCTCGGTAACCCATGCCGGAGTGTTATTCAACAATTCAAGCTGCAAATCGCGCAAGGAAGATTTGGTATCTGTAGATACAGTCACAATATGCGTACATGATGTTTTCTCCAATCTTTTCCACTCGTTTGGCTTCAGCTTATCTCTGTTCTTTCGCTCAACTGAAACTACTTTATACCCATCAGCACGGAAATTATCTCTGTCCAGTAAATAACTGCTATCAACAGGAATATTGCTAAGATCTACGGCTAAAGAAAATTGACAGATCCCGTTATCATATTCGACATCTTCGATGCTATGCACCAAAGCATTCCCCCTCTCTTCTTCTGCCTGTTTAAAAGATCCGACCACGTTCGTTTCTTTTAAAATCGTATAATCCGGAGTCTTTTGCCTGGAAAAATTATAGAGGATATAACTATTCCTGAAGCCTTTTAATGCTGCCGGATTAATCTTCTTCATAAAGGACGTCAACACTTCTTCTTCCCCGATCATCCAGATATAATAAGGCCTGGTAGCACTGCTATTATAAAGACTTATACTATTCTTCGCTGCGGAATTATAGTCGTATGGAAAATAGTTACCTTCATAAGTAGACACCATTTTATAGATCGCAGTAGCGATATTTCTCTTCGGATGGTTTCTGAATTTTTCAAGAAATACATCCATTGTTCCATTTTGCTGATACCCCAAGGATCCCTTCGTATCTTTGGTAACACCCAAAGAATAAATGCAATCTGAAACAAGTATAGAGATCGTGTTCGTATCCGTACTATCCAATATAATTTCCAGGATATCATTCAGTACACTTTCGCCTCGCTCGCCCCTACTATAAATAGAGTTTTTAGGCTCTAGTGCATTGGCAAAATCGGTCAACTCTTTGATTTCGGGAGCCGGGAAAACATTTTTATTCACGAAGTACACATCGAAGTTATTTTTCCCCTGATAGCTTGTATAATCTTTAGCTAATACCAGTAACCGGCCAACAACAATTTCAAAATCCCTGATGCCTCTTACATACCCGTCCATGCTACCAGAATTTTCAATAAATATCTTCACTTCCGGCTTATCAGTTATTTCTGCGGAAGCTACCGGCTTAAAGATATCAGGCTCAGTTTGACCCCGCCTTTTATGTGCTATCCCCACGATCCTATCCGTTAACTTTTGAAAGTTTACGCTACTTTCTCCATCTACCAATTCCGGAAATACTCCCTTATTAATCAGGACATATGAAACCATTGCATTCCATTCCGTTTCATCTACTTTATTATCGTTCCTGATGGCAACCGAAATCTTTTTATCCAATTCATCATTGGGATCAATTCCGCAGGCTGTAAACAACATTGATATAATGCATATTGTAGCATATATACAACGTATCTTTCCGCTCACATTAAGTGGTAAACAAGTAAGCATTAGGGGCATTGTTTTAGCTTCAGTCGTATTATTTAGGAATACTAATTTCATTAGAAGATCAACTAATATCAATTACATAGTTGATGCAATAGTAACTACAACGAAATAACAATTACTGCAAATGAACACATGCAAGTATTACACAGCAGCATATTGCTTCTGCTAAATGCATATACATGTCGTCACCAACATTACAAAGCTATTTTAGGAATTTCATGACGATATACCTGCAATACGGCTTTACAGTTTTAACTGAGCAATAAGGACACCTAAGGTTTACATAGGGAAAATGCTACTAAAAAGAGGAGGTAATTAACAAGTAACACTAAAGTGCATGCAATATATTGTTCTCAAAACTCCTGGCATAATATTTTATAAACAAATTAAAAATATTGACAAAAGACAACTTCGGATATACTTGCCACCCTAACAAACAGGTGTTTTCACCCTTGCCTATATCACTATGCATATGTAAAGAATACACTAACTGACTAATATAACGAACGGCCTTCGCCTTTAACCATTTCGAACCACCTTTACGTTTATACTCATTAATCTCTATAGTATCCTATAATTAGCAAGGCGGCCATCACGATGAATAGTATCAAAGAATGGCTTAATACTGTTAAAAGCCAACTTACCTGGCGGTATTTAGTAGGATTGATTTTTTGAAGAGTGGACAGGACTCGCTAACCTTATATTTTATACGCTATTATAATAAACTACAAAAGGGGGATTTTGTCCCGGTTGCGCATGAAAATATTTCAATATTTAACATTCGAATATTACCAGCAGATTGGTTCCATTCCTAATCTGTAGACAACCCACACAGAATCAATATTATCGGAGCAAAATTCAAGCACCTTTGTACTATGACACAATAGTAATAGAATAAGGCGGCAGGCTCAAATGGGTGGTCCTGAAGCATAAACCATTGAATAACAAAGGGTGAGGCGCTAAAAGCGGCTCACCCTTATAGAGGACTGGAAACCAGTGAGGTATTACTCACTGTCGCTGTTATTGTTGTTGTCGTCTTTGTTGTTGTCGTTGCTGTTGTTATTACTATTATTGGAGGGTCTGTTCTTCCCTGACCGTTTGTAATAGTAATCCTTTTGCGCCTGCACAACTGCCTTGTCGCGGTCATCTTTTAACTGGCGGATGGTTTGCCTTTTTTCCCGGCCTGTCAGATCATCCTGCATCCGTACGGATTTGATCCGGTCATTATAATCGGATTTTATATCCTGGATGGTCAGATCCAGCCTTGAGGGCCTTGAAGAACCATAATTATAGGCATAAGGAGAATACATCCAGGGCGAATAAAAGCCATACCCCCAGGGAGAATAGAAAGGAGAATAACCAAATCCAAGACCAACAGATACATGGGGCCTTACCACATGGTAGCCACCGCGACCAACAACTTTCTGAGCTGAAACACCTAAAGCCAGTCCTATTGCTATTGTAATCATCAGTAACTTTTTCATAACTACCTATTTGCTTATATAGACAGCAAACGGTGGGCAAAAGTTAATTCTGTCATAGTGAAATAACGTTTCAATAACGAAGGGCAGCCGTCAATGGCTGCCCTTCGTTAAATTCTTTAACAATTTCACTATCTCTTACCTCAGCAACGCCGTAGCGCACCACAATACGGGCGCCTGGCCATGCATATCGCCAGTGATACGCTCCCGGTCGAGGTAATATTGACGGTCATTCTTTTTATTGGTGCCCTGGCATACTTCACGGATATCGCCCTTATCGTCAATATAGGTGATCAGACCCAGCCAGGCCTTACGGGCAGCCGGTTCATAGGTCTTTTTGTCCAGCCAGCCTTCTTTCACACCGGTGATCATCGCAAAAGTGAACATACCTGTGCAGGATGTCTCAGGCCATGATTCAGCATCATCGATCAGTTGACGCCACATACCAGTTTCGGCCTGGTATTTCAGCAAAGAGGTCATCATGAGCTTATAGCCTTGCATAATACGCTCCCGGTTGGGATTGTCTTTAGGTAAAGAACGCAGCAACTCAGCCATACCCACAGCCATCCAGCCATCACCACGGCCCCAGAAGAAAGGCACATCAGGCGCATGGTAGAAAAGACCATTGGGCTTTTGCAATGAGTCGAGGTATACCACCATTTCTTTGGCAGCCCGCTCAATGTATTTTTTATCGCCTGTAGCACGGTATGCCTGCGCCTGTACAGCGGTGATCATAAACATATCGTCGATCCACATACGGGTCATCCAGGTAAGGCCCCTGTTGTAATAATCCTGGCTCTCTGGCTGTTTTACACGTGGGCCTTCGGGAGGTCCCCATTGTTTATCGGCAACGGTCTTGCCCATATCGAGGTAGCGTTGATCCTTCGTTTGCATATACAGCTCTAATGGAACTGAACCAAATACGCAATAATCCACATGGTCAGGTACCGGCACCATGCTGGCTTCTGTCGTGAACAATGGCTCGAAGCGGTTCACCAGTTGCTTTACCAGCGCTTTGTCCTTACTCTCTTTTGCAAAAGTGAGGGCGCCATACCAGGCACATACTTCCGGATAGGTAATGGTTTTGGGAGGCGTAGGTCTTCCATAATTCTGGTGGGGCACTTCCACAAAACGGGCCGCAACCCTTTTACCCACTTCCAGAGGAGAAGTTCCCTTGGGCCAGTTCTTCAAGCCACCTGCCTCATTTTTTGATTGAGCATAACCGGTATATCCGGTAAGTGAAGCAATACCTGTTGCCAGCAACAGGCATTTAAATGTTGTATTCATAGACATCAATTGTTTGCGTATCCGATATTCACTAGCGCCTTTTTTAATAAGATAAGCCACCCCTGCCTGGCAGAAGTGACTTACCACTACTTATTAAGTGTAAGTATAGTGAGCTTAACTGATAAAATTGCTTGCTCATGCTATTTGTAAACCTTGCTATATTCTGCGCTCACTCTACTTAACACCTGCAATTGACGGATAAAATTCCAATATGCATACCCCACTGTTTACTTCCTATTCAGCTATTTTAGCAAGGCGGTATTGATGACACATGTCAGCCTGAGTTCCGTAGAAGGAGCGGAAAGGCGGCTTCGATAAATTCCTTTAGACGGCTTCGACAGGCTCAGTCCCGCGGAGCGGGATAAACTCTGACATTCGTTAAACCTGACATTACCTTATCGGCTCCAGTCGCACGCTTTTCAGTTTAAACAGCTCTTTACCCTGTTGCAGCGGTTTCACTGCAATGGTATATAAACCAGGTTGCCCAATAGTAGTGATAGCTACAGCATGCTGAATGAACATCAAGGGGTTGCTCTTATCAAACTCTGAGCTACGCAGTGTACGGAAAAGATATTCCTTGCCATTGACCAATACACTGCCCTCCTGCCGGGCGCTTTCGGCATTGCAGGCGTATTCCAGGATCACCTTATAATCGGCAGCATCTGTAATGCGGATATCAAAACGCACTTCATCCTTAGGTCCCATCATATTGGTTACGCATACGGCATGCTTCCAATCGCCAAAATAGTGACTGTATGTAAGACTCTTTACCCTGGCGCTATCGCTTGTTTTTGCCTGTACGGCCTCAATGGTATTCACGGGAAATTGTGCTGATACTGTAACGGGCGCTGCCGTATCATAAGCAGGCGCCTTGCCCTTGTATTCCACCACCAACACTGTATTGGGGCTTTGGATGTTAATGCCTGGTACATTCACCACTACATCGGTGCCCTTTTTGGTAAAGCTCAATACGCGCTTGCCCACCAGTGTATACACTTTAGTTACGACTACTGCACAACCAGGTAATAATAATTTGCCATCTGCCGGCCTGTCGAGTACATGCAAATACAACTTACCGGGCTTAGCCGTAGTAACTCCCCAGGGCTGCGCCGGGATAAAGCCATAGGTAGTACCATAGATGCTTTCTCCATTTTGTTGCAGCCATTTACCTGTAGCCTTTAAATATTGAACTGAATAGTAAGGGATATTGCCTTTACCATCAGGCCCTACATTCAGCATCAGGTTGCCTCCTTTGGAAGCTACATTGGCCAGCAGGCGTATAATCTCCTGGGGTGACTTAAAGTTCATATCATGCTCTATGTAGCCCCATGAATCATTGTGTGTATAGATAGATTCCCACACCTCATTGATGGGAGCAGGCGGTACTTCGGAATCACCAAAGTCGCGGTAATCGCCCAGCCCCTGTCCTACCCGGCTGCTGAATAAACTGGCTGGCTGTAGTACCCGCAAGCTATCTACCAGTTGTTGGGTTTGTTGTTTCGTAAGACCGCCAGGCATATCAAACCATACAATACCCAGTGGCCCATAACCGGTTAAGAGTTCTTTTAACTGGGGCATGGATTTCTCGCGATAATAGCGCTGGTAATCTTTTTTGGATTCGTCGAAATCCCAGCGATTGCCTCCCCCATTGGGTTCGTGCCAATCGAGGAATTGGGAATAATAAAAACCAAATTGAATGCCCTGTTTGCGCGTAGCCTCTGCCAGCGCTTTCATGGGGTCTTTTTTATAGGGAGTAGATCTTACAATCGTGAAGTCGCTCACTTTCGAATCGTACATAGCAAAACCTTCATGATGCTTGGCCGTGATGACCATATAGCGTATACCTGCTTCTTTGGCCAGGGAAGCCCATTCGTCTGCATTGAAGTTGACAGGGTTGAAACTGGCGGCTTCCACAGCATATACATCCGCAGGCACTTTGGCCTGGTTCATCAGCCATTCTCCGCTGCCATAATACCGCTTATTGTTCCATACGCCGCCCAGCTTGGAATACAGACCCCAGTGGATGAACATACCAAACTTCGCCTCTTTAAACCATTGGATGTTGGGGTGCTGCCGGCCGGAGGCCGACTTATCCCACATTTCATCCTGAGCTTTAGCGCCCAATACGGCACCTAATAACCCGACAAGCATTAACCGTTTTAAGATCATTGGCAAAAATGATTAATTTTTACGCAATAGAAACATTATGTCCGGATGCCTGCAACCGGTGATATACCTCTTATTAAGCTATTTTGGCAAGGGAGGTGAAAAAACAGGCTGAGCTTATCGAAGGGCTCTACAGCCCGGTTTCGACAAGCTCAACCTGACAGTTGTTAATTCATTAATTCCACGCCGGGAAGTAGAGATCAGTCTTATAAGGTTCGCCGGTAGTAGTCCTGTTAATCTGGTCCAACGGAATAGGACGCAGGATATGCTTGTCCTGGATATTGGCCTTGGCATCTCCATTATACAGTTTCACCCTTTCCAGCAGCTTGCCCGTTCTTACCAGGTCCCACCAACGAAGGTTTTCACCCAGCAGTTCCCTTGTACGCTCATCCAGGATAAAGTCGATGCCTTTGGCATTCAGCACATCGGCTGTAATGCGCATATTGGCAACATTACCTGTGGAGGCTGCTCTTTCACGCACGGCATTGATATACGTGACGGCATCAGTTACACGATTGGTCATGAGCGCTGCTTCTGCCGCAATGAGGTAGGTTTCTGCAAAGCGGTATACGATCACCGGGCGAATAGAGGGATCGTTCACAGAGGCTTTTTTACTATCAAAATACTTGGTCACAGTAGGAGCAATCCTGGAATCATATAACCTGGGAGGGATCAGCAGGTAGGGAGCAACTGCAATCTGCGCATCCGTCCTGTCTGTTCCCGGCATGTAGATAGCCGTATCACCAATGGCCTTGATCTTAGGCTGACCTGCAACTGCGCCGGCAGGAGCACCGGGCGGTAATGGGTCGGGCCATTTTACCGCCTCAATATCAGCCTTTGCGGTAGAATTGGCAATCCAAAGCGTTTGGAAAGTCTTCGCGTAGCGGGTATCATTCACGCGGTCCTTAAAAGCAGAATCCAATACCCAGGCAGTAGGTACGCACCGGATATAAGGACGACCATATTCCTTGCTTCTTTTCAATCCCATTTTATCATACTGTCCGATATACATATGGTTCAAAACATTGTCTGCACCACCACTGTTATTGGGACCATTATAGGCGATATTGGTCGTATGTTGTATGGTCCAGATCACTTCTGCATTGTTTTCATTGCCTTCTCTATACACGTCTTTAAAATCAGGCAAGAGGCTCAATCCATACGTACTCTTTTTATCAATGAGGTCTTTGGCCAGTTTATAAGCCTCTTCGAAATCATTGGCTTCCTTTACCGGTGATCCTGCCTTGGCCAGGTATACCTTGGCCAGTAAATGCCTGGCAGCAGCTCCATTGGCCCTTCCCAGCTGTACGTTACTGCTTCTTGGCCCTGCCGGGAGGTCGATGATGGATTCATTCAGGTCTTTAATGATCAGCTTATAGGCGTCCGCCAGCGGATCACGTTTGGCACTCGTCAAGGGTTGATCAACAAACTCTGTATAAAGCGTCACATCCCGGAAGAATTGCACCAATACAAAATAGTATTGCGCCCGGAGAAATTTGGCTTCTGCCACCAACCGCTTTTTGGTAGACTCATCCATTTCCGTTTTTGGTGCATAGGTCAATACTCCATTACAGGCATTCAGGTAGCGATAAGCATTGGTCCAGATATTCCTTACCTGCCCGTTGTTATTGGTAAAATTACTGGCATAGTTATTAATATCTGTATTGCCATCGATGCCCCTTTGAAACTCATCGGTGCCGATCACCGTCATGGTAAACAGATCCTGGTTACCCCAAAAATTCCGCATCCCTGCATAGGCGGCTTCCAATCCGGCATTCAACCCTTTTTCAGTGCCCAGGAACTCTGGGGTTAAAATAGATTTGGGTTCTTCTTCCAGCAGTTTGTTGCAGCTGGCTGTTGCCATCGCTACGATCATACTACCATATATGAATATCTTTTTCATCATTAAATGTTTTGATGTTTAGTTGACATTAAGATGCACGCTTTACAATCCGGTTGTTTAGAAGGATACGTTAATGCCAAACAGCATTGACCAGGTTGGCGGTGTGTCTACACCCAGACCGGTTCCTGTAGTGGGACTCGAAGCACTACCACCCGATTCAGGATCTAGCCCACCGTATGGATTGTTGCGGAAAGGAGAGAACAATATGAATGGGTCCTTTACCGTAGCGTACAACCTGATACTCCGGGCGCCTGTTTTCTTCAGCATCGTGGGTGGTACTGCATATCCCAGGCTGATCGTCCTGATCTTTACAAAACTGCCATCAAAGAAACCAAGCAGGTTGAGGTTGGTGGGATTTTGACGACCGTAATTGGGTTTGGGATATTCATTTTCCCCATTGGTGGGCGTCCAATACCGGGTTGTGATATTGTTATAAGTGCCCTGGAAAGTATTGACAAAACCACCGCCATGCAGGGAACTGCTCATCATATAACCCCATCTTGCAAAAGCTACTACGGTCAGATCAAACCCACCATAGGTGAAACGGTTGGTGATACCACCCGTCCAGTCGGGCTGTGTATTACCAATGATCTTTCTATCCAGGTCATTGATCACGCCGTTGTTGTCGAGATCGGATACACGGATATCGCCAATCACGCTACCAGAACCGGTAGTGGTGAGACCTAAACGAACAGCTTCCAGCGAATCAGATTTGGTGTTTTGCCAGATGCCTTGTTTTTGATAGGTATAAAATACGCCGATAGGCTGACCAACAAACCAGCTATTGCCGATATCCTGCAGAATGCCATCTGCCAGTTGGGTGATCTTACCACGGTTGATGGAAAAGTTAAGGTCGGTACTCCAGCCAAAACTGTTCCTGCCTTTGGGGATAATATTGTTGGAGCTTATTTGCAGTTCAATACCCTGGTTCTCTGTTTTACCAACGTTGGTCAGTACAGAGTTCTGGATACCATTGGTAGGGGGAAGATCCTTCGGCAGGAGCAATTTATCGGTAAAGGCTTTATAAAAATTCAGGTTACCGGAAATACGGTTATTCAGGATACTGAAATCAAGACCCAGTTCTGCAGTAGAAGTATACTCCCAGGTAAGTGTATTGTTGCCTACATTGGTTTGGTAGTATCCACGACTCAATACATCACCAAAGTTATATACTACGCTACCCAGGCGTGGAATGGTACCATATGGGCTAATGGATGCATTGCCTACTTTACCATAGCTGGCCCGCAGGCGCAGACTGGAGATGGCATCTACTTTGAAGAATTTTTCATTGTGGATATTCCAGGCTACCGCTGCGGAAGGGAATACCTGCCATTTCTCACCTTGCGCCAGCCTGGATGATCCATCCGAACGCACAGTAAGGGTGACCAGGTAACGGTCATCAAAGCCATAGTTCAATCGGCCCATATAAGAAACCAGTCCCCATTGGGAATAACCACCGGTACCGGTAAGGTTGAAACCAAATTCAGGATTATAATATTCCAGGTAATCGGCTACGATATCCCGGTTCTCAAATTCATTGTTGTTTGATCTTTCCTGCTGTGTACTGAAAAGACCGGTAAAGTTCACCTTGTGCTTTTCAAAGAAGGTATTGTCATAGGTCAACAGGTTTTCTAATGTCCAGCTCGTCAGGTTACTGGTTCTGTTGTTAGAAATAGATTGTGTTCCCATTTGATTGGTTGTCTTGCTGGCATAGAAACTGCCATATACATCTGTCCTGATCTCTGTACCTGCATTCAACCGGTACTTTAACCCTTTCAAGAGGCCACCCAGGTTTACATCCAGGTAGGCAGAAGTAAATGTTCCCAATCTTTTCCTTTTCTCTGACTTGGCTCCCTCCAGAAAATCGGCCAATGGGTTCCACACCTGGCTTTGGCTGCCGGGCAGGAAATCATTGCGCAGTTTACCATCGCTGTCATAGGGACCTACCAATGGCGAAGCACGCAGGGCCTGGGACATGGGATTAAATCCTTCGCCCAGGGTGGTAGAATAACTGTTCAATGAATTCAATCCTACTTTGAATATTTTACCCAATTGCTGATCAAGGCTCAGCTTCACGGTAAAGCGTTCAAATTCCTGACCGGGGAAAATACCGGTCTCTTTATAATAACCACCGGAAATGGCATATTGTGTAATATCTGTTCCACCATATACACTTAACTGATGATCTGTCTGCATCCCGTTTTTATATACCAGGTCCTGCCAGTTGGTACCGGGACCTTTTAGCCCTTCCAATTCATCATTGGTAAATGCTTCGGAAATAAGCAATGGATCATTGGGACCTGAATATTTTTTTACCGGATCATTACCTGTGGTCCATACACCAAAATAGCGGGCCCACTTTTTCAATTCGGCAAATTCCTGTGCACCCATGAGGTGATATTGACCAATAGGTTTCACCACACCGGCATAACCGCTATAGGAAACAATGGGCTTACCATTTTTACCTCTACGGGTACTGATCAGGATAACACCATTAGCGCCCCGTGAACCGTAGATCGCCGTGGAAGAAGCATCTTTTAGTATTTCTACAGAGGTGATATCATCCTGGTTAAGATCATTGAAACTTCCGCCGAATGGGATACCATCCACTACGATCAGCGGCGCATTGCTGGCACGCACGGAGCGGGCGCCACGAATCAGGATGGACACGCCTGCGCCAGGCTTGCTGTTGCCACCCACTTTCTGTATGTCAATACCGGCAGCACGCCCCTGCAGGGCCTGGGCCACACTTTGGGTAGGAATATCTTTGATGGATTGTTCATTGACAGAAACAACTGAACCGGTAATTTCAGATTTACGACGTGTTCCATAACCAACTACCACTACCTCGTCCATGGCAGCCTTTCCGGGTGTGAGCGACACAACCACATCCAGGAGGTCTTTATCTGTGGTAGTGATTTCCTGTTCAGCATATCCCACATAGGATATCGAAAGCGTGGTGTTGGCAGGTACTGTTATGGAAAAAGAGCCATCAGCCAGCGTTACCGTGGCTTTATCCTGATCCTTCGACACAACGCTTACTCCACCCAGTGGAGCATCTTTTGCGCCTTTTACAATCCCCTTCACAGTGATCGTTTTACCTGTGCCTGATTGGGCAAAGACAGGTCTCCCTAGTAATAGAAAACACACCAGCATACATACCAGCCTGGCATATACACCCGTGCGGATAGATCTTATCCGCCAACCGGATAATAGCGTAGAAATGCAAGCAAATTTCATAACGGCAGTTTTATTAATGAATAGAAAAACAAGTAATCATTTATCCGCCTTTGGACATAGCAATGCCTGTACACTGCACAAGGCAGCATATCATACACGCAGAAGCGATGTAGCAGCCAAAGAGATACCTGTACGCTGCGCGAGGCAGCATACTAAAGTCAACGGCACAGACTGTTTAGACATGGAAAGTCCTGTACACTGCGCAGGGCAGTATACCACACTTACGTGAACGGTACAGACTGAAGGGGAGGGTACGGTACTAAGCGGGCGGTGTATGAATAGTCCGGCACAGTGCCGGACTATTTTCAGTAATATAATCGTTACATAAGGGCGTTACAGGTTACCCTTCAGCTCTACCTTGATCACCGATGCAATGGGATCAGTGGCTGCTGCGGGCAAGGCAAGGCTCAGTACATCACCAGCATTGCTGGTCTTTACTGCTTTCCCGTTGCTCAACAATTTCGCACTTACAACTTTGTTCTTTATGCCGGGTATATCCAGCTTGCCATTAGCAGGCCATTCAAATACAGAGAAGTACAATACGGTATTGCCAGCTTTCACTTTCTGCGTACAGCGGCCCCAGGTGAGGGGTTTCAGCGGGCTACCCTTTGTACCATAGATAGCCTCACCATTTACCTTCATCCAATCGCCCACCTGTTTCAGGCGTTCGAGACTCTCCTGTGGAATGCTTCCATCAGCTTTAGGTCCGATGTTCAGCAGGTAGTTACCTCCTTTGGAAGCGATATCGATCAGATTCTGTATCAGTGTAGTGGTAGGTTTCCAGGCATTGTCATAACTTTTATAACCCCAGGAGCCGTTCATGGTCATACAGGTTTCCCAGTCTTTACCATCCATCTCCCCTACTTTAGGGATACGTTGTTCCGGCGTAGTATAATCACCTGCAAAGTTGGGACGCTTCAGGCGATCATTGGTAATGATATTGGGCTGCAGCTTCAGTTGGGCATTTAGTTTTTCAGCAAATTCATCAGTCATGCCTGTAGGTGTATCCCACCACAAAACAGCCACATCACCATAGTTGGTCAGCAATTCCTTTACCTGTGGTACAGCTACGTCATCCATGTATTGTGCCATGGTTTTGGTAGTTTGTGCAGGGTCCCAGTGACCGCTATTGGCAGCTGTATAGGCATCGATGCGGGCAGAGTCAGGATTGGCCCATCCTTCTGAAGCCACCTTGCGGGCTGCTGCGCCACCAGGATTGTTCCAGTCTTGTGCATGTGAATAATAGAAACCCAACTTAATGCCATATTTGCGACAAGCTTCGGCCAAAGGCTTCAACAGGTCTTTCCCATAAGGAGATGCATCAACAATATCCCATTTGCTGGCCTTGCTATCGAACAAAGCAAAACCATCATGGTGCTTGGCAGTAATGACAATATACTTCATGCCGGCTTCCTTGGCGGTGCGTACCCAGGCATCAGCATCGTATTTCACCGGGTTGAAGTCCTGGGCAAACTTTTGGTATTCAGCTACGGGGATCTTTCCGCGGTTCATGATCCACTCGCCAATGCGGTTAATCTTTTGTCCGTTGTAAGTGCCGGCAGGAACCGCATATACACCCCAATGGATAAACATGCCAAAGCGGGCTTCACGCCACCACTCCATACGTTGTTCTTTTGTAGAGGCGGCGGAAGGCTGTGCCGTGCTGGTATGCGACAGGATACAGGAAGCAGCGGCCAGGCAAAAAAAGCGTCTTATCATTTGTGCAATTATTTAAAGGATATAGCAATCGTAATAAACAGCAAATTAGCCAGATAAAATTTATCCCATTTTAGTCTATTGGCATACTATTCAATCTTTTTAGCAATTCAACAGGACAGTTCAGGATGGTATTCTCTCCGCAGACAGCTCATTCTTATGCAGTTAAAGGTATACTCCATCAAAAAGCCCCGCTGGTGCGGGGCTGTATAGATGTATGTTTATTTCACGTCCTCATTTCTTCGCCTCCCAGTCGTCCGTTCTGAACGGCGCAGCTGGTAATCCATCCGTATTGAACAACTCCCCTTCGGGCCAGTCTTTAAAGGCATACCGCACTGCTACCGGTCCTTTTACCTGCGGACTGAATAGAAACAGTCCATCATTGGTGATCTTAGCTTTGGCAGTATAAAACACTTTATCGCTACCGGCTATTTCAAAATTCACCAGGTCTTTGCCATAAGTGGTCAATCCATTCGGTGCATTGCTGAACGCCACCTTTGCCGTATCGGCAACAATGGCCAGGGATTTATAGACCGGCCCCTGGTACACAATACCATCCCGGCCATAGGTCTTCGCCAAAGCCCAATAAGCCAGCCGTTTACTAACGATCATTTTATTGGCCGGATGTATCGTACGTTGATCACCGGCATCCATACATACGGCCATGCCGCTGTTGGGAATAAGCGCCTGCGCTTTATCCTGTGCTTCCCGCAGGTAAGGCACCAGTTCCCGCACATTGGGGTATTGATAAGGGGCAATCTGTACAAAATAAAAAGGCCAGTTACCTTTATTCCACAACGTACGCCATTCACCCACCATGGCCTGTATCAGTTTTGCATAGATCTCCGGCTGCAGCCTGTTCGATTCACCCTGGTACCACAATACTCCTTTCATTTCATAACCGACCAGTGGTGCGATCATCGCATTAAACAACACCGAAGGATCATTCTTTGTCATGGCCGCATTGGCAGCCGGGTATTTCACTCCTTCCACCTGTTTCAAACTGGCTGTATCCATCCATGCTTCAATGGGCGTACCGCCCCAGGTAGTTTGAATGATACCAATTGGTACTTTCAGGCGCTGCCGCAATATCCTGGCAAAGTTATATCCCACCGCGCTGAACTCCTTTGCAGATTGCGGAGAGACCATTTCCCATTTCGCTTTCACATCTGTTTGAGGTGTTTTCGTGAAAGCCCTTTCCAAACGAAACAGGTGGATAGCGGTATCATCCGCTTCCAGCAACATATCATCGGCGCCCAGGATGGGCTGGTTCTTAAACCCTTTCACCGGCATTTCCATATTGGATTGGCCGGAACAGATCCACACCTCTCCTATCAATACATTGGACAACTTCAGTAATTCACCATCACTAAGGGTAATGTCGTAAGGACCACCTGCCTTGGGCGTGCGAACGGTTGTTTTCCAGCTGCCCGCTGCATTGGCCCGTATAGTATACTTCTTTTTATCCCAGGAAGTAATGATGGTAACAGTAGCATTCGCTTTGGCAGTGCCCCAGATAGCTGCATCAGCCTGTTGCTGCAACACCATATTGTTGCCAAACAAAGCAGGTAAGGTAATAGTAGCATGGGCGGTATAGCCAATGAAAGCGAGTAAAATAGTCAGCGCCTTTTTGATCATATTGCAAACATTTTTTGATTAGCGCTCCTAAAATAGGGATTCCTTTTTTATTAATAAAGAATGGAGAGTTACTTCGGAGAGCAACTCACCATTATAGCTGACATTAACAAGTTTTTAATGAAGAAAGCAGCCTTGGGTTTAGTATCACTAAACAAAGTTTACAATAACCCGACGTTCAGTAAACAATGAACGGCAGTGAACATGTGATACAACCTGCCGCGATACTTGCAGTTGTAATGTCAGTTTTATGGGGCCGCTTCAGCATAAGTAGAGGCGATCTTCAAAGCATGTATGCGGTTGTATATCTCGGTAGTACTGGCGCCATATACACCCCATTTGGGGTCGCAGTAGTCTGCATCCAGTGTACGCCCATAATAGCGCTGTGCGCCGCCGGTAAGCGTTTGTTTTACTCCATTGTACCAGAACTCCATAAAGCCTGTGGTGGCAGTGCGGGATACTTTGATACGCAGCACAAAACGGTTCCAGCTATTTACACTGAGTGGGTTACTCCACAATACCGTACCGATTTGTCCGGGTGCAAAATGATACAGGCGTAGCTCTCCGCTCACCGCCTTGATCACGATGGGAAAGTTTTGCGTCATGTTGCTACCATAGGCTTTCCATTGGAAAAAAGCATTGGTAGTTACTGTGGAAGGCATGGCCAGCTGGGAGCGCCAGCCAAGGTAGATATCATCTCCTTCAGCCGCCTGGAATCCTTCGGCGGCATGCGCTTCACTGCGGTTGCTGCCCACGGGTTTGTAAAAACGCCATATTTTACCATAGGTGGCATTGTTCACAGCATCCAGCGCGGCACCGTCTTCCAGGTTGAGTGTTTTGAATACGCTGGTGCCATTGTTGGCATCTCCATCCCATAAGATGGAAGCAATACCAATGTCGGCGGTTGTTGACCGGAGGGAACTGTTTTGCAGGTCTTGTTCGGGAGTAATGCCTTTCTTACAGGCAAATAAAAAGGTACTGCCCAGCAATAGGGAAGCAATCGTTTTGGAGTACATAGAATGGTTTATTGGTGAATAAATTATACCTGATATACGCTACTTAACAGCTTTCCTGCTGCGTAGCTGCTATACCGTAGTATTTTCATTCCACAACTAACTCATTATTCTTACACCCTGCTTTCAGTGGTTTTGCTTTTTATTCAATGATATTGGCGAATCGGCCCACACTTAGTCCATCCGGGCAAAATACATGTACCAGTTCCATTCCCAGGTTTCGCCCTGGTCGGCTGAAAAAGCCTGGCTCCATATAGGTTGGTCCGGATTGGTGGCATCCCAGTTGAACCGCACAAGTATCTCCTGACCGTTGAAAGTATCTTTCGTAAAGAAATGTCCCATGCCATCCTGAAAGGAACCCTGTACCGGCGGATCCATTGTCACGGCATTGCTGTCGGCCCAATAGATACTCCACAGCCGGGTGGCCGGATTGAAGAGGCGGAGCGTCATGCCTTCAAAAGGTTTTCCATCGAAATCAGTAATAAAATTATCTGTATTACCCATGCCCTGCAATATTTTACGCAATTCCTGGGTAGCAGGAAACTCGGACCATTCGGTGCAATTGTTCAGTCTGGTCTTCAGCTTGCGGTTATGAACATGCCAGCGGCCTTGCAGGAAATCAAAATCATGTTGGGAAGAAGAAGCAGAAGGCGTAATGATCAGATCGCCTTCTGCATTGAACTGTATGGACTTCATGGCTAAACTCATAATGATTGATTAAGGATGAAGGTTTGTAGGCACAAAGAAAAGCAGGGCCACTGACAACCCTATGGCAGTCTGTTTTACCGGTGGGAAAATATTTGCAGGTATTTTTCGGCCTCAAAAGCATGTTCCCGGCGAAAGGGCTTGCCGGTATTGGTAAGGCGGACGATGGTTTTTACTTTAAAATCGCGGTATTCATTCCGGAGCCAGCACCAGGCAATGAGGTGCCATTGGTAGGTATAAAACACCAACCCAACGGGTTCAATATCCCGCTCTGTATGGGTGCCTTTGTTATCGGTGTATTTGATATTTAATATCTGTTTCTGCGCGATGGCTTGCTGCAGGGTGGCCAGGTGAGCCGTTGTGGCTTTCTCTTCTTCCGGCACATAGATATTGACCTGGGCGCTCATCTGATCGGCCAGGTCCTTGTCATAAGACCGTAACACCGTTTTTATTTTATTCAACGCCGAAGTACTGTGTTTGGCAATGGACTGGTCCGTAAACCGGTTGGCCAGGGTTTGCAGCAGGATGAGTGCATTGGCTTCTTCGGCTGTAAACAACAACGGAGGAAGAAAGAAGCCCTTTGCAATATGATAGCCTTTATTGGGTTCAAAGCTTACCGGCACACCGATCTCATTGAGGGCTTTCACATCCCGGTACACGGTACGTACACTCAATCCAAAGCGCTCCGCCAGTTTCTCCGGTAGTACGTACTTTTTGGATTGCAGTACAGTAATAAGGCCCATTAGTCGGTCAATGCGGTTCAATGGATATAGTTTTCATTAGCGGTCTGCGCTATCAGTTCTCCGAATATTTCTGCAGCACTGGCTGTCTTAGCCCTAGAAGCTGCCTGTCCTGCCCACAGCGGTACAAACTCTTTATTGTTGCTGGAGATACCAAATGACCGAAAGGGTGATGCGAGGTTTGCTTGTATGGGATATACCGGAATAGTGATGCCCGACCCATCCACTGCCGAGATCAGTTTATTCCTCAGCCCCCTGGCCCAGCGACCGGAAAAGGCTCTTGTGAGAATGATGTCTGTTTCGCTGGACTGCTGTATCGCAGTTTTGTAAGCTGGAATGGCCATGCTTTCGGTACAGGCAATAAAAGCGCTGCCCAACTGCACCCCGGCAGCACCCATAGTAAGTGCCGCCCTAATAGATCTTCCTTCCATAATGCCACCGGCAGCCAATACGGGCTGTTTGACTTCAGCGGTGATCAATGATAGTAAGGATAACAATCCAATAGCCGGCAAAGTATCATTGTCTACGAATGTACCCCGGTGACCACCGGCTTCAATGCCCTGTGCGGTGATAGCATCAATGCCTTTGCCTGATAATATCAGGGCTTCCAGCAGGCAGGTAGCTGTCCCAATCAGGACAACACCTTTATCATGAAATGCTTTAATGGCAGGATCACTCAATACGCCAAAGGTGAAGCTGACTACAGGCACCTTTTCATCTAGCAGCACGGGCACCTGATCACTATAGGAATAGAACTGAAAAGTTTCGGGGGAGGTAGTTGGTAGCGTCACCTGGTTATCAGCCGCTAGCTTTTCCAGGAACGCCTGCATAGGTTTGATGGCGTTCAGGTTTACGTTCGGTATATTGTATACGAAGAGATTTACAGCAAAAGGCTTATCTGTTAAGGCCTTGGTCTGGCGGATCAGGTCCCGGGTAATGTCCGGAGATAAACCACCGACAGGAAGGGAGCCCAGTCCACCTGCATTGGATATGGCGGCCACCATGGCCGGCGTGGTAACGCCCAACATAGGAGCCTGGACAATGGGGTATTTTATCTTTAGCAGTTGCGTGAGGGCATTGCTCCAGTCCATATGTTCTTTTAACCGAATGTAAGAAGGAATATCAAGAGCGGGGAATTATTTCCGACAAGCAGCCTCCGGATCATCATGGAAGACTCTTCCTGAACCGAAGCACCTCTTCTTCATCGGGATCACCCACGTAGCGGGACAGGTTAAGTATTGAATCCTTTATTACAATATCAAAATCGGTGAAAGTCCTGTACCTGAACAGGCGGCCTTTTTCAAAAGCCATACCCAGCTTCCAGGCATCACCGTTCTTATGTAACCGCCATCCACCTATAGCTTCCCATACCAATCCACCCTTGCTGGCCGCATCCATACAATCCGGCAACCGCACTTTAAAAGAAGAATCGGGATTGAGCTTGATATAAACAGAATCGCGGGCATATTTCTTTTTCGTCAGCAAGGCGTGTGTCTCTGCTGTAGCATACCAGGTGCCTGCCATATCATTCAACGCCTTTTGATCTGTTACGGGCAGGCCAATGCTGCCGTTAGCAGCCCCCTTAGAATGACAGGCAGTCAGAACAATCCCGATAACAATTACCAATAACCATGTGCGCATAGGATCCATTAAGGGTGTAAATGTCGCTGATAGTTGGCAATAAAAGAAAAGCACATACTTAAAACCAAACATTAGTAAAAAACGTATACTGTTATCATAACAAGCAAGTGCATGGCATTGAATATAAAGGTTAACCTTGATAACCATTACGAACTACAATTGGCAGACGGGGATTTACGGTATAGCATTTTTGAAAGCGCTTTAACGAATGGCAATACCTCTCGCCTTGGTATTAAAATAAGCTCTGAACAACATCCTTATATGCCCAATGTACATAACCTTGCCTTGGGGCCTGTAAATGAAAAAAATGAAATCGATGATTATATTAAACTTACTCACCAAGACCATTCTAAAGTGTTTTCAACAATAGTTTTGGCAGGATTCACTTTCTTAAACAATCATAAAGACAAGTATCTTGGAATTGATGGCTCCGACACTAGTAGAGCTTATATGTATTACCGCTGCATTCAGAATAATTTTGAATACCTAAATACATTGTTTAACATATTTGGTGTTAACTACTATCTCCGGGTACTAAGAGACGAGCCAGGAGGTTTTGATCGGCAGGACGTACTAGCCATGCCCAAATTAATACAAAAAGGAGAAATCCTACCCCCGGTCAAACTATATAACTATTTCATTTTCAACATAAAGTAATACAATAAAAATTCGACTATCACGCAACTAAAAAAAATGTAATTTTAAACCATGAAAGAGAAAATATTAAAAGAAGCAGAAGCCCTTGCTAAGAAAGCAAAAGCTATCGGTAAAGCTGATTTTAAGATTACCGTAAAGTCGGGAGAAACCTCTTCTTTGGGTAAAGTCATCACTACCAAGGAACAAGGTGAATTCTTCATGAAAATGTTGAAAGCATTAGAATAAGCCAATAAAGCGCATTTAACAGCAAAAGCCTCCCGCGAAGGAGGCTTTTCTATTTTACCACACTAACTTATTTTTACTTCTTCTTCCCCCTCAACAACGCTTCCAGGTAATAGTAATCTGCATAGTTCAGCGGCACATCCACTTCGCTATTAGAAGGTTTGGAGCCCGTACTGTGCAACAGGAGAAATCCATAATTCTCTCCGATGGGTGAACGGTAAGCATTGGTAAGATTGGTTACGATCTTATCAGCCGTATTGTGATACAGCTTTGCATTCTTGCTATAGCCACTCAACTCATACAAACCAGATGCTATAACGGCTGCCGCAGAAGCATCCCGTGGCGCGTTGGGGATCTCAGGTGCATCGAAATCATAATAAGGCACCAGGTCCTTCGGCAGGCGTGGATGATTCAGTATAAAGGATGCAATATGTTCCGCCTGCTGTAAGTAAACGGGGTTCTTTGTATACCGGTAACACATGGTGTATCCATACAAGGCCCAGGCCTGCCCTCTTGACCAGGCCGATTCATGACTATACCCCTGGTGGGTATTTTTCTTCACTACCGCACCGGTTGTAGTATCATAGTCAACAACATGGTAAGAACTATAATCCGGACGGAAATGGTTCTTCATGGTGGTATTCGCATGAGCTACTGCTATCTTATAAAAAGAAGAGTCGCCGGTGAGCCTGGTAGCTTCAAACAGCAGCTCCAGGTTCATCATATTGTCAATGATAACAGGAAAGCCCCATACTTCCTTGTGATGATCCCAGGACCGGATACAACCTACAGTAGGATTAAAACGGGTGGAGAGGGTCTTAGCCGATTGGATAATGACTGCTTTATAGGCAGCGTCATTAGTGAGGCGATAGCCACTCCCAAAACTGCAATAGACCTTAAAGCCCATATCATGGGTACCACCATTTGTTTTCTCTCTTTCGATATTAGCCGTATAGGCTTTGGCTTCCGTAAGCCACTCCTGTTTACCGGTATATTGGTACAGGAACCAGAGCACACCGGGAAAGAAGCCACTGGTCCAATCACGCGAAGCTACCAGCTTCAGTTTACCATTTTCAATGGTGCGTGGAGATACCAGGTCTCCTTTATCACCTTTGGCGGCAGGCACTTCTTTTAACATCACCTTCGTTTGTTTTTCTGCATCAGCTATTACCGCCGGCAGCTTTACCTGTGCCTGCAGGGAACTTTGCATTACAACACCAATTGCTAAACTGACAATGAATCTCATGCTTTGCATTTATGGGATTTGAATCAATTGTATTTCTAAAAGTTTCATCAATTCCTGGCCACTTACCGCAACCGGCTTGATCGTTAAACGATGTATCCCCGGCTTGATGGTCAGTTCACCCAGCTCTTTCACCTGTACCTCCGTTTCCTTTTTGGCCTTACTCACTGTCTCTTCCCGGGCTGTGCCGTCCAGGTCAAGACTATAGGTACCACCAGCCTCAGGGCCTGCAAGATATTTAATAATCACTTTGTATTGTACAGCAGCATTCGTACGGAAATCCCAATGCAGCCATTGACTGGGCGCCTTCCATCCTGCCACATAATACTTATCGGTTTTACCATCACCAAATTGCAATCCTTTTCCTGTTTGCACGGCATCAAAGGCCAAAAGCCTTGTCACGGGGATATTTGAGGCTACATAAGAAAGATTATCATACTTACCCGCTCCATCGAGTTCCAACACCACCACCGTATTTGCCGTATCAACTGCATTGGCCGGCAATTGTGCCGTAAGACCACGTAAGCCATCACTGGTTAACGATTGATTGATCAGCAGCGGTTTTCTGGCGGCATCCGTTAGCAGGTAAGCTTTTTTCACAGCAGTGGGTAAACCGCTTACCTGTAATTTAGCATCTGTGGGCCATTCAAACACATGCAGGTACAGCTTATTGTCTTTCCGGGTCGATACGCCCCAGTTGTGCCAGGGCAGACCGGAAATACCAGCTTTGCTGATACTTTCACTGTTCTTGTCCACCCATGCACCAATCCCCTTCAGGATGACGATATCCCTTGCATCAAAAGTGCCGTCGCCTTTGGGACCAATATTCATGAGCAGGTTACCGCCCCGGGAAGCCGATTTGGCCATGAGCCGGATAAAGAATGCAACAGACTTATGGCTGCTGTCAAACTTACTGTACCCATAAGATTCATTGGTAGTAGGAATAGCCTCCCAGTCACCGGTCACGGGAAAGAACTCAGCCGGACGATCTGCCGTATTCAAATAATCACCAAAACTGATAGCAGCACTTCTGGCCAGACGCCCATTGACTACCACGTTGGGATCTGTTTCCCGGATGGCTTTCAGGATACGGATATTTTCCGACAAGGGTAATTTATGCGGTGTATCAAACCACAAGATATCAGGATGATACTTATTGATCAGCTCTTTGATCTGTGGAATGGATTTCTCGGTTACATATTTCTGTGCCTGCGGCAGTAATTCCGGATGTTCATCATACCAGCGCGCACCGCCGTGCAGCAGTTTATCGCCACCAGGGTTATTGTATTCCCAGTCATTGCCTGGTGCATCCGGATGCTCCCAGTCGAAAGCATGGGAATAATAGAACCCGAACCGCATGCCATGCTTCTTACAGGCTGCGGCCAGTTCCGCCATTGGGTCACGTTTAAAAGGCGTTTGGTCGATGATATCGAAATCAGATACACCGGAATTGTACATGGCAAAACCATCGTGGTGCTTGGCGGTAATGATGAAATACTTCATCCCGGCCTGTTTGGCTTGCAGCACCCACTGCTCTGCATTAAAGTTCACGGGATTAAACTGATGCGCCAGCCCCATGTATTCCTGGCGGCTGATCTTTTCCTTGCGCATCAGGTGTTCGGCATAGCCGCCAACCTTTTTCCCTTTCCACTCACCACCGGGCAGGGAATAAACGCCCCAATGCACGAACATGCCAAAGCGGGCATCGCGCCACCACTGGATACGCTGCTCATGTGTTTTCATGGAAGTAGTCCACCACCCTTTTACTGCTTCGTCAATCATCTTTTGATCGCGGTCTTTCGAGCGGTTGAACATTTCCTTGTCCTCATCACCCGGGTTCTGCGCGAAAGCACTCATGCTTAGGGTAAAGCCTATTCCAGTTGTAAGAAGTATTCGCTTATAGATCGTCATAAATAAATTTCGTGTTTATCTCTACCATATCAACGGATTCCTCACGGGGAGGTTCCGGATCACTTCTTCCACCACCGGTGCATGGTCCAGTTTTGTCCAGGTTGCCAGCCATGTTTTATTGCCATAAGCTTCGGCGCCAAATACCAAAAAGGGATGCGCTACCGGCCAGTTGTCCCAATACATCACATCCTGTTTAAATGACCACTTGCTTTTATCCGCTACATAAGGGTACAGGAACTCTATCCCTTTCTTTATCGACCGCCCATCGGCTGTTTGAAAAGCCCAGAGGTTATTCTCCTTAGTCGAAAGGATTTGGCAAACAGTTGTCATCGCATCCAGGTTAAAGAGAGAATACCCGTAAGGTTTTGTTCTTTTTAACTCTTGCGGGAAACTGCCATCCGCTGCCATCTGGTTGGGTAGCAATACGGTCTTATACCTGACGCTGCAGAAGTCCAGTATGGTTTGGTTGCCCGTGAATTTTGCGAAGGCAGCTACCTGCATTACCCAGCAGGTACCATGGTTATTGGTGGCGTTCATCTCATCCTTGCCATATTGGTGCGTTGTCAGCCAGGTAAGGTATTGGGCAAACCAGTCCTTAATAGCTGCCAATGCTGCTTTATCCATATTGGAAGCATCCTGCATGACCATCAACGCCTGTACCACTTCCATAAAGTGAATGGTATCGATGATGCCAATACCCCGGCCTGTAGCCTTGCCTTTAATAGCCTGCGCATACAGCAGGTGGGGATGCATGAGTGTAGCCGTGTCCGTAAACCAGGCCCGGCAATGCTTCAATGCCTGCATTACATATTTCTGATCTCCGGTTATTTTATACGCCGATGCCAGGGCGCCCATGATCCGGCTGAAGCGGATCATGGCCAGCCGGTGTGCCACGAAATTGTCCGGATTCGTCATCCCGTCTTTCTGTATATAGGGACTGTCTACCGATTGCGGATTCGGCCACCAGTAATCACCTTCAGAATAGAAATCATGTTTCCCCCCTGCACTCCGGGGCGATTGACTAGCAGTAACTGTTACCGGTTCTTGCTGCAAAGCCCAGGCCGCTTCTTTCAATACCTGCTTGCGCAAGGTTTTGCTGATCGCTTTTATATAATCAGCCTGGTCTTGCGCCTGTATAGTGCCAGTGCCCGCCAGCAATAGCCATGTCAAAAGTGCATATGATAGGAGATGCCGCATGTTCAGGATATTAATTAGTCATTTTCGTAAACGATATCTTACCGATCGTGTTCGGCTTTCCGGTAACAGGCGCTGTGATCGTTGCTTTCAATTTTCCACCCGCGTCCTTTGAAACATTGATGGTGCGCCAGCTGTAAGCTCCCTTTTCATAGTTGAAGGTTTCGCCATCATCATCATACAAAGTATACGTGCCTGGCTTTTCACCATAATAACGAACTTCCAGGTCTACTACTTCACCGGCTTTGGGTGCGTGCAGCATAGCTGGCATCATAGGTATAATACCTCCATCTTTTACATATACGGGTATCTTATCCAGGCCGGGTGTTACCGTGATCACTTCGCCATCGCCGGCAAAAGCACCGGTGTAGAAATCATACCATTTGCCCTTGGGCAGGATCACCTTGCGGGTAGTTTGCCCGGTAAACAAGGGCGCTACCAATAAATATTCACCTGCCATATATTGGTCTTTGATCTCTTTGGAAGCTGCTTCGGCATAGGGATTCTGCTCCAGGTTTTCATTCACTGCTTCTTTCTTTACCTCTTGAGAGAAACCTGGTTCCAGATTCATCGCGCGGAATGGCGGAATACCCTGGTAATGGTATTTGGCAAATTCAGTATACCAGTAGGGCATCATCTGCATACGTAACAAAGCCAGTTGTTTTACCTGCTCTGCCACTTCCGGGTAACTCCAGGGCTTGGTGCCACTGGACCAGGCATTGATCATGGCCATGGGGGAAAAGATCACTGTTTGAAAACGACGCAACCACTCTTCGCCTGTTTTGGAAGCTCTTACTTCGGGTGTCCACAATACTCCGGCAAAGCCGCTGTTGATAAGGGCAGTAATAAAGTCTTCATGGTTATAATAATCGTTGTAGATCACGTAAGGGAAAGAGGAGGCACCGCCATTGGAAGCACGCACCAGTCCAAAGGTGCGGGAGTTTTGCTGGCGGTATATATCTGTACTGTAGCGCTGGGCCAATACCCCATAGGTCTGCCGCAATTGTTCGGCACTATTACCTGATGGGAAAGTCGCTACATCGGGCCACAGGTAATGATCATAACCATCTACCTCATCGATCTTATAACCACTTACTCCAATACCTACCTGGTCTTTTTTAAGTTGTCCAAAGAAGATATTGCGTGCCTGCGGCATGGTAAAGTCGGGCACGGCGCCCACCCATACGGTATGTGAACCTGTATAAGGCAATATAGATTTATAGATGGATGCTTCCGGCGACACGTAAGGGTTCAGCCAGAGGTTGAGGCGGATACCTTTATCCAGCATCGATTTTACAAAGGCCTGCGGCTGTGGAAAGCGGGTCTTATCCCACTCAAATGTGCAGGGATAGGATTTGGTTTGCCAGCCCGGCTCCAGCCCTATATAATCAAGCGGATAACCTTTCTGCTCAAAATCGTTGGCTTCTTTTTCTACATCAGCAGCATTGTACAAACGCTGTACGCGTTGGGTAAAGCCCAGTCCCCAGCGTGGCGGTAAACAACCACCGCCATTGAATAAGTTGAAACGACGCACTGCATCCAGCGCTGTAGGGCCTGCAAACACATATACTTCTACGCCAGCCGCCGGCACCAGTAGTTCAACGGCATCAGAATAAGGACGGGAAGCCCATGACTTATCGGTATTACGGTCTTTGGCTACCGGTGGATTTTTGCTATCCTTCCGAACACCTGCCCCTGCATACACATTGATATACCGCGCAGCATTGATAAACACACCATATCCCAAGGAGGATACATAGAATGGCGTAGGTGAATGCGTACGGCCATTGTCTTTGCCACCAAAATGGTCTACATGCAGTTGCAATATCTTACCACGCTGGTGGATCGTTTGAAAGTTGAGACCAAAACCATATACCTGTTCTTCTTTTTGTAAGGGAAACCGCAGGTAGGTCTTACCATCCTGTACACGGGCGGCAATATCGGTTTTCGCAAAAGGGAAACCAGCCTTCGTGATAGTGGCCAAAGCTTCTTTATTAGGCGTAGCCCCTGCAGCCTTCAACAGGTCAAATGCTTCCGGCTTTCCCACGATGGCTTTCCACACGCCCGGCGCTACCTCCGTCCATACCGGCTGCTGGGCCACTGCATTAATAGTAATGCCTGTTAAAAGAAGAAGAGCATATATATGTCTTAAACGCATCATCAACTATTTATGATTTATTATTGATTCACTACCGTATATGTCTTCCCCTTCACAGTTTGGAACTCGATCACATATTCCCCTTCTTTACCGATGTCCACCAGCTTCGCCTCTGCATTCTTCTCATACACCACTTTTCCATATGCAATATTCAACGGATTGGCGTTGTTACCTTGCACAGGATTGGCTTTTACTTCCACTATTTTGACAGGGGTGGAGGTTTTAATACGACAAATACCTCCTGAACCGGATACGATCTTCGCAGTAGCCAGTTTTCCTTCCTTCCATTGGATATCTACCCTAAAATTGCCTCTTGCTTTAATGCCTGTGATGCTACCCGTTGTCCAGGCCGCAGGCAATGCCGGCAACAGGCTCAGGTAACCGGCATGACTTTGCAGCAACATTTCTGTAATGCCTGCTGTAGCGCCGAAATTACCATCGATCTGGAAGGGAGGATGTGCATCGAAGAGATTGGGATAGGTACCGCCGCCGCCCATGGTCTCACGGGTTTGATTGGGATCAATATACGTGAAGGCATCACTTAATATTTTGTAAGCATGGTCTCCATCCTGCAGCCGCGCCCACCAGTTGATCTTCCAGGCCATGGACCAGCCTGTACTTACATCACCCCGGTGGATAAGCGATTGTTTGGCCGCTGCGGCCAGCTCAGGCGTTTGTTGTACGGTGATCTGACTGCCAGGATACAGGCCAAACAAATGCGACAGGTGACGATGCTTATCTTTCGGATCATCCCAGTCACCATACCATTCCTGCAATTGGCCATACTGACCAATATGATAAGGATAGAGTTGATCATAGGCTTCCTGCACCTCTTTGCGGAAGGCCGCATCTGTATTCAGGACTGTGCTCGTTTTGATCACCGCTGCAAACAGTTCCCGCAGCAAAGACATATCCATCGTACTGGCCAGGGCTACCTGGTATTCCTTACCATTCAGCTTGATGGTATTCTCGGGCGAAGTAGATGGGTTGGTCACCAACCAGGGTGTCTTACTGTCTTTGATGAGCCAGTGCAGCATAAACTGTGTAGCGCCCTTCATCAATGGATAGCCGGTTGACTGCAACCATTTTTTATCGCCGGTATACAGGTAATGCTCCCACAAGTGGGTGCTGAACCATACACCTGCCATGGGCCAGCAGCTCCAGCGTGGCATGCCGCGTGGGTCCCACTCATAACCACCGGGCGGTGAGGTTTTGGCCCACAGGTCGGAATTATGGTGTGTTACCCATCCCTCATTGATATTATAATTCACTTTGGCTGTTGCCGCCCCATTCACGGCCAGTTCTTTCATGAAGTCGAACAAGGACTGGTGACATTCGGAGAGATTGGTATTCTCTGCCAGCCAGTAGTTCATTTCTGTATTGATATTGGTGGTATAGTTGCTACCCCAGGGTGGTTGTACATGGTCATTCCAGATACCTTGTAAATTAGCCGGCCTGGAACCCGGACGTGAACTGGCGATGAGCAGGTAACGGCCAAACTGGTAATACAAGGTTTGTAGCTGGTTATCATTTTTAGTATCGGCAAAACGACGCAGCCTGTCATCGGTGGGCAGTTTAACCGCTTCTTCATTCGTACCCAGGTTTAGCTTTACACGGTTGAACAAGGATTGGTAATCGCTCACGTGCCGTTGCTTCAACTGTACCCAGGAAAGCGCCAGTACTTTCTTCAGATTGGCGCCGGCCTCAATGCCTGGGTCCTTTCCTTCTTTGCCCGGTGATTTATTAAACCCATTGAAGCTGGTAGCTTCTGTGAGGTAGATCGTCACAGCATCAGCGCCTGTAACTGACAGTTGATCGCCGGATTGCTTTACTGTGCCACCTTCCGTTTTAATATAGAGACGGATCTCGAAATTCATCCCCTCCCCTTTCACATCTTCATCGTACACCACCTGTTGGGGTTCCGTATCCCGGTTGGCTACAAACTTCGGCGCCTTACCAGTCAATACCAGTTGGTTATTGGCAGTTGCTTTCACAGCATAGCGCAACTTGCTGGTGAGTGCTGCCGTAAAGCTTACCTGTTGGCCCTTATTGGCCGTAAGCCTTACCATCATTACTTTATCCGGAAAGCTCGTAAAGGTTTCGCGTTGATATTGCACACCGCCGGTGGTATAGCGCACTGTAGCAATAGCATTGTTCAGATCCAGGTCGCGGTAGTAGTCTGTACCCAGGGAATCTGTAAAAGGAAATTCAAGCAACAGGTTACCCAACGGCAGGTAGCGTGCTGAATAAGGGCCTTGCATCTTTTTCCATAGATCGGCAGCTTTGATATAATCACCTTCAAATACAGCTTTGCGTACTTCTGGTAATACGGTCGGCCCATTGGGGTTATTGCCTGGGTCGGGAAAGCCACTCCAGAGCGTATTGTCATTAAGTTGGTAACGCTCTTTTTTCACGCCGCCAAAGACCATAGCACCGGTCTTACCATTGCCCAGGGGCAGGGCTTCTTCCCAGGCTTTGGCTGGCTTTGCATACCACAATTTCAGATGGTGATCAGTTTGTGCACTTACAGCAATGGAACTTAGCGATACAGCAAACAGAAAAGCAATACGTTTCAATGGTTGATGATTTATAAGATTATTTCAATGGCCCTTTTATTTCCTGCCGCTTCTGGTCGCGGAAGATGATCACAGGGGCCGTAGCATGCCACTGCACTTTCATGCGCGCATTTAGCAGGTCTTGTATATTGTTGACCGGCACACCGGCCAGTTCCAGTATGACATCATTGGGTTGTACCAGTTTATGCCAGGGAGCATTGGGCGGCACTTCCAGCACCAATACACCTGTCTCTTTATCCATACCCGTAGCCGATCGTTCGGCCAGGGTGTTGAGGTTCTTTACTTTCATATCGAGGAAAGTATAGGTAGCCGAAGCATCAGTGGATGTCTTTATCAGCACTGGCAAGAGAGGACTAGCAGCCAGCTTACGAAGCCGTTCCGACTGTACTCCAAACGCGATTTCAAACTTGTGAAATCCAGCCGCAATAGCGGCAGATGAATCGCTCACTTCATAGTTACCGGCAGCGGGATCCATAAATTGCGGATCGCCGGCTCCTGAGTGCGCATCTATACCCCACTGTTGTGTTTTGCGGAGGGAAGCACTATCTGGAAAGAAATTATTGTCGATCTCTTTGCCCCAATCGGGAATACGTATCGGCAGGTAAGGCCCGGAAACAATATTAAATTGAAAGTTATCTCCACTGTTGCGAAACCATACATGCGGATGAAAGGAATTATTGAGGATAATATTATTCTGCACTTTACGGTGAAATCCTTCCCGCAGCTTCAATCCACCGTTTAAACATATATTGCTATAAATATGGTAATTGGACGAGCCATCATCCAGGTCAATATCCCAACCATTGTCACAACGAAACCGGTTATGATGAATACGCGTAGGCAATACCGCATCCAGTTTCCACAGATCAGGATGAACAGCCATCAGGGAATCCATCACAGTCCGGTTGGGATGCCAATAACGGTCCCTGCCCCAGGAGTTGAAAGCACCATGATCACCGGTTTCCTGCACGGTGTTGAATACATCGTTATAGGCAATTTCATGTCCACCCCAGGTACCTTCACTTACATTAATACCCGCACGGGGTACATTATAGATCGTGTTTTGTATCACCTTGATCTGCTGACACATGGATAGCTGCACACCTGCCACTTGTTTCTCCACCAGGCCAATATCGTGTATCAGATTATCAAACACCAAACATTCGGCCGGGAAATCGTTTCCTATAGGTCCTGGCATCTTATCCATCTGTGCATAAGGCACATAATTTTCATAACGGAACGAAGGAGAACGCACAGCTTTTGGATTGCCCACAAAACTGATGGCGCTGCCGCCTATCTGCGCGATGTGGCAACCCGTTATCATGGCCTCCTTATTAAAATTGCTGAAGAATACTGCATTGCCTCCCAGTGAGAACAATTCACAATCATTGATCGCACAGTCATCGGTATACTCAAGGTCTATAGCCCCGGAACGGTAAATGGTCCAATCACTGCGCAACAGGGGTTCTTTGTTCTTCATGAAGGTGCGCAACGTATGTTCAAACCGGATGCCTGAGATAGCAATATTTTCAAGATACTGATCAGGTAAGCCTTTAAAGGCTACCAGGTTTTCCAGCACCGGCACTTCTATAAGGGCCTTACTCATATCTACGCCCGCTGCGGGTTTATAATACATGATATTCTTTATACGGTCTGCATACCATTCTCCGGCAGTATCCAATTCTTCAAAGATATTTTCTACATAACGATAGGTCTTATGCATGGCCGAAGGACGGTTATTTTGCCAGCCGCCTTCCATGCGTAAAGTGCTATCAGTATCCTTTCCAGTGATCCTGTAATGCATGCCACCCCATTCACCGGAATGAAGGGCGTGAATATAACCACCTGGCGGGTTGGTCCAGCTTCTTACACGGGCAGCACTCAACGCATCGGGTGCAGTACCATGTAAGGGCAATACCTGCTCCTGGTAATTGGGATAGCGCGCCATCACCTGCAGCACATCGTTCACATACAACTGATCAATCACCGGAAATGATGCCGGCAAAGCAGCCTGAAGGATACCATTCTTATAGGGCTTGAAAGCAAGGGCCAATTTCCGGGATCCTTTTATTACAGGGTGGTGACCGGGCAAGGCCATAAAAAATAAAGAAGCATTATCATCACGGCTATCAATGCCCCTGAATACCAGTGGCTGTGCCAGGTAATAAGCACCCTGCATGATATATACAAATACCTCTTCTTTTTTGTACTTCCGCGCTTCCACCTTCGCCCTTTCCAGGGTAGCAAAAGGCAATGCTTTGGTACCAGGGTTTTTATCATTGCCCTTCACCGATACATACAGCTCTTTGGCAAAAGCAGGATTGGCAACAAGTATCAATAGGAACAGTAGTATTCTCATCATTTTATAATGGTAGGGTGACCGTTGTAATTCCTGTACTCTGTGCACTCACCACGTTAACACCTTTGTTGGTTTGTATTTTTATAGTAGCCCGGCCATTGTATAGTTGTATATACCGGCTTCCGGACGAAGTGCCCTGGTTGTCGATCAGCTTACCGTCGCCGGCCAGGCCAAAGCGTACCCAGTTTACAGCATCCAGACAGCGTATGCCTTTGTCATCCAGCAGTCGCACCTCTACAGTAGCAATGCCGTTCTCTTCTTTAATTTTTGCAATGTCCAGTTTGGCTGGTTTGCCCCAGGTTTCCGTCTGGTATTGGAAACTGATGGCATCCCGTACAAACTCTTTCCCCTTGCGGGCTATTACGTTTATCGAATTAAGACCTTTGGCAAATGGCACATTCCAGCGCAGACCCGCTGCCGGGAAATCCTGCGTACTGCGTTTTTTAACGCCATAGCTTTTACCATTGAGGAACAACTCGGCTTCATCACAATTGGAATATACTTTTATCATTTTCTCTTCGGCTGCAGTTCCCCAGCGCACCGGCCAGCTATGCCCATAAATATGCACCATGGGCCGGGTGGTCCAGTAAGATTGAAATACGTAATAGGCCTCTTTCTTAGTAAGGTCCCTTTCCACCACACCCTTCTGGTTCATATACGGTATTGGGTTGTCGGGCCTTACCGGTGTAGAAAAATCTTTAAAAGGCCATTGAGCAGCCCCCGTAAGCCAGGGCATGGCTTCCTGTTCTTTCAGGTGCCAGTCTACCAGGTTACAGATATAGGATTCACTCCAGTCTCCATCTTTGGAAGCGCGTGCAGCACCGCCAAACAAGGAGGCATCACCTGCTCGTTCATCAGCCGCACCGGCGGCTTTCAGGGCCTGCAAAGCTTTATCGGGATTTTCTGAATGACGGCCGGCATGGCTGTCACCACCCCACTCCACATGCAGAAAATGTTTTACTTTTTTGAACTCCTCTTCTGTTACTGATTTGTATTCCGTATAGATACCTCTGTACCAGCCCGCCCAGATAGAGGGAGAGTAGACATCTACAATGTCTTTACAAAAATCACAGCGGCGGATAGCTGTTTTACGCGTGGGATCTATTTGATGCGACAGGTCATTCAACTCCTTCATGAAGGTGCGGATCTTCTCCTTGTCAAATTCCGGAAAATCGCCGGGCCAGTCGTTCTCATTGCCCAGGCCCCAGATGATCACCGATGCATGGTTATAATGCTGCTCAATCATATTGCGCAGCATACGCCTTGCCTGTTCTTTGTATACATCTCCACCCAGGCCGCCACGGCACCAGGGAATTTCCTCCCATACCACAATACCCAGGCTATCGCATAAATTCAGGATGATGCGTGATTGCTGATAATGCCCCAAGCGAATAAAGTTCACCCCCATTTCCTTCATCAGGATCATTTCCTGGCGCATTTGCACTTCCGTCATAGCAGCCGCTACCCCTGCATGGTCTTCATGGCGGTGTGTGCCACGCAGCAACAAGCGTTTGCCATTCAGTTTAAAAGGGCCATTGTCTACAAATTCAAAATGCCGGAAGCCGATCTTCTCCTGTTGCGTATAACTTCCTTCCGGTCTTTTCAAGGTTACTTCTACGGTATAGAGCGCAGGAGCATCCGTTGACCATAGTTGCGGTTTCTTTACCGTAAAACCGGCCAGGTTCACTTCCCCTTCTCCGGTGAGTATTTCCCGGGAAAGGTTTTGTACCAGTTTGCCGGCTGGGTCAAATAGCTTTACCACCAAAGAAGTATTGCTCACCCGTTGTGGATTATAAAAACGGGACCTGATCGTGAGCTTACCGGTCTTACCGGCATTGTCCGTTTCGGCCAATGCAAATAACTTATCAATGGATAAGGCTGGCGTATATACAAGATTCAGGTAGCGATATAAGCCGCCGTATAAATTAAAGTCTGAAAGATCAGAAGGGATCATTTCCAGGTCGCGGGAATTATCTGTACGGATGGATACCGGCACTTTCCCCTTGAACTGTTTTTGATAAACTTCCGTTTGCATAAAGGCATTGACCGCCTCTGTTATATCAACCGTAAATTCATCATACCCGCCTACATGGCTGCCCACCTTGGTGGTATACACATATACTTCTGTTTTTTGCCCTGCTCCTTCAAAGTGCAGCAGGGTTCTTCCATTGGTATACGGATTTTTAATATCCAGTTGCGTACGGTACCAGGCGGGTCCCTGGTAATAGTTGACATCCGGGTCTACTGCATCGGTGGCATTCACACAATGCGGCAGTACGACAGATTCCCACAGAGGTACACTTTCGGGGTTGCCTTTGCTTACCGGCCTTACAGATTCCCAGATGCCGCCGAGGTCCTGTTTCAGGTATTCCCAGTTATTGATAAGCCTGGTGCTTACCTGGGCCTGTGCCGGCAACAGACTGCCAGCCATCAAAATACAAGCTAATAATATCCTGTTCATGCTACGAATATCTGGAAACATTGTCTTCAACAGGTAACGGGTGTATTAAATAAAACCGAAAACGTTGACGAACAAAGGTGACACCTTACAAAAAGATGTCACCTTTGGCCTATCTGGAGCAAACGATCATTTTACTGACCTCTGTAAGGTACCAGTGGATTCCCATATACATGCACCACCCCATTCGTGGCAATATAACCTGCAGACCGGTCATCTACCACGTCGTTGTGCACAATAGGCCCCAGGTCATTATTGCTCTTGATCTTGAGGTTGAATTTGCCTTCCTGGTCAAATCCTTTCCCCCCATTTATCCATCCCAGCAATGATTCCTTTGTGGCTACAGTACCGGCAGGCACCAGGGATTGTATGTCCTTATTGAGGTTATTCAGGTCCTCAAAATTATACACACCCTGGCCAATCAGGTACAAAAGATAGTTCTTCACCGTTTCCTTGTTGTAATCACTCCATTGGGTAGCTGGCGTAGTTTTGGGCACACCCGTTACCGGGTCGGTGATGGGATTACCATTCACATCTTTCAATACAATGGGATAGGTAAACCACATGCCGCCGGTTACCTTGCCCGTGGCATCCAATCTCCGTACCGCTTCGTTGTGCATGAAAATGAAAGTACGGTCGGGCTTCTCAAATTCGGCCAGGTCAATACCGGCATATTCCAGCCCCAGCCTCATCCATTTGAATACCGTATCCTGCGGCGTAGTGCCATAACTTCTGTTTTCCAGAAATTGACGGGCAGTCATATTGATGTGTGGATCGAGCGTTTCTTTTACGTAATCGAAATCCTCCTGCTTGCTCAGGCCAAAGAGTTTTTTACACCCCGGCAGCAACACTACAACGGCCAGCGCCAGCAAGGTTGTATTGAATACAGTCTTTATAGTCTTTTTCATGTCATTATAATTTAATCGGCATAAGAAGGATTCTGTAATAACTTTTTATTGGCATTGAGCACCGACCTGTTGATGGGCCACAATACCTTTCTCAAGTCGGGGAAACCCACCTGATCGCTTCCAGCTGCCAGTTGGCGCCTTTTTAATACCGGGTCCATTACCTTTTGAACGTGGTCGGTGCGCACCAGGTCAAACCAACGTTTTCCTTCGCCATATAATTCATATTGTCTTTCCTGCAGGATGGCATCTTCCATCGCTTCTTTGGTAGCTACAGCAGCATCACCGGCAGTGTACTCTGTGAGGCCCGCACGTTTACGGATGAAGTTCAGGTATTTCAGCGCACCTACCAGGTCATTGTTACCATTCAGCGCTTCTGCATACAACAGGTACATATCTCCCAGGCGATACATGGTCACATAAGCAGGTATCTCTTCAGGTGTTGCCGGGAAAGTATAAGAAGCTGTTGGATTGGCAGGTGATGCGTAATATTTAATAAACTTATCACGGTTATTTTGCCAAACGTCATGCGTTTGCCTTACACGAATATCCGGCAGAGGCAGCGTATTTTGATAAGGCAGGAACCAGTTCTGCCACATTTCCTGGCCAACGATGTATTGCTTATTATTCGGCGTATAGGAGATACTCATACAGGCGCATCCACTGGCTGCAAATGTCCAATCGAGTGTCCAGATACTTTCAATGCTGCTGGCAGGCGCAGTGAACATGTTTTTCCAGGTAGCTGTAGGCTGCAGATCGGTGATCAGGTTACCACCATATACTTTACCTGTTGGAGCTTTGGCCTTGAAAAGATTTTGTATCCAGATAATGGCATTGGGATAATCCTTTTTCCACATGTACACATCGGCCATCAAAGCGCAGATAGCTCCTTCACCCATATACCAAACGGTTGGCGTTTGAGCTTTGAGGGTCAAAGCATACGCTTTTTCCAGGTCCTTGATGATCACTTCATCAATGATCTTTGAAGCTGACTCACGCGCCCGCATGGAACTATCAGCCAGTGATTCAAAAGGCTCAGTCCACACCGGGGCTGCGCCCCATACCCGTACAATATAGAAATAACACATCGCTCGCAAAGCATAGCTTTCAGCCTGCGCTTTTTCAATAACATCCTTGGTGACCCGGCTGTCGAAATTGGCGGCGCCTGCTACATTTTTAATGTTCACATTGGCCCGGGCGATCACGCTATACAATCCTGTCCAGGATGCAAATTCATTATCAGGCGTAAGGCCATTTAATGTTATCTCATTTACCTGGTTGGTGGTATAGCTCAGGAAGCGCTCAAAATTATCAGAGCGGTGCTCTCCCCATATATGATAGCGGTCCTTGTATTGGGCATCACCCACCATCTGGTCTTGGAACAATCTGTACATACCAGATATAGACGCATCCACATCGTATTTACTCTTGAAGAACTGCGATTCAGCTACCTCCGCCAGGGGGTTCTGGGTCAAAAACTTCTTACAACTGCCCGTCATCATCACCAGCAGCAGTAAGAGGGGAATATATATTCTTTTGTTGTGCATTGCAATCGGTTTTAGAAGTTAACATTTACACCTACACCCAGTTCCCTGCGTTTGGGATACTTTCCGGCATCTTCACCAGGTGTCAACACGCTACCTGCGCTGAACTCAGGATCATACCCTGTATAGTTCGTATAGGTCAGCAGGTTCTGTCCGAAAATATAGGCGGTAATACCTTTGGCAAATACCTTGTTGGCCCAGGTGGGTTTCAGGGTATAAGTAAGCCTTATACTCGACAGCCTGATAAAGGAACGGTCTTCCAGGTAAAGGCTGTTACCACCGGGCTTCAAACTTCCGCGATTTGTTCTTTGCGGATAATAAGGCATGGTAGCAATATCACCGGGTTTCTTCCAGGAATTGGCTACGACCTGCGGAGTACCAGGACCTGTATTGGAAGGATAGTTGGCATTATACTGCAAAGTATTGTATACCATACCACCGATCGATGCATTGATCAATACAGATAATCCCCACTGTTTGTACCTGAAATTATTGATAATACCCAGGTAGAAATCCTGCTGGTAATTACCGATCACATGCCTGTCGGCATCATTGATCAGGCTATCCCCGTTGAGGTTCTTCCATTCTGTATCACCTCCTTTGAATTTACCGGAAGGATCATACAGGCTGTTCACTTTATCATTATAGGGTTGGCCATTGAAGGTATAAAGCGGTTTGCCATTTTCGTAGAGCGGTTTACCGTCTTTATCCAGTACTACGGTGAGTTTTTCCCAGTTCTGAGTATAGGCATTGGATTCGTCCCACTGGTAAACACCCAGGTTTTGCCAGCCAAAAAAGTTACCAATCGGACCACCCGTTTCCACATACCATTTACTACCGGCAATGAAAGGAGTACCATCTGCCAGTTCCACGATCGTACCACGCTCAAAAGAGATATTACCACTGATATCCCAGTTAAAGGTTTTACTGGCGACAGGTGTACCACTAACGATAAACTCAAGCCCCTTATTCCTGATGGAACCCACATTGGTAGTGACAACAGTATAACCTGTTTCATTGGCCAGTGGCCGGTCATACAACAGGTCTTTGGTTGTTTTGATATAATATTCTGCAGAAAACGACAGTCTTCCTCTGAAAAAGCTCAATTCGATGGCCGCATTTTTCTGTTCTACTGTTTCCCACTTGATAAAGCTGTTACCAAAACGGTTGCTGGTAATGGCACTACCCACACCACCATAGCTACCATCAAACTGGTACTTGGTGAGGTGATCATAATTGCCGATCTGGTCATTACCAACCTGTCCATACCCTACGCGGATACGTCCGTCATTCAGGAAACCGAGCGCCCAGTTCATGAACTTTTCGTCAGAAAAACGCCAGGAAGCTGAACCCGAGAAGAAGTTACCATACTTGTTTTCGGGACCAAAACGGGATGAACCATCCCTGCGGAATACACCCGACACATTGTAGGTGCCTTTGTAGCTATAATTCCAACGTGTGAAAACGTTTTGGCTGGTAACACCGGAAGCAGAAGAATAAGTTTCAAGCGGAACCAGGTAAGAAGGGAAAGTAACAAAGATCTCTTCGTTCACAACATTTTTATATTCACTGTGCTGGAGGTCATTGCGTCTCTTATCGGCGCTGAAACCAACCACACCCTGGATTGAGTGGTTACCGATCTTCTTGTTGTAGTTGAAGAAAGCCTGGTATTCCCAGAAGAAGTTCTTGGCCATCTCATTTGCTCCGCTGTTCTGGTCCCTGTTGGCTGACAGAAACCGCGGAGAGAATTGGATGTTTTGCCTGTTTTCCAGAATCGCATTGAACATCGTGGTAAAGCTCAGGTCCTTATACAGTTGGTATTGCAGAACGTTATTAAACTGGCCTGACATCACCTCGGTCTCATTCTTTTCATACAAGGCATTGGCCAGCGGGTTCCTCTTGGATCCTATATAACTGGTGAGTGAGCCATCCGGATAAAAGATCCGGGAAAAGGCCGGACGGTCAAACGCTACATTCACTGTGCGCCCCACCGGTATGGCGTTACCTTTTTGCCAAACGAAGGTTATATTGTTGCTGTACTTCAGGTTTTTGGTGGCCTGGTAATCTACGTTGGTACGAGCCTGTACCCTTTTTACCCAGCTATTGGGAATGATAGACTTATCCTCGAGGTAATTAAGAGAAGTATAGTAAGTCAATCCCTGCCGGCCACCACTTACACCCAGGTTGAGCGTGGTTTTCTTTCCGGTTTCACCCAGCAGCAGGTCTTGCAGGTCATTGTCCGAATTAAAACCCGGATTCAGAGAATCCGTATTGCCACCCGAAGTAGGATTGTCATTCTGTAAACGCCTGAATGCACGTACACCTGCCGCATTGTTCATGGGCAGTTTGTGGGCCAGTTTACCAAAAACACTGGAAAGACTAAGGTCTATACGTGGCTTGCCTTCCTTCCCTTTTTTGGTAGTAATAATGATCACACCATTAGCGGCGCGGGAACCATAGATGGAAGCAGAGGCAGCATCTTTCAATACTTCTATCCGCTCAATATCCATGGGGCTGATGCTGGATCCATTAGGGTTGATCACACCATCTACCAGGTACAAGGGGCCATTACCCGCATTCAGCGAGGAAGCACCCCGGATCTGGATGGTGCCTTCTGCACCGGGTGCACCGCCACCATCATTCACTACCAGGATACCAGCTCCCTGACCCTGGAGGGCATCAAACAAGTTGATAGGCTGGCGCTCTTCTATCTGCTTGGCACTCACAGACGAGATAGAACCGGTAACATCCCGCTTCTTTTGTTTACCACCATAACCTATGACCACCACATCATCAAGGTTGGAGGTACTTTCATTCAGGGATAGGTTAATGGTCGTACGCGCATTTACCTTTTCTTCCTTAGTAAGGTATCCTACGGAAGAAAATTCCAGGGTAGCCTTGTCGTCCGGAACACTCAGGGAATATTTCCCATCGGCCCCGGTGGTCGCCCCGGTGGTAGTACCTTTCAGGTTCACGCTAACACCGGTTAGCGGATTACCTTTCAGGTCTGTAACTACACCAGTAATTTGTCGGGATTGTGCCTGTGCAGGCGCGTAAGTAAAAAGAAAAAACAAAACGAAGAGCGGGAGACAACACCACGGCCTGGTCCTGTACAGAACGGGGGTGCCCTGAAAGAGCTTCTTTTCCATAAAGCATGCAATTTTCGATGTTTAACAATCACCGCAAATAGCAAATGCGGTCATTGTTCGGAACGTTTTTGTAATGGGGTTTATGAAACCCTGCGACCCCGACAGGTCAGTATCGGGGCGGATATAGCAATTAAATTGGTCCTTTTGCTTAATTGCAGGTTTTAGCAGGTTACTCGTGCAATTACGCAACAAATTGGCAGGCAAGATTTCCGGTTATTGCCATTGTAATAAACTATTTTGGCAATGCATGCTTATTTTCAGGAACATTAATGAATATTGAGGTTAGAATTGCCGGATGGCACAGGATGGCCTGCGCTATCATTGACTTACTTTCGACAACCTGGTTTAATTATATGAGTACCAATAAACGATATTGCCTGGCGCTTGACCTGAAGAATGATCCGGTTTTGATCGCAGAATACGAAACCTACCATACAGCGGTATGGCCCGAGATCCTGCAATCCATTCGTGAGAGTGGTATTGTCAACCTGGAGATCTACCGGGTAGAAAACCGCCTGTTCATGATCATGGAAGTGAATACTGATTTTTCCTTCGATAAGAAAAGTATTGCCGATGCAGCCAATCCTACTGTACAGCGCTGGGAAGAACTGATGTGGCAATACCAGCAGGCACTCCCCTCCGCCAAACCAGGCGAAAAATGGCTATTAATGGACAAGATATTCGATTTAGCTGCCAGCTAGTGGTGAGTAGCTAGTGGCCAGTGGGCGTACAACCCGCCACTCGTCATTTACCACTTGCCACCAACTTCCAGTACACTAAATATGATAGTTACAAACAACACTCAATAATTAACTTATGCCAGGTATTGCTTCGCCATCTCTCCCTAAACAAACCACCAGCACCGGGAAAGTATTGCTGCTTCCCTTTATACTGGTCACCAGCTTATTCTTTTTCTGGGGATTCATACACAATATTGACCCCATCTTATTGGCCCATTTACGCAAGACCTTCCGGTTAAATGTGGTGCAATCTTCCTTCGTGGACTTTTCTGTCTTTATTGCTTATTTCGTAATGGCGTTGCCCGCCGGATACATTATGCGTAAGTATGGGTATAAAGCCGGTATCATACTAGGCTTATTATTATTTGCAGGAGGCTGTTTTTTATTCCTGCCTGCAGCTTCTACCCGTACCTATGTATATTTTTTGGGAGCCTTATTTATCATCGCCAGTGGGTTGACCTTCCTGGAAACAGCCGCCAATCCTTATGCTACCGTATTGGGACCACCTGAATCGGCTACCCAACGCCTCAACCTGGCCCAATCATTCAATGGTCTGGCTACTGTAGTAGCCCCCTTGATTGGAGGCCGCCTTATTTTATCCGGGAAAAACCATACTGACCAGGAATTGGAAGCCATGGGTGCTACTGCCAGGGAAGTCTATTTCCAATCGGAGGCAGACAGTGTAAAAATGCCTTACCTCATCCTGGGTCTCATTCTGTTGTTGGTAGCTGTTATCTTCGTATTTGCCAAAATGCCCGATACCAAGGAAGACAATGATGGGGCCAGCAAGAGTTTCCTGCATGCTTTCAGGTACAAACACCTGACAGGCGCTGTGATCGCCCAGTTCTTTTATGTAGGTGCGCAGGTATGCGTTACCAGTTTCTTCATTGTAGTAGTGACCAAAGCAGCCGGGATCAATGAAAAGGCCGCAGCCAACTACCTTGGCTATGGCTATGGCATTGCTTTCATGGCAGGACGGTTTATAGGCACTTTTATTATGCGTTATATTCAACCACAAAAATTATTGACATTATATGCCATCATTAATATATTACTTTCCGTTGTGGTGATGTTCGCCGAAGGAATGGTCATTGTATATGCATTGATTGGCATTGGTTTCTTTATGAGCATTATGTTCCCTACCATCTTCTCCCTGGGCATTTATAAACTGGGCAATGACACCAAGTTGGGCTCTTCCCTCATTATTATGTCGATTGTAGGAGGTGCAGCATTGCCATTCTTATTGGGAGGCATCTCCGATGCTACCGGCAATATCCAATATGGCTACCTGGCTCCTCTGCTGTGCTTTGTGGTAGTGTGCTGGTATGGCTGGAAGGGATATAAGGTGAAAGAAGTAACCCAATAAAGGGCAGGACAGTTACATAAAGTTATCCATATAATTTTACACGTTTAATTCATTGAATACGATGTTTTCATTAGCCAGTAAAAAAGCAGTAGTAACAGGAGGCGGCAGCGGAATAGGCAGGGCCATATCCGTATTGTTTGGCCAGCAGGGCGCTGAAGTGCATATTATTGAACTGAGCGAGGAAAATGCCGCCGCTACCGTACAGGAGATCACCGCTGCCGGCGGCAAAGCCACTGCCTACAGTTGCAATGTAGCCAGCCAGACGGATGTACTGGAAACATTCAATAAGATCGGCGCCTTCAATATTCTTGTCAACAATGCAGGCATTGCCCATATTGGCAAAGCCGACACTACTTCAGAAGAGGATTTTGACCGCGTGATAAAGGTGAACGTAAAAGGCGTGTACAACTGTATCTATGCAGCGATACCCCAGTTACGGGCAGCCAAAGGCGGTGTGATCGTCAATATGGCTTCTATTGCAGCCCTGGTAGGCTTGTCGGATCGCTTTGTATACTCTACTGCCAAAGGAGCCGTAATGGCCATGACGTTGTCGGTAGCCAGGGACTATATTCATGAAAACATCCGGTGCAATTCCGTTTCCCCGGCCAGGGTGCATACTCCCTTTGTAGATGGTTTTTTAAAGAACAACTATCCAGGCCGTGAAGCAGAGATGTTTGAAAAATTATCCAAATCCCAGCCCATCGGTCGTATGGCCGAACCTAAAGAAATAGCAGCACTTGTCCTGTACTTATGCAGTGATGAGGCTTCCTTTATTACAGGTTCCGATTATCCCATCGATGGCGGGTTTATTAAGTTGAATAGTTAATCATATTGTCAGGCTGAGCCTGTCGAAGCCTAACGAAGCCTAACGAAGCCCTTCGACAAGCTCAGGGTGACAATTAACCAGTAATCAAGATGCGTGTTGCCCTGTTCATTCCGTGCTATGTAGACCAGTTCTATCCGAAGGTGGCCATTGCTACCCTACGGTTGTTGCAGCACCTGGACCTGGATGTACACTATCCAATGCAACAAACCTGCTGCGGCCAGCCCATGGCCAATGGAGGCTTTGAGCATTTGACCGGTTCCTGCAACAGCAATTTCATCAAGGCCTTTGCAGGCTACGATTATATTGTATCCCCTTCCGGCAGTTGTGTATTGCATGTTAAAGATCACCTGCACGATGACAAGCAGGAGGCTGCCGCCACTACCATTCGCCACAAAGTGTATGAACTCTGTGAATTCCTCACTGATATAGTACAGGTTAAGTCAATCAAAGCTTCCTTTCCCAAGAATGTAGCGCTGCACCAGGGATGCCATGGACAAAGAGGATTAAAACTGGCTTCTTCCACAGAAACTGTGGTGCCTTTCTTTTCCAAACCCCTGCAGTTATTAAAGATGGTGGAAGGACTGGAACTGGTAGACCTGGACAGGCCCGATGAATGTTGCGGTTTTGGTGGCACTTTCTGTGTTACCGAAGAAGCGGTATCATCGGCCATGGGGCTTTCCCGGATCGATGATTACACCAAACACCAGGCCACGGTGATCACCGGCACGGATATGAGTTGCCTCATGCACCAGGAAGGATTGATCAGGAGAAAGAAATTGCCTTTTGAAGTAATGCATATATCGGAGGTGCTAATAGCAGGATTATGAGTACACACAATATTCCCCATCCCGAAGCAGCCACGGCCTTCCTGAAGGACAAGGAACGCGTGCAGTGGCATGATGAGACCTTGTGGTTTGTGCGGTACAAAAGAGATAAGATAGTCAATGAAATTCCTGAATGGGAACAGTTGCGCGAACTGGCTTCGCAGATCAAGGACCATACCCTCTCCCGCCTCGATGAATACCTGCAGGAGTTTGAAGCGGCCGCTATCAGCAATGGAGTTACCGTGCATTGGGCTGCCGATGCCGCCGAACACAACAGGATCGTTCACGGCATCATGGCCAAACATGGTGCACAGAAGATCGTGAAAAGCAAATCCATGCTTACCGAAGAATGCCACCTTAATGAATACCTGGAAGCACAGGGCATTGAAGTAGTGGATACTGATCTGGGAGAGCGCATTGTACAATTGAACAAGGAAATGCCCAGCCATATTGTACTGCCCGCTATACACATTAAGAAAGAGGAAGTGGGCGAAATATTTCACCAGCATCTCGGCACGGAAAAAGGCGCTTCCGATCCTTTGTACCTGGCCCTCGCCGCAAGGGAACACCTGCGGCAAAAATTCCTGGCGGCCGACATCGCCATTACCGGTGTCAACTTTGCCATCGCAGAAACAGGCGCTATTGTGGTATGTACCAATGAAGGCAATGCCGACCTGGGCGCTCACCTGGCCAAAGTACATATTGCCTGTATGGGCATTGAAAAGCTCATCCCCCGCACAGAACACCTCAGCGTATTCCTGCGCATGCTGGCCAGGAATGCAACCGGACAGAATATTACCGCTTATTCCAGTCATTTCAGGAAACCGGCAGCGGGATCGGAAATGCACATCGTTATAGTCGACAATGGCCGTACCACCCAGTTGGGCAGGGAAGCCTTTCGCAATTCATTAAAATGTATCCGTTGTGGAGCTTGTCTCAATACCTGCCCGGTATACCGGCGCAGTGGAGGCCATAGCTACCACAATGCCACTGCAGGCCCTATTGGTGCGATACTCGCGCCCAACCTCGACATGCGCAAGAATGCCGATCTGCCCTTTGCCTCTACCCTCTGTGGCTCCTGCACGGACGTATGCCCGGTTAAGATCGATATTCACAACCAGTTGTACCAATGGCGACAGGTATTGACCCAGGAAGGATATGTACCTGCGGCCAAAACAGCCAGCATGAAAGTAATGGCCAGTGTACTTTCCTCCCCTGCGCGCTATACTTTTGCAGGGAAGTGGGCGCGTAAGTTCCTGCGTTGGTTTCCTTCACTGGCCCTGAACAAAAAACTGAATCCCTGGGCCAGGCAAAGAGACCTGCCTGAACCACCCAAAGAAAGCTTCCGGGAATGGTATAGGAAGCAGGCAAGTGGGAAATAGCGAGTGGTAAGTGGGGAAAGTTAGTTGCACAAATGCCCACTAGTCATTTACCACTAGCCTGATTCACAAGAACAGAAAACAACTAATAATAGAACAATTGAGTAGGGATAAAATACTAACCGCCGCCAAACAAAACAAACCAGCACTGGTGGCTTTACCGGAAATGGCGACTTTTGCTGTTGCGGGCACTGACCTCGTGGCAGCTTTTACGGCATCCATTACCAAGGCAGGTGGAGCAGCTACCGTGCTGGGCAACCTGCTGGAACTGCCGGCGAAAATAAAAGAGGGGTGGCCCGATGCAAAGCGCGTGGCCAATTTCATTCATGGCGACAGCAGCACCAATGAATCGCTACTGAAAGAAGTAGCCCTGCTGGACCTGGTCGTTCTTAAAGGGCAATTGGGTGTAGCAGAGAATGGCGCCATCTGGCTCACCAATAAGGATTGTGTAGAACGGGTATTGCCCTTTATTACACAGCACCTGGTACTGGTGATCGACAAACAAACACTGGTCGGTAATATGCACCAGGCTTATGAAGTGATGGGCAAACAAAACCCTGATTATGGCGTATTCATTGCAGGTCCGTCCAAAACCGCTGATATTGAACAATCGTTGGTGATTGGAGCCCATGGGCCCCGGAGTTTACAGGTATTCATTATCGAATAAAACTATAATTACAGCATATGAAATTGATCCGATTTGGAGAACCCGGCCATGAGAAGCCCGGTATTTTACTGGATGGAAAAAGATACGATACATCGTCCGTTACCCGTGATTACGATGAGACCTTCTTTACGGAAGATGGTATTACCAAACTGAAGGCTGCTCTCGATCAAAAGCCTTCTTTACCGGAAGTACCTGCTACTACCCGCTGGGCAGCGCCCCAGGTAAGGCCTTCCAAGATCATCTGCATTGGCCTCAATTATGCCGACCATGCCACAGAAAGCAATATGACGCTCCCGAAGGAGCCCATTGTATTCTTCAAATCGACTACTGCACTGGTAGGCCCCAATGATGACCTGGTCATTCCTAAGAATAGTGTGAAGACTGACTGGGAAGTAGAACTGGCCGTAATCATCGGCAAAAAAGCTACCTATGTAGAAGAGAAAGATGCTGCTGATTATATTGCCGGTTATGCCCTGCACAACGATTATAGCGAGCGCGAGTTCCAGCTGGAACGTGGCGGCCAATGGGTAAAAGGCAAGAGCTGCGATACCTTTGCCCCATTAGGTCCCTGGATCGCAACAGCCGATGAAATAAAAGATGTCAATAACCTGCGCCTCTGGCTCACCGTTAACGGCAAGACCATGCAGGATGGCAATACCAGCAACTTTATATTCAATGTGAACTATGTGGTAGCCTACCTCAGCCAGTTCATGACCTTGCTGCCGGGTGATATCATCTCTACCGGTACACCAGCCGGTGTGGGCCTTGGACAAAAGCCCAACCCTATCTACATCAAAGCAGGCGATGTCATGGAATTAGGCATCGACGGACTGGGCACCAGCAAACAGGTAGCCAAAGCATATCAACCATAAAAATTATTGCCAGATGGATCTTCAGTTAAAAGATAAGGTCATTATTGTAACAGGCGGTGCTAAAGGTATTGGAGAGGGCATCTCGAAAGTACTGGCAGCAGAAGGCGCTATTCCCGTGATCATGGGCCGCAATGAAGAAGACAACCTGAAAACGGTAGCAGAGATCAAAGCTGCCGGACAGCAGGCCAGTCAGGTAGTGGCAGAGCTTACCAAACCGGAAGCCTGCGAGCAGGCGGTGAAAGCAGTCATCAAGCAATACGGCCGCATTGACGGTCTGGTAAACAATGCCGGTGTAAATGATGGCGTAGGATTGGAGAATGGCAGTTATGATGCTTTTATAGCTTCCCTGCACAAGAACCTTGTGCACTATTACCTGGTGGCGCATTATGCTTTGCCTGAATTGAAGAAATCGAAAGGCGCAATTGTGAACATCAGTTCCAAGACTGCTGAGACAGGTCAGGGCGGCACATCCGCATATGCAGCTTCCAATGGCGGCCGCAATGCCCTCACCCGCGAATGGGCGGTAGAGCTCCTGCCCTATGGCATCCGGGTAAATGCTATTGTGGTAGCTGAATGCTGGACTCCCTTGTATGAAAGATGGATCAGTGGCCTGCCCAATTCACAGGAGAAGCTGGCATCCATTGTAGCCAAGATACCATTGGAAAACCGTATGACCACAGCAGAAGAACTGGGCAATACCACTGCCTTCCTGTTGTCTGCCGCCTCCAGTCACACTACCGGTCAACTCATCCATGTAGATGGTGGCTATGTACATCTTGACAGGGCTATTAGTCAATAACACTATACAAGGTTATCTTAAATAATAAAGGCGCGTGCTCAACAGGACGCGCTTTTCTTTCTTGTGAGAAGGCACCCGTTATATCAGGTGTTGCTGCATTGCAATTTTAACAAGGGAGGCAATATTACGGGCTTCAAATTTTTCCAGCAGGTTGCGCCGGTGGGTATCAACAGTTGATACACTCACGAAAAGCCTTTGCGCAATTTCATTATTGGTAAGGCCATCGGCAATCAATTCGAGGACTTCCTTTTCCCGGCGGGTAAGTACAATATTGGTAGTTACTTTTTTGTTCAGCACCCGGGATGCCTCCAGACTCAGGTAGGTCTTTCCTTTGATCACCGTGAGAATGGCTTCGATCAACTCTTCCTGTGTAGCATTTTTCAACACATAACCAGAAGCCCCATTATCCATCATCTTTTGAATAAAGGTTTGCTGATTGAAAGTGCTCAGGCCAATAATATTAATGGAAGGATACTTTTCTTTCACTGTTTTACAAAGATCAATCCCGCTTTCATCACCCAGGTTAATATCCATCAGGATTACATCGGGCTGAAACGATTGCAAAAATGCCATACAGGAAACAGTACTGGTGGCATGACCACTCAACTCAATCTGCTTGTCATGCTGCAGCAAAGAGCGTATGCCCTCTATCACCATGTAGTGATCATCTACTATGAATACAGTTACATTCATACGGTTTCAAATTCAATGAGAACAGAAGTGCCTTTTCCCGGCTCACTCCGTATATCTGTGTTGCCTTTGAGGTAACCAACCCGGTTTTGAATATTACTCCACCCTGCGCCCTTGGTTCCCTGTAGTATGGCGGGATCAAACCCTTTCCCATCATCCTCTACCGTCAAAGATACTTTATCACCCGTTTTGCTGATCTGAACGATCGCTGTATGGGCAATAGCATGTTTGATCGCATTATTGATCAGCTCCTGCACAATCCGGTAAATGGTGATCGTGGTCGATTGGGAGATATCTGATCCGTTCATACCGATAGACTGATACGTGACCTGCAATGCCCCGGACTGACTGATATCATTACAAAAGTCTTTCAGGGCCGAATCAAGACCAAACTTCACCAATGTTTCCGGCATCATATTGTGTGCCACCCGGCGCATCTCCTGGATAGAACTATCCAGCATATCCATACTGCGTTCAAAGGTAAGGGCATTGGCAGGTGTCATGATCAGGTTTTCCTTCACAGTGCGCAGGGAATATTTGATGCCTGATAGCATGCCTCCCAACCCATCGTGCAGGTCTTTGGCCAGGCGTGTACGCTCCTGCTCCTCGCCTTTCATCACCGCTTCTGCTGCCGTAAGTTGCTTTTCTGTTTCCAGTTCATTGATCCGTTGTAACTGTAATTTTTGTTTGTGCCTGTAATTCCTATAAACCAACAGTGATATGATCAACAATCCGGCAGCGCTACCGATCAGGATATAGTTCAAGGTATTCTTTTGGCGGATATTTAATTGCTGAAATTTCTTATCCGCTTCCAGTTGTTGTATGGTGGCTTCCTTTTGGGCTGTTTGGTATTGTACTTCGAGGTTACTCGCATACTGTTTATTTTGGATGCTCGACATGGAATCAGCTACCTGCTTAAACTCCTTGTAGTAGGGAAGTGATTTTTTATAATCTCCCGACTCTTCGTACAACCTTGCCAGATAATCCAGGAGGATCACCTGGTGGTTCATTTGTAAATTGGTCTTTTCTTTCTGCAGGGCCAGCAACATGGATTCGGCTTCTTTGAATTTTTTCTCCAGCGTGAGCACCCTGGCCAACTGCAACCTCGCCTGGATATTACCAAACACATCTTTTGCCTGCTCGGCGATCTGGGCTGTCTTTGTAAAATGCTCATTGGCCGATGCCAGCCGCTTAAGGTTCATATCAATAAGCCCGGCTACCAGGTGATAACTGATCAATGCCTGGTGAGGATCACCCTCAGCATAATAGGTGCGTGAAGAATCAATATGATCGTCGGCCTTTTGATACTGGTTTTGCATAGTGAGCGCCAGGGCAATGGTGAAATGCGCATTAAACAGGTCCTGCCTTTTGCCCGTTGAACGGGCAATGGCCAACGCTTTCCTGCCATACTCCTCCTCTTTCAGAAACTCATTCATTTCCTTATAGATCGAGGCCTCGTTAATGTACGCAGCAATCAGGCTGGCCGGTTTGTCCAGCTTGATAAATACCTCAACGGCTTTATTCAACCAGGCAACAGCTTGCTGGTAATCGCCCTGGTGCCGCTTCACCTCAGAAAGAGTAGAATGCACGCCAGCCAGTTTAAATAAAGTATTCGGATGTTTGGATCTACCCAGGAAAACAAGCGCCGTATCAAGCGTTTTTTCTGCTTCGTTGTAGGAAGCCCTGGCGATATACAGGTAGGCCCTATTGAAATACAGCAAGCCACCCTGGTAATCCAGTCCTTTGGACCTGGCAAACGCGATCCCGTCATTGTACGTTTTTGAACACAAAGCTGTGTCCACTGTCTCCAATGCGATGGCCAGCTTCATCATGCTGATCGCCCTGGCGGTGTCGGCTAAAGGACCTTTCAATTCTTTTGTAAGGCTGTCAATATAAGGCGTTTGTGCCGGTGCCTGATATACCCCCAACCACCATAAACAACTTGTGAACAGCCATTTTTTCATACTTAAAAGCCTCTTTGCTCCTCTTACAAAGAAACCTGATTTTAGGGGTTACTCATCTACTACTTTTCCGTGATTTCCTGCAGTGTTTGAAAATACTGTATTTATGCGAAACAGCCCTGAAACGGCCGAAAGTTACCATTCACCCGTTATTGCGCTTAACAAAAAAGAGGGCTATATTTAGGGCAAGGATAAACCCCATGCACTCATGAAAAAGTATTGCATTCTGATGGTAGTATTTGTGGCAGGGTGCCTCTCTGCCCATGCACAGGTAAGCGCTGGCTTCAAAGCCGGCATCAACGTCAACAATGTCAAATACCGGGATTCCGATCCCAATACCGCCAGCGTCGGGTTCAATGTGGGTGTGCTGACTGAGATAACAGTCAATAAAAGCTTTTTTATCCGGCCGGAATTATTGTATTCGGTAAAAGGATACCGGTCTCCCCTCACAGGCTCCAACGGCAATACCACCAGCCGTTTAAACTATATCAATCTTCCCATACTGGCCGGGTTTCCCGTCACCCCGCAATTACATTTCCTTATTGGTCCCGAATTTGGTTATATGATCAAAGCAGCCTACAAATATGGCAGTACTACATCAAATGCGACGGACCTGTACCAGCATTTCGACTGGGGCCTCGATCTCGGCGCTGGTTATAAGTTCACACCACAATTGGGTGTGGAGGTCCGTTACAATTATGGTTTCCGGGGACTGATAAAAGGCATCACCACCGATGAGAACGGCGTTCCCAACGGCAGCATGAAAGATGGCTCTAACCGGGTATTCCAGGCCGGACTGTTTTACATGTTATAGCCAGTTATGCTACGCGCCGGTTCTTCCTGGTCTTCATCCAAAACCACAATCCCACCAGCACCATCATCACCTGCATCATGGCCCAGAACATGGTACTGATATCCCGCACCATCTTACCACCCCAATCCATGAAATGGTGTTTGTGAAACAGGGCAAAACTGTATCCTTCCACCAGGTCTTTGTCATTGACCACCGTAGCCAGTTTGCCAGTGCTGGTTTCTACATAATAACGTTCCTTACTATTTTCCGCATAACCTACCCTCCATACCGGTAACCGCTTATTCACAAAACCATACTCCTCTTCAAATTTGGTGATGACCCTGGTATTGATGATCTTATCTGCCGGCTTTGTACTAAACAGCGATGCCAGGCAACGCGCGTATTGTTCTTCGCCGGATGGTAAAACAGCATAATCCCTGATGTCCACGTACAAGGTTGTGGGCGGCGGCACACTCATGCTTTTCATAAGATCCTTACCGCCTGCGGTAGCAGCTTTTCTTATTTCGGGTTTACTGTTTTTATTGAATACCTGCCAATAGAGTTGATCCTGCATGGTCACCAGCGATACGTTGGTGATCAGTTTATCAGCACCCACCACTGCATAGAGTTTTTGCCAGTCGGGAGCGGCTTGCGCAGCAGCAAAACGATTGTTGATATACTGATCCTTATTTTCAGTAGTGAGCTTTTCAAATGCATGAAAAGCCCCGCTGAAGGTAAACAAGAGGGTAAACAAAGAAGCGGTGAGTGAGGTATACCGGTGTATACGGCGCGCACGGGCGGTGGTATTGCCTTTGGCGTTTTTCGTCTTCGTGGTAAAGAACATGTACAGGCCCATCACCGTAGTAAACATAGCCAGCACCATGATCAATATCTCCACCACATGTTTTCCCTTGCCCATAAAGTCCAGCCAGCTAAGCGTATGGAACAAAGAGAAGAAAGTATCAAAAGCCGCCCGCTTGTTATCAACTGCAAAAGCAAAACGGTCCTGGGCAGTCTCCACGTAAATACGCACCCCATCGGCACGGTCAAAACTCACTTTATACGCAGGCAGGTACCTGTTCACATATTTGTATTCTCCATCAAACTGCTCTATAAATTCCACGTTGCTTACTTTGGCGCCCTTGGTAGTGTTCATGATAGCCGCCATTGTATTCGTGCAGCAATCATGATCGCCGTTCAATGCTTCGGCAGCATCTGTAGTATTGCCATCCGGCAAGGGTTCCGGCTTCAGCGAAGCCAGCATCTTATGGGCCGCTGCGCCAGCTGCTGCCGGCGCCTGCTCATCCCCTTCCAGGAATTGCTTGGCCAGGTACCGCGCATAAAGTTCATCCCCCTGCGGCAACAGCTTGCCATTTTCAGCACTGTAATATTTCAACACTTTATTGCCCGGCAGGGTAACCTGGTAAAACCAGTTGCCACTCATGACTACCAACCTGAATTGGCTGAAACTATCAATCCTGTTCTTTGCCAAGGCATCTGCCAGCGATACCCTGATCTTTGAGGTATCAATAACAGGCGTGGTTAATCGTTGCGTAGCCACCTGTGGACGGATATTGGTCATCAGCGGATGCATAAACCCACTGAAGGCCCATAACAATACCGGCAGTGCAATGATGAGGCTGGCAATACGGTGCCACCGGTACATATGACGGCGGATATATTTGCGAAGGGACATGGATTACTTTTTAAAGAATTGACCAAAATCGCAGGACAGGCCTACATTGATGTTGCGGGGTTCGGCCGGGTTATAACTGTACCCGAAACTGCTTTTACTGGCTGTGTACGCATAATAGCTATCGCCCAGGTTGATCGTATTCACCCATGCCTCATAACCCTTCCACTGATAACCTGCCCGCAGATGTACCACGTTGAAGCCGGGATATTTTACCGTATTCACGGGATCGAGCCAATAACTGCCCAGGTGCTGCCATTCTATCCCTACACGCAAGCCTTTTACGTAAGAAGGACGGTACCAGACTTCCATATTGTAGATCCAGTTGGGCGCTCCATTCATTTCATTGCCATCGTACTTAACGCCTTTCTCGTTGAAGTTGGTAAACTCATGGCGACTGTAAGCGCCGCTGAACCGGAAGCTAATATCCTTTACAGGATTGGCATTAATGCCCATTTCAATACCCTTGTGCAGGGTCTTCCCCGCATTGCGGTTCTCTGTAGAGCCGTCATCCAGTTTTACAGATACTATTTCATTGGTGCCATCGAGCCAATAAACACTCAGGTCGGCACTTAACTTTCCTTTCAGGAGGGTGATCCACCCGCCTGCTTCATAATTGTAGAATACCGAAGGATCGAGGTTGGGCACTTTCACACCCTTGTACATCTCTGTGACCTGCGGAGGCACAAAACCCTGACTGTAATTAGCATAGATACCCGCCGTACGGCTGAAGTTATAAGTAAACCCAACTTTAGGACTCACCGCACTAAAGTGATTGGTCGTATCGGGTGATCCGCTGAAAGCAGATGGCTTCAGGTAATTGTCAAATTTGTAGGAAAAAAGATCGTAGCGCAAAGAAGCTACGATGCGCAGTTTCTCCACGGGCGAAAGCTCCACGTTGAGAAAGGCTGCATAATTGTTGATATTGCTGCGGTAATGCGTGAGCACACTGTCTTTCGATTCATAGCCCAGGTACTTACCGGTAACTGAATCCTTATTGATGCGGATATAATCGGCCCGGTAAGTGGATGGACTGATATCAGCACTGATGCCACCAATGATCGCAGCATCCTTCCAGGCAAACTGTTGTTTGTGCTGAGCAATCAGCACATAGCTGTTGAAAGAAGCATCGTTGATCTCCCCATGCGCCAGGTCTTTTTTCCCTACCCAGCCACTACCCTGCCGGCGGTAATCATCTTTTACGGAATAAGCAGGATTTTGGCCAATGCTATTGTCGCGGTACAATAGCGAAACACTACTCTTGCTCTTGTCATTCCAGAAATGGTTCAGGGTGGAACGGTAGCGCAGGGACTTTACTTTTCGGTAAGTAAAGGTTTGTGGATTATTGAATGATTTACTGGCAAACTTAGCACTGTCGATACCACCCGGCATATCACTGTAGTAATCCATCCAGGTGATGCTGTTGGCAAGGATCGTTTTTTCACTGAAGCGATAGTCGATGCGGGCGCTTACGATCCCTTTGTGGAAGTCGCTGAACTCAATATAGCTGTTGCGCTTATCGGCATAATAGCCATTCACACTTATGCCCCATTTACCACTGGTGAAACCGGTTTGTACATCAGCCCTTTTATAACCGATGTCATTACCCTGCACCGCTACTTTCAGCGATGGCAAGGCTGTAGGCGCCAGGGTAATAAAGTTTACCACACCGCCGATGGCCTCACTACCATAAAGGGAAGAAGAGGGACCTTTGATCACTTCAATATTACGCACAGCCGCCATATTCATTTCCAGCAAGGCATTGTGGTTGAATAAACCTGTTGTACGAATGGGAATGCCGTCTTCGAGGTATAGGAAGAGACTCCTGGTGGTCATGGGCTGGCGGATACTCATGGAATGTTGTTCATTGCCCAGGTTGACCATGTATACGCCACTTACTTTATTGAGCACCTGGTCTGCCGTAATGGGCCGGGTATCCTGTATCGTCTTTGCAGTGAGGGTATTGATCGCCACAGGCGCTTGTGAACGGCGCGCTACATCACGGTTGGCCGAGATCACTACCTCCTGCATGGTATTGTTATTGGACTGTAAAGCGATCACCAGGGAAGATTGCTGCTGGCTCACCAGCACAGTATATTGCTGATAGCCTATAAATGAAATAACCAGTTCCTGCTGCGTACCCGTGAACGGTAACTCAAACTCTCCTTTGCTATTGGTAAAGGTTCCCTGCTTCGCGTTGCTGATCTGTACAGAAGCATGGGCAATGGGTTCTTTGGTAATACCGTCGATTACTTTTCCACGACAGGGGGCCAATTGTGCAAACAGGGGTTGTATGGGTAATACGCAACAAAGCGTGATAAGGTATTTGATCACTGATTTCATAATAATCCGGTTTTGGCTGAAGTATGTGCAACCTTTGCCGCCGCAAAAGTGCATGGAACAATGGGCCACTTCATTCAGATACTGCATGAAGTGCGCAATTCAAAGCATGGATTGACAGGCAAGTTTCCGGAACAGGCAAGGGCATTCCCTGAACAGCGTTACACGCGCTGCTCATAGCATCAGAAGCCTGTTACAGGGCCTGAAAAATAAACTGCTACATGATCATAGTCATTACCCACCGGTAGGCAATGGATACACCAATAGCATTGGAACATTGATTGTAATCAATTAATTAAGCTCGTGGAGGATGGAAGATAGCGGCATTGTCCCGTTGGATGGGAGCCGCAGCATAAGCGGAGAAGGAAGTGCTTATCGCTGTAAAGGGTTCAACAGTCAACTCTTTGCATACTTCGTTGAACAAAAGTACTTCAAATTTTTCTTTGCCGCCGTTGAGTGGGGCGCCTTCCTGTTTTTCCTGGGCAGCCATTTGTTTGCGCAGGTAACATTTACCATGACAGGACGAATTGGGCTTCGCGCGGTTCTCACACAAGGTAGCAGCTATAGCACGCTGATTAATGGCAAAACTCACTACCAGCCAGCATTTGCTGAAGGTTTGTGCCATTACGATCACCAGCAATAATATAGCGCTCATTTGCTTCAAGCACGAAAATTTGTGCAAAAGTAAGGCCAGAAAGGTAAATAAATCAATACCTGGCAAGCATGAGTAAAATAAATTTCAGATCCCTGCACAATAAATAAAAGACAAAACAGCCTGTCACCACACTTGCAGTTATTACCAGCGCGCTCTATATTGGGATGACATTAAGAAAAACCCTTAAAACCCAACCCCTTTTTATCGTGTTTTCATTCTTCAAGCGTAAAAAACCAATATTACCAGTTCCCGAATGGGCCTCTTTCTTCAACCAGGATGAGTACAATACCTTCACCAGCCATGTAGAAACCTACTTCAAAAAAAAGAAGGCCGAGTTTGTTTACAACGATGGTGTGGTCATTGTTGAAAACGAAGACCAGGAAAAAACAAACCACGGCCTGGTGAATATTGCCCAACAGTGTAAACAAACACCCGTCAAAGAATGGAAAGAATTGATCAACCGGCATTTTGATTCCTTCGGTCATATAGACCGCTTCAACCAGGACTTCAACAGCCAGGCCCATGATTATGATTATGTAAAAAGTCACCTCGGTGTAAGATTGTATGCCCAGGATTACCTGTCGCATATCAGTGATGACATTATCATCACCAGGCGCATCACAGAAGATATTATTGCGATGCTGGTATTTGATTTTCCTCACAGTGTATCGAATGTAAAACCCGAACAAAGCATTCTCTGGGACAAATCGGAGGATCAACTTTTTCAAATAGGAATTGCCAACGTAAAAGCCAATTACCAATCCGACATATCGCGGGAGCGATTGGGAGATTTCGATATCTGGTTTGTAACCGGAGAACATTTCTTCACCCCCAATATCGTTTTTGAACTGGATAACGATCCCCGCCTGGTAGGCACCTATGGTTCTTTGATCGGCATTCCGCACCGGCATGCTGTATTGATCTACCCTATTGAAAATACCGAAGCCGTAAGGGTTATCACCGGCCTGATACCTGTTATTTACGGCATGCACCAGGAAGGGCCGGGCTCCATCAGCGATAAATTGTATTGGTATTACGACAATGTATTTTATCCCTTACCTTACACCCTGGATGAAAAAACAATACAGTTCTTTCCACCGGAGAAGTTCCTGGATATGATGAATGAACTGAAGTAACGACTATGACAGCCCCTTCCACTCATCGTATTTTGATCTGGTTATCACTGGCCCTGGGCATTATCATGACCAGTGATAGCTTCATTCTTCCTCAGCACCGGCAAGCAGAAGTATTGGATAATGGCCGCACAGAAAGCATCAAGCAAAAGTCTTCCCGTGCCCACCCCTCCTATTACTTTCTTACCAAAGCTGGCAACAAATACCATGTTAACGAATACTTATACGGTGCAGTACTGATTGGTGATACCTTTCAGATATACAAATCCCTGGTATTCAGAAGACCCGTAGGTTTATCCTGGTGCCAAAAGGATGGCCAATGCTACAGGGCCGACATCGGCCTCATCAATGGCCATTATTTAAGTTATGGCGTAATGGCTGTCCTCATTCTCTACCCCTTACTGGTACTCCTGGGTGTATTGAAAATCACGACGTCAGGTAAACAAACCTATGTGTACCTCTGCTTTATCCTGGCCCTCGGCACCCTTACTTATTATCTGGTGTATTGAAGCGGCCCAACCTCTCCACTCACAACCCCAGTTTCCTTACTCCCAACTACCACTCCCAACTTCTTGATTCTGGGTTCTATATTCTTTACTCCGTGTGCTGGTAATGCTTCCTGTGTGCCATCGGCGTTTTGGAGGTAATGGATTTGAAATGGCGGTTGAAGTTGGAGAAGTTATTGAAGCCGCTTTCATAACACACTTCGGCAATACTCTTTTGCGTTTCGGCCAATAACTTGCAGGCATGACCAATACGCACTTCCATCAGGAATTGGGAGAAGGTCTTTTTGATGCGGGACTTGAAATACCGGCAGAAAGAATTGGGACTGATATGCGCAACCTTGGCGATCTGCTCCAGGCTGATCTCCCTGGAGAAATTCTTCATGATATACTGGTAGATATTATTCATGCGGTCAGCCTCCCTGTCATTGTAATGAAAATCGAGCCCCTTACTACACACCGTTTTCGTTTGCCTCGACCCGGCAATCGTATGCAGCACCTGCATGAGCAGGATAATACGCTCGCTTTTACGGGCTGTTACCAGTTGCTGCATGTATTCCGCTACCAGGGCCCGCGTTTGATTCTTGATACGTACCCCTTGCTGCGCTCTGTCAAACAGCTTCAGCAAGTCTTTATTTTCCGGCAGCCGGAAAAAATCAGCCCCCAGGCATTCCGGTGTAAAATGCACAATAATGGCCTCCGCCTGTAAAGTGGAATTCTTGCGCAGGAACTTTTCATCACTGCGAAACCAATGCGGCAGATCGGCCCCCAGTAATATCATATCATTGGCCTTGAAGTGGTGAATGTGATCACCGATAAACTGCCGACCATATCCCTTAATAATATGTACCAGTTCCAACTCAGGATGATAATGCCAATGGTTATAAAAATGCGGTGCCAGATCATGCCGTACACTGAAAGAATGTTCAGCATCCAGGTGGATCTTCATTAAGTGCGCCTTCATGCTAAATCGATTTTAATACTTTCATGGTATAAAACAAGCAATATATTCTCTTTCTGATGGTAAGATAGTACATAAACTGGGTAACAGGATGCTAAGATGTTTTGATATTTGCTCCTATTTTTGTTTCGCAATCCAATGCTACGATTGATTACGGTATACAATTCAGGCATTCCTGCTGCTGCATGGAATCATTGCCTGCATTAGCTTTCATTGTACTTACAATAATCCAGTTAGTCCTCGATGTCTTTATGAAACTCATTTAAACAAGTGAGCAGGATATCCTTTGCTCTTACTCATAACCTGAAAAACAAAAACACATGTCAAGCCGGATCATTATGGAACTTAGCCAGGCGGGTATCGGGGATATAGACCTGGTAGGCGGTAAAAATGCTTCCCTTGGAGAAATGCTGCAACACCTTACCCCGCTTGGGGTTAAGATCCCACAGGGGTTTATCATCACGGTAACCGGGTACACACGGTTTATCCGTTTCAACAAACTGGAAGAGAAGATCCAACAGCTCATTGAAGCAGTGAAGCCCGATGATATAGCCTCCCTGCAACAAAGTGGCGCCGCTGTAAGAAAATTAATCACCCGCAGTCCCTTCCCTCCGGAAATGATCGACCTGATCAGTGATGCGTATGATCACCTGTCGGATCAGTACAAACAACTGTGTACAGATGTTGCCGTACGTTCATCGGCCACAGCAGAAGACCTGCCGGATGCATCCTTTGCGGGGCAACAGGATACCTACCTGAATGTAAGAGGACTGGACCAGTTGCTGGATTCAGTAAAACGTTGTTTTGCCTCCCTGTTCACCGACAGGGCCATCAGTTACCGCCACCGCTTTGGGTACGATCATTTTAAGATAGGCCTCTCCGTATGTGTACAAAAAATGGTGCGGGCCGACCTGGGCGCCTCCGGCGTAGCTTTTTCACTCGACACAGAAAGCGGTTTTAAAGATGCCATCGTGATCAATGGAGCTTATGGCCTGGGAGAACTGGTAGTACAGGGCACTATATCGCCTGATGAGTTCATCGTATTCAAACCCGCTTTACAAAAAGGCTACCAGGCCATCATTGAAAAGAAACTGGGCACCAAAGATAAAAAGATGATCTATGGTGATGAGCCGGGCGAACGTGTGACCATTGTAAGCACCAGTCCCTATGAGAAAAACCACTTCTGCCTGGAAGACGCGGTGGTACTGCAGTTGAGCAAATGGGTAATGGAGATTGAAAAATACTATTCTGCGCTTCACCAGCGCTGGTGCCCCATGGATGTGGAATGGGCTGTGGATGGCATAACCCGCCAATTGTATATTGTACAGGCCCGGCCCGAAACCATTCACTCCCGCCGGCAGGCAGGCGCCTTTACCGAATACACAATGATGGATGCAGACAGAGCCGAAAAAATACTGGTCAAAGGCATTGCCGTGGGCGATAAGATCGCCAGTGGCAAGGTGAGGCTTTTGGATGCCACGGATACGAAGGATATGCACAGCTTACAATTTGAAGAAGGAGACGTACTGGTAACAGACATGACGGACCCCGACTGGGAGCCCATCATGAAAAAAGCGTCTGCCATCATCACCAATAAGGGTGGAAGAACCTGCCATGCGGCCATTGTAGCCCGGGAAATGGGTGTGCCCGCCATTGTAGGCTGTGGCAATGCCACACTCTTATTGCAGGAAGGACAGATCATTACGGCCTCCTGCGCTGAAGGAGAGACCGGATTGATCTACAACGGCATCATTCCTTTTGAAACAACTTCCTATGACCTCAGTTCTTTCCCCGTGGTAGAAACCCCGGTATTGCTCAATGTAGCATCGCCGGATATGGCTTTCCGCTTTGCCAGTTTGCCCTGCAAAGGGATCGGCCTGGCCCGCGAAGAATTTATCATCAACAACTATATCAAAGTACATCCCCTGGCGCTCCTGCACCACCGGGAATTGGAAGATCAACAACTTACTTCCACCATCAATGACATTACCAAAGGATACAAGGATGAGGAAGATTTCTTTGTACAGAAACTATCACAGGGTGTGGCCAAAATAGCCGCCGCATTTTACCCCCACAAGGTGCTGGTACGTTTCTCCGACTTTAAAAGCAATGAATATTTCAACCTGCTGGGTGGGAATCACTTTGAACCGGCAGAAGAAAATCCCATGATCGGCTGGCGCGGTGCTTCCCGGTATTACTCCCCCCAATACAAAGAAGCCTTCCTGCTGGAATGCAAGGCCATCAAACAGGCCAGGGAAAAAATGGGGCTGAAGAATATCGTGGTAATGATCCCTTTTTGCCGTACCGTCATAGAATTACTACAGGTATACGATGCCATGAAAGAAGGCGGACTTGAACGTGGAGCTGAAGGCCTGCAGGTAGTACTGATGGCAGAATTGCCATCCAATATCATTATGGCCCGTCAGTTTGCCAGGCACATTGATGGTTTCTCTATTGGCTCTAATGACCTGACCCAACTGGTACTGGGCCTTGATCGCGACTCTTCATTGGTAGCTCATATTTATGATGAGCGCAATGAAGCCGTCAAATCAATGATCACCATGCTGATCAGGGCAGCACGGGAAGCTGATATCCCCGTAGGTATCTGCGGACAGGGACCTTCCGACTTCCCCGACTTTGCACAGTTCCTGGTAGAGATGGGCATTGATTCTATTTCCGTGACGCCGGACTCTTATTACAAAACAGTGAAAGCCATTCACAGTATCGAACAGCAATTAAAAGTTTTGATCGCCTAAGCGGTGTTTATTTGTCAGCCTGAGCCCTGTCGAAGGCGGCTTCGATAAACTCAACCTGACATTGATTATCCATTAAGTAGCCCCGCTTCGGCGGGGTTCACTATTGGTGCATGTTAAAATAGTATAGCAAATAGCCGCTGCATTTGTTTGCCAAACGACGGTGAAAGAATAGCTTGCAAGTTCTAAAACAATTGCATGTACCGCCATTTTGCCCTGTTGTCTGTTTGCTGTTGCGTCCTGCTCAAAACCATAGCCCAGGAAGTAAAGCCCCTGCCCTATGATCCTTACATCCAAACCGGCAATGGATTAAAGAACAGCTTTGCGGCCATCACGCTTCAAAAGCAAATCACCATAGCCTTCCTGGGAGGTTCCATCACCAATATGCAGGGATGGAGGAATAAAGTAGATTCGTTTCTGCGGCAAGCGTATCCGGCCACACAATTCCGTTTTATCAATGCAGGCATTCCCTCCCTGGGCAGCCTGCCCCATGCATTCCGTTTACAAAGAGATGTACTGGACTCCGGCAAAATAGACCTGCTGTTCCTCGAAGCGGCGGTGAATGACCATGTTAATGGCACCGACAGTCTTACCCAGGTACTCACCCTGGAAGGAATCGTGCGACATGCACGCAAAGCCAATCCTGCTATGGACATCGTACTGATGGCTTTTGCCGATCCTGACAAAACGAAAGACTACGACAATAACCGGATACCTGTCGAGATCGCCAACCATGCCCTGATCGCAAAGCAATATAACCTGCCGTTTATCAATCTCGCCAAAGAAGTGCATGACCGGATGCGCAATGGTGAGTTTAGCTGGGAGAAGGACTTTAAAGATTTGCACCCCTCTCCCTTCGGGCAACAATTGTATTTTGCTAGCATCCGGGAACTGCTGCAACGGTGTTTTGTGCAGGCATCACAGGTTCGTACGCTTAAAGCACAGCCCTACAAATTGCCCAAAGCCCTCAACAAACAGGCTTTGGAAAATGGAAGTTATTATAGCATTGATCATGCCCGGTATGATGGCGGATGGGAATTAAAACCCGACTGGACACCGTCCGATGGCCTGAATACGCGTCCTGGCTTTGTACATAAGCCCATGCTGGTGGCCTCTACACGCGGTGCTATGCTCACCCTTCCTTTTGAAGGAACGGCCATTGGCATCGCCATCGTGTCGGGAAAAGATGCGGGGATGATACACTATGCCATTGATGAAGGTCCATTCAAACAGCTTGATCTGTTTACCCAATGGAGCAAGTCCCTGCACCTGCCCTGGTACCTGCTGTTGGGCAGTGATCTGAAAAGAGGAAAACATACCCTGCAATTAAGAATAGCTGCAGAGAGCAATAGCCAAAGCAGCGGCCATGCCTGCCGGATCGTTTACTTCCTGGTGAATCAATAAAAAAACCGCCCATTGCCGGGCGGTCGTTTTTCTATTGACATTCTTTTATTTTACAGCTTCTTCAGGATGATCTTTGCCTGCGATACTTCGTAGGCGGCATCCAGTATCGCCAGCATCTGCGGCCACTGGGTGGTTTCAAAACGACGACCGGCATAGATCTTTTTAGCGTACACATGCAAGATATTGCCTTCTACAAAGGCCGTACTCGTGAAACTACCGCAGGCATTTTCTATCTTCTTTTGCAGGTTCTCAAGCCCCTTTACTTCATAGCCGGCCGGAATAGTAAACATGACCTTCCAGTTCAGCGCACGCGGATAACGTACATCAACCGGGAATATCCGGTTACGTTCTTCCTTCCGCACTTTGGGTTGCAATCCCATCAGGCCAGGTACTGCCACCACCAGGTCATTACCGGCCGACGCCGTCATATTGGCCAGTATAAATTCTTCGTTGTATTTCAGATTACGCTTTTTATAACTTCTCCCATCCTGTTGTAAGCGAAAGCTCTGGTATTTTTCTACATCATATCCATACTCATTTTCCGCCAGGTCTTTCATAAATTCCACCTTCTTCTCCTTCCACTCTTTCTTCTGGTCACTAAAGCTCTGCACGGCTTTTTCTTCCTCTCTTGCATTCATCCCTTCCCACATGCCCTGACCATTGTAATTCCGGTAATCAGTTTCCATGTACGGCGTCAAGGTCAATGCCTCATCTATCATATCTTCTTTTACAAGCCCTTTAGCCTCTACCGATTTTTCTACCACCATATTCACCTTCGTTTCATCAAGATGCGCATTTACCAGCGTAAGCAGGGCATTGTCCAGCGTATCAGTAACCGGTAATAACTCACTCACTGCTTTTATTTTCTCATCCTTGTAATGAAAACGAACGGCTTCATTCCCTATCAGCGAACCCTGCAATTCTTCGGGATTGTTATGATGCTCAGGATTACTATAGTATTTATTTTTGTATTTGATCAACCAGGTTAATTCCTGTATAAAGGCAACATTTCCCAATTGCGACCGGGTATTGGGTGTGGTCATGATGACTTCATGATCAATATCCCTGCGTTTCAGCAGGTCGGAAAATACCTTTGCAAATCTAAAATCACTCCAGTCATGAGCCATGGTTTGCGCCCTTATCAGGTAGTAAGCTTTTTGCACATATTCATCAGGACTGGCATCTTTGAGCCCTTTTCTGAACAGGGATTGAAAAAGTTCGCCTGCCTCATAATACTTGCCTGACCTGATATCTATAGCATCGCCTGAATTCTTGATATTATTGGTGTTGAACCAAAGAGCTTTTGCCTTTTCACCTAACGCATCAGCGTCTGCATCCTTCTTCAAATTTCCCTCGTCCTTGGACCATACCAAATTGACGTTGTTTTTGCGTGCGTAAATTACCTGGAATTTTATGGAAGGCAATTCCATAAACTCATTTACGTACCGGGTATCGGAGATCTTTTCACGGTTATTATCTTCCCAGCGAAACACTTTACTGTTGTTGGTGGCATTCTCCGTAAAGACAGGCGCCCCTTTAAGGCTTTTGTGGCCCATGAAATATTTTTCATCTTCCGTTACTACTTCAATCACTTGTTTGGCCACCGGCAGCTCCCGGTTACAGAGATAATAGATAGGGGCAAATCCTCTGTATAATGGATTATAGCCGTACTGCTGGTTATTGTAATTCTTAAACTCGTATTCAATAATATCGCCTTCCTCCAGATCGGGCACGGCTATTTTAAAGTATTCGGGCCGGTAAGAAGCTGAAAACCGATCATCGGTATAGCTCCTGAAGATGCCAGGCACCAATTTGAGATCATTCACTGTAATGGCCTCGGCGAGATCAACAGGCACCAGGGTACCATCTTTCTTGATCACCCGGGCAGCAAAAGCATCGCCTTCTGTAGACAACCTGAAGTACAATACAGAATATTGATCAATGGCAAATTTGTCTTTCAGCAGAATTTTACGACGTTCTGTTTCTTCCACCAGGATTTTCGTATCATTCGAAGCGTTGGCATAATAGATAGAAGACCCAAAAGTTAAAGGAGCTAGCAACAATCCATAAATATTACGACCAATACGCTTGCCTGTACTCACTCCCTTTTTATCGAAAACAAAACTGGTTTTCTGACTTAGAATTACCGCACTTTCATTACCCCATTGTGCGGGGTTATTGTTCCCTTTAAAATCGGCATCGTCCGTCGACAGAAGGGGCGCCTTTTCCAGGTTCTTTTGAAAAAGCTCCAATTGCTTTTTTGAAATCCGCTGCTGACTGTTGGCTTCACTGGCGCCGAAAACGGCCAGTACACAGCAGATAATAATTCGTTTCATGTTATTTAGTTTGGAACGTTGCTATAATATACCAGGTTGCTATTAGAGTCCGATGGTTACATTATTGCGGTTAAATTCTTTGATCTTGTTAAGAAAAGCTTTCCAGGCAGCAAAGTCTGCGTTGTTGATCACCGGCGAGGTCATACGCAGCTTCTTCTTTAATGTGATCTTATTACCGGTGGCTGTATAGGAAGCTTCCATACTGTTGCTATTGAAAGCCGATTGGAAATTGGGCGGCGCTGCCAGCATTTTAGCATTGGCAGGCAACTCAAGTACGACCTCGTCATCCGACACAAATACATTGTCCAGATCAATAGGATTCTGTCTTTCTTCATCGGGCGTGAAATTGGCAAACGTACCGGGAAAGAAATCAATACCAACGTAGCAGGTCTTATCCACCTGCGTTACCTGGTTGCTGATCTCTACATCACCTTCCAGTACCAGCGGAATATCGCGGTTGCTGAAATCAGAGGTCTTTACATTGGTAGCTTCAGCATTATTCCCATTCAATTCCACCATGCGCGTAATAAACTCTTTGCGCTTGTTGGCGGGTATATTATTGTAGATATAATGAAAGAAGTTCTTCGATTCTCCGTCGAAAATCAGCTTCACATGCCCCGTTATCTTATTGCCTTTGAGTGTAAGGGATGCCTGTGTAGCCATTTTGTTATCTTCCGGCGCTGGAGGCGGCACATGCTCTATTTTATATGTATCGCCATGCTGTACCAGCACATTTTTGCCTTGTATGCGGTAAGCATTCTTGCCAAAGGATCCATATTTTTCTGTACCATCCAGGAAGTAAGTTTTGCCTTTAAGATACAATACACTGATAGCATGATTGTCTACGCAAAGCGATTGTATCTCCGTACGGTCATAAGGTATTTCACGGGTGCCGATCCATGCAAAATGCGCATCAAAACCTCCCAGCTTCAGCATTTCCGTCAGCAGGTTGGCCATGCCCTTACAATCGCCGTATTTATTTTTAAATACATCCTGCACCGTTTGTGGCACAAAGCCTGCATACCCTTCTTCAAAAGCAATGTACCGTATATTATCCTGTACCCAGTAATAAAGCGCTTTCACCTTCTCTTCATCAGTGCTCTTACCCTGTGTGATTTGGCTTACCTGTGCTTTCAGTATATCGGTTTGATTGTCGGCCTTCTTATACAGGAAATTGTACCAGGCATACATATCATCCAGAGACTTAAATCCATTGATCTTTTTTTGATTGACTGTATAGGTGCGCACGGTGATCACGAGGTGGGGCAGATAATAAGGCCTTCCGAGAGAAGCAGGTTCCTGCTTAATCCCTGTCAGGTTTTCTGCAGTATAAGTATACACATTTAAGTTCTGCTCTTTCTTCACTTCTTTCTTCACCTTATAGCCGGCAAAGTTCTTTTCAATGATCTCTAGTTCCAGCCAGTCTGGCACTTTAAAAGAAATAGTGTGCTGCTTTACAGGAAAACCCTGATGAAAGAATACCCTCGTCAGGTATTTAGCATCTGAATACTCGTAATTGTATTTGAATCGGCAGCGGGTTCCGCTGGCCTCTGCCAGGAATCCATACACCATACCATAACTGTCATCAAAGAAAATAGACTCATCGGTGAGGGAAACTTTGCCAGGAGGATATTTCTGGCTTCTGAAGCCATTCCTAAAGTAAACTTCAAAATCATAATCCGCCAGTTTCACAAACTGGTTGTAGGGAAGCAGGTAACCTATATTGGTCTTGGGCTCCATGGCCACCATCTCTATAGCGCCCTTTTCAGTTACCGTGACCACTGGCAGGCCATTGATACCTTTACCGGTACCGAAACTGACCTCCTGGTTAATGAGCGGAGCGCCGTATTTGGCTTTTTTTTGAATCTTACGAAGGGTCGTTACCTGACCAAGTCCCTCATCATCAGCACTTTGAGGTTGGGCTAAAGCGGAAAGGTAAATTACATGAAGTAATAATACCAGCAGAAATTTAATTCTCATACAGGTCGTTTAGGAGGTTTGCGGTTGCAAATCTAATTTAATTATACATACTAACCCTTATCAACGTTTGCAGTGGCCTGTCAACGGAAAATCGCAAACCCAGCGCTTACCGTATATGGGAATGTAAAATAATATGTTCCTGGGAGGAAGTGGTAGCCGCATTAAAGAACTATGGCTGGCCAGAAAACGAAATAAGCTTACAAGAATAGGGCGGACAAGAAGAAAAAACCTATTTAAGTAGCAGCTATCTTAAGATCACAATTTGTGATCTTAAGATTCGTAGCACACAAAACATTGACTACCAAAACACTACAATAAATAAATTACTTTTTATGGCATTAATCCAAACTATACAGAACAGGATTTATGAGATACGGGGTGAGCGTGTAATGCTTGATAAGGATTTGGCAGAACTCTATGAAGTAGAAACCTGGGTACTCAATCAAGCAGTAAAGCGAAACCTAAAAAGGTTTCCAGCCGATTTCATGTTTCAGCTCACTCGCCAGGAATGGGACGACCTGCGGTATCAGATTGATGGTATAAAAAACACAGCTCCCTCAAGGTCACAAATTGTGACCTTGAAGATAACTCGCAACAAAAGACGTATTTTAGCCAAAACCTTATTATATGAAACAAAGCGTTCCTCTGTTACTACTATGTCTATTTATTTCTACCCTGGTTACATTATCTGCCTGCAGTAAGCACAACGAAATTAATGGATCGAATAACAATCAAAACGGTATTGCTACTAATTCATTGGCGCAAACGAATGATTGGGTATTCCCCGGTTGTGTTGATATATGGAATTATTCGGGTAACACTTTCCCCTGGTCGGTCTCCTATCCATGTCCTGCTGATTCAGCCCAGGAAGCAACCAATAATAATGATATAAAACGCCAAAAAAGAATTGATTCAATAATCAACGCTAATATTTATAAATACCGCGAACAGATCTTTTCACCCGGCGCCATATCGCCTTGTACTCAACCGCTTGGCAATTATGTGGACATTCCCCTTTACGGAGTATCTGCAGTGAATAATAATATCAATGTGCTATTAGCAGCTTTTACCGGAGGCCCCCAGACAACAGTTACTGTATACGTGTGGCAAAACGGCATCTTAGGTGGAGGAGTATTTATCAGCCTGGAACAAGGATCAGTTGTAAAAACATTTGGTTTTTATCCCAATACGCCCTACTCCTATCCAACAAGCGGCTGTGGTGTTAACGGAAGAACGCACAATACTAATTTGACCGTTCAGGGAGAGATCAGGAACAATAGTGAGCTACTGTATTCTGTAAGTATTTCCAAAGTGATCAATTCATTTCAATTCCAAAACTTACAGATGTATTTGAGCAACACCGGTAATCCTAATTTTTATAATTATAGCCTCAACACATTTAATGAGGTGCATTATGCATTGGGCGTATTAAATACAATTGGGATCACTACTACCTATCAAAATATTGGTGGGGCTAATAATTACCAATACCCCAGCACTCCATACCAACTTGGGCAAAATCTTAAAACCCTGACAGCACCTGCCAATACTACTATTAATCTTAACGGCGGAGTTACGCCCGGAGTATCAGACATCACCGAATAGCTGACTATTTAAAGTATAAAAGCAAAGGCCGCCCGAATGGACGGCCTTTGTTATAGTACCACTAATATATCTTGTCGAAAATGATATTGACGATCTCCACCGCAATGAGTATAATGATGATCCATTCCAGGGTGGAACTGTGAGAGTGCTGGTTGATGTCTTTGTAGATCTCGAGGTTTTCCTGGATAATGCTCAGGCTTTCCTGCAGGCTACGGTACCTGATCCTGATATCCAGCTCTATATTCAATTGAGTATGCAGGTCATTGAGGTATTGATCGTCCCAGGTGATATCCGGACTATCGAATATATACAGGTTACGTGCTATCTTATTCTTCAGGTTGAGCGCCTTGCCAATGTACTTTAATAAGCCCTTGCCCTTAATAGAAAACTTCCCCTTTTCTTCCAGTTCATTGCTGAAATAAGTGGTTTGCTCCAGCAGGATATTCGTTTGCTCGATATAATAATCCAGCGCTACCGACTGCGCTATATTGAGCATCACGATCTTGGCCACATCCAGGTTGATGTGATTGACAATGATCCTGTCAAACAACACTTTGGTGGGAGAATCAGGAATCATCTCCAGTTCAATCTGCTCACTCTCCAGTTCATTTACCGCAAGAGAAAGTATTTTCCGAAGGTTCCCAATAATATCTGTTTGTAAAGTCTTTTCAATGCCAAAGAAGACTACGCTTCCATAATCAAATACCTGGAACCAGGAATATTGACTGGTTTCGTAGATAAGCTCGGTCGGATCAGCGTAAACACAATGAAAGGTGAGACTGTTTTTAATTAGCTTCAGGTCCAATCGTCCGCCCAGGTGATATCCAATAGTAGTTGCTTTCATAATCAATCCTTAATAATCCCACTGCTAAAGTACGGATTATTAAAGCACCCTACATGCTCACCTGTATGAAGTGCCGGGAATCATCACCCAACTATCCCAAAAGATGCGGACCAATACCAGCCAGCAAACTACTTTTGGGCACCATCCCCGACTGTCGCCAAAGCACCTTGCCGTGCCTGAAAAGAATCAGTGTGGGTATGCCCGTTACGCCATAAGTTTGCGCAGCATGTTGGTTCTTATCCACATCTATTTTAATGGTCTTTACTTTATTGGTCAATTCCCTGGCTACTTCCCGTACAATGGGCTCCATGGCCTTGCAGGGGCTACACCAATCTGCATAGAAGTCAACCAATACAGGCATATCGCCTTCAATCAGTTCCATGAATGATTTCATAATGCTCTTTTAATGTGAAACCCTGCCGGATGCCAGTTCTACCTGCAACCTGGCCACTACCGGGTTGGAAATATCCGCATTCAGGATAATGAGTTGCAGACCCAGGTCCGAAACCAGCCAGTCTTTCTTCAAAGCCTCGCCGGCATAAATGAAAATACTTTTGAAATGCTCTGTCGGACTAATGCCTGCCGTTACACATACCACCAATGCTTTTTGTACTGCTTTTTCCAATTCTATGTCTTCCAGCATACAACGGTCCCGTAAAGAACCTGCGTAATGTATAAGCTGTCGGCTGATCAATATTTCCCTGATATCATCCAGCACCGTGGAATAAGTATCAGTATACGATGGATAAATAATTACATCAGGAAACATAATAATTAGAATTTATCAGTTCTATGATTGAAATGACGATTGCAATTGCCTGAAAAGCTCCTGTTGTTCGGAAGTCAGCTTTTCCGGTATCAACACTTGTATTTCTACCAACAGATCTCCGGTTTGACCGGGCTTATTGTATACCGGCATGCCCTTACCCCTGATGCGCAGCAGCTTGCCGCTCTGGGTACCTGCCGGTATTTTGACCTTCAACACGCCCGCCAGGGTATTTACTTCTTTTTCACCTCCCAGTACGGCGGTAAACAGGTCTACCGGCACCGTTTGGCGTATATCATCACCATCCCGTTTATACAAAGTGTGTGGCAATACCTTTATGGTGATCAGGAGATCGCCGGCCGGCCCGCCATTGATACCAGGGGCACCTTTACCTGGCAGTTTGATGGTAAGACCGTTATAAGCGCCGGGCTTCAGGGTGATGCGTATTTTCTGTTCATTGAGCGTAATCAGCCTGGCTGTCCCCTGATAAGCCTCATCCATACCAATGGTCATTTCGGATTGATAATCCTGTCCTTTGTGTTTACGGCTTCCACCTCGTTTTGACCCGCCCGACCGGTTGAAGAAATCACCAAAAATGTCGGAGAAGTCGCCGCTCTGGCCGTAGAACTCGTCGGAATCGTCGTCGAAACGATACGACTGCCCACTGCCGGGTGATCCGCCCTGGTATTGGTGCTGTCCCTGGGAGCCATTGAACTGGTTCCAGTTGGCACCATACTTATCGTACTTTTTTCGTTTCTCTGCATCGCTCAGCACTTCATACGCTTCATTGAGCTCCTTGAATTTTTCCTCTGCCTCTTTATTGCCCGGATTCTTATCGGGATGGTATTTAACCGCCAGCTTGCGAAAAGCCTTCTTCATCTCTTCGTCCGTTGCATTCTTCGTAACGCCTAGTATGGAATAATAATCTTTAGCCACAGCCTGTGAACTGGTTTAGTATTAAAAATGATTGTTATTAATGTCGTTTCACGGTGATGTGTTGCTCAATTTCGGCGGCCAGGCCATCATAATCATAACTGCCATTGTACTTATGCCCGTTGATGTAAAAAGACGGCGTGCCATTGACCCCGCTGCGTACACCACTTTCAAAATCAGCCTCTACCTTCTCCGTCAATGCCGGATCTGCCATATCTCTCCCAAACGCAGCCATATTCAAGCTAAGCGACTTTGCCAATTCAGGAAACAGCTCATCACTCAGCTGATCCTGGTTCTCAAATATAAGATCATGCATTTCCCAAAACCGTTGCTGCCTGCCTGCCGCTTCTGCCGCTACAGCAGCTGCAAAAGCATACTCATGCGCATTGGTCAAAGGGAAATGCCGAAAAGCGAACAACATATTTTTAACATAGGTTTTCTGTAATTGTTTGACAATAGGAAAAGCCGCACCACAATGCGGGCATTGATAGTCTCCAAATTCGATCAATTCTATCACCGGGTGTTGCGCTCCCAGTACATGATCGTACTGATTAAGCGGGGGTATGAGCTTTGACGCCATGATCGGTAGTTGTTGAGGTGGTTATAGTTTCCAGCGCTTCAATAATGCCATCAGCGCCGGGATTTTCGAGGATCGGGGAAAGATAACTCCACTGAATAATTCCATTGCCATCTATGACAAACAAACCCCGCTCACACTGACCTTCCTTTTCATCATATACCCCATATTTCCTGGCTACTTCCCCCTTGGGTTCAAAATCTGCCAACAGGGGAAATTTGAGTTTCCGTTGATCTGCATAAGCCTTGTGGCACCATTTACTGTCCACAGAAATCCCCAGCAATACGGCATTGTACTTCGCAAAGATCGTAAGCATTTCATTATAGAGCGCCATTTGATCGCCGCAAACCGGGCTCCAGTCGGCCGGATAGAAAGCGAGGATCACATTTTTACCCCTGTACTGTTGCAGGGAAAAGGACTGATCGGGTGTTGCCTTTAATTCAAAATCCGGGGCCAAATCATTCTTTGTTAGCATAATCAGGATGTTTTTTATTATGATGGAAGAGAAAAGGGGATAGCGGCACGGAACGGCCGGAAAGGATACTAAAGCTACAATAAGATTTTTAATGATGGTGTTATATCCTGCCCGGTATTACTTAACCCTTTGTGCTTCAAACTTCATGCCCCGGAATGGAACAAAAGAACAGCCTGTTGTCTTCACCTGAATACCCTGCAGAATCTTCATCAACCACCTCCAATTAATCATTAATTAATCGGCTGTTAATGCCCGTGACTTATATTATTCTTTTATACATTTTTAATCATTAAACTTTTCTTTATGAACACGATTGCCAGCGCCAGGCGCTTCACCCTGCGAAGCCTTGCCGGCCGTATGCAAAAAACAGCCTGTTGTATCCTCCTGTTAGCAGCCCTCGGCAGCTGCTCTAAAAATCAAATTCCCCCGCCAACACCCGAAGAAGAAGCTGCTCCACAGGTTGAAAAACCAGGCGGAGCCGATGCACTCCGTTCTCCAGCCGGCGATGTGGTGGGCAAGCTCATTGCAGGTTACCAGGGCTGGTTTGCCTGCCAGGGCGATGCATCGCCCAATAACCGGTGGATACATTGGGGTAGTTCTCCCGGCGGCCTTGCTCCCTCCCCCGGTCACCAGACCTTTGAACTGTGGCCCGATACCCGCGAATACACCACTACTTTTCAAACAGGTTATGCCAACCTGGGCAATGGACAGCCAGCCAAACTATTCTCCTCCTGGACCACCCAAACCATCAACACCCATTTTCTTTGGATGCAGCAGTATGGCATCGACGTAGCGGCCATGCAGCGGTTTGGAAAGAGCGATCCGCAAAAGGATGGCATTGCCACCAAGGTAATGACGGCGGCCCAAACCTATGGCCGCAAGTTCTACGTGATGTATGATATTTCCGGCTGGACCAATTTTCAGGCAGAGATCAAGCCCGACTGGACGAATGTCATCGTCAATACCCTGCACCTCACTTCCTCCACGGCTTATGCCAAACAGAATGGCAAGCCGGTAGTTTGCGTGTGGGGCGCCGGCGTTTCGGGCAGGCCGGGCAATGTAAGCTCCTGGACCGATGTGATCAATTGGTTCAAAGCACAAGGTTGTTATGTCATTGTCGGTACAGCACGCGACTGGCGCACGCAGGCCACCAATTTGCCTGCCTATAATGCGGCCGACATGGTATCGCCCTGGTCAGTAGGATCTTTTGGCGACCTGGCTGGCGCCGACAATTACGCCGCCGTAATGCAGGCCGACCTGGCCTACCTGGATGGCCGTGGACAGGATTACCTGCCCGTTGTATTTCCGGGATTTGCCTGGTCCAACTGGAATGGCGGTACCCGCAACCAGATACCCCGGCAGCATGGCGATTTCATGTGGCGCCAGTTTGCCAATGTACGCAACAAAGGCATCCCCAATACGTATGTGGCTATGTTTGATGAATACGATGAAGGCACCGCCATTGCCAAAGCTGCAGAAAACAGCTCCATGGCGCCCACCAATCAATATTTCCTGACCCTCGATGCGGATGGCGTGGCTGTATCGGCCGATTTCTACCTCCGACTAACCGGTGATGGCGCCAAAATGGTAAAGGGACAAACGCCCTATGTTACCACCCACCCTACACCCCATACGGTGAGCACTGGAAACGTTTTATTTTACCAGGATGTGAATTATGGAGGCGCAGTCAGCCAGACATTGCCTGTCGGCAACTATACCATGGCTCAACTGGCGGCACGCGGAGTGCCCAACGACTGGGCTTCTTCTGTGAGAGTACCAGCCGGTCGAACGGTGATCATGTATGCAGGGGATAATTTCACCGGTACTTCCTGGACCAGAACAGCCGATACACCCAATTTCACCACCCTAAGTCCCAATGCCAACGACCAGATGTCTTCGTGCAGGGTACAGTAACGAATGTCAGGCTGAGCCTGTCGAAGCCGGCTTCGACAGGCTCAGCCTGACAATTTACATGCAACAATCCGGCAACCTCCTTGTTATTTTCCATATATCATCAAATACCATATATGGAATACAGACAATTGGGCAATTCAGGACTACAGGTACCCGTATTAAGTTTTGGTACAGCAACATTTGGTGGCGTGGGTGATTTCTTCAAAGCATGGGGCACTACCCAGCAGGAAGACGCCAACCGCATGGTGAAGCTTTGCATGGAAGCAGGCGTCAACTTTTTTGATACAGCCAATGTGTATTCAAGAGGCGTAGCGGAAGAGATTCTGGGTGAGGCGGTAAAAGGGATCAGGGATCAACTGATCATATCCACCAAGGCCACCTTCCCTATGACGGACGGGCCGAACGATTTCAGTTCTTCCCGCTTTCACCTCCTCAGGCAGGTGGAAAATTCCCTGCGCCGCCTGCAAACAGATTATATCGACATCTACCATATGCATGGCTTTGATGGTAATACACCAGTAGATGAAACGCTGCGCACGTTGGACACCTTAATCCAAAGCGGGAAAATTCGCTATATAGCCTGTTCCAATTTCTCCGGCTGGCACCTGATGAAATCCTTATCCGTTTCAGAAAGATATGGCTGGGCAAAATACATTGCACACCAGGCTTATTATTCCTTGCTGGACCGCGAATTTGAATGGGAACTGATGCCGCTGGGCGTAGACCAGAAAATAGGCACCATTGTATGGAGCCCGCTGGCTTCCGGCCGCCTGGGCGGTAAATACCGGCGCAACCAGCCATTACCCCAGGACACCCGCGTGCAGCAAGGTGGCGGTCATGGACCTGCGCTCAATGAAGCACTCCTGTACAATATCATGGATGCATTGGATGAGGTAGCTGCCGAAACCGGTAAAAGCGTAGCACAGGTAGCCCTCAACTGGTTGTTGCAAAGACCTACTGTTGTGAACATCATCATCGGCGCCCGCAACGAAGAACAATTGCAACAGAACCTCGGTGCTGTTGGCTGGAGCCTTACCACCGACCAGGTAAAGAAATTAGATGCAGCCAGTGAGCGGGAACCCGTGTATCCGTACTGGCACCAGCGCCAGAACCTGCAACTCAATCCCCTGCCAAAGTTTTATTAAAAGGCAACAAGGCATTGAGGCAAACAGGCAACGAGGTATAAAGACCATTACTCAATAAAGATATTATTAAGTATTTCGATAGCAACTCCCCCAAACAAAAAAGCCGCTCAGTTTACTGAAGCGGCTTTTTGAATATTGTCAGGAACTTGTCGGCTGTCACCCTGAGCTTGTCGAAGGGCTGTCGAAGGCAGCTTCGATAAACTCAGTCCCGCAGAGCGGGATAGACACTGACAATATATTTATCCAATTGATTTCACTACGCCTTTGAAGTAACCGGCCGATTCAGCCAATCCTGCCAAAGGATCGCTCATGTCTTTTTCAAATTCTATACTGCAGAGGCCCTGGTAATTGCTCTTACGCAACGCTTTCACCAAAGCGGGGAAGTCAATCACTCCACGGCCTACTTCGATCGCTTTACCATCTTTGGCAGCCACGCTCACATCTTTAATATGCAGGTCAAATATTCTGCTCTTGTATTCTTTTACGACTGCTGCAGGATCGGCCCCGGCTCTGATGGCGTGACCAATATCCATGCACAAGCCCATTTTCTCATCCCTGTCTTTGATAAGATCGTATGCATTCTTAGGGCTGGGGTATAATTTATCTTCCGGACCATGGTTGTGAATGGCCAGCCTGATGCCCGATGATTTTACCACCGTTTCTGTATAATCCAGCAACTCTGGATTGGGCACACCTACAATAAGCGGCACCCCTACTCTTTTGGCATAATCAAAAGCCTGGTCCACCGCCTCTTTTGATTTCATGTAGATCACTCCTACGGCATACACTTTAATGTCCGCATCGGCAAACTGCTTTAAAACACTCTGGATCTTTTCGTCCGTGCTGTTGAGCGGCAGGTGAAAATCCTTTACGGAAATGTATTTAATGTCCACCTTCTTCATCATGGCGATGGCCTTCTCCAGGTCAAATTTCGCAAAGGTGTAACCGGCAATGCCTGTGTTGAGCGGCGCAGGCGCTTTGGGCGCAAGGGCAGCATGGGAAGCAAGGGGTAATGTAAGGGTACCTGCCAGTCCTAAGGCAGATTGCTGTAAAAAATTACGTCTGGATGTCATATAGCTCGTTTATACGGTTGATTGATATGAACCCGGAAGATACAACTTGTAACATAAAAGGATTTGCCTTAAATCAATTTTTAACCTGCGGCTTACAAATGATACTTCTACGCAAACATATTTGCATTATTTACAGTAGCTTTGTTTTAACAACCCTCCATTGAATTCCTTCCTTCCTGTGTAAGCTACCGTGTTCCATGCTTATGTGTACTGTCTTCCAACAGTAACATCTTACTCCACAAACAGAAACAAAAGATTGCAGCCAGTTTACCCCCTGGATTGTAAGCATTTTAACCCTTGTATTAAGTTACCCTAAACTGTTTCAGTCATGGAGATGTTTGATTATTTACCCGCTATTGTCAAAACACTGATGGGCATTTCTCTCGGAGGCCTGTTCTTGTGTATGCTTTTCGTTGACAAAATAAAACTGAATGGCAAAGAAAAAGGAGGCCGCAATATCGTTATCACCCTGGGTGTTAGCCTGGTAGCCACCTTATTGTTTTCCATGCTCACCATTTTCCTCCTTTACGAAAACGTTTCAGATTCTTTAAGCAGTGAACTGATGCCTGTGGAAGCCACCGTTTGCGCCTTCCTGGCCATCCTGTCATTCATGCCCGTGCTGGTGGCCCTGTTTAAAATTTCTGCGCTCCTGATGAGGAGAAAGCAAAAAACTGCCTGACCGTACTGCCGCCACTAAATACTGTCCTGCCAGTAGCTCCTCCACACCCCGAAAGGTGTGAAATCCCGACTGTATATCCGGGAAGAAAAATTGTACTTTTGGTACAGGCATCCAGCATGCCCGGCACATCTATGATCATAAAGGCATTCATAAGACATAAGCTCGTCATCCTGTACGGTATTTCTTTGGCCGCTTTACTCTTTTTACTGCGATGGCTGCAGTTGCGTTTCATTATTATAGATCACGCTTTTGAGGTATATGCAGGCGCTATCGCCCTTATCTTCACCGCCCTTGGGATCTGGCTGGCCATGAAGCTCACCAAACCCAAGGTGAGAACAGTAGTCATAGAAAAAGAAGTATTCATCCATAAGGAGGTGCCTGTACCGTCTAAGACCGGTTTCTCCCTCAATGAAAAGGCACTCCACCAATCCGGCATCAGCAAGCGGGAAATGGAAGTGCTGCAATTAATAGCTCAGGGATGCAGCAACCAGGAAATAGCCAACCAGCTGTATGTCTCCCTCAACACCGTAAAGACCCATTCCTCCAACCTCTTCCTCAAACTGGATGTAAAGAGAAGAACCCAGGCCATTGAAAAAGCTAAAAGATTGAGTCTCATTCCATAGCACCCATCACTCAATGGCATGAATCGGGTGATCCCCCGCAAAATCACCCCAAAGTATGAGAGCCGGCATGAGTTTATGCTCCAAATTTGCCGGATAACCTTTCAACAAAACTTCACCGAACATGAAAAAGATCGTTCTCGTTTTTGGATTGATTGCCGGCCTCATCGTTACCGCCATGATGCTCTATTCAGTGGCCATGATTGACAGACACCAGGATTTTAAAGGCAGTGAAGTACTTGGCTATACCACCATGCTGGTAGCCTTTTCTTTCATCTTTGTGGGCATTAAGAATTTCAGGGATAAACACAACCAGGGAGTGATCTCCTTTGCAAAAGCATTTAAAATAGGCATTTATATCACATTAGTAGCTTCTACCCTGTATGTGGTGGTATGGCTGGTAGATTATTACGTATTCATTCCCGACTTTGCCGAAAAGTACACCACCTGCGTAATGGATAAAGCCAAAAGCAAGGGTGCTACGCCTGCCGAGCTCAATGAGCAGGCAATTGAAATGGCAAAGTTTACCGAAATGTATAAGAACCCTTTATTTGTGATCCTGTTCACTTACGTGGAGATATTACCCATTGGGCTGATCGTTTCCCTGATCAGCGCCCTCCTGTTAAAAAGAAAAGCAAAACCACAGGTACAGACTGCCTGATCATTTTACCTCACATAAATACGTAACACATGAAAATCATAGTCACCAGTGTAATGGTCAAAGACCAGGATAAAGCACTTGCTTTTTATACGGATAAACTGGGGTTTCAAAAGAAGCAGGACATCCCCATGGGAGGCCCCAGGTGGTTAACCGTAGTATCGCCCGATAGCATGGATGGTGTGGAACTTTTACTGGAACCTATCGGATTTCCGCCGGCCCTTACCTATCAGCAGGCATTGTTCGATGCCGGTATCCCGGCCACCATGTTTGGTGTAGACAATATTCAGGAAGAATATGAACGACTGGAAAAATTGGGGGTGCAGTTCAAAACCCCTCCTACACAAGCCGGCCCGGTTATGATCGCCAAATTTGATGACACCGTAGGCAACCTGATCCAAATAGTACAGCAGTAAATTAATTTGCTTTTAATACAAACATGCAACTGCGAGGACCCGATACCTCGCAGTTTCTTTTTCTACCACTTGTAAATCGTCTTTGACTCGATCACTGTTTAAATACAGTCCAATCTAACCATGTTTTAACGGTCCTTTATCATTCATTAAGATCACCGGCACGGCTTTTTCAATATCTTTGCATACCCCCTATTCTACTTACAAAATTCACCAAACCGGGTTCTCCACACACGCCAATTCAACTGCCCAAAAGAGTTTTCTTTATTCACTTTAAAAAACGCACGATATGAACAAGGTTTTGTTTTATCTCCGTAGGAGTTTGATCCCCGTGGTAGCAGTTGTATCGGCAGGAGTATTGTTTACTGCCTGTTTGAAAGATAAAGACAATGGTCCCGATATTCCAGCAGCGGGTTTAATGGCATTTAACCTGGCGCCCGACCAATCATCATTGGTGATCAGGCTTTCAGGTAATAGCCTTACCCAGGCGCCGCTTGATTACACCAGTTACACCGGCGTATACCAGAACATTTACACAGGCAGCAGACCAGTAGAGGCTTACGACTACAGAAGCGGTATTAAGCTCACCAATACCAATTACACCTTCGAGGCCAACAAGTATTATTCCCTCTTCGTTATTGGTGCCGACAGTGCTTACAGGAACATCGTATCCGTTGACAACTTCGATAGTTTGACAACTACCGATGGAAAGGCTTATGTACGGTACATTAATGCCATTACCGATTCAGTGAACAATTCCACTGTTACCGTGACAGCGGGAGGCAGCAATGTAGTGAACGACAATGCAGCCTATGGCGTGGTGAGTGAATTCAAAGCGGTAACGCCCGGACAGGTGAGTATTACTGTAAAGAACAACAATGGTGTAGATGCCAATCGTACCATTACCCTGGAACAGAAAAAGGTTTACACCATCTTATTGGCAGGAAAACCCGGTGCTACAAACGAGAATCAAAAAGTACAGATCAGGTTTATTACCAATGGTACTGTTACGGATGATGCATCCAAACAGTAAAACTGAATTATAAGATCCAATATACCCAGAGCCCTCCCTTTGTGCGGAGGGCTTTGTATTTGGTACACCATTCCCGTCTAATACAGTTTAAAACAGCACCTGAATACCAGGTTTACTTTTTCAAATGCGACCGTAGGACTACGCTTCGCTCAATAAATCTCCCGTTTACTAACCAATACCCGCCTGCGGATGTCTTTCGATGCACCTTTGGACCTCAATTGATAACCATGAAAGCATTAATACTCTTCAGCGCGATGGCGCTTACCCTTTTAACAGCATTTACACCTGGCGACAGCCCAAAGGTCAAAGATTATTTCAGTGTTCCCGGCCCGCTCGAATTCAACAAACAATCTTATCGCCTTTCCTGGAGTACGCATCCCAACGCCACCTATTATAAGCAGGAATACCTGACTACTGGCCAAACCAGTGATAAATTTACCAGTATGATCCTGCTGGAAGTGGCCACCGGCGACTTTGCCCTTGCCGACCTGGTCAAATCCAAAACAGCCGAACTCGATCAACGTAAGAAAACAGATCTCACCACCAACTATGCGGTCATCCAAAACCCCACTACGGGCGAGTACCTGCTGGACTTCGTGATCAGCCAGGGCACAGGGGCGGCCAGCATTGTGGAGTGGAACGTATATCGGTATGTAAAATTGAAAGGCAGCACAAAAGGTGTACAACTAATGGGCTACAGCAAGCGGGCTTACGGCGACGCGGGCACAGCATTCCTCAAACAATTAAAAACAGCACGCACGGCCGATATCAATACCATGGCAACTTACAAAGTACCAGAGGTAAAGCTGTAATTAACCTTTACTTACTACCTCATTTCCTCTTCTACCATTCCGGAAGTTAGTTTAGCCTGACAGGGTATTTACCTGCCAGGCTAAACTATTATTTCCCATCAGTTTGAAAAAACATTTGCGCAACCAGATAATTGCACTTACATTTGCAACCACGTAGTTGCACATAACACAAAGATGGAAATAAGAAGAGATATTTTTCAGGCAATCGCCGACCCAACCAGGCGGGCCATCATCGCCATGATCGCCTTGCAGGCAATGACCCCCAATGCGCTCGCCGAACATTTTAATACAAGCAGACAGGCTGTATCAAAACATATTAAAATATTAACAGAGTGCGAACTGATAAAACAGGAGCAACAAGGCAGGGAAATTTACTACTCGCTTGAAATTCAAAAAATGAAAGAGATTGATAAATGGTTAGACCAATTCAGAAGAATCTGGGAAACCCAATTCAATCAACTCGATCAGGTATTGGCAACAATCAAAAAACAAAAAAAATGACAAACAATTTGCTATTTGATCTTACCGTTGACAAAGCAACAAAAACGGTGTTCATAACCAGGGAATTTGATGCTGAACTTTCACTGGTATGGGATGCTTTTACCAAACCGGAAATGCTGGACCAATGGGTGGCACCGAAACCCTGGACATCGAGAACCAAGTACATGAACTTTGAAGTGGGTGGAAGACGATTTTATGCGATGGTAAGCCCGGAAGGACAGGAGCGTTGGGCAATTCAGAAATACACTTCCATTACACCCAAGACGAATTTCAAGCTGTTCAATGCTTTTGCAGACAAAGATGAAAACCCCGAATTGCCGGGTTCTGATTGGGATTATACATTCAGCGAGAAGGGAGAAATAACCACAGTCAGTATCAGTATTTATAACGAATCCCTTGTCCGTTTGGAAAGAATGATTGAAATGGGCTTTAAAGAAGGCTACGCAGCGAGCATGCAAAATCTCGATAGCCTGTTGGCAACTTTATCGAAGGGAAAGTAGCAATAAGCTGCTGCTGACAATCGCAATTTTCACAATATTTATCCTTTTCCGGCTAGAAAAATAAATGCCCTTCAGGTCAAATGACCTGAAGGGTTCTTTTTAAAACTTAAAGACTTAAATATTTGATAAAGCACAATGATCAGCATTTGATAAGGATATGATATTGCTCATGAAATTAAAGGTTAGGTTGTTAGAAATTTGGTGCTGCAATACAAATCTGCTGGTAGTTTCAGCACATCATTTCTTTTACACCTAATATATCATTGTCAAATGAAGATATATATTCTCCTGGCGCACCCGGATAGCGATAGTTTTAATGGCCAGATTGCAGATGCATACCAGCAAGAAGCAATAAAAAAAGGCCATGAGGTGAGAAGACAAAACATCGGTGATTTGGACTTTGATCCTATCCTGTGGAAAGGATACAAAGTCATCCAAAAGCCGGAGCCTGATTTGATTCAGGCACAGGCTAATATTTTATGGTGCGACAAATGGATAATAATATATCCTGTTTGGTGGGGAGCTGTGCCCGCAATCTTAAAAGGTTTTTTTGACAGAACCCTAAATGCAGGCTTTGCGTATACACATCACCTCAAAGGGCCTTTTTGGGATAAGTTATTAAAAGGCAGGTCGGCCCATGTCATAACTACTTGTGATGCCCCTGTCGCCTGGATTTGGTGGCAGTACAGGAACAGCGATATAAATTCAGTCAGGAGGGCCACCCTTCAGTATTGCGGAATATCACCCGTAAAACTTTCAAGGATAGGAAGAGTGAAATATTTGAAGCAGGAACAACGGCTCAAAAAGATTGATGCAATCATAAAAACCATCCCTGGTATACAGACTTAGTCAACCCCTTTACTATTTGTTGCTCAGAAATCCATATCCCTATTTTTTTCTCCTATTTATGAAAATGGTTGTGAACAATTTTGAAGCAATATTGTCTATTATTAGCGACGATCAAATTGATAAAATTTAACGTATCCCTACCCTTGTATGAAAAAAATAATTATTGCAACTGATTATTCTGCCGAAGCTGAAAATGCAGCCAGGTATGCAGCCGCTGCAGCCTCAGAGCACGGTCACCAATTGATCCTTTTTAATGTAAGGGACATTTCCATTCATGCTTTGAATGCCAGGTCATCTCCCAGTGCTATTGACGAATTGCTTGAGATTTACAATAAAAACCTCAGCACCGCAGCACATGACCTTAGCATCAAATATAAGGTAGCAGTGACTCCGTACTTAGCTACCGGTAATTTTTATAACGAACTGGTCAACTGTATCAATATACATGCTGCAGATGGATTGGTGATGGGCATGGCCAGCAAATCGATTGAACAGGACATGCTGGGAAATACCACTACTGCCTCCATTCACCGGTTACAAATTCCTATCCTGGCAGTGCCGTTAGCTGCTAAATACGAGGGCATCAAAAAAATACTTTTTGCCTGCGATCTGGAAAGGGATGTACACGATAAAGTGCTTGCAAATATTCATTTCGTTGCTCAGGATTTCGGGGCCACGGTGGAGATTCTCTACGTAGAAAATACAATTGCAGCATTGCAGGAAGCCCATGAACCGGTGCATACACATGTTGATGAAGCACTAAATGGCATTAGTTATTATTATAAAAACATACAATCGCAAAAAATCATTCAGGCAATACAAGACGAGATCAAAGCAACACAGCCTGACCTGCTGATTATGGCCCCTAATAAATATGGTTTTTGGGATTCCATTGTACACAGAAGTAAAACAAGGATGATGGCCTCGGGCAGCAACATACCCCTGTTGTCATTGCCGCATTAAACAGTTGCAGTTAATAATATTTCATTTGTACAAAAATAATTCGACCTGAAAGAGCCTTCAAATCCATCGAGTTGAAGGCTCTTTTAATTTTAGTCGAGGCCCCATATCCGACCAATGCATTCAGAGCTGCTGGATGTCCAAACTCAACAACTCCATCCGACAATTGCTATAATTCGCCGCACCTTACGGATAACCCAATGGATACCAATCAAATAACTCATTTTACACCCACACCGTCGACACAAATTTATCCGTACCCGCCACCTTCCACTTAGACAAATAGTAAAAGCTAAGATTACCAATGCTTTAGAATAGGATGCAGCGATGATGCAGCGTATACCCAGCGATAAAGTAGCGTAGATGCAGCGGTCCTTTTAAGAGACGCTGCATCTACGTTCACGGATAGCTGGACTATATCTTATTTATCTTTTATTTAATAAATTTAAGTACCCTGATCCCACTCCTATCCCAGCTTCATCCCTTAACGGTCCTTCATTACCTTAAAAGAAAAGGCCGTATCGTTTTGATACAGCCTTTGAGGTATTTAGCAATTCTTCAGACAGTGTCTGAAGAATTGGTAAAGCTCTGAATTCCAATTTATTATAATTCGTCAGGCACTGACTGACAAGTTACTAGTTGGCGTGGCCCCTGTCCCAGAAAAAGGGTGGTTCAATGCCCAATGCACGCAGGTATACATATCCCTGACCACGGTGATGATTTTCATTGTCCAGCCAATACAGGGTGATGGAATATACCGATCCTTCATACTGTCCTAAAGCGGCATCTATTTCCTGCCAGCGCTCCGGTCTGATGGTAGGCCATTGTTTATTCAACAAGGCCGTGGCATCATCCCAAAACTGCAGGAGGCCGGCTTTGGTGGTGGGCTTGGTATTGCCTGCATACAGTTCTTCCACTTCTTTCCATTCACCGGTAGCTGTGCCATGTACGCCCACAATAGCCAGGCGTGTCAGTTCCAGTGCCAGCTCCGAAAAAGGACGCATGCCGCCTATGGAGTAATCAAACAATTTGTCTTCCGGAAAGGCGGCAATCACACGCCGGGTGAGATGACGGTGACCCTGCCAGTGGTCGAGTAATTGACCAGGTGTAATGAGCTGCGCTGTACTGATAACATCGTTTTGCATAAATGTAGTTTTACTGTTGGTGATACCACAAAGGAAATTGCAGTTAGTGACAGCCCTATGTCAGCAGCAAAAAAGAAAGTTGGGAATAATGTATATATTGTGTGGGTACCAATAGCTTTACCGGCAATGTTCCTGGTAGTACGGCTCTTGCTCGTATGCCTCCCCTTAACCCTGGCAGCACAGCAACCCCTTCAATACACGCGCCTGACTGCTGAAAACGGCCTCAGCAATAATTCTGTGCAGTGCATTCTGCAAGACAAGCAGGGCATTGTATGGATCGGTACCAATGGCGGCCTCAACCGTTACGATGGCGCTTCCTTTATACAATACAGCCTGCTCAGTACACCCGCCCTCACCAATAATGTAGTGACCGCCCTCATGCAGGATGCAGATGGCTACCTGTGGATCGGTACAGAAAACGGATTGAACATTCTCCGCCCAACTACCAATACCTTTCAACAATACGTACACAACAATGCGACGGCCGGCTCACTGCCGCCAGGCCCCATCAGGGCCATCCAACAAATGCCCGATGGCAGTACCTGGGTTTTATCAGATACCTGGATCGTGAAATTCAATGACCGTAATTCCTTTTTGCCGGTAACTGTAGACAGTGCCTTGGTGCAGGATGATATGGTTATTGCCGCCATCACAGCACCCGGCCATGAAGATGTATGGATCGCTTATCTCGACCAACCAACAAGGCTGGCAAGAAAAACAATCCTCAACGGAAGGGAGTCTATTCACGAAACAAACTACCAAACTGCAGACTACGCCAAGATCTATGTAGACAGCAATCACATCACCTGGAGCATTTCCAGTAATGGTATCAATCGTTTCAATCCAGGCACCCGCAGCTTTGATCAATGGGTGAAAAACAGGTTTGCTCCCCGCACTCCGAACCTCCACCTCCACACTTGTTATGTGATGGATGCCGAGGGCAATGTGTGGCAGGGAAACGACAGGGCCGGATTGGTAAAATACGACATGCAGCAACAACAGGTCACCGATTATAGCTGGCTGCTGGCAACCGCCAATGCTACACTGGCTTACTGTGTATACAAAGACAACAGCAACAATATTTGGGTGGGCACCGACAATGGCATTATTAAAATATCCAACCGCAGTTCCATCTTTAAGAACATTCCTTTCGCTCCGCATGGTGTAGTGCTGAAGAATATACGCTGTCGCCGGATCATTGCCGACAAGCACCAAACCCTCTATGCAGCCACTGAAAATTATGGCCTCCTGAAAACAATGCGTTCAGCCACCGGCAACGATACCACCATTGCCCTCTCTACCTATGGCGCTACGGCTATTTCTGCATTACCCTTTCACAACAATTCAATCCATATAAAACTCAAGGGCCAATACGATATCGGGTACATGTATGATATGTGGTATGATGGCAATGACATTATCTGGATGACAGGTTTTGGTCTTGGCCGCTATGATATTCGCACCGATTCCATGCAAATATTCCTGGCTCCCGGCAATGAGCAAACCCGCCGTGAAAGCATTCCACAGTTTGCTCTTTGTTTTGATGGCAACCAATTCTGGACTGCAGGGCAATACAACTTGTACACCTTCCATCCCACTACCCAACAGCTGATTCCTTTCAAGGATAATAAGGGGCAAATGCCTTTCTACAACCTGCCTTGCTGGAGCCTGGTGAAGAAAGGCGACTGGATATGGGCCGGCACGCATAAAGGGTTATACAAAATAAATATGCATACACGCGAAGTGGTGAAGCAAAACATTCACCCTGTGCTGGAATTTGGCATTAATGACCTTTGCCAGGATGCCGATGGCAGTACCTGGATCAGTACCATGGGTGGCGGCATCCTTCACTACGATGAGCGCACCAACTATGTGAAACAGTACACCAACCAGGATGGATTGAGCAACAATACCGTTTGCGGCATATTACAGGACAACAGGAATAACCTTTGGATCAGTACGTATGCAGGCCTGAGTTATTTTGACCGGGCCAATACACAGTTTACCAGCTTTTATGCAAAAGACGGATTGAATACAGATGAATTCAACCGCAAGGCTTTTGGCAAATTAACCGATGGCCGTTTGATATTCGGGGGATTGAATGGCTATACGGTTTTCAATCCTGCAGAAACTTTTAAGCGGGACAAGCCGGTCAACATTGTACTTACCCGCTTTACCAAAACAACCAGCACGGGAAAGGTAGAGGAGAATATTTTTGATATGCCTGCCTTGCAACATGTAACCATTGACCCCGGCGATAAATTCTTCGCCTTTCATTATACCCTTACAGATATGTATGATCCGCCGGGCAACCGCTATAAATACATGCTGGAAGGGCTGGACAATGTATGGCATGATATCGGCAACCAACCTTTTGTATCGTTCAATAGCCTGCCGGCAGGTAAGTATACCCTACGCATAAAAGGCAGTCCGGGCAAGGGAGCCGAAAGCGCCAACGAGGCTGTAGTGACCATCCTGGTAAAACAGGTATTCTATAAAACCATCTGGTTTATATTACTGGTACTGGCAGCAGCAACGGCCACGGTGCTCGGCATTGTGCGCTACCGGATCAACCAGGTAAAAAAGATACAATACCTGCGCACCCGTATTGCCAGTGATCTGCACGATGAAGTGGGAAGTTCCCTGGTGCATATTACCATGCTGGCCGATATGGTAAAAAGAGCAGACGATAAGAAAGCGATGGATGAACAACTCACGGGCATTGCAGGCATCAGCCGCGGGGCTGTGGCCACTATGAAAGATATTATCTGGAGTATTGACGCACGCTACGATACCATGGCCGGCATGATGAGCCATATGCGCGATCATGTACACAGTGTGCTGGCCCCTGCCGATATTGACTTTGAGTTTACCCAAACGGGCTTGCAGGAGCAGGAAAGACTGCCGGCCGATTTTCGTCAGCAGGTATACCTCATTTTTAAAGAGGCCATCAACAATGTGGTAAAGCATGCAAAGGCTACTTATGTGCAGATCAGTTTGAAAAAGGCACCAGGGTTCTTGATCATGGAGATCAAAGACAATGGAAAAGGGATCGATCCGGCCAACCACAGCAGTGGCCAGGGACTGAGCAATATGCAAATGCGGGCAGGACGGTTGAATGCCACGATAGAGATTATTTCTCAAAACGGCGTTACGGTCAGGTTGAAGGCGCCGGTATAAGTTGTCGGCAACCGTTGGCTTTCTCCCCCGTTTATGGTAGGGAGGAGCATTGTTTAAATACTTATTTTTATCACATGACCTATATTGCCATTATAGAAGATGATGCATTGGTGCGCAATAACCTGGCTGCTTTCTTTTCGCAGCAGGAAGACCTGCATTGTGTAATGGCCGTCAACTCAGCAGAGCTTTTTTTACAGCAGGCCAGCGGTATACCACGCCTGGATATAGTGCTTTCTGATATCGGACTGCCCGGTATGGATGGTATTGAGGCCATCCAGCTCATCAAAAAGCTATTTCCCGAAGTGGCCATTGTGATGTTGTCCATATATGCCGACAGTGACCGGATCTTTAAAGCGCTTTGCGCCGGCGCCGTGGGTTACCTGCAAAAGGATACGCCCCTGGAAGATGTACTCGATGCCATCAAAGTCATTCATAAAGGAGGGTCCATTATGTCGCCGGCCATTGCCCGCAAGGTGGTGGAATACTTTGCGCCCAAACGTTCTTACAACGAACCCCTCACCGCCAAGGAGCAACAGGTAATTACTGCCATGGTGGATGGCCTGAGCTATAAAATGATCGCTGCCCGCCTGGGCATTACCCTCGAAACGGTGCGCCAGCACATCAAGAACATTTACCGCAAACTCCAGGTAAACAGCAAGGGCGAAGTGATCGTAAAGTCCCTGCGCGGAGAGATATAAACCCCAATGTTTTGGAATTAAGCTGTCACCCTGAGCCTGTCGGGTGTGTGCCAGCCCCTGTCGAAGGCGGTTTCGACAAGCTCAACCTGACATTCGTTACCTAATTCTCCCATGTTCATGGGATTGATCGGCGTTGCTTATTACACAACCTTTGCACCAAACTGTAGCCCCTGCTTATGAGATGGATCACCGTATACATGCTGGTGTGCCTGCTGGCCATGCAACCCACCCATGCTCAAACCATGTCTTTTGGCCTGAAGGCCGGCGCCAATTACTCCCAGGTGAGTGGTTTGTCAACCATCATACTCAGCGAGCCTTACTTCATCAACTACAGCATAAAAGAATCAGGCCGTACCGGGTGGAACCTCGGCATTTTCTACGAATACAAACTGGAGGATGAATTATTGGGATTTCAATCCGAGATCATGTTTGCCAACCAAGGTGGCAATGTAGAATTCAGCAATTACGAGAAGGACTTTAATTATAAGATGGAGTTTGCCTATCAATACATCAACATCATTGGACTGGCAAAATGGTTTCCCTGGTCAGGCAAAGTGAGCCTGGGCGCGGGCCCCTTCCTGGGCATCAATGTAGCCAGCAGGAATATAAAATACAAATCCTGGGGCGAGGGAAAAGAAGAAGCTTTTGGCACGGACCTGCAACAGGAACAACAGTTAAAAAATGTATTGCGGGGTAAAAACAATTTCGGTCTGGCCCTCGATGCCGGTTATGATATTAATAATGTGGTGAAGATCGGCGCCCGGTACTATTGGAGCGCTACCAATACAGTAGAAACACAGGCCAACCCGTACAACTTTATCACAGCAAAAAATGCCAATACCGTTTTTGAGTTTTCTGTTGCCGTGAATTTCGAAACACTGTTTTAACATCTGTCAGAGTTTACCCCGCCTAGCGGGGCAGAGCCTGTCGAAGCCGTGTAAAGGAACGGTCGGACACCGTTTTCGAGAGGCTCCTTTTAGATTCGCTTAGTCCGTTTCGACAAGCTCAACTTGACAGACGCATACAAGATAGCCAACCTCTAAATATAGTTCATGAAGTCCTGCACCCTGCTTGTCCTGCTATGGGTTATAACATACGCCGGGCGGAGCCAGTCTCCCCAGCCCGGTGGTGTGAAAGGCGCTGTACAATGGTACAGCACGGATACCTCCGTGACTTCACCGGGCCTGCGCAACAGGGTAGCTGGCAACAACAACCTGCTTACGATTGATCATGCCGCTGTAGCCCCGCTTAATTTTCATCCGGCACTCGTAATGGATGGCAGACAGTCTTTACAGGTTGACTTCGGCACACGTGACCTCCGCAGCGCCAGCTATTTCACCGTATACCAGTCGTTCGACACAGCGAAAGAAAACAGCATCTGGCATATCACCAACGATCAAAAGACTACCCTGGTGCTCACCACCGACCGCATGGCCGATCTCCCGGCCTACCAATACATGAATTACAAAGATGTGGTACGCAATCAGCCCAAGGTCAATGTGTATGTACAGCATAAAGAAAAAGATTCCCTGGAGCTAACCAGCCAGCAGTGGAATATCGGCGTTAGGCCAACCACTCCTCTCCTGCCGGTGATCAATTTGAAGGGGCTCATTCCGGAGATCATTGCGTACGACAGGGTGCTCAACAGCCGCGAACGGCTGCAGGTAGCTTCTTACCTCGCTTTGAAGTATGGCATTACCTTAACGGAGCCCGGTGCAACTTACCTCAACAGCGCCGGTGAAAAGATATGGGATGGCTATGATTACAGCACCTGGCACCGCAATATTGCAGGCATTTGCCGCGATGATACGGCCGGCCTCTATCAAACCAGGGCCACCAGCAGCAATACACCCGGCCTGCTTACCATCGCAACAAAAGATACTTTATACAATAATTCCTTCCTGCTATGGGGCGATAATGGGATGGCACTCTCCAATGGCCCCAGGCAGGCAGGTTTACCCCTGATACTGCAACGTTCCTGGCTCATGAAATCCTTTGGAAACCCGCAGCCTTTTACCACCGACCTGGTCCTCGATACCAGGCCGGTGGACGCTGCCCTGCCGGTGAAGCCGGTCTATTGGCTGGTGATTGATCCGGGCGGCACCGGTCAATTCAATTCACCTGCTACTGAATTTATTAAGATGGATTACCTGGACAACCAGGGAAAAGCATATTTCCGCAATATACAATGGGATAAAGATCGTTCCGGAATGGACGTATGGGGTGTTATGGCTGCGCAGGACTTGCTGATTGCTACAGTGATCAATCAGCCGTCCTGTGCATTGCCCCTAAATGGAAGTCTGCAGGTAAGGTTATTGGGCGGCCAGGCGCCTTATCAACTGGTGGTGCGCAACAACAGCGGGCTGTTGATCAGTCAGCGTATTGACAATAACAAAGCGCCGGTAGCCATTGCCAACTTAAACACGGGTAAATATTTCCTGGCAGTAACGGATGCCGCACAACAGGTATACACCGATTCATTTTATATCAATAACCAGGATGGCCCTCCTCCTGCCCCACTTGCTGCCACTTATGCCCTGGCAGCCGGAAGACCATTGAAGCTCGACGCAGCAGCTGATATGCCCGACGGATTATTATGGGAATGGAAAGGGCCAGGCAACTTTCAATCATTCAGTCCCCAGGTTACCGTTACTGAACCGGGATTGTATACCCTGCATTGCAGTAAGGATGGCTGCAGCAATGAACAGGATGTGGTAGTAACTGTCATGCCCAACAATATACTGCATGATGTAACCGTGTATCCCAATCCTTCCCCCGCTGCTTTTAATGCGCGGATCACATTGGACAAGCCAGCGCCTGTGACCATGGCGGTGTATGCACCCGATGGCAGACTGGTATCTGTTCAAACAGGTAACGACCGTGCGCATTACCTGTTCACCGGTGAACTCACCGCCAGTGGTGTTTATGAACTGGTGTTCACCTCCGGCTTATCAAAAGCCAACAAAAGACTGGTAATAGCAAAATGACAATAGATCCTTTATGACCAGGAACTTTACTTTTCTACTTTATTGCGCCTGCCTGTTACTAGCCCTTGCGTATCCCGGTCAGCAAGAGCCGGCAACAAGCACTATTTATACCGCCAACAACAAGGCCGACAGTGTTCGATCAATATACCTACCCCATGACCAATCTGCCAGTAATGATGCCATATCTACTGACCCATCCAATGAAGTGATCGGAATGCCCGAACCTCCGTCCGGGGAAGGATATGCCCCTACTTCTATTAAGAATTTCCAGGATGCTGATCCGGCTGAAGGCATTTCTATGATCAGTGCACCCACCGCTAATTATACCGGCAATGCAGTGCTCAATTTCAATATGAAGCTGCCCGATGGCCGCCTGGGCATGCAGCCCCATTTCACTGTTCAATACAATAATGAAGGCGGCAGCAGTTGGCTCGGTACGGGCTGGAATCTTTCAACACCCGGTGTAGGTATTGAAACAAGATGGGGTGCGCCCCGCTATGATGCCGCCCTGGAAACAGAAATGTATACGCTCAATGGAGAGCAACTGGCGCCCATCAACAACCGATCGGCCCTGGTAGCGCGTGTTGCCGATAAAAGTTTCTATACACGGGTAGAAGGTGCTTTCCGCAAGATCATTCGCCATGGTAATAATCCTGCCAACTACTGGTGGGAAGTAACAGAAAAAAATGGCATCCATCATTACTATGGCGGCAAACCGGGCACAGGTGTGGATGCCGGCGCTGTGTTGAAAGACGACCAGGGTAATATTGCGTGGTGGGCATTGACGGAGACAAGAGATGCAGGGAATAATTTTGTACGCTATGTATATGAAACGGTAACCGATCCCGGCATTGCAGGAGGCACGATACCGGGCAGGCAGCTCTATTTGAGCCAGGTTTTCTATACCGGCTTTGGCAATACCGATGGTCCGTATAAAATAACCTTTACAAGGGATCGCCAATTGAGCGAAACCCGGCGTAAGGATGTAACGGTCGATGGAAGATTTGGTTTCAAAATGGTCAGTGCCGACCTGCTGCGCAAGGTGACCATCAGCCTTAACAATACCCTTATCCGCAGTTATGAATACACTTATACGGAAGGCGCTTTTTATAAACCATTGCTCACCAGCATTCGTGAACTGGATGATGCGGGGAATGTATTTTACACCCACCGTTTTGAATACTTTGATGATGTGCGTACGCAACAAGTGTATACGCCATCAGACAGTGTAAGCACCTGGACCATCGGCAGTGACGACATCAAAGGCGATATCATCAATCCCATTCCCGGCTTTACGGCCGGCGGATCAGCACTCAGTACATCCAAAGCTGAAAGTTACAGCGCAGGTATATCCGTAAGTGTGGGCACAATGGCTGGCGAAGTATGGAGCAAAAGAATGACAGTAGGCGGCTTCTTCAGTTATGGAGAAGATGATGAAGAGGGACTGGTGAGTATGATCGATATCAATGGCGATGCGCTCCCCGATAAAGTATTTAAGAAAGGCAGCAACCTCTTTTACCGGGCCAACCTCGGCATATCCAATCGCCGCTTTGGGGAGAGCAGACCCATTAACGGCGTAAATGATTTCAGCACCAGCAATTCAAAGAACATATCGGGTGGCGTGCAGGCCATCCCGCTGGTTGCTTTCCTGGGATACTGTCATACCACTACCACCACCACCACGAAGTATTATTTCTCCGACTTCAATGGAGACGGATTGATGGACATTGCCGCCGACGGAAAGGTATTGTTCAATCACCTCGATACACAGGGCAATCCCAGCTTTGAATCCTATAGCACCCTCACCCCCAGCCCTATTTTCACCGGCACGATCAACGGAGCTTTCCTGGGCATAGATACCGCCCTGCAAGGCAAGCAGGAGCGCGACTTTCCCTTACAGGATATTGTACGTTTTTGGGAAGCCCCCTTCGATGATACCGTTACCATTACTGCTCCCCTGCAATTAATAAATATTCCCAACCAATCGGGCATTGTAAACAAAAAGAAAGATGGTGTGCGGGCCAGCATTCAACTGGGCGATAACGTGCTGTGGAGTACGGTGATCGATGCTGATGACCATACAATAAAAACGCCGGTGAACGTAAGTAAACTGCACGTACAAAAAGGAGAACGTATCTACTTCCGTTTGCAATCGAGGTACAATGGTGTAGATGACCTGGTGAGTTGGGATCCTGTTATTGAATACACCAAACCTATGGTCCCCTCCTCTGATGTGCACCATAAAAACAGCCAGCACTACCAGGCTTCAGCCGATTTCATATTGCACAACAAAGCACCGGTGAGCATTGGCAAAGATGGTACGATCACCATTGATGGGACCTTCAAGAAACGCATCACCTCCGACTCTGTAACCCTGCAACTTACCCGCAAACGCGGTGCTGTATTCACCACGCTATACGAACGCGTATATGCAGGTACTCAACTGGCTGATGGCAACCTGGCGCTGGCCGGGCAATGGACGGTGCAAACCGATGATGAATTGTATTTTTCTGTGGTATCCCGTTCTTATATCGACCGCTCTGCCCTGCAATGGACACCTCATTATACCTATGTGGCTTTTACCGACAATACGCCGGTAACTTCCGCCGATGGAAAGCCTACCATGCAAGGCTATCCTGTGCCCGACAATTCCAATTACAATAACTGGTTGATCGCGGCGTCCCCCGCTACGGTAGCGCAACAGGATACCGTCACACTCTGGCCACAGGTATCAGGCGGTGGCAATGGCACGCTGTGGTTTACCGTGAAAGGTACCGATACCATCTATGCCAGAAGACGAATATGGATCACCAATGGCAATATGAATACGGCCATGGACAGCATTCATTTGGTACGCAAAGCCAATGAACCCTTGTATATGGAGTTTGTGACGGATACACTGGACTTTGCCATGGGCCTGCAGGCACCGGCTGTGGAAGTGTACAGGGATTCAATTTTCCTGAATGCCGGTGTACCCGATACCACCACGCTGCTCGATACCCTGCGGGCGAATTTATATACCAATCCTGCACAGGAGTTTCTTGGCCCACTCTTCCGCGGATGGGGGCATTTTGCTTTGAAGGGCGATATTGGTGATGTGCCGATCGATCGATCAAAGCTCAACCTCGATGAGCTGAATGGTTATCCTACTGATCCGAATCTATACCAGGACCCTGCCTCCATGGGCAATCTCCCCAATCCTTCCAAAACCAGTTTTATCGTTTTATTCCCCGATCCCTTAAAGCAATCCTGGATCGGTTACGATACCAGTGTATATGTGGCAAGCGGTATGATGAGCAGCTCGCGCCTCTGGATGCATGATGTATCGGTAGACAGCCTGATGGCCGGTGAATCGGCCGGAGCAGCACACAAAGTGAGCAATACGGTGATAGAAAGTTTTGCAGCCGGTGCTGCCGTGAGCTTTGGCGATGTGAGCTATGGCAACTCTACGGCTATGACCACCACCAGGCTGGATATGATGGATATGAATGGGGATCGCTACCCGGATGTGCTGAATGATGACATGATACAATATACCCTGCCCAATGGCGGGCTGGGCTCAACGGTTATACAACAACCTGTAGGCCCTACACTGAACAGAGGGCAGTCGGAAGGATTAAGCGGCGGCGGCGAACACCAACGCGCTTCTACAAAAAACAAGACCAGCAACGCCTCTGTCAGTGCACAGAAAACAGCCAAGGCCTCTCCCGGTATGTCGGGCAGCATCAACAGTAATGACGATGAAAGCCTGCGGTCCTGGGTAGACATGAACGGCGACGGGCTTACCGACCGTGTGTATGAGGATGGTTCCGTATCCCTTAACCTCGGCTACCGTTTTGCCCCGGCAGAACAATGGGGCTTTGGCGGTATTGACAGAAGCAGCAGCACTTCCGTAGGTGCAGGGCTTGGGGTAAGTCTTTCGGCGGGTTCTTACCAGGCAGGTTTTGGCCTGTCGTCCACTACGGGCAACAATACTTTTTTACTAAATGATGTGAATGGAGATGGCCTGCCCGATCAAACAGCCATGAGCGGCGGCGTAATGGTCGTGCGGTTGAATACCGGCAATGGTTTCGGACCAGAGATCGCCTGGAATGCCTTTGATGCCATTACCACCAACGTATCTACCGGTGAATCCTTCAATAGCGCCTTTACCGCAACGATCCCCATTTTTATCATCTTCATGAAGATCTGTATCAACCCTTCGGCCAATATCGGGCATGGGGTATCCCGGCAAGAGAAGATGGTGATGGATATAGATGGCGATGGTTATGCAGATATGCTGCAATCGGAAAACGATGGGCACCTTAAAGCATCCGTCTCTTCCATTGGCCGCACCAATATGCTGCGCAAAGTGAATGGACCCATGGGCGGCGCTTATTTTAGCATGGATTATGAGCGTGTGGGCAATACCTACGACCTGCCGCAGAGCAAATGGGTTTTAAAAAGTGTGGAAATATTCGATGGCGTGCCGGGTGATGGCATTGATACCATGCGGCAACAGTTTAGCTACGAAGATGGTTTCCAGGACCGGCAGGAAAGAGAGTTTTATGGTTTCAAAAAAGTGATCAGCCGCGACCTGAATACGGCCAATAATAATATCGTATACCGCAGCCATGTACAACAATTCCTCAACTCTACGTATTACAACAAGGGCCTATTGGTCAGTGAGTGGCTGGAAGATGCCGCCGGCAAGCGCTTTACGCAAACCAATAACCTGTACGACCTGCGTGCGTTACAGACCTATGTGCAATACCCTGCCCTGCATCAAACAGAAAGACTGTTTTATGAAGGGGCAGCAACAGCCGGCGTAAGAACAGTAACGCAATATGAGTATGATGCACTGGGTAATGTTATTCATATCAGCGATGCCGGAGATGGCAGTCAGCAGGATATGATCCTCACAGACATTACCTACCATGATCTCGATGCACTGTACATCAAGACTGTTCCTGCCAGTATTGAAGTAACCACGGCCGAAGGATTGAAGCGCAAACGTACTACAGCCATCAACACTAAAGGCGATATTACCCGCATTCGTCAGTTTCTGGCCGACGGCAGATCTGCCGATACGGATATGGAATACGACAGCTATGGTAACATGACCAAACTCACGCGCCCGGCCAACTATAAAGGCGAGCGGATGTGGTACAGTTACGAATACGACAATGTGATCCACAACTATATCACCAGGGTTACCGATGCCTTTGGGTATACCAGCAGCAGCACCTGGGATTACCGCTTTGGAGCGCTTACCAGCACGCTGAGCAGGAACAATGAGCCCATGCAGTATCAGTTGGACAACCGTGGCCGCCTGATCATGCTCACAGGCCCTTACGAACTGGCAGCAGGCAAACCCTATACCATCGCATTCGACTACAACGCAACAGCAGTAGTACCTTATGCATTGACCCGCCATCATGATCCGGAATACAACGCAGATATTAAGATCGTCAACTTCTCCGATGGCCTGGGACGCAATATCCAGACCAAGAAACAAGTATCCCTATTCAAAGGCAAAGACGTAGCTGATGAACTGAAGATGGTGGTATCAGGCACGGTATTATTCGATGCCTTTGGCCGTGGTGAACAAAATTATTATCCCATTATGGAACCCATGGGATCGGACCTCCTGATCATCAACCCCGGTCTGGGCAATTTCACTTCTGCTATCACTTATGATGTATTGGACCGCGAAGCGAAAACGGTACTTGCCGATGGAGCCACCAGCAGTACGGCCTATGGCACGGTGAATGGGCTGTTTAGTACGCTGGTTACTGATGCTCTTAATAACCGCACAGAAACCCAGAGTGATGTGCGCGACAGAAAACGCTTCTTCAAAGCTTATGGCCCGGACGGCATCATTACCACGCGCTATGATTACAATGCGCTGAGTGAACTGCTGAAAGTATTGGACCATAAGGGAAATGCTTTTACAGCTACCTATGACAACCTGGGCAGGAAGCTGAGTACGCAGCACCCCGATGCCGGTCGTACCGACCTGGAATATGATCTGGCCGGCAATCTTCTGAAAAAGATCAATGCCCGCATCCGTAAAGAAATACCCAATGGCGGCGCTATCCAATACCAATATGAATATGAAAGACTCACCGATATTGATTACCCGCGCCATTACCAGAATAAAGTAAAATACTCTTATGGTAAGGCAGGCACCGGCAGCAAGGCCGGCAGGCTGGTATTGCAGCAGGATGCCACGGGTGGCCAGGAGTTCTTTTATGGAAAACAGGGCGAAGTAATAAAAGTGATCCGCACGGTGCTGACCAGTCCGGTATTTGCGACTACCTATGTAAGCGAACAGGAATACGATACATGGAACCGCCTTAAAAAGATGACCTACCCCGACGGAGAGCAAGTGAGCTACCATTATAACAAGGGTGGCGGATTGTACAGCATGAATGGTTTCAAGCAGGGCAATACTTATAAATACGTAGATCAGCTGGGGTACGATGAATTTGAAGAGCGGGTGTATCTGCGTTATGGCAATGGGGCCGCTACCCGGTATACCTACGACAGCCTGCGCAGGCGTCTCACGCAGTTACAAGCTATTACACCTGCCGGACGCTCCGTAATGAACAATAATTTCAGCTATGATGCGGTGAGCAATGTGCTGGGTATGGTGAACAATGTGCAGGCGCAAACCGTCGGCCTCGGCGGCTACGCAAAGCATCAATACCACTACGACAACCTGTACCGGATAGATTCTGCCAGTGGAGAATACCAGGGCGCTAAAAAGGCTTCCGGATACAGTATGAAGCTAACATACGACAACCTGTACAATATTGTACAGAAGAAAATGCACGGCGCTACCGAAGCTACCAGTTACGATGAGCAATATGTATATGACGGGCCCGCTCCCCATCAGGCAACGCAGGCAGGACATCGACATTACAGGTATGATGAGAATGGTAATCAACTGGGATACGGTGACCTGGAGAACTTTTGGGATGAAGAGAACAGGCTGATCGCTGTATTGAATAAAGGGGTATTGAGCCAATATACTTATGATGCAGGCGGCAACCGCACGGTGAGCAGCAGCGGAGGCGTGCAGGGCATCTGGGTCAATGGCGCTCCGGCAGGCGCTGTGCTGCACAATGATAATTATACGGTAGATGTGAGCCCCTATATTTCCTGCAAGAGGGCCAGCTTTACCAAGCACTATTATATAGAGAGCCAGCGCATCGCAACTAAACTGGGCCATGGCAATTTCACCAATATTTCGTTTCCGCAGTCGGGCCTTACAGCAGGCGGAGTAGATTATACAAAGCGTGCGGCACAGATAGAAAAAAGCCGCCTTGAATATTATGCCTCACTGGGCGTAAGCCCCGGGCCACCCACGGATAAACTATTCTGGGCACGGCCGGAAAACAGTGGCATTGCGGCATCCGTGATCACAGATAGCACCGCCACCCAGGTACCCAGGGGATGGCCGGGTAATACAACACCCCCACCCAACGGACCACCCGTATTTGTAAACCCGATTCCCTCCAACGACTCTGTGAAAGCCGGATACGGTTTCCAGGAGCCCGGACATTTATACGAAAGCAGTCAGCATTTTTATCATCCCGATCAGTGGGGCAGCACGTATTACGTCACCAACACCCTGGGTGAGATAAGCCAGCATATAGAATATTCACCTTTCGGCGAAACCTTTGTAGAGGAACATACCGGCTCCTGGACAACGCCGTATTTATTCAACGGGAAAAGCAGGGATGCTGCAACGGGCTATTACTATTATGGCGTTCAATATTATGATCCTGTATTGAGCCAGTGGCTCAGTGTGGCCGATCCTACAGGAGCGCAATATCCCGGCACAGGCAATGGTGGATACGGTCTCCTCACCGGTATGACCGGGGGTAATTATTCAGCGGCAGGTAATGGCATCAATGAAACAGTTACCGCCATGATCTCTGGTGGTGCAGGAGGTGAAGGCCCAGGTACCATCGATGCAGGTGGTGATGAAAGCAAGAAGGATAAATCTAAAAAAGGCGGAGGCAATAAACAGCTGGCCGGCGTTACTAAAGGATCGGCGCCTAAGCAATCAGCCCAATCACCAAACAGGAACAATGTTCAGAAAAAAGCATTCCGGCAACAAAGAAATGCCATGCAAGGCAATGGAATGTTCTTTGGTCATGCTATTCGTGTAGAGCGGCAGGATTCCCGGATGTCCAATCGTGCATCGCAACGATAATAGTTTGTTATGCTATCGGGAAGAGTAAGCCTTCTTCAGGACCAGTTCTCCTTCCAGGTTGATCTGGGTGGTAGCACTGCCCTTTTCGATGCATTCCAGCAATAGCCGTGTGGCCAGCCGGCCCATTTCGGGCAGTGGTTGTTTGATATAGGCAAAGGGAGCATAAAAAAATTCAAGCGCCTCCGTTTCATCAAAGTTCACAATAGCCAGTTGGTCCGGCACTTTTACCGGCAGGGTATTGATGTACCTTAATCCTGCCATCGCTAAATTGTTGGCGCCAAACAACAAGCCATCTACACCACCGGCGAGTAAGCCATCAATGGCTTTCTCAATAGCTGCGTTTTCATACTTGATACTGACTTCTTTGATAAGCCCTTTTTGCGCAGGCAGTTTATGTTTCTTCAGTGCTGCGCTATAACCCCGTTTCCGCTCCTGCAGGTGAAACAATTCAGTGTCGTAAGTGATCATCCCGATCTTACGGCAACCCGTGCCAATCAGGTGTTCTACGCCCTTATAGGAAGCGCCATAATTGTCCAGCGCTACATAGTTGGTGTTGATGTCGGGAAAATACCGGTCAATCAATACAAAGGGTACCTGTTGCTGCTGCAGGTAAAGCACCTGGTGTTCTGAAAAAGCGGGCGGCGAAATTATAAGCCCATCCACCTGCTTGTCCAATAAGGTATCGATCAGTTTACCACACTTCATGGCATTCTCATCCGAGCTGCTGAAGATCACTGTGTACTGGTGTTGCTCGGCCTCATCTTCAATAATACGCGCCAGTCCCGAGGAAAAGGGATTGGCGATATCCGCTACAATAAGCCCGATCGTAAAGGTCTTATTGGTTTTCAGGCTACGTGCTACCTGGTTGATGCGATAATTCATCTCCGCAGCCGCATCGCGTATGCGCTGAGCCAGTTCCTTGGACACCCTGTTTTCCCGTTTATTGTTTAATACATAGGAAACCAGGGCCGTTGAAACACCGCATTTTTGGGCAATATCCTTTAATGAAACCTTTCTTTCCATAGCACAATCGTAGTATAAATGTCTTAATCACATTTAATCCATTAACCAATCATAACAATACAAACAAATGACTATCAATCAAATAAAAATAAGAAAGGCATTAAAACGGCATTAAGGATTGTTAAATCATCAGTATACTGGTTAAACGTTTAACCAAATATACCTACTTTTGTGTAGTCGAAACACATTCTTAATTACCCGACCCAGCCGACCGTCAATACATGGTATGAACGGGCCTGGATAATTGAACTTAAAGCCTGTGAGTATGGACACAATAACAAATGTAGGGCTCATCGAATGCACAACGCCTACAGGGGCTTTTCAAACTGATTCCCTGGGCAACCGGCACGGATTTCACCTCAAGAAAGTAATGGCGAAAAACAGTTCGCCTGAGCTTGCGAGGTTACAATATCCCCAGTCTGAAATAGTACAGGATACACGTGCCATTATGGAAGATACAACCATCGATCTCATAGTTATATCAGGTGCAGCAAAAAGTGATCTTGATCTGGTGGCAGCGGTACTGCAAACTGGCAAGCATGTAAGAATTGTTTAGTGCAACGTTGTTGGAAGGTAAGCCTGTCATAGTGTAAAAGAATTGACCTATGGGAACTGAGCCCAGCGCTCACATGAGATCCCCCTACACGAATGCCTGCTGAATAAGCGGGCATTTTCATTTATTCATCCTTAACCGGTCAAACTTAATTTAGCGTATCGCATGAAACAAAGTAATTTTTTGAACACCCTGAAGCCCGGCTTACTTACCCTCACCCTGGGCGGCATGGTAGTGGGCATGACAGAATTTATGATGATGGGCGTACTGCCCGATGTGGCTACTTCTCTGTCTATATCCATCCCTTCGGCCGGACACCTGATCTCGATCTATGCCCTGGGCGTAGTGATCGGCGCGCCGCTGATGACAGCGTTGACAGCCAAATACAGACCCCGGATCATATTGATGAGCCTCATGGGTATGTTTGCCTTGTTCAACACCTTATTTGCGCTGGCGCCCAGTTATGAGTTGTTGCTGGTAACGAGGTTATTTGCCGGTTTGCCCCATGGCGCTTTTTTTGGAATGGGTGCTGTAGTGGCCAGCAGGCTGGCCGAGCCCGGCAGAGAAGCAAGGGCCGTATCCATGATGTTTGCCGGTCTCACCATTGCCAATATTGCCGGTGTGCCCCTGGGCACCTGGATGGCCCATGCCATTGGCTGGCGCTATGCTTTTTTCGCCATTGCGGTGATAGCCCTCATTGCTGCATTAAGCATCAGGAAATGGATGCCCAACCTCGCGCCTGCCGCGTATGAAGGCTTCAGCAAAAGCGTGAAAGTATTTAAGCAACTGGATATATGGATCATTATTGGTATCTCCAGTATTGGTACCGGCGGCCTGTTTGCCTGGATCAGTTACATAGCGCCCCTGATGACGGAAGTGGGCGGATTCAGCAGCAGCAGTATCAGCAGCATCATGATCGTTGCCGGCCTTGGCATGGCTGCCGGCAATTTCATTGGCGGCCGGCTGGCCGACCGCTTCTCTCCGCTGAAAACAACGGGATCACTTTTACTGGCTATGATCGGAGCATTGCTCATTGTATCGGTCGTAAGTTATTATAAGGCACCGGCCATTGGTATGACATTCATTACCGGAGCCATTGCTTTTGCCGTGATAGCGCCCATGCAAATGCTGATGATCAGGGCCGCCAAAGGCGGCGAGATGCTGGCCTCTGCTGCCCTGCAGGCCAGTGCCAATATGGGCAATGCACTGGGTGCCTGGTTGGGCGGGTTACCCATTGCCGCAGGATATGGCTATACCTCACCTGAATATGTAGGCGCCGGCCTGGCCCTCACCGGTTTCGCACTTTGCCTGGTGCTTGCCAAACAGCGAAAAGCGCCTGTTACCCTTCCGCAACCGGAGATCAAAAAGACGGTTCAGGCACCTCAGGCAGCTACCTCTGCTACATGACGGTAAATGTTTTTCATTTGACGGGTATGTCGAATGGTATGGCATATAGCAAAGCTGACCAATTCCCATCTTGTCAACTCCCCTATTCCAGGAAATGGAAAATCAGTGCAGGTAAGCGTAAGGTCCATGGTGCGCGCTTTGGCAGCGATCTCATCAAGTGCTGTCCTGAAACCATGGAGCATCTCATTCCTGTCGTGCGGACCATCTGAAGGAAGGATAAACTCAGGTGATTTCATTTTCACATCGAAATCCAGGAAAATGGTTTCTATGGTGATCACGTGCTCATCTCCCTTTCTTTCGGGCGTGGGCCGGGTATTGCCCGCCATCAGGTGTGGCATGCCGCCGATTGATTTCAACAGGTGTTCCGATACCTGCCCTGCCGTCCAGCTGCCGGCAAAAGGTACTTTATTGTATTGCTCCTGGCTAAAATCAGCGATGGTGGCCAGTACGCCCCGGGCAGCTTTATCCAGTTCATCTAACAGGTTTTGCAAGTCTGTAATTGGCAGGTCAATGAAGTTTTTTACTGGCATATGCACGTGTTTTATTGTGTAAGGAACTCATGCAAACCTACTGGCTATTGCCTGGATACAGGATGTGCTATCACGACATTCTACCGGGTGGATTGCGTCAATAGCACGCATTTTATCAATGGGCTATTGTGTAGAGGCCCTGCCGCAGTTGCTCCCTTCCGGACAGGTGCAGTTGGCAGGTATGAAAATTGTGCCTGCTATACCTTTTCATCCAAAACTTAACATTATGCCTATCGTAAAGGTTATTGAAGTGATTGCTTCTTCAGAAAAAGGTATTGACGATGCTTTGCAAGTAGCCGTATCAGAAGCCTCCAAAACCATACGGAATATCGACTCCGTGTTTGTAAAAGACATCAAAGCCCATGTAAAAGATGGCAAGATCGTTTCCTACGGCGTGATCGCTAAAATATCTTTCCGGCTGGATTAAGTCCTCTCTCTTTCTTCCCAACCATACTGACCGGTTTATTCCCCTCTGCTACTGGCACGCGATTTAAGCAGGCTAATAGCAGAAACCTGTTTGTATGGCATTAACTACTTATCGCAAAAAGCGCTCTTTCAGCAATACACCGGAACCTACCGGTGGCAAATCATCCGGCAATGCCCTAAGATTTGTAATACAAAAGCATGATGCTTCCCGCCTGCATTATGATTTTCGCCTGGAAATGGAGGGTGTATTGAAAAGCTGGGCTGTGCCCAAGGGGCCTTCTACCAATCCCGAAGACAAAAGGCTGGCCATGATGGTGGAAGACCATCCTTATGACTACCGCACCTTCGAGGGCATTATCCCCGAAGGGAATTATGGGGCCGGCACTGTGATCGTATGGGATGAAGGCACTTACGAGCCATTGGAACCCAGCGGCGATAAGAAGAAAGACGAAAAGGCATTACTGAAACAACTCAAAGCGGGATCCCTCAAATTCAGTTTATCAGGCCACAAACTGCATGGAGAATTTGCCCTTGTACGATTGAAAAATGCAGAGAACAATGCCTGGCTCCTTATCAAGCATCGGGATCAATATGCCAAAGCAACCGATATTACCCGCAAAGTGCGATCCGTTGTATCGGATAAAACCCTTGAAGAAGTGACAAAGACCAGCCACAATATATACGGCCAGACAAAGGCCGCCTCCACTAAGAAAGCCACCAAAGCTGCCACACCCACAAAGAAAAAAGCAGTGAAGAAAGCGGCGCCCAAAAAGGTAGCGCGTAAAAAAAAAGCCATAGCAGCACTGGAAGAAGCACCTAAAGGAGCGTTCCCAAAAAACATTCAGCCCATGCTGGGTACCCTCGTGAGCGAACCATTTGATCAACCGGGTTGGCTGTATGAGATCAAATGGGATGGCTACCGGGCCCTGGCCCTTTGTAATAAAGGCAAGGTGGAGCTACTCTCCCGCAACCAGAAAACCTTCAATGAGAAGTTCTACCCGGTATATAAGGCAGTACAGGACTGGAAACTTAATGCAGTAATAGACGGAGAGATCTGCGTGGTCAATGATAAAGGCATTGCTCATTTTGGTTCCCTGCAGAACTGGCGCAGCGAAGCTGATGGCGAGCTGGTATACTATGTATTTGACATCCTTTGGCTGGATGGCCACGACCTGACGGGATTACCATTGGTAAAACGGCGTGAACTGTTGCAGCCATTGGTACCGGCATCGGGCATCATCCGCTTCAGCGAAACCTTCGAAAGCTCTGCCACGGAGTTCCTGGCAGTGGCTGCTAAAATGGGCATGGAAGGTGTGATGGCCAAGAAAGCCGATAGTGTTTACCTGCCGGGGGAACGCACCCGCGACTGGCTAAAACTGAAAGCCAATAAAAGGCACGAAGTAGTGATTGGCGGATTTACCAACAATGAAGATTCGCCCAAACTGTTCAGTGCATTGCTGGTAGGGCTATATGATGGAAAACGATTGAACTATACCGGCAAGATCGGTACGGGCTTCAATGACAAAATGCAACGGGAGATGATGAAACAGTTCAAACCGCTCATCACCACGAAATGTCCTTTCACTGAACTACCCGATGTCAATAAACCCTCCCGCTTCCGGCCCAATCCTCCTCACGCCACGGTTACCTGGCTCAAACCAAAACTGGTAGGCGAAGTGAGTTATGCCGAAATGACCAGCGACGGAGTGATGCGCCATCCCAGTTTTGAAGGCATGCGGGAAGACAAAAAAGCCAGCAGCGTAGTAGCAGAAACAGCTGTGGAAGTAAAGGAAGTAACCAGGCGGGTGAAAAAGAATGCGGCTACCAAACTATTGAAGAAGGGCGGCAAACAGGAAAAAAAGACCCTGCTGAACCCTTCTGAGGCAACACAGGTAAAGACTATCAACGGTCATGACTTATCCTTTACCAACCTCGATAAAATATACTGGCCAAAGGAAAAATACACCAAGCGCGATATGCTTAATTACTATTACCAGGTGGCGCCCTATATACTCCCCTACCTGGTAAACCGGCCTCAATCATTGAACAGGTACCCCAATGGGATCAATGGAAAAAGCTTCTACCAGAAAGATGTAACGGGCAAATCCCCTAACTGGATCAAACAGTTTCCCTACCATACCAGTGAGGGAGAAGACAAAAATTTCATGGTACCTACCAATGAGGCAGGACTGTTGTGGATGGCCAACCTGGGGGCGATTGAAATGAACCCCTGGAACAGCACCATTGGCAAACCGGAGCATCCTGACTGGTGTTGCCTCGACCTGGACCCCGACAAAGGCAATAGTTTTGAACAGGTGATACAAACGGCCCAAATGGTAAAACAGGTACTGGACCAGCTGGGTGTGAAGGGGTACCCCAAGACATCCGGCTCCACCGGTATTCATATTTATATCCCATTGGGCGCAAAGTATACATATGACGAATGCCAGCTATTTGGTAAGCTCATTGCCACCCATGTACAGGAGCAGTTACCAAGGATCACCAGTATCGAAAGACTCACCCGCAACAGGAAGGGAAAGATATATATTGACTACCTGCAAAACCGGCCCAAAGCCACGCTGGCAGCGGCTTACTCACTACGACCCAAACCTGGCGCAACGGTATCAATGCCCCTCCATTGGGAGGAAGTAAAGAAGGGTTTACAGCTACAACAATTCACCCTTGCCAATGCAGTGGAGCGGGTGCACAGGGAGGGTGATCTGTTCAAACCAGTGTTGGGTAAAGGTGTCAATATTGCCAGGGTATTGAAGCAATTGAAATAGCATTTCATCGTTCTTCATTGGGAGATTTGCATATCGATCATGGTCGTCTATACTTCTTTTATTCCATTTCCCCAATGAGAAGCTCTTCACAAGCGTGTATAACTGGTGAACAAATGATGACCTGATATGGATGTTTCTTACTATATTACTTCATTAATTTTGGAGGAAAGATTATCATCCTGTCTAATGCAGGAATAAGATCCCTTCCTCCCGCATTAGACACCATCATCAATCGTAAAAAAAAAATCGAACAATGGCAACAAAAAAAGCGCCCAAGAAAGCAGCTAAAAAAGCAGTAAAAAAGGCCGCCAAGAAAGCAGCACCTAAGAAAGTTGCGAAGAAAGCTCCAGTGAAAAAAGCTCCAGCTAAGAAAGCAGCTAAGAAGAAATCTGCCAGGAAACCAAACGCAGCCTTTATGGCTCCTCTCACGCCAAGCGCTACACTCGCTGAAGTGATTGGAAGCAAACCGGTGCCCAGAACTGAGATCGTTAAGAAGATCTGGGATTACATCAAGAAGAACAATCTTCAGGACAAAAAGAACAGGAGAATGATCAACGGCGATGCCAAACTGAAAGCAGTATTTGGTGGCAAAGAGCAGATCTCCATGTTTGAGTTGGCTAAGTTTGTCAACAAACATGTAAAATAAATCTGACCCCAAGGTCCATAAAGCATTTGCCAGGTTATCATAAATAACCTGGCAAAGCTTCTCATCCGCTGTCAATATTCGCAGCACACTACAACCGGCACTCACCGGTTGCAAGTATCTTTCACACTCTCCTGGCCAAAGCAAATCACTCCTTCTACCTATTGGCACCAGGCGTCTGCACACTCCTCACAAGTTAACCAATGCCGCAATTTTCTTTTCTATCAGCTGCTCGTCAAAGCCTTTGAAAACCTCCGTCACCCTGCCTGTTCTATCCAGTAATACAGAAGAAGGACAAGCCGACAATCCCAGTTTTTCAAACAATACATTCCCTTTAAACAACATCTTATAAGAGGGCTGGTATTTATTGTAGAAGAACTTCATATCGCCTTCTCCATCCTCTATATTGATCGTCAGCAATTGGAAACCATCTTTCCCATACTTGTTCTGCAAAGCATTGTAATGGGGCATGGCTGTCATACAGGGACCGCATGATTTGAACCAGAAATCAAGGAGTACTACCTTACCTGCATATTGATGGAGCGATACACTGTCGATGACAGCAGGCCTGTAATCGGGCAATGTAAAGTCGCCGATAAAAGTACCGGCTTGTACTAAAGGCTTCTTCTCTGCAGGCTTAAAAGGCTGGTAACTGTCCGCATAGGTAGCATAAGCCCAGGTACTTTCTGCAGGCAAGACAGGGGCTGTATTGATTTGATCAAACGTAATCTTTATAAAATCACGGTCATCATTACCGCGGATATATTTGGTGATGAATAGATAAGGCAGAAAGGTTTTCTTATTAATGACCAGAAAATAAGGCCGGCGCAAATTCGCTACATCGAAAGGGTCCATTGCATAAAAGCCGTCATAATATCTATGGGAACGCTCCATCTTCACACAATAAAACGACTCTCCTCCGATCAGCGTATCGCTCATCGATTTTTGCGTGCTGTCGTCCTCCATTACCAGGGGCAGAAAATAGCGCAGGTTGGCTAGTGAATGAGACAGATAACTATTACCCTCCAGTTGCTTAGCGGTCCTTACAGTAGCGCTGTCAATGGTCATGGCGTCCTTCTTCAGTCGCATGGTGCGCTGGCCATCATAGATAAACAAGCTATTCCCCTCGCTGGCCTGCAATCGCAACCCTATCGGGCTATTCTTTATACGCTCTATGAACATATCTGCCGCGAATAGGGAGTAATAATTGTCGCCATAATACTTTGTTTCCCGGGTTTGCCGGTAACGGACTACAGAAAGGCGATCCAGTTGCTCCTTTGTTTTTTTGAGCACCACTACCGCATTGGCTGGCGAAGAAGCAAGTTGAGGTTGAGCTTCTGTTCCGATAAGTAACAATACAAACAGGCATAACAGGAAATAATTCATCATAATAAAGATTGTTGCTCCAAACATAACCATTATCACCAGGTTGACCGGGAGCCTTTCGACCGGCCCCTCCAACAAAAAGACGGCGCGGGTTTAATCGAAAAAGCAGCGGCTTTTATCGAAAACCAGCGTCCTTGTCTTACAGCCATGAATTTTATTTTGGAATTGCAATACCTTTAATCAGCATGACTCTCCGACAATCTATTTTTGCCACAGACAAATATGCCCGTATTGAATGGGCATTCTTTATTTTTATCTGGTTTATTAGTCCAATCCTCACCGATCTTGAATACGGGTTTAATGAAGAACCGAAGCAATTACAGTGGACTTATTTTCAGGTCAGCATCATCCGGCGGCTCGTATGGGGTTTCTTTATGGTCATTCCTTATTACCTGTTCTACAAACTCTCCATTCAACCACTCCTCATCAAAAAGAAGTACGGGTACTTCCTGCTTTCCGTATTGGCCTTTGTGGTACTGCGGGAATTATATACGGTATATATCATGTACGGGGCCATTGCCCACCTCTCCTTCTTACCAGCAGATATGATCACCGAAGCAAAAAAGGTATTGCAAATAAAAGGGCGGTTTCACTTTGGCATCAACTACCTGGTATTCCAGTTGCTGATCATGATAGCCCTGGCCTATTTTATTTATCACGATAAACAGGAAAAACAGATCCGGCAGCTAAAACAACTGCAGGCTGAGACCGACCTTCAATACCTTCGGTCACAGCTACAGCCTCATTTCTTTTTCAATACCCTTAATAATATATATGCCCTGGCCCTGCAGCAATCGCAGCTTACCGCGCCCCTCGTAGTCAAGCTGTCTGATATGATGCGGTATGTACTGTATGAAACCACCCAGCCAAAACAACCGCTTACCCATGAAATACATTTCCTGGGTAATTATGTGGATGTGCAATCCGTGCGCTACCATGATAGAACGGCCATCCGCTTCGATACACAGGGCATTACCGGGCAGGCCCTCATTGAACCACTGTTGCTGCTACCCTATATTGAGAACGCTTTCAAGCATGGTATTGAAGAAGTGCATACTGGATTTATTGAAATCATTATTTGCCTCAACGACCAGGAGCTTACCTTATCGGTTAAAAACAGCAAGGCGCAAGGCGCTGCTGACACACCAACATCCAATGGCAACGGTATCGGCCTGGACAATACGCAAAAACGCCTGGCGCTGCTGTATCCCGGTAAACATTCCCTGCACATAGCCGATACCAACGAAACCTATGAAGTACTTTTAACTATAATTCTGAACTGATATGGTAAGATGTATGATCGTGGATGATGAGCCACTGGCACAACAGGTATTGGAAAAATATATTCAGCAAACAGAAGGATTGACCCTGTCGGCCAAATGCTTCAATGCCGCAGCGGCATTTTCTGTGCTGCACCAGCAACCCATCGACCTCTTATTCCTCGACATCAAAATGCCCCAGCTTACCGGCACCCAATTCATACAATCACTTAAAAATCCGCCTGCCTTTATTTTCACGACGGCTTATCCCGATTTTGCTCTGCTGGGCTTTGAGCTGGAAGCAGTAGACTACCTGCTAAAACCCATCACCTACGATCGTTTCAAAAAGAGCATTGCCCGTTTTTTAAACCAACAGCCGGCCCCTCCCCCCGCACCGGAGAAAGACTATGTATATTTTAAAGTGAATGGCAGCCTGGTAAAGGTCTTCCTCGCCGAAATCCTCTTTGCTCAATCCATGAAAGATTATATCAAGATCGTTACCGCTACCGGCCAGCATATTACCCACCTCACCATGAAGTCCTTACTCGAATTGCTTCCGGAACAGCAGTTCAAAAGAATACACCGCTCCTATGTGGTCAACATCCGGCACATCGACCGCCTTGGCAAGGACGAAGTGACCATTGGGAAAACTACCATCCCCCTGGGCGAACTCTATAAAATAAACCTGAAAACATTGTAAACCAGTCAGCTGTTAGCATACCGGCCGTTCAGTTATAAGTTTTTTGTTGTTTTCCGGGCCTGCCTGTCACAATACCGGAGGGTCACTTGTCCCATGTTGCAGGTGATCCCGGCTAACTTAATAACTAATCACTTACATTTATTACAGCATGGACAAGAAAGCATCCCTATTTATTGAATACAAGGCATTGTTGTTTTCCATGGCCTACAATATGCTCGGCAGTGTTGACGCCGCAGAGGATATTGTACAGGATACCTTTCTGAAATGGATGGAAACGCAGGAAGGTTCCGTAAAACACCCCAAAGCTTACCTGGTAAAGATCGTGACCAATACCTGTATCAATTATCTCCACAGCGCGCGCGTGCAACGCGAGCAATATATAGGGGTATGGTTGCCCGAACCCCTGCTTAATTATGGCATCGACAATGGTCATGAAAGGTTTGAGACCTACCATGCCCTTTCACTGGGCATCCTTGTGCTGATGGAAAAGCTTACACCCCAGGAAAGGGCCATTTTCCTGCTCAAGGAAATATTTGCTTATGATTATTATGAGCTGGCGGACATCTTTGATAAATCGGAAGACAATTGCCGGCAGATCTTAAAACGGGCAAAAGAGAACCTGGGTAAAGACGCCCGCCGGTTTGAAGTAGATATGAAAGTGCATGAAAAGATGCTGCGCAAACTGCAGCAAGCTACTTCAGAAGGAAACATGGAAGACCTGATCGATCTGCTCAAAGAAGATATTGTATTGTTTGCAGATGGGGGTGGTAAATTCATCCATGTGAAAGGGCAACGCCTCACTGCCGCTTATAAACCTATTTATGGCAGGGAAAATGTATCGAGGTTATTAATAAGCGCCGTATCCAAAATAGAGAAGATCCCCAACTTTCACCGGGAGATCATCATTGCCAATGGGCTGCCCTCCATCATTTCCTTTTCGGACGATTCGCCCATGAGTCTTTTTTCTATGGAACCCGATGGCGACCGGATCAGGAATATATACATACAGACGAATCCCGACAAACTCAGGCATTTTAAAAAAGGAAAACAGTAAGCATACCCTGTCACAGAAAAGGGACCTCGCCTGTCCTATGAAGAAAATAAGATCATGATCTACCACGCATCCTTATGGTTTCATATTATTGGCATTACCTTGTTGGCAGGCACTACTGTAGTTGATTTTGTATTGACCCGCAGGTTCTGGACCTTTTATGCCAAAGACAACCAGGCAGGCATCCTGATAAGAAAGCTAACAGATAAACTGCCCCTTCTCATAGTAGCGGGTATTGTCCTCACCCTGCTTTCCGGTGTAGGTATGATGACCATACTGCATGCGGTAGTGGGCGCCATGTTGTGGTTCAGGATCAAAATGGGACTAGTGCTGATAGCGATCCTGAATGGCATCATAGTAGGACGCCGTCTGAATACGAGGCTCAACAAACTCCTGGTCTCCGCAGGTACACAATCAGCAAATGAAGGAACATTGAATCAGGTGAAAAAAAACTTACAGCTATTTCATCTTACACAACTCACGATCTTCTTTATCATCTTTTTCTTAAGCGCCTTCAAGTTCAATTAAATGCAGCTATTAGCCGTTAGCAATTAGCTGTTAGTAATACATCGTTTGCGTATCAAAAACTTGCCCCGCTCCGCAAGAAGCCCTAAAAGCAAATACCTAATAGCTTATACCTAACCGCTAATACCTTTTCAGATCATTCCTTGCTGCACCGCTACCTTTATCAGTGCCGCTACGTTCTTTACCTCAAACTTCTGCAAGAGATTCCTGCGGTGGGTCTCTACCGTGAGCGGACTCAGGGAAAGTTGCGCAGCTATGCTGGCCGTGGTCATCCCGTCGGAGATCAGGTGCAGGATCTCCTTTTCCCTTTTGGTCAATTGGGGGATGCCTTTTAACTCGGTCACTGAAGGGCGGGCGATAATTTCTTTCACCTCCCGGCTGAAGGTGATCTGACCAGCCAATGCTTCATGGATGCAGGTAATGAGTTCTGTGGGAGAAGCGTTCTTCAACAAATAGCCACTGGCTCCGTTTTGGAGCGCCTGCATGATAATGCTGCGCTCACTGTGATTGCTCAATACCAGTACACAGGTAGTGGGCGACAATAGTTTTATCTCTTTACACAGGTCCAGCCCGCTTTTGTCTGGCAGGGAGATATCCAGCAGTACAATATCCACCTTAGCGGATCTTATAAAATCAATAAATTCCGCCCCGGAGGTAAAACTGCCAGCTACACGCAGGTGTTCCTTATTGTCCAGCAGCTTTAGGACCCCTTCAATCACAACAGGATGATCATCTACAATAGCCAGTTCGATAACGTCTTTATCCTGCAACATAAAGTTCAATATTTATAGTAGTGCCTTCATTAATAACAGAAGTTATGTCCATTTTCCCTTTCAGGTAATCAACCCGGCTTTTTACATTACTCAATCCTATCCCTTTGGCCTGGGTTGCCTGTTGGGTATCAAATCCCTTGCCGTTATCTTCCAGCGTCACGAAAAAAACACCTTCATTCTGGCTGCATTGCAATAAAATACCGGAAGCGTGACCATGGCGAATGGCATTGGTGAGTAATTCCTGTACAATACGGTAAATGGTGACCTGTGTTTGCTGCGGTATCGTCTTCTCAATACCAAAGGATTGAAAATCGATACGTACCTGGTCGGTCATCACCGAATCACACAGGTCTTTCAGGGCAGTCTCCAGTCCCAGCTTCAGCAGGGCCTCTGGCATCATATTACGGGCAATACGGCGCAATTCACTGATGGAATGATCCAGTTGCCCAATCACCTTGTTCAGGTCAGCATCCTGCGCTACAGGAGCCGTAACGGAGAGACCCGTCAAATTCATTTTTACACCGGCCAGCATCCCTCCCAGTCCATCGTGCAGGTCGCCCGCCAGCCTCCGGCGTTCCCGCTCCTCCCCTTGCAGCATGGCCTGACTGAATTGTATTTGCTGCTGCTGGGCCAATTCCTTCAACTGTTGTTGATGGTTGAGGTCCTTTTGTTCCGACAGCTTTTTATTGTTCCTGTAGTACAGCAGGCCCAGCACAGCGGCGATCAATAAAAGGACAGTGGCTGAAGCCAAAAACCAGTTCACCAGCCGCGTATTCCTGGCAGTCAGCGCCGCCTTGTCATTCTCCGCCCGGAGGGCTGTTATTTTCTTTTGGTTTTCTGCATCGTTGAATTTCAGCTCCAGTGCCTGGATATCCGTTTTCAATTGGCTTTCGTGTACACTATCGCTCAATTGGCTATATCGTTTCGACCATTCATAAGCCGCCGGCATACTGCCCAACCCTGCATGGGTTTCTGCCATTCCCTTGTAGAGCTGCAACCGGTTAATGATCTGCGACATCATTTCCGGTTGCTCCAGCAAGTAGGTCAATACCGGCATTGCACTCCTGTAATTCTTCTGATCATAAAAAGCATAGAATTGTTGCAGCAATAAACGTTGCTCTTCATAACGCCTGTTCAACTGTTTAGCCAGCCTGATCCCCTTGCCTGTACTGACTAATGCCTCTTTATATTGTTTCACTGCGTTGAAGTAGATACTTTCTGCGGCATAATAATCTACATAGAGCGGGTTTTCCGGGAAAGGGGCCAGCAGGGCATTTGCACTGTCCAGCATTGGTTTGGCCAGGTCATATTTTTCCCACAAAACATAGTTCTCTGCAGCCGTTACATAAGCCGTTGCCAATTCTTTGGAAGCATGAAGAGCAGTAAACAACCTTATTGCAACAAGACACCAGGTAGATGCCTTCTCATATTGGGCTGTATTCTTAAAGGTCAGCGCCAGGTCATGATAATTTTTCGCCAGGCCCGAGCTATCGCCCGATTCCTTCGCCAGTGGTATTGATTTATTGAGCAGCACATCAGCAAATCCTTTTTCATCGCCCTTTACCTGTTGCAAAACGCCATAATTATGTAGTGCCTGCCCCCTGAATTGCTTGGCAATTTTTGTGTCAAACTGTGCCAACAGGCTATCGGCTTTCAGAAAAGCCGCTTCACTTTTGGGCATATCACCGGTAGCATACAATATGATCCCTTCATAAAACCAGGAGACCGCCGTCTGAAAAGGATTGTTCTTTGCATACTGCCGTCCCTGATCCAGGTATGTCCGTGCTTTAGCCGCATCCTTGAATACCCAATAATAAGACAGGAGAAAACTACTTTTGGCACGGATAGTATCGGAAGTGGCTTGCTTCAATACAGTTTGCAGGCTGTCGGCATATTTATGCTCGTCCAACGGCAGTTGTGCCTTACTCCATAACGTGATACTGATCAGGAAGCAAACGAGGGTGGTTTGGCGGATCATGCAGGCAAAATAAACAACAATTGCTGAATACTTTTCCATTATATCAGGAATACCGGAATACCAGTAGATAAAGTTCACGGTTTCCGTGTACCCTGCCTCTCAGCCACCCTTTCTTCCCATTCACCTGCCTAAGCAGACTGGTCAACAGGTATTCCAGGCATTCCAATCCCTGACCGACGTTATTATACCTTAAATCCATTTATCCAATGAACAACTACAGGCGTTTATTATCCCTGGCCATGGTTATAGGTCTGGCCACCCAAATGATCACCAGCTGCGGCGGAAAGGATGATCATCTGCCCGAACCAGCAGATCCCGTCCTTACCTCCTTTTCCCCGGCAGAAGCGGCCGCAGGCGGTACGGTGGTGATCACAGGACAACATTTTCCAGATGACAAAACCAAGAGCACGGTCAAATTCAATGGTCTTGTTGCCGAGATTACCGACGCCAGGACAACAGCGCTAACGGTAACAGTACCGGAAGGAGCCAGTTCGGGGAAGATCACGGTGACCATTCAAGACAAAACCCTTACAACTGCTACGGATTTCAAGGTCAATCCCAATGCCCCGGTTATTAGCGGCATCAACCCGGAAAAAGGAGAAGAGAATACCGAAGTAACCATCACAGGCAATCACTTCGTTGCCGGCACGAAGGTATATTTTGGCACTATAGAAGCCACTACAATAACCATTGTGAGCAAAACCAGCCTGAAAGCAAGGGTTCCTGCCACTGCAGTAACTGGCAAAGTAAAGGTGCTGTCTTCCGGCCTGGAAGCCATAAGTGCAGTTGACTTTTGGATGAAACCGGTTATTACCGGATTCCTGCCGGAAAAAGAAGAAGAGGGTAAAGAGATCACGATCAATGGCGCCAACTTCAGTCTCACCGCCAGTGAGAACATCATTAGCTTTGGCACCGTGGCTGCTACAGAGATCACGCCTGTATCTGTCACCCAGCTCAAAGTAAAAGTACCGGCAGGAACTGCCAGCGATAAAATACATGTATCGGTAAAAGCGCAGGAAGCTGTAAGCACAGGTAGCTTTATACTATTACCTACCCTTACCTCCTACACACCCGATCATGGTGAGTACGGTAGCCTGGTTACTTTAACGGGTAAGAACTTTGCGACAGATGCAGAAGTCTATTTCAACAATGTAAAGGTCACCAACTTTGAAGCCGGACGTTCTGCTACTACCATTCAATTTAAGGTGCCAGCCAATGTTACTGCCGGCAAAATTGCCATCAAACAGGGTGGAATACAAAAGGAATTTACCGGTACTTATACCATCACCAATACCTGGGTGGTGCGGAAAGAAAATGCCGGCCTCACAGATATTGGTGAATCTATTTCCTTTGTATATGATAATAAGATATGGTGTGGCATAAACAGGGGATACAATATACCTGTTCCAGACTCCTATTTCCGGATATATGATCCTGCAGCCAATACCTGGACCCAGGGGCCAATCATTCCTTCCATTCAGCAAGTTAGTCACCCGGTCACCTTTACATTGAATGGAAAGATATTTATCGGTACCGGAGCCGATGCCAACGGTAATTACTCGAAGAAGTGGTACCAATTCAATCCGGCCAATGGCAGTTTTACAGATTATCCCAATATGGATCTCCCAATAGGAACTTATGGAACGTTTGCGTTTACACACAACAATAAAGCCTATGTAGGCGCTGGCTTCAACAATCGGAATATATATGAAATGAGCGGAAGCAACAATGACCTCACCACCTGGTCCTGGACAAGCGGCCCTGCTATTACCGACAATTGTTTATATTATTCTTCCTGCTTTGTTATTAACAATGATGTCTATTATGGAGCGGGATACAGCTCCTGCGGGTGGGGTGTTCATGGTAAATATTTCAAATACAACCTCAACACTAAAACCTGGAATTCCATTGCTGACTTGCCTGTTGCCTCGCAGACCACTAATGGCTTTACCCGGAACGGCAAAGGATATGTAGTTACCGAAACCGGCAAAATGTTTGAGTATGATCCGGTACCTGGCACCTGGAAAAGCATGGCATCCATCAATGGAACGGTACCATATCTCGCTCTTGTGAATGACCGCATCTTTGCCTGGTCTACACAGGGCATGGTAGCAGAATATATACCCAGCTATTGATCCCTGACAGATAATTCTCTTCCAGATCCCGGCTTCTACAGGCCGGGTTTTTTTTATTTAGAATACTGGTATACCAGTAGATGAAATTCACGGTTTCAGCGTATTGTTCGCCGTGTGCCTGCCCGATACCTTTGCATACATAACCCCGCAACCGATACACCTGCGTCTTTCCCCTGCCAATGGTCCATTTTATCCGACCACCGGCATTGAAAGGCCGCATCATGGCAACTCCTTCACTGTAGAACTATCTTGTTTTCTGTAAAAAACTGGCATACCAGGCCGTATAGCACAATTTAAAACAAACATAAATGATGAACCTGTTAACAACAAAACACCCGGTGAAGATGATCGCCTTACTCCTCTCAGTATCCCTATTATTTTCCTGTAAAAAAGACAAGGATGGCGATTCAGGCTATCCTAAAGATGTGACCATTGAGTATAGGGTCACCACTACCACGTCTGGATTAAATGCCGCTGATGTGACTTATAATAACGAAACAGGGGGCAGGTCGGATATAGACAATGCAGCCATCCCATTCTCTAAGAAGATCACAAAAAGGGTAACCCAATATGAAACTTTAGGCCTTAGTGTTACGGCAACCGGAGGAGGCAATCTCAAGGCTGAGATACTGGTAAACGACAAATTGGTTAAAACAGAAACCTACACGAGCACCTCTATTGTACATGGTGTTCTCGCTTATTATTTCGAATAAGACCCTATATCAGTGGGTGAACAGCCGATCGTTGGTCGTCACAGACAATGGTTATCTGAGTAACGGCCGCTTCCATCCGATTGGAAGCGGCATTTTTTATGAGGCCAGGCCTTTTTATTTCCAGCCACCACCCAAACTCCTGTATAAGGTGACGACGGCCTGCATTTGCTGTAACTTATCGTTAATGCTACTCAGCTGGGCAGCCAGTAAACTCTGTTCAGAAGTCAACACATCGGTGTAATTGGTGGCCGAACTGTATTTCATCAACTCTTTGGTGTATTCCACCGACTTGTCCAGAAAGTACAACTGTTTGGACCGGCTGGTTATTTTTTCGGAGGCAGCCTGGTAATCAAAAAGTGCATTGGAGACTTCCAGCCCTGCTGATAACAAAGTTTGTTTAAAGGTCACGAGGTATTCTTCCGATTGGGCTTTGGCCACATTGAGCCGTTGCTTATTAATTCCGTTATTAAAAATGGGTTGCGTTAATCCACCAATGATATTTCCAAACAAAGAAGAAGCGCTAAAGAAATTGGACAGTTTGTTATTATACAGGCCGCCCTCTGCCGTAATACTTAGGGTGGGATAAAAATAGGCCCTGGCTACATTGGTCTGTTCAAAATAATACCGCAACTGGTATTCTGCCTCCCGCACATCCGGCCGGTTGGCCAGCAATTGTGCCGGAAGTCCTGTACGTAAGTCTGTTGTTAGTTGTTGCGCACCTAAAGTATCTCTTACAATACTGCCGGGGTTTCTTCCCAGCAGGATGCTCAGTGCATTTTCTGTTTCCCGGATATTTTGTTGCAGATCGGGTATGGTGATCTCCACAGAGTAGCGGTTGGCTTCGCTTTGTACTACCGCCGCCCCCGTTACTACATCACTTTCTTTTAATGTCTTCATCGTCTCCACATCTTCTTTCCTGTTCTCAAGGGTTGCTAAAGTGATCTTTAATTGCGCATCGTAGGCCAGCAAAGCATAATAACTGGTGGCAATATTGGCGATCAACTGTGTTTGTACCGCTTGTTTATATGCATCGCTTTGCAGCAAAGCAGCGAGCGCAGCCCTTTTACTGCTTTTTATTTTGCCCCAGATATCCGCTTCCCAGGCTGTACTTCCATAAACCTGGTATACCTGCGAACTTCCACCTTGTGCATCTGATAATTTTAACCGGCTGGCACTCAAATTTCCAGTGAGCGAGGGCAAAAACGCGAGTTGGCTTTGTTTGAAATTGGCATCTGCCTGCTTAATACGTGCTACAGCTATTTTCAGGTCGAGGTTATTTTCAATGCCTTCCCCTATCAGTGCCTGCAATAGCGTATCTGTAAATAGTTGCCGCCAGGAAAGCGTAGCCATATTGGTGGTATCAACACCAACACTGTCGCGGTATAGTTGGTCATTGACCAATCCCTCCGGGCGTTGGTATTTCTGCGTCACCGTACAGGAGGTAACCAACCCGGCCATCAGCATAGCTGTCAACAGATGGCTCCTTATGTTTGTACGCTGTAGATTCATGATTGTTGTTTTACTTGCCCTCCGCTTACCTTCTCCTGTAAGCCCTGGAAAATGATATACAACACAGGTATCACAAATACGCCAAATAGCACCCCAAATAACATCCCCCCGATAGCGCCGGTGCCGATAGACCTGTTGCCATTGGCTCCCACGCCCGTTGCAAACATCAAGGGCATCAAACCAAATACAAACGCAAAAGAGGTCATTAAAATAGGTCGTAACCGCGCTTTGGCTCCCTCTATAGCCGATTGTACCAGGGCCATTCCCTGCCGCCGCCTCTCCAATGAAAAAGTCACCATCAGGATGGCATTCTTAGCCAGCAGGCCAATGAGCATGATCACGGATATCTGCATATAGATATTATTATCCAGCCCGAATAGTTTGGCAAATACGTAAACCCCTGATAGGCCCACAGGCATACTGAGCAATATGGCTAATGGCAACAGATAACTTTCGTATTGAGCGCTCAGCAACAGATAAACGAACAACAGGCACAATACAAAAATGTACAGCGTTTGAGAACCGCTGTTTTGTTCTTCCCGGCTGATCCCTGAATATTCAAACCCATACCCTTCCGGCAGGATTTCCTTCGCTGTTGCTGCTATAGCCGTTAATGACTGCCCCGTTGTATAACCACTGGCCGGAGAACCATTCACCGACATGGAAGAGAATAAATTGAACCGTGTTACCGTCTCCGGTCCATATATTCTTTGCAGCGAAACAAACTCTGTTATCGGCGACATGCTGCCATCACCGGTTTTGATGAACACCTTATTCAATCCGGCGGCATTGGCCCTGTAATTGGTATCGGCCTGGATAATTACCCTGTATTGTTGTCCAAATTGATTGAAATTGGAGACATATGAACTGCCATAAAATACCGTCATCGCATCGAGTACATCGGTTACCAATATGCCAGCCTCTTTACATTTGGGCACATCCACATTCAACAGGTATTGTGGAAAATTGGGATTGAAAGAAGTGACGGCATATTGAATTTCTGGTCGATTGTTCAATGCAGCCAGGAAAGTCTGTGCCACCTTATAAAAATCAGCTGTGCTATGTCCCTCTTTATCCTGCAACTGGAAAGTAAACCCGCCACTGGTACCAAAGCCGGAAATGGTAGGTTGTGATATAAAATTGATGATGGCATCTCTTATATGCGCCGTTTTTTGCGTAAGTACTTTTATCACATCATTTTGGCTCACACCAGGCCGCTCTCCCCAGGGCTTTAAGCGCAGGATCACCATGCCATAGGAGCTGCCGCTACCGGCAATAAAATTTTGTCCCAGGGTGATCATCGTGTTGGCCACCTGTGGTATTTGACGGGCGATGCTATCTATTCCAATGGCTTCTTTTTTTACACGCTCCATGGTAGAAGCAGGTGGCAGGCTGATATTGACGAAGATAGTACCCATATCTTCACTGGGTACAAAGCTGGAGGGTGTTGACCTCATCAGCATATAAAACCCACCGCTAAACAGCACAATCACAAGGATCACGATCCATCTTTTAGCAGCCAGGAATTTTACTGAACGGGTGTATTTTGCTGTAAGCCCATCATAGGCGGCATTAAAGCCTACATGAAACTTCTTCATCAGGCTTTTTTTAGGAGTATCTTTTGGTTCCTGGGTGAGCGGACGTAAGAACAAAGCAGCCAATGCCGGGCAAAGCGTCAGCGCATTGACGGCCGAGATCATAATGGCAATGGCGAGTGTAATACCAAACTGTTTATAAAACACACCGGCCGAGCCGGTAACAAAGGTCACCGGAATAAAAACAGCCGCCATCACCAGGGTAATAGAAACGATAGCCCCCGATATTTCAGACATGGCATCAATAGCGGCCATACGAGATGAGGTATATCCTGCCTCTAGCTTGGCGTGTACTGCTTCCACCACCACAATCGCATCATCCACCACAATACCAATGGCGAGCACCAGGGCAAATAAGGTGAGCAGGTTAATACTGAAGCCAAACAGGTACAGGAAAAAGAAAGTACCGGTTATTGCCACTGGCACGGAAACACCGTGAATAATGGTAGACCGGAAATCCTGTAAAAATATAAAGATGACCAGGAAAACCAGCAGAAAACATTCAACCAGTGTATGCAGCACTTTATCAATAGAAGCATCCAGGAATTGGTTTACATCCACCAGGTAGACAAAGCTGATCCCTTTGGGAAAAGACTTCGCCGCCTGCTCTATTACAGCCTTCGATTGATCAATTACATCTTTGGCATTGGAACCCGGTGTTTGATTAATAGAAACGCCTACCGCCTGTTTGCCATCGGTGATGGTAGCACCCGTATAGGTTTGAGCGCCCAGTTCGATGCGGGCAATATCCTTCAGCCTCAGGTATTGTCCCTGGCCGGTTGATTTAATAATGATATTGCCATATTCTTCAGGTGATTGCAATTGTCCTTTGTACGTGATCACATACTGGAAAGGCTGGTTATCGTTTTCTCCAAACTTACCCGGTGCAGCCTGCACACTTTGTTCGTTCACCGCGTTGGAAACATCCTTCGGGGTTACCCCATAAACAGACATTACATCCGGCTTTAGCCAGATCCGCATGGAGTAAGTCATGGCCGAACCAAACACCGAAGCAGCTCCAACTCCGTTCACACGCTGTAGCTGGGGTATCACATTAATGGCAGCATAATTCTGTAAAAAGGTTTGGTCATACGCAGGGTTATCGCTGTACATCGAAAATATCAGGAGGTTGCTGCTTTGTTGCTTTCTTACCGTTACACCCGCCTGCGTCACCGGCTGGGGTAATAAACTGGTAGCTGCCGCTACCCTGTTTTGAACATCCACAGCTGCCTGGTCGGGATCGGTACCAATAGCAAAAAATACGCTGATAGAAGCGGTGCCTGTGTTGGTGGCTGTAGAAGTAATATAGGTCATACCCTGCACACCGTTGATCTGCTGCTCCAGCGGAACGATCACACTTTTAAGCAGCACATCTGTACTGGCGCCGGCATAAGTAGCAGACACCTGCACAGTAGGCGGAGAGATATCCGGATATTGCGCAATGGGTAATTTCAGCATTCCTAAAATCCCCAGCAATACGATAAGCACAGAGATCACCGTACTAAATACCGGACGATTGATAAATATCTTCAGCATACAATTATTTCTGATCTGCTTTATTGAGGCTGGTTATACAGGCTATCCGCATTGATGATCACAGGCCTGATGACGGTACTATCTTTTAGATTGATCCCATTGACAACAACCTTATCTCCCGGTAGCAATCCCGATCGTACGATCAGGAATTGTCCGTTATTCGTGGCCGTGGAAGTGATCGCTCTGCTAAATACCAGGTTCCCTGCTCCTACTGTATAAACAAACTGCTTATTCTGAATTTGATAAGAAGCTGCCTGTGGCACCATTAAAGCGGTATCATTCTGCCGCGGTATGCGTACAGTACCACTGGCTCCGCTACGGATAATACCCATCGGATTGGGAAAGGTAGCTTTCAAACTGGCTGCGCCTGTTTCCGTTGAGATGAAGCCACTGGCTGCTTCCAATATTCCTTTTGCTCCATATTCCGTACCGTCTGCCAGTAATAAGGTGGCGGGCGGAAGTTTACTTAATCGGTCCTGCAGCGAAAGATGCTGTACATTGTTTAACAATGTCAGCAACTGTTTTTCATTTAAAGAAAAATAGGCATACACATTACCGATATTGGACAACGTAGTCAATGGCTGCGAAGAAGTACTGCTCACCAAAGCACCGATCTTATAGGGTATGGAGGAAATGACGCCACTTTGTGGGCTGCGCAGAATTGTATATCCCAGGTTGGTTTGAGCATTGGCCAAAGCCGCATTGGCTTGCGCCAGGGCGGCTTCTTTCGATTGCAAGGTATACTGTGCCGATTCTAGTTGATACTTATTGACGATTTCCTTTTGCACCAGGGGCCGCACCTTTTCCACGTCCATCTTAGCTGCATTGACATCCGCCTCCGCAATTTTAATAGCGGCGGCAGCACTGATGACCGCCTGTTCGTATTGGGGATTTTTGATCCTGAAAAGCAACTGGCCCTTTTTAACCATGGCTCCTTCCTGTACATAGATAGCTTCCAGGTAGCCATCCACCATCGGCCTGATCTCCACGATATTCTCTCCCTGGATGGTAGCAGGAAAATCAGTATAAGTGGTTGCACTGCGCGGCTGCACCACGAGCACTGCATAATCCTTTGGTGCAATGGGTTTGGTCGTGTTCTTATGTTGACCACAAGACCATGATAATAAAATCACCAGTACAAGTGCAGGATAATATTGCTTGCCATGACAAACCTTCATATGTTGTTTATTGTAGTTCTACGTGAAGGGATACGCTACATCACACAACTTCAGTTCAGAATAAAACTAAGTCAGGCATTTTCTTAAATAGTGGTACTATCGTCTAACAGGCAAAAACTGTCGGCGGGGGAATAGGTTTATTGAGGCAGGGAATCAAATATAATAAATAATTATATAATTTCAGGGTAATTATGACCGATCCCAAAAATACAAAGACCAATGTATGGTTAAGTATTTACCGACTGGTAAAGCCATACAAAACAAGACTGCTGGTGGTTTTCGTCATCAGTCTCATCAGTACGGCCATCACTTTGGTGGAACCGCTTATTTACAGGGAAGCCGTGAATGATATAGCGGGCTTGTTTGTACAAAAGGCCAGGAATGAGGTAAAAACAGAAATGGGGTTTGAGCGGGAAACGGAAGAAGAACCAGCTGCCGGTCTCTTCAAAGATAAAAGCAGTAGTGAAAAGGAAACGATCAGAAAGAAGACCGTGCACCCCAAAAGGGTGAAGGAGGCCCATACCCAAACCCATGTGGCGCCCCGTACTTCGCATGAAGCATTCAATACCCTGCTATGGGCGGTGATATTACTTTTCATCATCAATGTGCTGGGCCTCATTTTTTGGTGGATAGGAGAAAACATGAACATCAAGCTTTCGTGCACCATCGAAAGGCGCTTTATTCAAAGCACCTTTAGCCATGTATTGAAATTACCCCTCGCCTTTTTTGCCAAACGTTCCAGTGCTGTGCTACACAAGCAGATTGATCAGTCGGAAGAAATTTCAGGAACGGTAACTGTTTTTACCAAAAGCATCTTCCCGGAGATCATCAGCCTCGCCGGCATTCTCGCTATCATGTTCTGGCAAAACTATATCCTTGCCTTGCTGGCCTTGTCCATTGTGCCGTTCTATCTCATCATAACGATCATCTCTACCAAAAAACTCGAAATGAGCCTGGCGGGGTACTATGAAAAATGGGAAGAGGTATCGGCCGAAATGCAGGATGCCCTTGGTGGCATAAAAACGGTGAAACTTTCCGGCGCCGAAGATCGTGAAGTGAACAGGTTGGATAAGCAGGCTACGGGCGCCTATGATGATTATATAAAGCGGTCATTACTTTCCAACAAGTATGCGTTTTGGCAAGTACTCCTTACGCATATTGCAACGGCCATGGTACTTACCTATGGCGGTTACCTCGCCTTACACCATAAACTAACACCGGGTGATGTGGTGATGTTTGTGGCTTATCTGGATATGCTGTATACGCCTATTGATAACCTCGCCAGTATCTGGGCCGAAGTACAGCAAAATATAGCTTCTGTGGCAAGGGCATTCACCCTGCTGGATACCAATGTTGAAGAAAAGCAGGGCACAGAACTTCAGTTGAAGAAGGGCCATGTTGAATTTAAGCATGTGCGCTTTGGCTATACACCCGAAAGAGAGGTATTGAAGGACCTGTCGTTTATTGCGGCGCCCGGAAAAGTAACGGCCATCGTAGGTACATCGGGTGCAGGGAAAACAACTACGGTGGATCTGCTGCTGAAACTGTTTGAACCGCAAAGCGGGGAAATATTGATCGACGGGCAAAAGCTGTCAGTTACAGATGGTGCATCCGTTAGAAGAAATATCGGCATGGTAGCTGCTGATGGCGCCATTTTCAGAGGCACGCTTGCCGATAACATACGCTATAAAAAACCGGAAGCCACCGATACCGAAGTGGAAGCCGCTGCCATCGCTGCTGGTATGCAAACTACCTTACAACGATTACCGGACGGATTGAAGACCCTGGTAGGAGAAAGCGGCTTTGGCCTGTCTGTTGGAGAACTACAGCGGGTGCAGATAGCACGTGTTATTGTATCCAGGCCCAGTATACTGGTGATGGACGAAGCAACTGCCAACCTCGATTATGCCACAGAAGCAGAGGTCAAAAACACGATTGATGAGATCAGGAAAGAAAATACCGTCATCATTATCGCTCACCGGTACTCGATGGTAAAGGATGCAGACCATGTTGTTGTATTGGATGCAGGACAGGTATCCGAACAGGGAACGCCCTCGCAACTAATTGCACAAGGCGGATGGTTTGCCGATTTTGCCAATGCAGGAGAGGATGAATATGACGAAGACGATACGGATGAAAACACAGAAGCCGGGGAAGAGGAAAAAGATGAGGAGGATACTGACGAATAATATGATCACCTTGTAAATTGATCTTTATGAATGCAGGCACCTTTATTAAGGATAAATTATGGCCCTTTTTAGCAGGGGTAAGCAGCGCTCTTGTAATGGTATTGGCCTTTTTCATTCCTTCTATCCAGGACCAGTATGACCGCTACCAGTCCAGAAAGATCATTACGCGCTACGAGAACCTGGGCAACGACTTCTATAAAGAAGAGCGTTATGATATGGCAGAACAGGCCTACCAAAAAGCCTTCGAGTTATCTGAAAGCAAGCGCCTGGACATTGAAATAAAAAGACTGGATGCTAAAATAAACAGGATCAATATGAACCCCACCTGGGGTGCTGCACCGCCTGAAGACCTGGAAGAAATAGACTTTCAGTACCTGCTTCACCTGGAAAAAGGAAAAGACAAAGACCGTGTGGCCATCTTAAACAGTTACGGCCTATTCCTGGCTGATGCTAAAAAAGGTAAAGAAGCAGAGCAGGCATTTAAAGAAGCCATGCTATTAGACTCCACGAATGTGATGGCCTATGTGAACCTCGGTAATTTGTACGACCAGCAAGGCAAAAAGGAATGGGCCTTGCTCAAATACCTCCAGGCAATTAGACTCGATAGCAGCAATGGCAGAGCGCATTATAATTTAGGTTTACTCTATGCAGAGCAGGATAGCCTTACGAAGGCAAAGCATGAATTTTGGCAAGCATTAAAGGCCGATTCAACTGATACTGATGCACTGCAGCAATACAACCAGGTACTACAACAACTCGGGGAAGCAATACCTCCAGCCAGGTGAACTACCTTTTTTATCTCCGGCTAGACAAATTTTAACCACTTTCAAAAAGGCATTGTCATTTCAGGAAACATAGATACATTCGTATTCAACCTTGTTTCCTAATAATCAACAGAGGGTAATCTAAATAAATCAAATTGCATGGAGGCTGAACTGTTGCTTGAAGACAAAATGAGCAATCTGGACATTGGCGGGCGCATAAAGGCATTGCGGGTGAATCAGAAACGGACCTTACAAGAAATAGCCGATGCCTGCGACCTTTCGAGGGGAATGATCTCAAAGATAGAAAATAATAAAACAGTGCCTTCTGTAGCAGCATTGGTAAAAATTGCTACAGCACTGGGGACCAATATATCCAATATCCTGGAGCAGGACGGGCTGGTGAATGCGATCCATACGCCCAGGCATAAATCGACAGAGCACCTTACCATTACGGAAAAGGGGTATGCCATCTATCCTTATGCTTCGGAGTACCATGAAAAGAAAATGCAGCCGTTCCTGTTTGTAGCCAGGCGGGGGGAAGTGAAGCCACATGAGCTTTCCCATGAAGGTGAGGAATTCATTTACATCATCAGCGGGCAAATGAAAATGCAGGTAGGAGAAATGGAATACCTGTTAAAGGAAGGAGATACACTTTATTTTAATTCGCTGCAAAGGCACGGCATCTTACCCGTATCTGATGAAGTGGTTTATTTAGACATTTTTATTTAGCAGGCATTTATGGCTGTTTTTCAAAGCCGGTAATACCGGCAGGGCCATGGTATGCCCTGGCCCTAACTATTATCCAGAACGATTATTGAACCGAATACCGGCAAGGGGTATTACATGTCTTCACCGGAGAGGCCATGCATGATCTCTATTGCCCCACCTTACCCTTGAATTTGATCTAAACCAATTACACCTCACATCGTCAACCTAAAAAGCTTGCATATATGAAACAGACGAAACTGCTGTTCACATTTGTGGCATGCCTGTTCTTTATTGCTATACGAACGCATGCCGGACCAACACCCTACCCTACTAATAATAACCGTGCTTTCCTGAAATTTACCGGGACTGTACTGGACGCTGTTTCCCGGGAGCCGCTGTCTGGCGCCTCCGTGCAGGTAAAAAACACCACGCTGGGAGCCACCACCGATAAAGAAGGAAAGTTTACCCTTGATATTGAAAATGAAAATGCCACGCTCGTTGTTTCCTTCTCCACCTATATTACGCAGGAAATAGAAATAAAGGGCAAGGCCACGATAGTGGTTGAACTGAGCAGGTCCGTTACCAATATGAACGAAGTAGTGGTAGTAGGATATGGTACGCAGAAGAAAGGAGACATCACAAGTGCGGTAGCCAGTGTGAAATCAGAAAACTTTGTAAAAGGAGCTGTGCGGGATGCTGCCCAATTGATACAAGGCAAGGTAGCCGGTTTATCCGTATCTACTTCTTCCGGCGACCCTACGGCCAATACACAAATACAGCTTCGGGGTATTACCACCATGAAGGCATCTACCCAGCCATTGGTACTGATCGATGGTATTCCGGGTACCCTCAACTCCGTAGCCCCTGAAGACATTGAATCGATCGATGTATTGAAGGATGGTTCTGCCGCAGCTATTTATGGCACACGCGGTACCAATGGGGTTATCCTTATCACCACCAGGCGGGTGCATGGCGATGCCCGGTCGAGCCTGGAATACAATGGTTACCTGAGTGTACAAACCATTGCCAGAAAACCAGAATTCCTGACAGCAGATGATTACCGGAAATACATCGCGCAGGGAATTGGATTTACCGACTATGGCACTTCCACAGACTGGCTGGATGAGATCACCCGCACTCCGGTGAGCCATACGCATAATCTTACCTGGCAGGGCGGCAGTCGCACCACCAACTTTACAGCTTCTCTCAATTACCGCAACTGGCAGGGGATATTCTTAAAGTCAGACAATAAGCAGCTCACAGGCCGTGCAGACCTCAACCATTCTATGTTTGATGGCAAGTTGAAATTCAATATGAACCTGGTGTCCAGAACCCAAACCTATTGGGCAGGTGGCAACAGCAGCAGCTTCAACAATTATATTTACCGTCAAGCGCTCATCCGCAATCCTACGGACAGTATACGCAATGCCAAAGGGGATTGGATGGAACGCGGCGTACAGGAATATGATAACCCGATAGCTTATATCCAGGAAACCAATGGAGAGAATGTACAAAAAGAAGTACGTATGAGTGGTAATGTAACCCTCACTCCTATTCGTGACCTGCACTTAAAGCTACTCATCGCCAACGTATCGAGAACTACACAACGAGGCTTTGCTCAAACAAAGAAGCATATGTCCACCACCAAAAACGGACTCAAAGGATTTGCAGCCATTGGCGCATCCTCCTTCAAGGACAACCTGTTGGAATTTACTACTGATTATTCTAAAACGCTTGGTGATCATAAGTTAACGATACTGGGCGGTGGCAGTTACCAGAATGTAAAATCTGACAACTCCTACATGGAAAACTGGGATTTCCCCAATGACTTTTATTCCTATAACAGGATGGAAAGCGGTAACGCGCTGGGCAGAGGGGAAGCCAGAATGACCAGTTTTGCAACTTCTTATACACTCCTTGGCTTTTTTGGCAGGATCAACTATGTGTGGAAGGATAAATACATGGCAATGGCCAGTGTGCGTCAGGAAGCATCTTCCAAGTTCGGCGCCAACAACAAATGGGGTACCTTCCCGGCAGTGTCGCTGGGATGGCGTATCAACCGCGAATCATTCCTGGAGAATGTAGAAGTGATCAATGATTTAAAGCTGCGCGCCGGCTTTGGTGTTACCGGTATCGCTCCGGATGACTCTTATCTTTCCCAAACAAGTCTCAATTATGGCAACCGGGTATTGATTGATGGTGTATGGGTGCAGTCACTGGCTCCTGTTCGCAATCCCAATCCCGATCTTCGCTGGGAAAGAAAAGAAGAATACAATGTGGGTCTTGACTTCGCCTTGTTTGGCAACAAACTCTCTGGTACGATCGATGCCTACCGCCGTTTAACAAAAGACATGCTCTGGGATTACCAGGTACCGGTTCCTCCTTTCTTGTTCAGCTCCATTACCGCCAATGTAGGCAGTATCAGGAATACGGGTGTGGAAGTATTATTGAACTATAATGTTTTCCAAAAGAAAGACCTGCAATGGACCACGAGCGTTAACTTCTCCACCAATACCAATACCCTGGTCTCTCTTTCGAATGATCAGTTCAAAACCACCAATGATTATTTTGATGCCGGTGCTACAGGCGCCCCTATCCAGCAATCCACGCACCGTGTAAAGATTGGCGGCCCCATTGGTGATTTTTATGGATACAAGTCTGTTGACATCGATGACCAGGGAAAATGGATCATTGAAGGTGAAGATGGTAAACCCAAGCCCATCCAACAGGCAACAGAAAAAGACAAGAAAATACTGGGCAATGGATTGCCTAAATATTATGCAGGCTGGAACAACTCTGTGAGCTACAAAAACTGGGACCTGAATGTATTGGTAAGGGGTGCTTTCGGATACAGCATCCTCAATTTCTCCCGGATGTTCTATGAAAACACGAAAGTGGTGCAATACAATATGCTGAAGACAGCCTTTGATAATGTCTATGGCAAGACAAGGCTTACCAATGACCTGGCCTATGTAAGTTATTATGTGGAAAAGGGAGACTATGTGAAGCTGGATAATATTACACTGGGTTACACTTTACTCTTCAAAAACAATAAGTTTTTGCGGTCGGCACGGATCTATGCTTCCGGGCTCAACCTCGTAACCATCACCGGTTATAAAGGCATTGATCCTGAAGTAAACAGGTCGGGACTTACACCAGGTAATGATGAGGCCAACAAATACCCGACCACCCGTTCATTCACTGTAGGCGTTAACTTTTCTCTCTAATCTTAAACAGCGTTTGTTATGAAAAAGCCATATCATCTAATCACTATACTGTGTCTCATTGCTTCCGGTTTCCTGTTCAACAGTTGCGAAAAGCAACTGAAGGAAGATGTTTATTCGGAAATACTGGATGAAGATTTCACCCCTACATCGGGCGACGTATTGCCCCTGGTAGCCCCAGTATACAGCATTATGCGGCCTATGATGGCCGGATGGCAGGGATACTTTGATGTACAGGAAGAAAGCGCCGACGCCATCATTACGCCTGCCCGCCCCAGGGGTTGGTACGATGGAGGCACCTACCAACGTATGCACCGCCATTTATGGACTTCTGTTGAAAGCCAGCCTGTACAATTGTGGAACAGGTGCTTCAATGGCATCAACAGTGCCAATCGCGTGATCGCTCAAATAGAATCCGGCGAGATACCCATTACAACCGGAAAAGAAAATGTGATCGCTGAATTGAAAACCGCGCGGGCTTTCTTTTACTATATCCTGATGGACAACCATGGCAATGTACCCATTGTTACCAATCCCTCGGCTACAGAACTTCCATTACAAAGTACCAGGCAACAGGTATATGATTTTGTGATCAAAGAACTAAACGATAACCTACCCCTCCTGTCTGTCAATTCAAACAAGTCGACCTACGGACGGTTTAACAAATGGACAGCCAAAGCCCTGCTGGCAAAGATCTATCTGAATGCAGCGGTATACACGGGTACACCTCAATGGGAAAAATGTATTACAGAATGCAATGACATCATTGCCGAGGCTACAACCAACGGAACATTCCTGCTGGAACCCAATTACCGGGATGTATTTAAGACCAATAATGAAAATTCAAAGGAACTGATCTTCACCGTTCCCTATGATGAAATATTCGCAACCGAATCTGTGATCCACATGAAAACGCTCGACGCGTCCATGCAGGAAGTGTTTCAGATGCAGGCCCAGCCCTGGGGCGGTAATTGCGCCGTACCTCAATTCATCAATACCTATGATGTAGACGACAGCCGCCTCAAAGACAGCTGGCTGCAAGGTCCCCAATACAGCCCCACCGGCAGACTGGTGATCAATTTTGTAAACACGGTTACCAGCATTGAGAAAAGTGATGCCAACCACGGCTTCCGGATCGGCAAATACGAGATCAAGCAAGGCATTAAGAACGGCGCAAGTAATGACTTCCCCATCTTCAGGTATGCAGATGTACTGATGATGAAAGCAGAAAGTTTGTTAAGAACAGGCAAATCCGACGATGCTGCAGCCCTGGTAACAGACGTAAGAAAAAGAAATTTCAAGGCCACACCTGCCAAAGCAGTAGTGACAGGCGCTGATCTTTTGAAAGGAAGCAACTACAACTATGGTTATTGGGACAATGGACAAATTACCGAGCCACAGGGTGGAAACGATATCCAATATGGCCGCTTCCTGGATGAACTGGGCTGGGAGTTTGCCGCAGAGGCACACAGAAGGCAGGATATTATCCGCTTTGGTGTATTCACTACCAAGATGTGGTTCCAGCACAGAAGCTCTAACCAGGACAAAACGATATTCCCCATCCCACTGGTTGAAATAAATAAGAATCCAAACCTGAAACAAAACAAAGGCTATAATTAACAGAACACTCTTACGTATGATCATTCAACAGACTATTTCCCGTGTCTTCCTGACAGCATCGCTGTTCATAGCTGGCATAGGGATCGTGCATGCACAACAAATAACCACTGCTGGTCAGCCGGCGCGGCTTGACATCCGGGAAGCCGGCGCCAACAGTGTTCGTATCACCTTAAAACCACTGAGCTTTAAGGAAGACTTTGCGTTTACACCCGCACTCACGGAGCGAAAATATGCTGCGGCAGCTATCAGTCTCCTTGAGTTAAAAGCAACCGTGAAGAAGAAAGTAGGCAGCCTGCAGGTGGAAGTACGCCCTTCCCCGCTCACGGTAGTGGTAAGCAACGCGAAGGGGCAAACCATTCAGCAATTGACCTTCGCCGACGATGGCAAGCTCTCTTTTGATGTAGATGACCAACCTGTACTCGGTATGGGTGAAGGTGGTCCGAAGCCGGAGCGCGGTGTTAACTGGCGTGCGCTTCCTATTGAATTTGACCGCCGTGGCAGGATGCACAAAATGGAGCCCCGCTGGCAGAGTGATGCTTATGGCTCCCGCAATCCCGTGGCCTTGTTGGTAGGTACCAAAGGCTGGGGCTTGTTTGTGGCAACTCCCTGGGTACAGGTAGACATGCAACAAAAAGACAAAGGTTATTTCACACCATGGGAACCACCTACCGCGGCTGCAGGTCCTCAAACAGAAAAGAACCAGGGCCTCAACCAGGGTAAAGGGAAACCACCCATCAAGAATATCGTACCAGGATTATATGATGTAATTGTTTTTGACGCACACGATCCTGCGGCCTTCATGAAAGACTTCTCCGTACTAACCGGTCCTGCTGCTATGCCACCCAAATGGGCGCTGGGCTATATGCAATCCCACCGTACGCTCGACACCGATATGGAGATGATGGGTATCGTTGACAGCTTCCGTGCTAAAAAGATCCCGGTGGATGCCATGATCTACTTAGGTACGGGCTTTACCCCTAAGGGCTGGAATAAAGAACAGCCATCTTTCGAGTTCAATCCCGAGGTCTTCAAACATGATCCGAAGACGGTATTGGCCGATATGCACAAACGAAAAGTAAAAGTAGTGATGCACATGGTTCCCTGGGACCGCGATAAACTCCCCACCCTGCAAGGCACAATTCCTGCCAGACCGGGAGAACCTATGGATGCTTCACACATAAAGAATTATTGGGAGCAACACGTAGGACTGGTGAATATGGGCGTAGATGCCTTCTGGCCCGACGAGGGCGACTGGTTCAATCTTTTTGAGCGAATCAAAAGACACCAACTGTATTACCAGGGTCATCTTTCGACCCAACCAAACGTAAGACCCTGGAGTCTGCAACGCAACGGATACCCAGGCATTGCCCAATGGGGCGGATGGGTATGGAGCGGCGATACAGAATCCTCCTGGAAAACGCTGGAGGGACAGGTGGCAGTAGGCATCAATTACTCCCTGAGCATCGGTCCCTACTGGGGCTCCGATATTGGTGGCTTTTATCCTAATGCAGAGAAGACCGGAGAACTGTACGCACGCTGGTACCAGTTCGGTGCTTTCTGTGGTTCTTTCCGTTCACATGGAAGAACCTGGTTCACTGCTCTTCCCTGGGGTTATGGACTGAGCGATATGGGTCCGCGTGAAAACAATAACCGCAATACGGCTGTTGGCGTTGATGATCCACGCAATATCAAACAGTCTGAAATGAACAACCCAACCATTGAGCCCATCACTAAAAAATATACGGAACTGCATTACCAGTTGCTTCCCTATACGTATACCCTGGCCTGGGAAGCCCGAAATAGTGGTATGCCACTCATGCGCGCTATGTGGTTGCATTACCCCAACGATCCCAAGGTTACCAATATGGGCAGCCAATACCTGTGGGGACGTGATATGCTGATTGCACCCGTATTTGAAAAGGGTGCTACTACCAGAAATGTTTACCTGCCTAAAGGCGATTGGTACGACTGGTGGAATGGAGAAAAGAAAAGCGGTGGACAAACAGTAACGCGGAATGTAGACCTGGCCACCATGCCCATCTATGTGCGTGCCGGTGCCATCATCCCCTTCGATCCCATCCGCCAATATGCTGATGAGCCGGTAAGTGCTCCTACTACACTCCGTGTGTATACAGGCGCCAATGGAGAGTTTACCCTGTATGAAGATGATGGCATCTCCCAGGAATATACAAAAGGAAAGGGTTCCTGGACAAAGATGAGCTGGGACAATAAAGGCAAGAAGCTTACCCTTACGCCACAAGCGCCAAAGGGAGCATCCAACCAGGTTGCAGCACGCACCTTCAAAGTGCAGTTGTTGCCCGAAGGCACTATCAAAGAAGTTTCTTATACCGGCAAAACTGTGACCGTTAGTTTCTAATTATACTGTCTCCCTGAGCCTGTCGAAGGGGTTCGACTAGTTCAGGGTGTCAACTCCGTCGTTCCGGCCTCTGGCCGGGATGACGGCTTTTAAAGCCGCTGGCTTTTTTCAGGCTACCCACAACTTAATTAAATAACAATGAAAATAACATCCGTAAGAACCAAACTGTATCAATGGAAAGGTCCCGTTAAAACGAGTGATACCATTTTTGCTACGCCTGTAAGCCTCCTGCCCTTCCAGGATGATTCACAGGCACCCTATCGCTTTTTCAGCTGGCTGGTAGTAGAAATAGAAACCAGTGATGGCACCATAGGGATTGGTAATGCCGGCCTGTGCCCCGATGTAACCAAACAGATCATTGATTCCAAATTGAAGTCGCTGCTCATTGGCGAAAATCCATTGAATACGGAATACCTCTATGAAAAAATGTACCGCTCTTCCGTAGCCTACGGCAGAAAGGGCGCAGTACTGGCAGCTATCAGCGCAGTGGATATTGCCCTTTGGGATATCAAAGGCCTGGTGCTGAAGCAACCCGTATTCATGCTCATGGGCGGCAGGACAAAAACACATATTGAGACTTATTATAGCCGCCTGTATACAAGAGACCTCGCTTCACTGGAAGCAGAAGCAGCCCATTATAAATCACAAGGATTTACGGGCATGAAACTCCGTTGCGGCTATCCTTATACTGAAGGCCGCGCAGGCATGAAAAAGAATGTGGAAATGGTGAAAGTGGTGAGAGATACTGTGGGCGACGACGTGGAGATCATGCTGGAAGCCTATATGGGATTCAACTATCCTTATGCCAGGGAGTTTTTGAGATTGCTGGAGCCTTATAACCTGCGCTGGGTAGAGGAACTGTTGTTACCTGATGAGATCCATCTTTTTGCCAAACTAAAAGAATATACAGATATCCCGCTTTCAGGTGGAGAACATGCTTATACCCGCTTCGGATTTCATGACCTCATCAAAGCCGATGCCCTAGATATCTTTCAGTTCGATACCAACCGGGTAGGCGGGTTCACAGAAGCACAGAAGATCTGCACCATGGCGCAACTGCATGGCGTGGAAGTTATACCCCACGGCGGTCAAATGCACAACCTGCATGTGGTAATGAGTTCCTTTGCTTCTCCCATGGCTGAATACTTCCCGCAAACAGAGATAGAGGTAGGCAATGAAATGTTCTGGTACATTTTTGATGGTGAGGCCGTTGCTGAAAATGGTAAGCTGCAACTGGATGATAACCGTCCGGGCATGGGCCTTACGCTGAAGACGAAAGACCTGGAGCACTTCAACATTATTGAATAAACTAAACTATAATCTGTGGCACAAAGCATATTGGAGCTATTTAAAATGAATGGACGGGTAGCATTGATCATGGGCGGTAACCGTGGCCTGGGCCTTGCGATGGCAAGCGCCCTGGCCGAAGCAGGTGCCGCCATTTCCATAGCGGCCAGAGACGAAGCGATCAACTTATCAGCCGAAACCATGATACGGGACACCTACGGTGTAGATTGTATGAATGTGGGCTGTGATGTCACGTCAGAAGCAAGCGTGCGCAACGCCGTACAAAAAACAATGGAACGGTTTGGCAGGATCGATGTACTCATCAATTCCGCCGGCATCAATATCCGCGGAGCCATTGGCCAGCTCTCTGTAGAGGAGTTCAATAAAGTGCAGCAGGTAAATGTTACCGGATCATGGATCGCCTCCCGGGAAGTATTACCAGCGATGAAAAAGAATGGTTTCGGCAGGATCATCAATATAGGAAGCATGCTTTCCGTCACCGCCATCCCGGAGCGAACGCCTTATGCCACCAGCAAGGGAGCAGTTATACAGTTCACACGCGCACTGGCAATAGAACTCGCACAGGAAGGCATTAATGTGAACGCTATTCTTCCCGGCCCATTTGCTACGGAGTTGAATTTGCCACTACTGAATGATCCGGAAAAATACAAGGCCTTTATCGCCAAAGTACCGATGGGCCGCTGGGGGGAACTGCACGAGATCGGCGGTATTGCCTTATACCTTTCCAGTCCCGCTTCCAGCTATGTAACAGGAGGATGTTTTTCTATTGACGGCGGCTGGATCAGCCAGTAATAAATAATTAAACCATTTTGTTCTTATGGATCATAATACTACCCGGCTTGTACAACTCATCCACCCTATCCGTGGCAGACGCGTTGCACTTGTACAGGAACCCCGGTTGGTGCTTCTGAAACAGGTCACCTCTATATATGGGCTGGCCCTCGAAGCTATTACCGGTAAAACGCCCCTTGGCCTGCTTATACAATCCAAACTTTCCAATGAAGTCATCGACTATGACCAGATCTATGAAGGAAACAGCGACTGGCAGTTGCTGCCAGCCTTTGATCATCCTGACGGCCCTTTTGGCTGCCTGGTATCAGGTACGGGCCTCACTCACCAGAACAGTGCATTGAACAGACAAATGATGCACCAGGTGACGGATGATAAACCAACCGACAGTATCCGTATGTACCAATGGGGCGTAGAAGGTGGTTTTCCTCTAAAGGGGGTGATCGGCACCCAGCCGGAATGGTTCTATAAGGGTAACGGCTCATTACTCAGGGCACATGGAAATACATTGGACATACCTCCTTATGCAAATGATGGCGGTGAAGAACCTGAAATAGCTGGTCTGTACATTGTAGACCAGCAAGGTACTCCACGAAGGATTGGCTTTTGTACAGCCAATGAATTTTCGGACCACATCATGGAAAAGAAGAACTATCTATACCTGGCCCCTTCCAAGCTCCGGCAAAGCGCCATTGGTCCGGAACTGGCCATCGACGCAAGCTTTGACGCCTTCAACGGAACAGTGTCTGTAAGTCGCAAGGGCAATACCCTTTGGAGCTCACCTGTTAATTCCGGTGAAAAGAATATGGCACACAGTCTGCAAAACCTGGAGTACCATCACTTCAAGTATGCTTCCCACCGGGTACCCTTGCAGGCACATGTACATTATTTCGGAGCGGATGCTTTCAGTTTCGGACAAGGAATCACCTTACAGGATGGAGATGTGATGGAAGTGGCATGGAAGGGTCTCGGCAGGCCGCTGAGAAATCCTGTTAAGATCATACAGAATAAAGAAACAATGCTGGAAGTGCAGCCCATGTAAACGATCGAAATCATTTTGCCCATCTAATAATTGCTGCTCTGTTATGGAAAAACAACCGGAATTGCTCCCCGTAGAAAAGCTATCCCGTATGCGATGGGTGATGGTATTCATGGCATTCCTTGCCACGGTGTTGAATTACGTACACCGGCTCTCCTTTAACTACCTCAGCGCCGACGGTGAATTGCGGAAGCTCATCCCGGATGATGCTTTTGGATATATAGGTACGGCTTTCTTTATTGCTTATATGTTGTCTAATGCCTTCTCTGGTTTTGTGATCGACAAGCTGGGAACACGGCTTGGCTATTCTCTTTGTATGGCCTTCTGGACAACAGCAGGGCTGGTACATGCTTTTGCTATTACCCCTTTGCAGTTTGGTATATGCCGGTTTTTCTTAGGTATTGGTGAAGCGGGCAACTGGCCGGCTGCCATCAAGCTTACCAGTGAGTGGTTTCCGCCGCATGAACGTTCTACTGCCTCAGGCATCTTTAACAGCGGCTCGGCACTTGGCGCCGTCATTGTGCCCCCGCTGGTGGCTTACTTAGGTATGCATTATGGATGGCAGTATACTTTTATTATCCTCGCCATCGTGGGATATTTGTGGCTGGCGGTTTTCTGGTTTCTTTATTATACTCCACAGCATTCGCTGCAGGAATCAAAAGCGCGGATCATTCCTCCCACCAAACTTTTCAAAACAAGATTTGTACGCATCTTCACCTTATCTAAAATGTTCATGGACCCTGTATGGTACTTCGTGACGTTCTGGATTGGCCGTTACCTGGTGGATGTGCATAGTTGGGATCTCAAAAAAATAGGCTGGTTTGCCATGCTTCCCTTCATCATCGCCGATGTAGGCAATATTGCCGGTGGCTATTTCACCCAGTTCATCATAAAGAGAGGAGTACCCATTCCAAAGGCACGAAAAATAGCGGTTACCATTTCAGGACTTATCATGGGTATCCCTTTAATACTGGCGCCCTTCGTTATTACCACGCCCATTTCGGCATTGATCATTTTCGGACTGGCTGGATTTGGCTATACCTCTTATACTGCCAATTCACTGGCTTTCCCTGCGGATGTGGTACCCAAAAGCGCCGCAGCCTCAGTATGGGGGCTTGCCTGTGTGGGTACAGGTTTGGGCGGAGCGCTGTTTCAGTCCATCTCCGGCATTACACTTAAATCCCTTTCGGCTTCACACAGTTATACCGTTGCTTACGATGCCCTCTTTATTGGGTTTGGCGCGCTGGCAATCATAGGTCTGCTCATCATGTTGCTGTTTATGGGACCGCTTGTAAAGAATGAAGAACTGCACAAATATGTGGAAGAAGGAAGTATAAGTGAAACGTCAGAGGTGAAATGTGAAATAAAGACCGTGTGACCTTGCTAATTAAAATGAAGACCCGTAGTTTATGTATAAGTTATTGATGATCGTATGTTGCTTTATAGCACCGGCTGTCCGGGCGCAGCAAACTCAACTGTTCAACGTGGAAATGATCAAGGCTAAGGCAGGCCAGATGGCCGCTTTTGAAGCAGGCTGGCAATCGCATGTAGCCAGGTTTCACGCAAAGGATAACAAGACAAGGCATGTGCATTCTATCCTCAGCGGACCTTACCTTGGATACTACCAGTTGATGGAAGGGCCTTCTACTTTTTCCGGTATGGACGGTAACAACCCGCAAAAGAAAGAACATGACCTCGATTATGATGAACATGTATTGCCGAATATAGAAGTAAGAAAAGGGAACCTTATTTACGCGCATATGGATTCACTCAGCTATCATACGGATGTTCATCCGGAAAAAATACTGACCACTGTATTCCACTTAAAAGCTGGTGCGGAAAAAGAGTTTCTGGCAGAAATGAAGCGAACAGCGCAGGTTGACAGGAAGATCAACAGCCGTTCAAGTTACAACTGTTATGTATTGCATTTTGGCGGATCATTGCAACAGGTGATGCTGATCACCAATCTGCCAGAAGGCTTCTCACAATTGGAGGAAGGGTATTTCCCTGCAGTGCCTGAAGCCTTCAAAAAAGCCTATATCGCCACGTACACGCAACAACAGTGGGACCGGCGAAATAAGTTATTGAAAGACCTGGTGGAGCGCTATGAGACCTATATAGCCAAGCTGAATAAACCATTAAGCTCACCACTGCCATAACCTATCCAAAGACGGACTTATGCAACTAAAACATCAATCGCGCTTATATTTCATCGTACTCGTGCTGTTTGCGTTTACGCAGTTGGTGGAAGCACAAAGCATCACAGCAGCAGGGAAACCTGCACGCCTGGATATTCGTGCAGCTGGTAATAGCAGCGTACGCATTACCCTGAAACCACTGAGCTTTCCGGAAAATTACCCGGCTACGCCCATACTGGCAGAACGCACCTATGCAGCCCCGGTCATTAGCCTTACCACTCTTAGCAGTTCCGTGAAAAAGAAGGTGGGTAACCTCCTGGTGGAAGTAAAACCAGCACCGCTTACCATTGTAGTGAGCAATGCAAAGGGGCAGGTATTACAAACCCTCGTATTAAAAGACAATAACGAAATGGGATTTCATGTAGACGACCATCCTATACTGGGTATGGGGGAAGGTGGCCCGATGCCTGAAAAAAATGCCAACTGGCGTGAGCTGCCCATAGAGTTTGACAGGCGTGGACGTTTTCACCGGATGGCGCCCCGCTGGCAGGGAGGTGTATACGGTACACGCAACCCCGTATCGCTGTTGATTGGTACGCAAGGCTGGGGTCTTTTTATAGTTACGCCCTGGGTACGCGTAGACCTGCGCGATAAAAACCAGGGTAGCTTTATTCCCTGGGACGCCAATGAAAAAACCGATACTGCCAATGAAAGGCCAGCCTATGGCACATCCTTCGATGACCGGGATAAGGGCATCCATCCTATGAAGGATATTGTGCCTGGTTTATATGATCTGTTTGTGTTCGATGCCCATGATCCCGCAGTCTTTATGAAAGAACTGTCACTGATCACAGGTCGCGCGGTCCTGCCTCCCAAATGGACCATGGGTTATATGCAATCACACCGCACCTTGCAGGATGATACACAGATGCTGGGCATCGTTGATAGTTTCCGCGCAAAGAAAATACCCGTGGATGCAGTCATCTACCTGGGTACAGGATTTACCAAAAGCGGCTGGAACAAAAAACAACCTTCCTTTGAGTTCAACCCGGAAGTATTCAAGCACGATCCCTCCACGGTATTATCACAAATGCATCAACGCAATGTTAAAGTAGTGGTGCACATGGTGCCCCTGCATCGTGATCAACTGCCCACCCTGCAAGGCAATATACCCGCACGACCAGGAGAGTCACTTGACGCTTCCCATTTGAGTAACTACTGGGCGCCCCATGCTCCGCCTGTTAAAGCCGGTATCGATGGGTTCTGGCCTGATGAAGGCGATTGGTTCAACCTTTATGAAAGAATCAAAAGACACCAGGTGTATTATCAGGGTGCGCTTACCACGGCGCCCAATACCAGGCCCTGGAGCCTGCACCGCAATGCCTACCTAGGGATAGCCCAATGGGGCGGCTGGGTATGGTCGGGAGACCCCTTATCTTCCTGGAGAACGCTGGAAGGCCAAGTAGCAGTAGGCATCAATCATTCATTGAGTGTTTCCCCTTTCTGGGGTTCTGATATCGGCGGCTTTGGTCCCAATGAAGAGCTCACGGGAGAATTGTATGCACGCTGGTTCCAGTTTGGCGCTTTCTGCGCCTCCTTCCGGGCACATGGCAAAACATGGTGGACAAGGCTGCCCTGGGGTTGGGGACTTGATACACTCGGCCCTATTGAGGACAGAAGGTATCCATTGGTGTCCGAGTTAAAGAATCCTGCCATTGAACCCGTAGCAAAGAAATATGCAGAACTCCGTTACCAGTTGTTACCCTATAACTATACCCTTACCTGGGAAGCCAGGAACACCGGCATGCCCATGATGCGGGCCCTCTGGCTTCATTATCCTACCGATGAAAAAGCGCAGGGTATGGGTTCTGAGTACCTCTGGGGTCGCGACCTGCTGATAGCGCCCGTATTTGAGAAAGGGGCTACTGCCCGTACGCTATATCTTCCTAAAGGAGATTGGTATGACTGGTGGACTGGTGAAAAGAAAGCAGGTGGGCAAACGATCACGCGTGCAGTTGATCTTTCCACCATGCCCATTTATGCACGTGCAGGCGCCATCATACCTGTTGATCCTATCCGTCAATACACAGCGCAAAAAGTAACAGATCCCACTACACTGAGAATATACAGTGGTGCAGATGGTGATTTCACTTTGTATGATGATGACGGTGTGAGCCAGGACTACCTGAAAGGGAAATCAAGCACTATCCACATTAGCTATAACAACAACAGTAAGAAACTAATTATTGAACCAGGAGCAGGAAAACAGGAAGCGATACAGAAGGATTTCAATATTGTGTTGTACCCTTCCGGAAGTAAGCAGCAGGCCAGTTATAAGGGCAGCAGACTGGTAATACAATTAAAGTAAACCACTATAAACAACAGCGCTGTAGTTTTTGATCATAGGCAAATAACCCCAACGCAGGAGAAGGACAAAGTGGCCCCAAAGCCATTTTGTCCTAGTTGGGGGACTATCTCAGTAACTGTGTAAGTTTCAAAAATCGGAGTTCTTAGCAGGGCCTATATCTTGATCCTGTTTTCAAAAATAGTTAAAAACTGATCCAGGACGATGCCCCAGTTTCTTATTGG